>VFSW01000489.1_pt1 | contig 58277 bp, 43 predicted proteins | sample 5358111 | NCBI WGS metagenome assembly VFSW01 (sample SAMN11554181, study PRJNA540505) | mine drainage metagenome | isolation source: sediment from site ElyBrook_90M | place: USA: Ely Copper Mine, Vershire, VT | collected 2017
AGTCGGGTGGGCTCGGTGATGGGTATAAGAGTCAGCCCACTCCCCCCACAACACTTACGCGCACTTCAGAGGATTCGTTTATAAGTGGAAGAAAATAAACGAAATAAAAATATGATCAGACAGAAATCCTCCTCCAAAACCACCAATTTCCATTCAAAATCCACCCATTTTTCGTTCAAAATCATCCATTTTTGCCTCAAATACCTCTCTTTTTCTCTCAAAAACATGGTTTATCTGTTTGTTTTTTTTCAAAATCTCTTGCTTAATTGCTCCAATCGTTGCGTGACACCTGAACTTTTGTGCACTCCATTGAATGGTAGAATCACCCTAAAGCTCACAAAAAGAGAGTCCACGTGCCTCAAACCAAAAAAAATATTCCGCTCACCTTCCAGGAGCTCTTGTTCCGTCTCCAGGCCTTTTGGGCTGAGCGCGGTTGCGTCCTTCAGCAGCCTTACGACGTCGAAGTCGGCGCCGGAACCATGGCGCCGGAAACCTTTCTGCGCGTCCTCGGCCCCAAGCCATTTCGCGTCGGATACGCGCAGCCCTCGCGCCGCCCCGCTGACGGACGCTATGGCGAGAACCCGAACCGCCTCTTCAAGCACACCCAGTTTCAGCTCATCCTGAAGCCGCCGCCGGTTAACGTGCAGGAACTCTACCTGCTATCGCTCGAAGCCATTGGTATCGATCTAAAACGTCACGACCTCAAATTTGAAGAAGACAACTGGGAGTGGCCAGCCGGTGGCGCATGGGGAGTTGGTTGGCAGGTGATGCTCGATGGACTTGAGATCACTCAGTTCACTTACTTTCAACAGTGCGGCGGAATGGACCTCGATCCCATCTGTGCTGAGCTGACCTATGGTTTGGAGCGCATCGCCGCATTTTTGCAGGATGTGGACTCCATCTACGACATTGTCTGGGCACGTGACCCGGAGACCGGCGCGGTAGTCACCTACGGCGAAGTTCGACTTGCTGAAGAGGTTCAGTTCTCGGTCTACAACTTTGAGTTCGCTGAGATTCCAAAGCTCTGGGAACACTTCCGACTCTACGAGGCCGAAGCGCAAACACTCCTTGCCGACGCAAACAAATTGCTCACGGACGAAAAAGCCAGCTCCGTTGACAAGCGCCGTTTTCCATTGCTCGCCACCTACGAACTCGCGCTCAAATGCTCGCACCTCTTCAATCTTCTCGATGCGCGCGGAGCCGTCAGCGTCACCGAGCGTGTCGGTGTCATCGGCCGAATACGCAACCTGGCTGTCGGCGTCGCCAAAGCTTACGCCGCTCAGCAACTGGTTGCGAACTGAGTTTGTTGTAGCTGTGAAATGTTTTGAAAGGGCGGGTCTTTAGACCCGCCGTACAAGATATCCCAACATCTTTCCGTGGGCTTTAGCCCCCGAGGGAATTCGAAAAAATTATGTCGGATTTTTTAATTGAAATCGGGCTCGAAGAAATACCCGCCCGCATGATCGCTACCGCGGAGGCCGAACTTGGTCGCCGTGTTCACGAGCTGCTTGCCCGCGAGCGCCTCATCGACGCGTCTTCCACGCTGACCACCTTCTCCACGCCGCGCCGCATCGCCGTCCGCGTTACGGGCCTCGCTGCTGCGCAAGCCGACACTCGCGAGCAATTAGTCGGCCCCTCGTGGAAGGTTGCCTTCAAAGACGACAAGCCCACACCCGCGGCTGAAGCATTCGCTAAGAAAGCCGGCGTTGCTGTCGGTGCTCTCGAAAAAATCACCAACGCAAAGGGCGAGTATGTCGGCGCAACAGTTGAGCGCAAAGGCCGGAAGGCAGAGGAGATTCTCAGCGCCGAACTTGCTAAAGAAATCCTCGCCATTTACTGGGCAAAAAACATGTACTGGCGCGCGCAAAAGCCTGAGCGCTTTGTTCGCCCCGTCCGCTGGCTCGTCGCGCTTCTCGACACAGCCATTCTTCCGCTTGAAATCGCCGGCATCAAGGCCACGAATTTGAGCCGCGGCCATCGCATCCTTCACGATGCCTCGCCCGTGCAGCCTTCGCTCGTCGAAATCAAGAACCCCGCAGCCTACGAAGCCGCGCTCAAGGCAGCGTATGTTTTGGTCAGCGTCTCCGCACGCCGCGAGGCGATCCGCAAAGCGCTTGACGCAGCCACCCGCACAGTGGCTGGCGCCCGCTGGCGTGAAGATGAGCCGCTGCTTGAGACGGTTGTGCATCTCACCGAGTGGCCCACTGCTCTCCTCGGCAATTTTGAATCTGAGTATCTCGCGTTGCCGGAAGAAGTTCTGGTCACCGTCATGCGCGACCACCAAAAATATTTTGCAATCGAGTCCGCTCAGGGAAAACTCGCGCCGCATTTCCTCGCCGTGCTCAACACGGAGGTCGACGAAGAGGGCCGCGCTATCATCCGCCACGGCAATGCGCGTGTTTTGAGAGCTCGCTTCAAGGACGCGCAGTTCTTCTGGGAGACCGATCAAAAGCACCCGCTCACCGCGCGCCTTGAAATGTTGAAATCTGTCACCTTCCAAAAAGAACTTGGCAGCTACTATTGGAAGACCGAAGAAAATCTCAAGATTGCGAAGACCCTCGCCACAGCCGTCAAAGCTGCCGGCATTCAGCTCGACGAAGCCGCGCTCTTGAAGGCCACAGAACTCGCCAAGACCGACCTCACTGCCGAACTCGTCAAGGAATTCACTGAACTTCAGGGCATTATCGGCGGACTCTACGCGAAGGAGCAGGGCCTCGGTGAATCCGCTGCCGCCGCTATTTACTCGCAGTACAAACCGGCTTCAACGGACGACGCTATCCCCGCCACGATCGAAGGCCAGTTACTCGGCCTGGCCGATCGCATTCAGACCATCACTGCGATGTTCTCAATCGGCAACGCGCCTACTGGTTCGAAGGACCCCTTCGCGCTGCGTCGCGCCGCTAATTCGATCGTGAAAATTTTGGCCGAGTCTGGTCTCCCGCTCATACTATCAAGCCTTCAATCCGCAGCCGGGAAGAGCACTGAGGTTGAAGCTTTCTTCCATGAGCGTGTGCACTTCTATCTCAAGGATGTGCGCGGCTTTGCTTACGACGTAGTCAGCGCCGTTCTCGCAAATGATGCAGATGACATTCGCGATTGCATCGCCCGCGCTGAAGCTCTCACTTCAGTTCGCGGCTCTGCAGATTTTGTAGCAATTTCAGCCGCCTTCAAGCGCATCAAGAACATCCTGCGCCAGGCCGAAGAGAAGAAAGAATCCATTCCCTCCTCAGCACCCTCCGCATCCGTGCTCGTTGAGGCTGAAGAAAAATCTCTCCTCGCCGCCGCCTCTGCACTTGCTCCGAAAGTAGCTGCTCTGCAAAAAGATCGCAACTACGGAGCTGCTCTCGAAGCCATCGCCACTCTGCGTCCAGCCGTCGATGCCTTCTTTGAAAAGGTGATGGTCATGGCGCCCGAAGCCGAACTCCGCGCCGCACGTCTCGCATTGATTCAATCTGTTCTCGCTGGCTTCTCGCGCATCGCAGATTTCAGCGAGATCGTCACAAGTTAATCACAAACAATTTTTACTAACACAAAAATGCCAGGCTCAAAGCTTGGCATTTTGTCTGATGATTTCCTGAGTCGCGCTCCAATCCATCTCACCCAATCCCTGTGCAATCGCCGCATCCATGCGCGATGCAATCAGATCCGCCAACTCCAGCGGGCACTCCACGTTCTTTGCCGCATCCTGCATCAACTGCAAATCTTTTCTTCCCGCCACCATCGCGAACCCAACCTCGCTCTCTTTTTCGCGCGCCGTCAATCTCCGCGCATATCCCTTGAATCCCGGCGGCGCAACAAACCCCTCGTAAAACCCGCCGAGCACCTCGCGCGGCACGCCAGATTTCTCACCCAGCGTCAACCCCTCACTAATCAACTCCATCAGCCCCGCGATAAAAAAATTCAGGCAGAGCTTCAAACTATTCGCCACACTCGCCGCACCCTCGAGCGGAACCACGCGCTCCGCATAGGCCGCGCAAACCGGCGTCACCTCCGCAATCGCGCTGGCATCGCCAGCCAGTATCTGCACCAACCTGCCGGCCGCCGATGCATCCGGCCTTCCCAGCACCGGACCCGCGACATAACGCAGTCCGTGCGCCTTGTGCAACGCCTCCAATCTCTCGGCACACTCCGGAGAAATCGTCGTTACGCAGAGATGAATCGCACCTTGCCGCATTGCCTTCAGCACATCACTCCCCGCATGGAAGACCTCATCGAGCGAGTGGTCATCGAACAGGCAGCTGATCACCAATTCCACATCGCGCACTGCCTGCGCAGGGTCGTTTGCAATTGTCGCGCCCAACTCGGCAAACGGTTGCGCCTTTACTACGCTGCGGTTCCAAACCGTCAATGCGTTTCCATGCGTCAGCAGACGCGTTGCCATTCCCGAGCCCATACGGCCCAATCCCAAATACGCAATCTTCATCGCTCGCCTCCAAAACCTTTGAACAATTCCATTCAATCACAGCGGATTGCTCTCGAATCACCCGGCATCCGCGCTATCTTGCCACCAACTCCCCCGTCTACAATTAAAGATGCATGGCCGACAGCCTCTATCTGAGCCTCTGGTACCCCAGTTTGCGCACCGAAGAAATCGGTGACAAGCTCATGCGCGTGCTGCTTCAGTTTGCAAAGCATGGCGGCGAAGAGCGCGTCTACTCGGCCACCGTCTGGCCATTCAACTGGAGCGAGTCGCCGGTTTTTCAGCGCGTCTATCGTTCGGTGACTCGCGAAACTCCCGCGTCCCCGGCGACAAAGGATACGCAGCTAGCCCATGATTTGCTCGGTGAATCTGAAGCCGTCAACCCACTTGGTGAGCTCAAAGTTACCCAAGGCATTGATCCTGCGGTCGCCGTCGCTGAAGCCCTTGAAAATCTCCACGACGACTACGCCTACGAATTTCAAATTGGCTGGTCACTCTGGGAACTCGATCCCAAACCAACGGCCACCAACTTTGCTCCTCGCTGGATTCACGAACCGCGCCTCGTCCGCGTCACTGCTTTTGGCCCACTCTTTGACGACGGCGCTTACGAGCAGGACGGCCACATCCGCATCGACTTCGGCCCGGACACACTGTTTCTCGAAGAGGAGACCGAACTCGACGATCAGGCCTCACGTCATGTCGAAGAAAATCTCCGCCACCTGATCGAACTCGCCCACGCTGTTGAAAAAGCCTCCGGCGCAACCGCGCGTCTTCTTTGGAGCGAACTCGGGGAGAGTCTCGCGCTCCGCCTGATGCAGCGTCTGAATGTGGGGAATTGAACTGTGCGCATTACGATTGAAAGACTGCGTACCCTGGTGCTTGTTCTTGGCGCACTTCTGATCGCAGCCATCGCAATCTTTCTTTTCATCAGCCACTGGCGCAATCGCGCAAAGACAATTGATATTCCCTCACGTCTCGGAATCAACATCACTGATCAATCCGATCACGTCATCTACACACAGAGTCACGCTGGCCGTGCAGTCTTCAAAATTGACGCCGCCAAAGTTGTGCGGGTCAAAGACGGCATTGCTACTCTTTCCGACGTCACCATCGATCTTTACGGCGCGGAAGGTTCGCGTGTCGATCGCATTGAGGGCAAACAATTCGAGTACGACCAGAAGGCTGGCATAGCCAAAGCTATCGGTCCGGTTGAAATTACATTGATGAAACCGGGGCAGGCTCCCATTATCGCGCCTAAGGCCACAACCCATACACTCCAGGAAAAATCTGCAAAGAGCGCCACTCTGACAAATGCCGTTGCTACTGCAGAAACTGGCGACATCCACGTCAAAACCAGCGGTCTTGTCTTCGATCAAAAAACCGGTGTCGCACAAACCAGCGAGAAAGCCGAATTTATTCTTGCCCAGGGCGAAGGAAGTGGAATTGGCGCGCTCTTTGATTCGCAACTAGGTCGCATGGTTCTCGACCATAATGTTCAGCTGCACATTCTGCACGGCGCTAAAAATGGTTCTGTCCCCGTTTATCTGGAAGCCAACCATGCCGAGTTTGAGCGAGGCAGCATGCTCTGCCATTTGCGCAACGCAACTCTTACTCAACGCGACACAACTGCGAAGGCCACAGCCTCTTCCATTCTCTTCCGTGAAGATGGCTCAGCCGACAAACTCGATGCATCCGGCGGATTTACCCTCTCAACCAGAAAGGGCACCACTATCAGCGCGCCTAGCGGGCATCTTGAATTCGACAATCGCAACCACCCGCTGCGCGGGCATTTGGACGATGGTGTCACTCTCGACTCGACAGAATCACGCAACGATGCCAACATCAAACTCAACCGTGCTATGCACGGAAGCTCACCCACCGCGCAAATCGTTTTCACGGCACTCGGCGATTTGCATACCGCGCACCTCGAACGCGGTGTTGAATTCTCCAGTACTGAAGATCGTGAGCAGGGAACTCAGAAAAATCATCTTCTCCGCCACTGGAATTCGCCGATCGCCGATCTTGAATTCAAAAAAGACGCAAAGGGTAGAACCAATCTCAAATCAATTCATGGCACGGGCGGCACAACCATCAAGTCAGAATCGCAGCGGACTCTCGCTAATAATCCTGGACCTGTTCTGCCATTGCGCATCGCCGCTGACGATCTTTTCGGCATTTTCAACGCTCAAGGCACACTTGATTCAATGACTGGAACCGGCCATTCGCTCATTGAGCAAACCACCGAGACCGGCGCACATCAGATCGCTATCGGAGACAAACTCGACGCACATTTCAGCGAAGATGTGCATGTGTCAGCAACAAAAAATCACATGACCTCACTGCCTAATTCTTCCGGCATCTCAAACCTGGACCATGCAACTCTGCTCGGTCACGTTGTACTGGTGCAAACACCAGTTACAAACTCAACTGGCGCGAATAGCGCCGCCAACCACACAAACTCCGCACCAGTACGCGCCACAGCCGGACGAGCAGAATACGAAGGCGCAGGCGAGTGGCTCCATCTCACAATCTCACCACGCATTGAAAATGGAGGTCTGGAGATGACCTCCGAACGCATGGACGTCTCCCGCGCATCGGGTGATGCCTTTGCGCACAACAATGTCAAAGCCACATGGGTGAACGAAAAATCGATTGCAGAAAAATCATCCGGCGAAAAAGCCACTACCTCTGCAGGACTTGGTGGAGAGGGTCCCGCACACGTCGTTAGCACCGAAGCCGAACTCAGGCAATCCACCGGAGATGCCATCTTCCGCAATCAGGCCCGTCTCTGGCAGGGGCCGAACTTTGTCTCCGCGCCTGTCATCACTCTGAATCGTAATCGCCAAACACTCGTTGCGGAAGACGCGCCGGCAAAATCCAAATCTAATGCCGAGCCGTCTGTCTACGCTGTCTTCCTCAGCGCTTCGATGCCCAAATCAACAGCAGGCCAGGGTAAGACAACTTCAAGCCAAAACCCTCCACAACCTATGCGTTTCCATGGCGCGCATCTCAAGTACTCTGCGGCCGAACGCAAGGCATGGCTTACCAGCCTATCGAATACCTCGTTCGTCACTGCCGACACCGGCTCTGGCCATATCCAAGCCAACACTATGGAACTCACTCTGCTCCCAGTCGGTGTCACCAACTCCGGCCCCGGCAACGAAGGTTCAACTTCGCAAGTCGACCACCTGATCGCACGCGGCCACGTCCGGCTCAACTCCGCAGGTCGCATCGGAAGCGGCGAAGAACTCATCTACTCTGGCGAGTCCAGCGAGTACACACTCACCGGCAGCTCGGCCAATCCTCCCAAACTCAACGACCCTACACGAGGAAGCGTGACCGGAGAAACTTTGATTTTCAATGGCCGCAATGATAGCGTCAAAGTTGTGGGCCCACACACATCAACGGAAACTACGACACAAAAATAAGCTGTGAAGAGAGCACCAGAACAGAAAGAATCATGCAAACTTTAAGCGCTCAACATTTGGGGAAATCCTACAAAGGCCGCCGCGTCGTCCGAGGTGTTGACATCAACGTCAGCCGCGGAGAGGTCGTCGGTTTGCTCGGTCCCAACGGTGCCGGAAAAACTACCAGCTTCTATATGATTGTTGGCCTCGTCGAACCGGAATCCGGACGCGTCCTCGTCGACGAAGAAGAGATTACGAATGTCCCCATGTACCTCCGCGCCCGCAACTACGGCATCAGCTACTTGCCGCAGGAGCCATCGGTTTTTCGCAAGCTGACCGTTGAGCAGAACATCCTCGCTGTCCTTGAAGCCCAGGAATTATCGAGCGAAGAGCGCCGCACCCGCACTGAACGCCTCATCCATCAGCTCAACCTCGATCACATTCGCACTACACTCGGTTATGCGCTCTCAGGTGGTGAGCGTCGCCGCGTTGAGATAGCTCGCTGCCTTTGCATTCAACCCAACTTCATCCTTCTCGACGAGCCCTTTAGCGGCATCGATCCTATCGCTGTCTTCGACCTGCAAAAGATCATCTTCGACCTCAAGGCCGGTGGCATCGGCATCCTTATTACCGACCACAATGTACGCGAAACCCTCTCCGTCACTGACCGCGCTTACATCATCGCCGAGGGCAGCATCTTCCGTGCCGGAACTCCCCAACAACTCGGAAACGATCCTGAAGTTCGCAGAATCTACCTTGGTGAAGGCTTCTCAATGAATTAGGAAATGGTTTGAATAACTATATTGATATATTCATTAACTCACTCATTAAAATCCCCGTAAGCATGTGAGAACCATACAACACTTTTATCGCCTCTTTAGTCTCTCCACCGCCGGCCATTTCTACCCATGCTTATATTCTGCAGCGCTTATTCTAAAATGCTCGTCCGCCATTCTTCATTCGGCCTAACGACGTGCTTGATTGAAGTCTGGATGGACGATGAAGAACGCCGTGCCTGCTTCCTTTTTGAGGCCAAGCGTTAAACGCTTGCCCCGAATACAAGTCCAACTCTGTACCGCAAAGTGATATGTGGTACAGAGTTAGATTTTTTCCACTATCTCCTTATAAAAATTTCTTAACTTCCACAAATATTTACAAATAGTGCCCTTTAACAGCGTCTTGCGTCACACAATGAGTCACCTAAATTGCGTAGAATTAAGTTCAACTGTGAGATTGTTCAAATTGGCACTCAAATTGCCTTAAAGCAACTTGAGGTCCATTTCAGGAACTACCCTCTTTTGAGCAATCCACTTTCCGCTTTACCCGGTTTTCCGACCGCGTCAACATCGCTACTAAGACCTAACGGGAATGAGAATTTGCTCATGTCGCTGATGCAACCCAAATTGAATTTGAAGATTGCGCAACGCCAGATACTCACTCCGGGTCTGATGCAGATGGTGAGCGTTCTCGCGCTCAACAATCTCGAGCTCAAGGAGATGATCCATGCCGAGATGGTCGAAAATCCAGTACTCGAAGAAATCGACGAAACCGTTCCCTTGCTTGACGACGTGGAGAGTCGTAAACAGCAGCTCGATGACCGGCACACCACTGCCGAGCGAGACGCAGCCGCCGCGTCTGTGGATGATGTCGCAGGTAAACCCAAAGACTCATTCGAGGAGATTGATTTCGGCTCCTACTTCCAGGAGTATCTGGACCCGGGATTTCGCACGCAACGCGAGTATGAGGAGATCGAGAAGCCTTCATTTGAAAACTTCCTTTCTCAGCCAACTACTCTCTCCGATCACCTGGCGTGGCAACTGGGAGCGATGATCGTCGAGCCACGTCTGCGCGCAGCAGCGGAGTTCATCATCGGCAACCTCAATGAAGATGGTTATCTGCCATTCACCGATGAAGAGCTACTTGACGCGCATCAGCAGGAACTCGAAGGCGACGCAGATGGCACACTTCTTCATCAGGCCATCCATCTGATCCAGAGTCTCGACCCCGCCGGTGTAGCCGCTCGCAATCTCCGTGAGTGCCTTCTCATTCAGATCAACGCTCAGCAGCGCGAATTTGAGAATATCTACTCGCACCGCGCGGCAGACAACGAAATTCATCGCAGTTTCCACGCCGAAGCGGAGGCCCTTCTTACAGAGCGCCAGCAATCATTTGCACTCGCTACGACAATTATTGTGAATCAACTCAACCTCCTCCAGAAGCGCGACCTCAAAGAGCTCGCCAAGGCCATCGGTGCTACCGCCGAGCAGACTCAAGCCGCTGTCGAGTTCATTCGCACTCTTGACCCGCGCCCCGGCAGCCGTTACAACCAGGAGCAAACCCGCCTCATTGAGCCCGATGTTGCTTTCGTTAAGCGTGATGGCGAGTGGTTCGTCGCACTCAATGAAGAAGATTTGCCCACCCTGCGCCTCAGCCATCAGTACCGCCGCATGCTCGTCTCCGAGAGCACAGATAAAGAAGTTAAAGAGTACGTCAAGGAGCGCTTTCGCTCCGCCATCCAGCTCATGCGTAACATAGCCCAGCGCAAAAGCACCATCCTGCGCACTTGCGAGGTCATCGTTCGCCGCCAGCGCGAATTCCTCGACGCCGGCATCGAATCTCTGCGACCGATGATGATCAAAGAAGTTGCGGAAGAGATTGGTGTTCACCCTTCTACGGTCTCTCGCGCCGTAGCCAACAAATACGTCCACACGCCGCAGGGCGTCTACGAACTCCGCTTCTTCTTTACCGAGGGCGCCAACGGCCCTGAAGGCGCTGACACGCCTCTCGTCGTGCTCAAGCGCAAAGTCCGCAAGCTCATTGAAGAAGAAGACGCACACCACCCCCTCACAGACGACCAGCTCGCCATCATGTTACGTGCGCAGGGTATTCAGCTCACCCGCCGCACCGTGGCCAAATATCGTGAAGACATGAAAGTCCCACCTACGCACCAGCGCCGACTGCGCTGATTTTTTCTTTCTCCACCCGTCAAATTCTGGGCCTCCGATTCTCTTGGTTTGTTTCTAGTACCAGAACGGGGCCATTTACATTATTCAATCCGAGTTTTTGCTACGAAGTCGAGTCTGCTGCATGCAATACATACATACCCCCAGCCTGGTGTGCTATGCTCCTCCTCTTGGGAGAAGAAATTCTCCCGAACTTCCGTGTGAATCAAGCCACGGAAGGTTGAGTAACCGGAGGCTTTTGTATGAACGTTGAGTACACTGCTCGTCAGGTAAGACTCACAAAATCACTTCAAACACTCGCTGAAGAAGCTCTCGAGCGCATTGGCCGCATTCTCGGCAGAACTGCGCACGCACACATCACGCTCTCATCTGAGCGACTCGAACAGATTGTTGAAATCAAGCTCAAGCTCCGTCAGCAAACCCTCGTCGCCACTGGCCGCGACGAATCCCACATCGGTGCCATGCGCAAGGCTCTCACTCACATTGAGCAGCAGGCCCGCCGCAGCCAGGAGCGCACGCGAGATCGCAAGCGCCTTCCGCGTGAAGAGACTGTTCTTAAAGCTCCGCCAGTCTCACGCCAGAAAACACGCCCATCCGTTCCCGACGAGCTTCCTGTCTTTGAGCCTGAGCTTATAGCGCTCAACAATCATTCGCCCGCAGCGCGCCCCCGCAAAACCAAGGTCAAAGCAGAGATTCCCGTTCACAGCTTCCCACAGCGTAAAAAAACTGTGGAACCCCACATCCACCACGACAGCGACGCCATCGCCATCTCACCCATGTCCGTCGAGCAAGCCGTCAAAGAAGCTGAGTTCACTGATCGCGACCTGCTCATATTTCGCACTGCCAAAAACCAGCAATACGTTCTCCACCGCCGTCGCGATGGCCAGATGGTGCTCGTAGAAATTCCTTGAGTTACTAATGCGTTTTCTCAAGCGGCCCATTCGTTGTACCATGAACTCAATGAGCTCAGTGCGCAAGGCCGCCAAACCCGCGAAAAAACCAGCGAAGGGTGCTGCAAAATCCGCACCCTTCGCTAAAAAATCCGTAGTGAAGCCGGCGAAAAAAAACGCAATCCTCATCCATGCGCCTCACGCGGACACCGCATCCAAAACACGGCGCGGCAAAGAACTCGTCATCGTCACGGGAATCTCCGGCGCCGGAAAAGCCAGCGTATTGCGCGCATTTGAAGACATCGGCTTTCAGGCCGTCGAAAACCTTCCCCTCGAACTCCTACCCAATTTTGCCGAGCTGATCCGTCACTCCAGCGAGATTCAGCAAGCCGCCATCGTTGTCGACATTCGCGAAGGCCAAACCCTTGACCGCTTCCCGGACATTCTCAAAACCGTCAAGCGCCTCATCCCTACCTCCGTCATCTTCCTCGACGCGCAGGATGAAGTTCTCGTCCGTCGTTACAGCGAAACGCGCCGCCCACACCCCTTACGCCGCATGCAGACCGTCGCACGCTCCATCGTTGAAGAGCGCCAGGTTCTTGACCCCGCACGCAACGTCGCCGACATCCTCATCGATACCTCAAATTTCAACGTCCACGAACTCCGTTCTCACATTCAGGCTCGCTTCGGCCCCGACGAAAAGGTCAAGCACCTCCTTGTTTCGTGTTTGAGCTTCGGCTTCAAAAATGGCGTCCCTGTCGACGCCGACCTTGTCTTTGATGTGCGCTTCCTACCCAATCCTCATTTCGTACCCGAGTACCGAAAGCTCACCGGCCGCGATCCCAAAGTTGCCGCTTTCGTCCGCAAATTTCCGCAGACCACTGAGTTCCTTGCCAAGCTCACCGACATGCTCCTCTTTCTTCTGCCGCACTACGTCGCGGAAGGCAAAAGCTACCTCACCATCGGCTTCGGCTGCACCGGTGGCCAGCACCGCAGCGTCATGATGGCCGAAGAAATGGCCAAACGCCTGAAAAAATCCGGCTACTACGTCAAAGCCGTTCACCGCGATATGCCACGTTGATTTTTCATCAGTAATCGTTGTCTACAATGGTCAGCATCTGAGGGGAAAAATGAGTACATTCTTCACTCCGAAATTCTTGGCTTTCATTCTTTTGCTCATAACTCAGCCAGGCGTCATTCCATCTGATGCATTGGGAAAATGGAAGGTTGGTTTGCCCTATTATCTTGGCCAGTCAATTGGTTTAACTTCGAAGCAGGAAGAGCAAATCAAACATCTTAGCATTAACATCACGCCGGATCGCATCGATGTCTGCGGGAAGCACTTGTCGATTGAGGCAGTTGAAATTCATCAGCTCTCAAGCAGTGATTTCATGCAGAAATTCAATTTTAAGCCGGAGTTGTTAGAGTTCAAGGCAAATGCGATCACAGAGATCAGCATTAATCCATTGCATACCATCAGCGTATGTCATGGTTTTACTGATCCCGGGACACATTTCTTTATTGCAGACAAACACATTGTGATTGAAGTGAATAATGATTATTTTCCACTGAAACCTGTCAATTAAATTTGCTGAGTCCAATGCGCCAAACATTTATTGCCGCCAAAGAAGAGTTGCTCTACACGCACGATTTAGTTGAAGCAATGGACGGTGGAAATATTGTACTTCAGCGATTCTAGTGAATCTCAATCAGCCAATTCACAACCCATCCAACCACCTCGCCATCAATTCTCTGATGTCATCCTCACTCTTTACCCACCCTCTCATCTTCCTCGCGCTTACCGAATCAAATTCACTTCCACCCTCACCCCTCACAATCCATAACACCGGAACCTTTACCTCGCGCGCTGCACTCGCAAGATCATACTTGTCTGCCACTAACCATCTTGCAGGAACCATTCGGCTTCGAGCATCCTTGAAGATCACCCCCACCGCATCCTCAAGCGGCCCATCAACCACCACACCACCCAACTCAGAATGTCTCGCCGTCAACTCCAGCGCCACATTCCCACCCAACTCTCTCCCCATTACAATCACATGTCCCGCATTCACATGCATTGTCCCAGTCAAATAATTCAATGCAGCCTCTGCATCCTCCAATTCACGCTTCTCACTTGGTCTCTCAAACCGGCTCTGTCCATACCCCCGCGGATCATATGCAAAAATATTCACGTCCACTGCATGTAAATCCTTCAACGCATCCACTGAATCTCCAAGATTACCCGTTGCTCCATGAATGTAGAGCACCGTCCACTGCGCCCTCTTAACTTCCGCGGTATCACTGGCTCCAATCCACCATCCTTTGAGCCGCGCCTCTCCCGCCCCATCCACATCAAAGCTCACCGAATCAAACTGCAATGCTAAAGCAGCCGGCGTCTTCACCACCTCCGAAGTCGGATGATAGAGCAATTGCCAGCTTCCCTGCCAGAAAAGCAAACAAAGTGTCCCCCAGGCAGCAACTGCAGCCATCATCACAACGACAGCGAGCATTTTTAAAATCCACAGGCCAGAAATCATCGGTGGATCTGGATTGTGTCTCTTAGTCGCTCCTGTTTTCTTTGAGGTCATTTCTCTGCCAGCACCTTCTTCACCGCTCTAACTACGCGCTCCACATCCTCATCCGTCGTCTGCCAGCTGCAAACGCTCACTCGCATCACGCGGCTTCCATTCCACTCGCTTCCCGTAAAAAACGCCTCGCCGCTCTTCGCAATTAGCGCAATCACCTCATCGGTCCGCCGCGAGTGATCGTCCTCAGTAGCGCCCTCGCGCCGATCCAAAAACTGTATCAACCCCTGGTTCAACGTCGGCTCACAAACCATACGCGCACCATCAAGCATTCCAATCCCAACCGTAATCTCATGCGCATACCTGCAGCAACGCTCAATCAAATCCGCAATTCCTGCTCGCCCCATCTGCCGTATCGCCGCATATGTGGGAAAGCCGCGCGCACGGCGAGAAAACTCAGGAGTCCAATCCATTTGGTCGCGCACTTCCTGTTGGTGGGTCAGATACGCCGCATGTTGTGCGAAGGCGTTGCGGTGAGCTTTGCGGTCACGAACAAATGCGAAGCCAGAGTCGTAAGGAACATTGAGCCACTTGTGCCCATCCGTCGCCCATGAATCCGCCAACTCCACACCAGCAACTTGATACTTTAATTTCTCACTGGCTGCCGCCCACAACCCAAATGCTCCATCCACATGCACCCACGCGCCCGCTTCTTTTGCTATCGGAATCAGCTTCGCAAAATCATCACTGACGCCAGTGTTAATCTCGCCCGCCTGCAAACAAACAATCGTCGGTCGCTCGCGCTTCACTTCCAATGCAGCCCGCAAAGCCTCAGCTTTCGTGCGTCCAAAATCATCCGTCTCCACTGGTTCAATCTGAGCGGTCCCCATCCCCAGAAACCGCACCGCACGGTCAACTGAACTATGCCGATGCGCATTGGCCACAATCCTTACCCGCGGCCCGCCTGAAAGTCCCAATGTCTCCACATCCCATCCCACGCGCTCATACACCGCATGCCGCGCCGCATTCAAACACGTCGCGTGCGCCATCTGGCATCCCGTTACAAATGCAAAACTCACCTCTTGCGGCAAGGCAAAAATTTCTTTCAGCCATTCACCTGCAACCTCTTCCGCAACCGCCGCTGCCGGCGCAACTGCATACAGACCCGAGTTCTGATCCCACGCCGATGTCAACCAATCCGCCGCCAGAGCCGCCGGAACCGCTCCGCCAATTACCCAACCGAAAAATCTTCCCCCCGCCGTACCATGCAGCCCGCCTTCGACATCGCGCACCAACTCGCTCACTACCCGCTCAGCCGGCAAGCTCTCATCATTAAGTGGTTTCTTCAGTTGTGCGCGCAGTTCTGTAACAGACGCCTGCGCCCCCACAGGTTGCGTAGCCAGTGTCGTCAAATGTGTGAGTGATGCCTCAAGGGCCTGGCTGAGTACTTGCGTGAAAGGAGATTGATTCTCTGACATTCTTCTAGCTTATCAACTGAGTACACGCAAAAATATCTGCATCTTGCAGCAAATTTTTCTATTCTCTAAACAAAAAGGGCCTCCATCAGTGGCCCTTCGTTTTGCTCAAATTATTTGCTGATCTTATCCAATTCCAAATTCAACTCTAAAACATTGACTCGCGGCTCGCCCAATACTTTGAACTGCCTTCCCGTCGTCTGCGCGTCTATGAGTTTTTTGACTTGCTCCACACTCAAGCCGCGTGCCTTGGCTACGCGCTCCGCCTGGAACTCCGCCGCATCTGGCGTAATATCCGGATCCAACCCAGAGCCTGAAGTCGTCACCAAATCAATCGGCACCGGCTTGCCCGCATTCTCCTTCGCCAGCTTGTCAATGTCGCCCTGGATCCGATCAACCAGCGCCTTGTTTGACTGCGCAAGATTCGATCCACCGGAGTTCGCCGCATCATAACCATTGCCTGCCGCTGAAGGCCGCGGATGAAAATATTTGTCGCTCGTAAAACTCTGCGCCAGCAACTCTGAGCCAATCACTTTGCCATCCTTCAGAATCAAACTTCCTGCAGCCTGGTGCGGAAACAGCATCGTCGCCAGCACTGTGACAAAGAGTGGATAACCGAGGCCAAGAATAGCCGCCGTCACTAACGTAAATCGAATTGAAGTCTTCCAAACAGATTGCACAATCAATCTCCTGAACTAATAAAAAATCACGCCAAATGTAACGCCACCAGAATCACGTCGATGGCCTTGATGCCAATGAAGGGCACAATGATGCCGCCAAGTCCGTAGACCAGCAGATTGCGTTGCAGTAAAGCTTCCGCCGACTTCGGCTCATACTTAACACCCTTGAGCGCCAGCGGAATCAGCGCAATGATAATCAGCGCGTTGAAAATCACCGCCGACAAAATCGCCGAGTGCGCCGAGTGCAGATACATAATGTTCAGCGCGTTTAGCACCGGGAAGACTCCGGCAAACATAGCCGGAATAATTGCGAAGTACTTCGCCACATCATTCGCAATTGAGAAGGTCGTCAATGCGCCGCGCGTCATCAAGAGTTGCTTTCCAATCTCCACAATCTCAATCAGCTTCGTCGGGTTCGAGTCCAGATCAACCATGTTGCCGGCTTCCTTCGCCGCCTGTGTGCCCGAGTTCATTGCAACACCCACATCTGCCTGCGCCAGCGCTGGAGCATCGTTCGTGCCATCGCCCGTCATCGCGACGAGTTTGCCCTTAGCTTGCTCGCGCTTGATCAGGTCCATCTTGTCCTTGGGTTTTGCCTCAGCCAGAAAATCATCGACGCCAGCCTCGCGCGCAATCACCGCTGCTGTAAGCGGATTGTCGCCCGTAATCATGATGGTACGGATTCCCATCGCCCGCAATCTTGCCAGGCGTTCCTTCAATCCGCCTTTGACAATGTCCTTCAAATAAACCACGCCCAGCGCTGTTGAGTTCTCTGCAACCACCAATGGCGTCCCACCCTGTCGCGCAATCTCTTCCACCTTGTCGCGCACGCGCTTCGGCAGCGGCGCACCCTGTTCTTCCACAAAGCGCGCAATCGCATCAATCGATCCCTTGCGAATCATTGCTCCCGGCAGATTCACGCCGCTCATTCTCGTCTGTGCGGTAAAAGGCACAAACTCTGCATGAATGCTGCTCATATCGCGACCGCGCAGATTGTACTTTTCTTTCGCCAGCACCACAATTGAGCGCCCTTCAGGCGTCTCATCAGATAACGACGACAATTGTGCCGCATCGGCCAAACGCTCCGGGCTCACATCCGGAGCAGGGAAGAACTCCGTAGCCTGGCGATTGCCCAGCGTGATCGTTCCTGTCTTATCGAGCAGCAGCGTGTTCACATCGCCAGCCGCTTCCACTGCGCGTCCGCTCATCGCCAACACGTTGTACTGAACCAGCCTGTCCATGCCCGCAATGCCAATCGCTGAAAGCAATCCGCCAATCGTCGTCGGAATCAAGCACACCAGCAGCGAGACCAAAACAAAAATCGATTGCTCTGCATGCGAGTACATTGCAAATGGCTGCAACGTCACCACAGCCAACAGAAACACAATCGTCAGGCCAGAAAGCAAAATGCTCAGCGCAATCTCGTTCGGTGTTTTCTGCCGTGTAGCGCCTTCCACCAGCGCAATCATGCGATCCAAAAATGTTTCGCCGGGGTTCGAGGTAATCTTCACCTTGATCCAATCCGAAAGCACCTTCGTTCCGCCCGTCACCGCTGACCGATCGCCGCCAGCCTCGCGAATCACCGGCGCTGATTCTCCCGTAATCGCCGATTCATCCACGCTTGCAACGCCTTCAATCACCTCGCCGTCGCCGGCAATGTAATGACCCGCAGGAATGTAAATCACATCGCCAGCGCGCAGTTCTCCGCTCGGAATATCATGCAGCACGCCCTTGTCGTCATACTTCTGCGCAATCGTCTCGCCCTTGGCTTTGCGCAATGTATCCGCCTGCGCCTTGCCGCGGCCTTCAGCCATCGCCTCTGCAAAGTTCGCAAAGAGCACCGTGAACCAAAGCCACAGCGTGATCTGCAGATTGAAGCCCAGCCCCGAGCGATGATGAATGAAGTCGTCAATCAGCAACCCCGTCGTCAGTAAGCTGCCCACTTCAACCACAAACATCACCGGATTCTTGACCATCCAGCGCGGGTCCAACTTGCGCAGGGAATCCAGCAGCGCCTGGCCGAATATCTCCGTATTCCAAAGACTTTTTTTCTCTGTCATTGTTCTTTTCTCAATCTCTCTCGATTACACAAACAGGTGGCCTGCCTTCAGCAGCAGGTGTTCAAGAATCGGTCCCAGGCTCAGTGCAGGGAAGAAGGTCAACGCGCCCAAAATCAAAACCACACCCATCAGCAACACCGAAAACAAAGCTGTATTCACCGGGAAAGTTCCCGGCGAAGGAGGCACACTCTTCTTGCGCGCCAGATTTCCAGCAATAGCCAACACTGGTATCAACATCAGGAAGCGACCGCCAAGCATCGCCGAGCTCAACACCACATTCCACCACCATGTCGTCGCGTTCAATCCTGCAAATGCTGAGCCGTTATTTCCCACTGCTGATGTAAAAGCGTAGAGAATCTCGCTCAACCCATGCGGCCCATGATTTGTCAGCGCTGCCAATCCCACGTCCGGCCACAACACAAAAACCGCTGTGCAACTGAGGATAATCAGAGGGAAGATCAACACATACAGCATGCTCATCTTCACGTCATAGGCTTCAATCTTCTTACCCAGGTACTCCGGTGTTCTTCCCACCATCAGCCCCGCGATGAAGACAGCGAGAATGACAAAGATCAGCATTCCGTAAAGTCCCGCGCCCACGCCGCCAAATATCACCTCGCCCAGCATGATGTTGGTCATCACCACCATCCCGCCCAGCGGCGAGAAGCTATCGTGCGTAGAGTTCACCGCGCCACAACTTGCGTCCGTCGTAATCGTCGCAAAGAGACTGCTGTTGGCCACGCCAAAGCGCACTTCCTTGCCTTCCATATTTCCGCCTGGTGCCGTCGCTGTCGCCTTCTGCACTGCGCCGTGAATCATCGGGTGTGGCTGTGACTCGGCCCAATACACAGACGCAAATCCAGCCGTAAACAAGATGAACATCGTCGCCAGTACCGCCCATCCATGCCCCGGCGAACTTGTGATTCGCCCCAGCGTGTACGTCAAGCCTGCAGGAATTATGAAAATCGAAAGCATCTGTAGCAGATTTGTAAACGGCGTCGGATTTTCAAATGGATGCGCGCTATTCGCGTTGAAAAATCCGCCGCCATTCGTCCCCAACATCTTGATCGCTTCCTGTGAGGCGACTGGCCCCTGCGCAATCAACTGCGTAATCCCCGGCTGCTCCAGCGTCGCCGCTTTCGTGTACTCATGCAGATTCTGCGGCACACCTTGCGCTACAAGTACCAGTGCATACAAAATCGATGCTGGCAAAAGAATGTACAAAATCGACCGCGTCGCATCGACCCAGAAATTTCCAATCGTCTCGGAACTCGTCCGGCGAATCCCGCGAATCAGCGCCACTGCAACCGCAATGCCTACCGCCGCAGAAAGAAAATTATGGTAAGCCAGGCCTACCATCTGCGTGAAGTAGCTCATCGTCTGCTCGGGCACATACGATTGCCAATTCGTATTCGTCGTAAAGCTGGCCGCCGTATTCCAGGCTAGGTCCGGCCCCACCGCGCCGAACTTTTGCAGATTCCACGGCAGAAACTGCTGCAGCCGCTCAATCGCGTAAGTCAGCAGCAAACTGAACGCAGAAAAGCCGAGAATTGAGAGTGCATACTCACGCCACCCCATCTCCTTTTCTGCTTCAACGCCACAGAGTTTGTAGAGAATTTTCTCGATGGGTTTTAGAATGACATCGAGCCATGTGCGCTCCCCCTCAAGTACGCGCGCCATGTAGGCGCCTACCGGGCGAACTGTCGCCAATAGAAGAGCAGAGAAAAGAAAATACTGTAACCAGCCGTTAGCCGTCATCTTAGAACTTCTCCGGATAAAGCAGCGTTGCCGCAAGGTAGCCCATCAGCAAAACTGAAAGCACAAGAACAAGAATCGTAATCACGCTCATCGGCTTACCTCAACTTTTCGCAGCCGCGCACATAGAGAAATGCGAGGATAAAAAACGCTATTGTGAAACCAACCATCCATAAATCCTGCATGGCAACTCTCAATTCCGGCGAACCATTCAATTGCTGAATCGCTGTTCTTCGCCTTTCGACCTCAACTTGTTTCCTCATGGTTTCGGCCAGCCCATACAAGGCTGGCCGTTCATCTGTCCGCTATCAAGACTACCCAAATTCAGCGCAGTGATTCGTCAATAATCCATAAGGATTTCGTAATCATTTCCTGGGGCTGTGTAAAACAGGAATCCTATAGATAAAAATAGTTTTGCTTCCTCACTCCTGCTTAGAAATTAATCGAATTAGTGCCTGCATTTTTCAAATACCTACACGATCGTCCCTGTCTCTTCACTCCATCCCTCAGGCATAAATCTGTAGCCTACCCATGGCTCCGTCTGTATGTACTGCTTGCCGGTTTCTGCTTCCAGCTTCTTGCGCAACTGTCCCACAAAAACTCGCAGGTACTCCGGTTGATGTGCCGATTGCGCGCCCCAAACCGCCGTCAACAGCGCGCGATGTGTCATCACCTTCCCTGAGTTTCGTGCAAGGTGCAGCAACAGATCAAATTCTTTAGGTGTCAGATGAATCGGTTTGCCTTTCACCGTGATCGAATGTGCTGCCGCATCCAGGGCAAAATCACCTTCCTCAATCGCCGCTGTCGTCCGCTCCGGCGCGCGTCGCAAATTAGCACGCACCCTCGCCAGCAGTTCCTGAATTCCAAATGGCTTGGTCACATAATCATCTGCGCCCGCATCGAGCGCGTCCACCTTTGACCGCTCATGGTCGCGGACGCTTAGCATCAGCACCGGCGTCGTTGACTTCGTCCGAATCGCGCGGCATACTTCCACGCCCGTCATCTTCGGCATCATCAAATCCGTAATCACGAGGTCGGGCGCCCAATCGCGGAACAACTGCAATCCCTCTTCAGGATCGTTGGCGGTTCGCACGTCATATCCCTGCGCACCAAGTGAAGCTCTCAACACTCGCGTAATCTGCGGCTCGTCATCAATGACTAAAATTCTCTCTGGCATATCGTTACAAGCTTACAACATTATTTTGAGTACTTAACAGAAAACAGTGATGAGCGAAGCAGGATTGAGAGCCTTATCACAGGCTGCTGCCGTTATCATCTACTCAGCAGCATGTACACCTTTCTCTACGCCAACCCGACGCTTCGATGGCTCCTTGCGACTGTCATGACCGTGTTTGCCACGATCCTGCTCGTCAGCTTCAGCGCGGGTGAAACCGTCGCAGGCCTCGTTTACCTTCTCGTAGTTGTCTGGATATCAACCCTCGCCGGTTACGCCTTCTCCATCTACGCAGCGCTTTTCAGTGCGCTTGCTTTTGATTATTTTTTTCTCCTTCCATTGCGTTCATTTACCCTTGCCGGAAACCAGCAATGGCTCGCGCTTCTTGCCTTTGTTGCTAGCTGCCTCATTGTCAGTCGTGTAGCCGAGCGCACCGCGCGCCTCACCCGTCAGGCCGAGCAGCGCCGTGAAGACGTCGAACGCCTCTACGCTCTCAGCCAGGAGATGGTTCTGCACGATGATGCTGAAGGGCTCATTCACGATGTCCCTCTCCTTCTTCACCGCATCTTCTCGCTTGATGGCGTCGTCCTCTACGTCCGCGATCAGGATCAGTTCTACACATCCACCGCCGAACTCCCGCTCAGTCTTCAGGCCAGCCTCCGCGCCATGACTCAGGGAAACAATCCCACCCTCATCATGCCCAACGAGTACAGCGCCATGGGACTCATGCTCGGCGTGCGCCAGGTCGGTGCGCTTGCATGGTCCCCCGCAGTTTTGACACGCGAGGCCGCCAGCGCCATCAGTGCGCAGGTCGCCATCGCACTCACGCGCGCACTCGCCATGGAGTCTTCTGCCCGCATGGAAGCCGCACGCGAGAGCGAGCGCCTCCGCACCGCACTCATCGATTCGCTCACCCACGAACTCCGTACTCCGCTCACCTCTATCCGCGCTGCCTCCACAACTTTGCTGGGCGAAGGTCTCGACGAAGCGGGTCGAATCGACCTCATCTCGCTCATCGATGAAGAAAGCAAACGACTCGACGCACTCATTGGTGAAGCCGTGCAGATGGCAGAGATCGACGCCCATGTCGTTCAAGTTCACAAAGTCCTCCAGCACGCACGCACTCTCCTTGAGCACGCTGCTGAAGAATCTCGCGCGGCTCTCTCCGGACACCGTGTTGTCATCGCTGTAGAAGGTCCTGATGAACCCTGCTGGTTCGACCCCCATCTACTCAGCCGCGTTCTCCGCCATCTCCTCGAGAACGCTGCGCGTTACACACCACCCGGTACACGCATTGTTCTGCGCAGCCGCCGCAAGCGTTCGCGTCTTGAGTTCCTCGTTGAGGACGACGGGCCCGGCATCGACTCCATGGATCTCCCGCTCATTTTTGAAAAGTTTTACCGCGGCAAAAAGGGCTCCGCCATCGGCAAGGGCTCCGGTATGGGCCTCGCGATCGTCCGCGCAATTCTTGCCGCACACGATGGATCCATTGAAGTTAATAGCACTCCGGGCCGTGGCACTACCTTTATCTTCTGGGTACCTCTGGTTGAAAGAGAGCAAAATAACACAGACTAAGTTTTTATTAATGGAGTTAATATAAATGCAGGTCGGGTAGTCAAAATTCAATTAAAAATCCCAAGACTTGTGAGGTGCATCATGACCAATTTAATCAAGTTTGGAACGTTCACCGTGCTGTTTATCTTCGCTGGCATTCTTTGTGTTAGCGCCGCCGCTCAGAAAGGCATCACCAAGAAAGACTGGGCCTTCAAAAGTAATCACGGAACTTTGCTGATCTCTGCCATCACGTCTCTCAACGAATCGGGAAAGCGCGAGATCACACTCAACATCACTCCCAGCATTTACGGCTCATGGACTGTCACTGAAGAAGCTACAGCCTTGTCTCGCGTTCTTGATGAACTTCCAAAGGCTGGCTACGATATTCGCAACTTGGCTTCCATCAGATTGCGCATGGGAGAGCGCGACGCTCAGCAGATGATCGCCACGCAGGCGGCTCTCTCCAGGGCGTGGAGAATTGCTCTCAAATCCAAGAGCACCAGCGACACTGACCCCGCCATGGTTGCATTGATCAACCAGAGCAATGCGTATGACGATTGGAACAACATTTTCAATCAGCGTGGCCTTGAATTGAAGGCAATCGGTGTTGAAAACGTCGAACTTGAAGCCTTCTCAAAATCCGGCGCCACCTGCCCCACCGGCGGCAATTGCGACAAGCTTCTCGTTCCCGCTGACGCATATGTTCAAATGACCGTTTCCCACCTCATCCTGCAGTAAATCTCCTGGGGTGAGTGACAACTCAACTACCGGTGCGATGCGCCTACCATGCGCATCGCACAACTCTTCTTTCCCGCGCACTCTCTCGCGCCCACTCAATTACGCGCGCCACGCGCAAGGCATCCTCTGCCTTTACAGGCAAATCTTCATTGCCAAAAATTGCATCTCTGATGCCCTCATAAAACAACCGGTAATCTCCGCGCACAGCCTCCACCGGCTGGCTGATCATCATGCCATCCACCTCGCTATAAAGAGTCCCCCACTTAGCGGCTTCTTCATGCCCCCAATGAGCATCCCCAATCCGCGCAATCTGGCTCAGCTTCGCTTCCTGCGAATCCAATCCGAACTTCCAATAATTTCCCTTCGTACCACGCAAATGAAAGCGAGCCCTCGCCGGCTCACTCAAACAGTTCGCACTGAGTGTCGCTGTCATTCCGGCGTAATAGAGCCGCACTGTAAAAAAATCATCTGACCCATCCAACGGCTCGCGCTCGCGCCCAACCTCTGCGCTCACTTCAATCGGCAACCCAAACAACTGCAGCGCCTGGTCAATCAAATGCGTTCCCAAATCCAATAACACGCCACTCCCTGGCGCATCGACTTCTTTCCACGTACCCGACTTCGCCTGCGGACGCCACCGGTCAAACGTAGATTCAAAACTCACCACGCGTCCCAGCGTTTCATCCTTCAACATTTTTTGAATCGTCCTGAAATCTCCATCCCACCTGCGATTTTGAAAGGGAATCAGCTTCACATTCTTGCGCTCTGCAATCTCCATCAACTCCGCAATTTCCGTTGACCGCGCACAGACCGGCTTATCGACCACCAAATCTTTCCCCGCTTCAAGCGCCTTCTTGGCCAGCTCAAAGTGCGTTCCACTCGGCGTTGAAATCACAATCAACTGAATGGATGAATCTGCAATCAACTCCTCAAGCGTTCTATAAGTTTTAATCCCCGCATAACGCTCTGCCGCAGCATTTGTCCGCCGCTCCACCACCGCACTCAGTTCCATCCCTTCTACTGAAGAGATCAGCGGTGCATGAAAAACCCTTCCTCCCATTCCAAATCCCACCAAACCAACACGAATCATTCGCACACCTCGCTACCCTTCAAGTTTGTACCTCGTCTCTGCCAATCGATAAAGCCTTCTCCACACCAGCCGATTCATGCTCACCACAATCAGCGAAATCAGAATCGTTGCCAGCAGCAAAATCGGGAACCGCCCGCTCTCCGTCGCCGTCTGAATCGATGACCCCAATCCAATCGTCTTCAGCGTTCTGTCACTCAAGCGTGAGTACTCGGCAAAGACTGACGCATTCCACGCGCCGCCTGAAGCCGTCACCATGCCCGTAATCAAATACGGAAATATCCCCGGCAATATCAACTTCGTCCATCTCTGCCAGCGAGTGAACCGGTAAAGCGAAGCCACCTCTCTCAAATCTGAAGGGATCGACATCGCTCCGGCAATCACGTTGAACAAGATATACCACTGCGTTCCCAAGAGCATCAGCGCAATCGAACCAATCCCCAAGCCGCCGCCAATCCTCACCAGCCCCATCAACAATATCGGGAAAAACGCCGTTGCAGGAACTGACGCCAGAACCTGCGCCAGCGGTTGCACTATTCTTGAAAGCTTCGGATTAAATCCTATTGCCACACCCACCGGAACCGTCCACAGTGCAGAGATCAGAAGAGCCGCATTCACGCGCGCAAACGTCGCTCCCGCGCCCGCGAGCAGCAACTTCAAATCCGCCCAGCTCACGGTACGCAGCATCATCGCCGCCTGTGCCGCCCCCCATAGCGCCACGCTGATCAGCACCACTATCACGGTCACATACGCCGCGTTCCATTTCTTCTTCGTATCATCCTCATCGAGTGGCTGCACAATTTTGCACTCTCTCGTCGCAGCCATCCGCTTGTAAATCGGTTCCTCCATTCGCGACCACACGCGCCCCGGAATTTGTGTCAGCAGATTCGATCTCTGCACCAGCGCCAATATCGGAGACGTCACGCGATCCGCTGACTCCACCTGCTCAAATTTGAACTTGTCGCTCCACGCAATCATCGGTCGCCAAATCAGCTGGTCAGTCGCTACCACGATCAATATCACCACCACAAACCCGCTGATCAGCGCGCGCAAATCGCCCGCATCCGTCGCCGTTTGCAGATAACTACCCAAGCCAGGCAACTGGAAATTCTTGTCTCCCATCGTGAACATCTCGCAGGCAATCAGAGCGAACCATCCACCCGCTACAGAGACAATAGAATTCCAAATCAATCCAATCGCTGCAAATGGCATCTGTAACTCCCAGAATCTCTGCCACGCCGAGTAGCGATAAATTCTCGATGCCTCCATCATCTCTTTAGGAATTGTCTTCAACGATGTATAAAAACTGAACGCCAAATTCCAAACCTGCCCCGTGAAAATCAGCAGGATCACGCCCATCTCAATTCCCAGTTGGTGTCCCGGAATCAGCGCAACCATCCCCAAAACCACCGGCGGCAAAAAGCTCAACACCGGTATCGATTGCAGAATATCCAGAACCGCAATCATCCACGCTTCCAGCCGCTCGCTGTGCGCTGCTATGTATCCATAACTGATTGCAAAGGTCAGGCTCATGACATACGCAATCGCCATGCGCCCCATCGAGTACAGCGCATAAACCGGCAGCACGCGCACCGAGTGAGAGATCGGCACCACCGGAACCGGCGCGCCCATCCAATACCTCCCCATGCTCACCACGCCGAAAAACAGAGCCATCAACAGTGCCGCAACCGCCAAATCAATGACAAATGGCCAGGTGCGTACGGTGACGAGCGAGCGCGCGAATGTTGTTTGAAGGCTCAACTCTCCTCCTCATTCGCAGCCAAAGTTTCCTCTTCCACATCCGGCATCACAAACCGACGCCGCGCCGCATCAAAATCAAAGAGCTCCGCATAGCGACCCCACGTCACCGCCGTTTCAATTTGCTTCAAGCTCTCTTCGCCGCTGAATTGCTCATCCAGCATATCCAGGAAAAATTCCTCCGGCACAGTATGATCGCTCTTCGTTTCAAGCGCTCTCCGAATCTGTCTCAGCAGCAGCACATTCTCCTGCGCCGCTGTTCTGAACAATTCCTTCTGCCGCAGAATCTCCGAGTTCGCATACTCCGCGCCCGTCTCCGTTATCACCGCGTCGCCTTCCTCAACCTTCAGGAAGCCCAGCAACTGCGCCGCATCCACAATCGGCAACAGGTCATCAATCTCAAATGACAAATCATCCGCCAGCCGGTAAATATCGTCGCGTCCCGCCTTATCCAGCAGTAGTTCCAGCAATCCGGCCACTCCGCCCGGTCGTGCATGAGGCAGCATCTGGTAACGCATCTGCCGCTGATCGCGCACCTTCTGCAACTGCGCCGGATCTTCCGTCGGAACCACATCAGGCTTCGTCAGAACCTTGTAAATGTAATCCACCAACTGCGTAAATTGTTCTGACTTCTTATCCCGGGGTTGTGCCAGTTGCACTTTGAAATCCGTCCGGATGTGTCCCGGATTTCTGCCCAGCACAATAATCCTGTCCGCCAGCAAAACTGCTTCCTCAATGTTATGCGTCACGATGAAGACAGCCTTCGTCGGCATTGTCTTGCGCGACCACAGCTCCAATAACTCTGACCTCAGGTTCTCCGCCGTCAACACATCAAGCGCCGAAAACGGCTCATCCATAAACAGCACCTCAGGCTCAACCACCAGCGCGCGCGCAAATCCCACACGCTGCCGCATCCCACCTGAAAGTTCCTTTGGATACGCCGCCTCGAATCCATCCAGGCCAACCGTATCAATCATGCGCAAGCTGCGTTTCCTTCGCTCTGCCGGTCCAATTCCGCGTGCCTTCAGAGGAGCTTCCACATTCTCAATCACGGTCAGCCACGGAAAAAGCGCAAAGCTCTGAAAAACAATTGAGACATTAATCTCCGCCTCGCTGATCGGTTTCTCATGCCAATAGACCTGCCCTGCCGATGGCCGCGACAATCCCGTCAGCATTCTCAGCATTGTCGATTTTCCAGACCCGCTCGGCCCCAGTAGCGCCACAATCTCGCCCGGCACAATGCTCAAATCCGTCGCCGAAATCACCTGGATTCGGTTCTCGCTCGGTTGCGCATAATATTTTTCAATCTTCTCCGCGCGAATAATCGCCTGGGTCGAATCTGTAGCGCCAACCGCAGCTGCACCCACACCCGCGCCCACCGAGCTCGCGCTCACATTTGTCTCAATTGCCATTCGAATCCGATCTCCAACTTAAACTCTAAGCGATTTAAGCCTATCCGTGTACCTATTCGTCTCAACGTTCTTGAGAGTCTTTTGAATTTCTATGAATCTCCCATGAATTGCTGACTTGCTGACTTGCTATCACGGCGTAGCCGTGGCTGACTCGCTGCCTCTAATCAGAAAATAATTCACATCCCCGCTACTACAGTGCAAGCAACAGATAGTTCTACCCTAGTCACCATTGATTAAACACTCGACGCTTTTCGACTAGTCCTTAATCCTTTATCTATTCTCTTTAGCCCCTGTATCATCTTCACCATGGACGCACCCACGCCCTCCCACTCCCTGCGCTCTGACGCTCTCTTTCTCAGCGCCTTCGCCGCGCTCATCCTCGTCGTGCATTTTTTCCTCGGCAACGGCTACGGCTTCCATCGTGACGAGCTCCAATTCCTCGACGACGCGCGTCACCTCCAGTGGGGCTTCGTCGCTTATCCGCCCTTCACTGCATTCTGTGGTCGCATTGCCATCGCGCTCTTCGGCATCTCCCCGCAGGTATTCCGTCTCCCCGCCGCCATCATCAACGCCATCACCCTCGTTCTCGTCGGCCTCACCGCGCGCGAACTCGGTGGCCGCCGCCCCGCGCAGCTCCTCGCACTTTGCGCCGCATTTCCTTTAGCTCTCGTCTTCAGCTCCGTCCTTCAATACAACACCCCGGATCTCCTCGCCTGGTCCATCATCATCTTCTTCACCGCGCGTCTTCTCCGCACTCAAGACGAGCGCAACTGGCTCGGCATCGGCCTCGGCATTGGCATTGGTGTCCTCTCAAAATATTCCATCGCCTTTCCTGTCTTCTCCATGCTCGCCGCCATCGTCCTCCTTCCATCCACGCGACCTCATCTGCGCAATCGCTTCTTCAGGTACGGCGCACTCGTCGCCACAATAATTGCAGCGCCCAATCTCATCTGGCTCGCTACGCATCACTTCATCACCATCCAGATGGAGCACTTCATTCACCTCCGCGATGTCCGCCACGGCCGCGCAGACGGCTACTACACTGACCAGCTTAAATTCACTCTCTTCGCTTTCCCGCTCGCAGTTGCCGGACTCATCTCACTCTTGCGCAGCGCGCGCTTCCGTCTCCTCAGCATCTTTTACATCGGCCCCTTCATTCTTCTCGCCATCCTCAAAGGCCGCGGCTACTATCTGATGCCCGCCTACCCGCTCCTCTACGTCGCCGGCTCCGTCGCTTTCGAGCGCGCTCTCACTCACTGCGCACTTTGGCTTCGCATCACTCTGCGCACCGTCGTTACTGCCGCACTTCTCGTCGGTGTCGTCGCCGTTGCCTGGGCTTACCTCCCCATGTGGCCCGTCCACTCACCGGCATGGAACTGGCAAATGAAAAACAACAGTGACATGGCCAATGAAATCGGCTGGCCTGAGTTCGTCGCGCAGGTCGCAGCCATCCGCGACACCCTCACTCCTGAAGAAAAATCCAGCTTCGCCATCCTCGCCAACAACTTCGGTGAAGCCGGCGCACTCTCCCTCTACGGTCCTGAGTACAATCTACCCACCCCCATCAGCAGCACCAACAGCTTCCATGATCGCGGCTACGGCCCCTTCGAGCCGCAAACCCTCATCGTCGTCGGCAGCAACCTCGAAGACCAACTGAAAAACTTTGAGTCCTGCCGTGTCGTCTCTCTCGTCACTCTCCCCAACGGCGTCCGCAACGAAGAAACCGACGACCACCCCCAAATCCTCATCTGCCACCACCTGCGTTTCCCCTGGCCTCTCGCCTGGGCCCGATCGCAGGAATTTGGTTGATAAGGAAGTCGAATGAACTGCATTTTTTATGTCTAATCTAAGAGTCAAGTGCAGCAGCTCTCACCTTTGAGAGCTGCGCCCATTCCGCACCAACACCGCTCTTCCCACAATCCACAAACTCACCACCACCAAAAATCCCATCTCACCCCGCCTCGCTCTTCCGACTAATTTTTCGACATAGAAAGAGAACATCTTGTCAACGTGCGGGTACCTGTTGTCACGAGTCCAGCTCTGGATTTCTGGATATCGCTCCTGGACAAAAAACTCCGTACAAGATGGCTAACCAGATAGTAAACATTTCCGCGAAGGTGTTTACCGTATAGTAACTAAAATTTTGAAAAATTCACCGCCACCAAAAATCCCATCTCACCCCGCCTTGCTAACTCCGCTAGCCGCGCCAACACCGCCAACTCCGCTCACAACCTTCTTTCCCACCAGCGCGTGCGGCCTTCCCAGCGCAATCTCCGAAGGCAGATACTTTCTTACCTCGCCGCACAAAGGGCACGTCACTGCTACCGATTGGAAAGGGAACTCACGCAACCCCGTCGGAATATCTCTCCGGCAGCGCTTGCAATCCACAACAAAGCATTTCTTCACACTTGCACCTTGAAACATACTCAGCAGTATGGCAAATAAAAGGCGAAAATGCAATCGACTTTTCCCACAATCACGCAGATTTCTCTTTGCGACCTCTCGAGGCTCAACCGCTTGTGGGTTTGCTCCCCGGCCACCACAAAAAATTCTCAAATCACCGCATCCAAACCATCCCGAGGTGGAGTCTAATAGACTGTAGCGAAGCGTCCCGCTTGATCCAGAAAAGAATCACAGCGTCTTCGCTCAATGTAGGACTGTCAATGAGGACCGGAGCACCAGCGCGTGCAATCACGGCCAACCCCGAGCCATGCACAGCAGCAAGTACTCCGAGGAGGTGCGCGATGAGAATCCGTCTGACCCAGCTTTCCCCAGCCATTCTGGCCACAACGCTCACCCTCTTCGCCGCTGCAACACTTACAGCACAAACACCAGCGACTGCTACGCCCTCATCTGACCCGCAGGCCACTGCGCAACAGACCCCTTCCCAAACTGCGCCTGTTGCTGACAGCACCAAGCCAGCTGACACAACTGCAAAACCCGCTCCGGGCACCACCCCCGTCGGCGGAGATCAGCCAGCTCCCGATGCAACAAAGACTGACTCCACCAAGCCCGCCGACAAAACTGGCACCACCACCACCACAGCCGACACCAAACCCGCACCCGGCACGACTCCCGTAGGCGGTGATCAGCCTGCTCCCGAAAAATCTGACAAGAACCCATCCAAAGCCGATCTCGAGAAGGTTGTTGAAGTTGGCAGCCAAAAAGTTGACGTGAAAAAGGGAAGCATTGACGACGTTGATGCCGTAGGCAACCGCGATATTGGCGCGCGAGGGCTGGGCAACTGGTACTCCACGGACACGGAAATCAAGATGGGCCGCTCTTACGCAGCCGAAGTTGAAAAGAGCACCCATTTCATCACCGACCCCGTCATCACGGAGTACGTCAACCGCATCGGCCAGAACATCGTCAAGAACTCCGATTGCAAAGTCCCCTTCACCATCAAGGTCATTGATTCGGACGAGGTCAACGCTTTCGCTCTGCCGGGCGGATTCTTCTACGTCAACTCCGGCCTCATTCTCAACGCGGATGAGGAGGCTGAACTTGCAGGCGTCATGGCCCATGAGACTGCCCACGTATGCGCGCATCACGCGGCCCGCGAGATGACGCGGATGAATTACGCACAGATTGGCACCATCCCACTAATATTCCTCGGCGGATGGACTGGTTACGAAATATACGAGGCAGCTTCCATCGCCATCCCCATCACTTTCTTGCAATTCTCACGCGACTTTGAGGCCCAGGCCGATTACCTCGGCATACAGTACATGTACCGCGCTGGATACGATCCCCAGGCCTTCATCGCCTTCTTTGAGAAGGTTCAGGCACTCGAGAAACGCAAACCCGGCGCCGTCTCCAAGATCTTCGCCGACCATCCCCAGACCCCGGACCGTATCCTCCACTCGCAGATGGAGATTGCCCGCATTCTGCCGGCGCGTGACGAGTATACGGTCACCACGAGCGAGTTCAACGAGGTGAAGGCGCGCCTGGCCCGCATTGAAAACAAGCGCCGCCTCAACGACACCAAAGGCAAAAAGCCCAGCCTGCGCAAAGCCAGCTCGACGGACCCCAACGCGTCCAGCGGCGGCAACAGTACTGACCCCAACGCCGACGACCGTCCGACGCTCCACAAGCGCGACGATACGCAGAATTGAAAGGCAGTTCTCCGTTGCCAGTAGTCGGAGAGCAGGGGCTGGAATGAGATTGCATAAAAATAAATTTGGCTGATTCGAGCAAAAGGCATACAGCAGGGACTGAAATCCCGAGTCGTTTTGGCGGAGTGCGTGAGCGGCGCGCTTAAAACCCCTTCCTTTCAAAACCAGCCATTGGCACCTGTTTTTAATTTCCTCCGCAACTTGCGGCCAAAAATGGAGTCTAAGCAAATAAGATCAGTGAATTTTGACTCGCTGGGCGGATTAGCGCCCTCGGGTTTGCACCCATGTAAGCGCACAATGATCCGGTTAAGCTCACAACAAGCCGGTTAAGCTCACAAAAATAGTACACGTACTATTGAAATGAAAGGGGCAGCCTTCAGCCATGCGACACACCCGTATCTCACTCTTTGCCTTCCTCTCACTCTTCGCGGCCTTTGCTCTCTGCACTGGCTTTGCTCATGCTCAGAGCTCTTCAGCGCCTTCGCGCATCACGGGTGCCGTTGATGAGAACGTACTGACCCCTTTGCAAGGCAATATTACTGCTCGCGCGCAACAGCAGTTCGATCAGGGAGCAGCCTCGCCCTCCACACAGTTGACGCACATGCGCCTTGTACTCAAGCGCAGCCCAACCCAGGATGCCGCACTCAAAGCTTTCGCGGCTCAGCAGTTGGATCCCAACTCGCCGAACTATCACAACTGGATTACACCCGAGCAATTCGGGCAAAGATACGGCCTCTCCGAAGCTGACATCTCGGCACTCACAAATTGGATACAGTTTCATGGGCTCACGGTCGAGTCGGTTTCCAAGGGGCGCAATTTGATTTATTTTTCTGGCACTGTCGGTCAAGTGGAGGAGATGCTTCATACCCAGATTCACTCATTCAAGGCTAACGGCGAGCAGTTCTACGCCAACATTAGCGCGCCGCAGATTCCTGCCGCATTTGCCCCCGTCGTCATCGGCGTAGCGCATCTCAATACATTGGTGCCGAGGCCCAATTTCAAAGCGGGACCCGTTGGACTGCGCAATCCACAAACCAAGAAGCTTGAGCCAATGCCCAAACAAACGGGTGGAGTCTCACCAAATCTGACCCTGTCTTCTAATGGCCAACCGACTCTCTACATCACGCCGATGGATGCGGCGACGATTTACGATACGCCCAATACCACTTACAACATCAATTACGCCGCCGGTACAACCTATGACGGCACAGGAGTCACCATCGGTATCGGTGGCACTTCGAGCATTTCCCTAACTACCCTGGGAAACTTTCACTCCGGTTTCATGAACAGCGCAGCCACCAACACCACCGAGGTTGACACAGGCGCTGTCAGCGTCACTACAGGTCAGGATGAAGCTTACCTCGATCTCGAGCTATCGAGTGGCATGGCGCCCGGGGCATCCATCATCTATTACCCGTCCGCTGATCTTTTTTCAGGGATTACGACGGCGATCGATGCCAACAATATCGACATCTTCAGCCTCAGCTATGGACAATGCGAGTGGTTCATGGATAGCGCTGACAACGCCAGCATGAATGCGACGTGGTTACAGGCTGCGGTGCAGGGAATCAGCGTTACCGCCTCCAGCGGCGACAGCGGCACGGCTGGTTGCGATAATCCCAACGGCCCTAACGGAACCAACACAATCAACGCACAATACGGAGCCCAGGTCAGCGGTTTAGCGTCTACGCCTTACGACATTGCTGTCGGCGGTACGGACTTCTATGACCTGTTGAATAACTTCAACACTTACGTCAGCTCCAACAACAACCCTACATACAGCGGTTCGGCCAAGGGCTACATTCCCGAATCCTCATGGAATGAATCCACTGCCTCATCCACTTTCAATTTGGGACCTGGTTGGGGCACCCCCGCTGACTCGTACCTTGCCAATAATTATCCCTGGGACGTCATTCCAGGCGACTCACAATACGACGCGATCTGGGCCGGCTCGGGTGGCCCAAGCATCTGCTCCACCAATGACACTACTTATGGCGTAGGGGGAGCGGTCAACACGGGTAATTGCATTAGCGGCTATCCCAAGCCTGCCTGGCAAACAGGCTCTGGAGTGCCGGCCGATGGCGCCCGTGATCTCCCGGATGTTTCCCTCATGTCTGGCAGCGGCCTCTTCAACGCAGCGTGGCTCGCCTGTACTGATGACCCCGTTACCGGTCAACCTGGCATCACCACCAATTGCGATGCAACGAATCCAAATACCAATTATTTCGCATCCTTTGGTGGTACTTCTGCCGCAACCCCCTCTTTTGCCGGTATCCTTGCGCAGGTTCGCCAGAAGACCGGTGGCCGACTGGGTCAGGCAGCAGCCCAACTTTACGCACTAGCCGCCAGCGCCAACGGCAGCACCATCTTCCACGACACCCAACTGGGCAACAACTCTGTTGCATGCGATCCAACACTCACACCTGATGGAAGCTGCCAGATCGACAGTATTGGCTATAACTTTGAATCAGGCTACAACACAGCCACCGGCTATGACCTCGCAACCGGTCTCGGCAGTGTGGATGCCACGCAACTGGTCGCCAACTGGCCCGCAACCACCGGCCTCGGCGCCTTTACAGTCACGGCCTCTGATGTAACCATCACGGCAGGCGCCACCACAGGTAATACCTCGAACATCACGATCACTCCCACAGGCAACTACTCCGGCACAGTGACGTGGACCGCAACTGTCACCTCGGCACCAGCCGGCGCAGTCGGCGTTCCAACCTTTACTTACACGCCGGCAACGGGCCTGACCTTCACAAACGGCGGCGCTGCACAATCCGGCACTGTTGCCGTCAATACAACGGGAACAGTTGCCATGCTGCACAAGAGCAGCCCGTATGAGTACGCCTCAAATAGAGGCAACTGGTTCAAGGCAGCCGGGGGATTTGTCTTCGCATCCTTCCTGCTCTTCTTTGTGCCGGGCCGGATTCGCAGGGCGCGTAACCTTTTAATGACCCTGCTTCTCACTGTCGCATGCACATTCACTATCATTGGTTGCGGAAATGGCAACAATGGTCCAAACTTCCTTACTCCTACAATCACAGTTACGCCTGGTGCGAACCCAGTTTCATACAACTCCGCATTGAGTGTCAGCGTCGCTGTCACAGGCTCTGGAGCAGCACCCACAGGCACCGTAACTCTGACCAGCGGCAGTTATACATCAGCGACTACTACCCTGGCTGCAGGCTCGGCCACCTTTAGCATTCCGGCTAACACATTCAAATCAGCCGGAACTTACAACCTCATCGGCAATTACTCCGGCGACATGGTCTACAACTCAGGTACTGGCAGCAGCAGTGTCAAGGTCACCGGCCCCGCCACAACAACAGGTAATTACGTGGTCACAGTTGTAGCTACGGGCAGCGATGCCGCAGCCACAACACGTTCCACCACATTCAATCTGACGGTGAATTAAGAACAGTGCCCAGTTGTCAATAAAGCCGCAGCAATAACAAAAAGGCCCTCCCTAACCGGGGAGGGCCTTTTTCATCTCCATCTTCCTGATTCTTACAATAAAATAATCTCCCATAAACGCCCCAAACGTGTAATATGAATCTTCGTGACTTTCAGACTGATTGCTCGTAACTAAGTGGAGACGATTTTTAGATCTTCTCTTCACCCTACTGGTCACTTGAAACGAAAGGGACAATATCCGACAATGCGCTTCTCACGCCTCACCTTCCTCGCCTTCTTTGCACTCCTCACCACTCTCGTAACCGCACAGTCACCAGCTACTCCAATGCGGATCACCAGCGCGGTTGACAACACGCAACTCGTCACCCTTCATGGCAATGTCCCAGCATTAGCTCAGGCACAGTTTGATCAGGGTGCCACGCCACCTTCAACTCCCATGACCCACATGCGCGTCGTGCTCTCCCGCACGCCTGCACAGGAGGCTGCGCTGGTTGCCTACATGGCCGGGCAGCAGGACCCCGCTTCGCCCAACTACCACAAGTGGCTCACACCCGCTCAGTTCGGCCAGCTTTACGGAGCCAACACAGAGGACATCAACACCATCACCGGGTGGCTCCAATCGCGAGGATTCGTCATCGAAGGCGCTGACTCCGGCCGCATGTCGATTGCCTTCTCCGGCACCGTTGATCTGGCTGAGAACGCATTCCACACCCAGATACACCAGTTTTCCGTCAATGGAGTGAGCTTCTTTTCCAACATCACTGATCCACAAATCCCAGCCGCACTGGCTCCAGTCGTCGTTGGCATCTCGCATCTCAACTCCATTCAGCCCAGGCCAACCAGTGTGAAGGGCCATGCCGGAATGTTCGACGGCAACTCGCACAAGTTTGTTCCGGTCAATGACTCAGGTGCTCCGTCCCCTGAACTCACAGCTGGCGGCGGTTTGTATCTAACCCCGCAGGATGCAGCCACCATCTACAACTCCCCGATCAGTGCGAGCTTTCCGGGCACCGCTGCAAATAACGGAAGTGGCGTCACTATCGGCATTGGCGGTGTAGCGCTGATTCAGGGTTCCGTGCTCTGGAACTTTCGACACCTCTTCCTAGGTCAGACTATCCCAGCTGCTTCCACGCCTACCACTGAGCCTTGCGGACCCGGTGAAGCTGACTGCAGCGGTACGCTCGCAGTCCAACAGCAGGGACAATACACCTTCTTCAACCTGGACAACGTCGGCGTCAACGGTGCTACAGACGAGGCTTACATTGATACCGAACTCTCCGGCGGCATTGCTCCAGGCGCCAATATCTACTACTACGCATCCAATGACCTAGACTCCGCCGTCCAGCAGATGGTCTATGACAACAAGGTCAATGTCTTCAGCCTCAGCTTCGGCCTATGCGAACAAAGCATGGGTGTCGCCTACAACGCTTTCTATCAAGGTTTGTGGCAGCAGGCCGCCGCACAGGGCATAGCGGTGTTCGTCTCCACCGGCGACAGCGGCGCTGCTGGTTGCGATGATCCAAATACTGAGACCATCTCCACTGGCGGCCTCGCCATCAATGGCCTCGCCTCAACGCCCTTTAACGTCGCAGTTGGTGGCACGGATTACTATCCGCTCGTCACCCAATTCAACACTTACGTCAATCCTGAAAGTAATGCGGGGGCTTATTACGGAACCGCCAAGAGCTTCATTCCTGAATCCACATGGAATAATTCCACAAGCGTCAACACCTTAATTGTCGATAACTCGGCCTTGACAAACATTGTCGGCGGATCGGGGGGCATCAGTTCTTGCGTCAACGCTGCCTGCAATGCAGGTTACCCCAAGCCAAGTTGGCAATCGGGGCCTGGCGTTCCTGCTGATGGCGTTCGCGACATTCCTGACGTCTCACTCTTCGCTTCCAACGGCAACTACGGCGCTGCCTGGCTCGTCTGCACCGATTCGGCCACCTGCGCCCTCAGTGGCGGCAGCTTCAATTTCTCCGCCTTCGGTGGCACTTCAACCTCTGCCCCCGCCACGGCCGGCATCTTCGCCCTCGTCACACAAAAGGTAGGCGGAAACATCGGTCTGCCCAACCCGGCTCTTTACTCACTGGCATCGGGCGCCCATGCTGCCTCGGTTTTCAATGACACTGTTGTTGGCAACATTTCCGTCCCTTGCAGTGGCCCGGTGGGCCAGTGCACTCCCGCAGCCGTCGGTGATTTCCTCACCGGATACAACACCACCGTTGGATACGATACAGCCACCGGACTCGGATCGCTCAATATCACCAACCTGCTCACTGATTGGCCAGCCACTCCGTATCTGGCAACTATCGTTCTCACTCCAAGCGCAACCGTAATCCATACAACGGATGCACTCACTGTTGGGGTCAGCGTCAATGGTTCAGCCGCTGATGGTGGCGCTCCCACAGGAACCGTCACTCTCACCATGTACACATACAGTGGTGGCACGCAGACCCTCGTCGCAAGCGGGAATGACGGCACTGCAAGCTTCACCATCCCTGCTAGTACATTCGCCGCCGGAACCTATCAGCTTACTGTCACTTACTCCGGCGATGGTAACTACAACGTAGGTTCGGCGAGCACCACCATCACCGTCGTGGATTACACCTACAACATTACTGCCTCCAATGTCACGCTGACTGCCGGCGCGACTACGGGCAACACTTCCACCATCACCGTCACGCCTTCGGGTGGTTATTCTGGTACCGTCACCTGGACAGCTGTAGTGACATCTTCGCCAGCAGGTGCAGTCGGCATACCTACCTTAACCCCAAGCGCAGGACTCGTCTTCACGTCGGCCAGCAACGCCGCCCAAACAGGTACTGTAACCGTCAATTCAACCGCAGCCTATGCCATCAAGGCACCGGTTGCCGGACAGCGCGCTGGTTTGACTAAGACAGGCTGGTTCACAGCAGCAGGCGGCTCCATCTTTGCCTCCTTCCTGCTCTTCTTCGTCCCGCGTTCACGCAAGTGGCGCAAGATGATGATGGCTGTCTTCCTCTTCTGCGCCGTGGGCTTCGTTGTGATCGGTTGCGGTGGTAGTTCCAAGCCAGTTGCACCAACCGTTTCAGTGACGCCGTCAAAGACAACATTTAACAAAAACACTGCGGTTTCCTTCCAGGTCACTATCGCCGCTCCGGCTGGTAATTCCTCGGTTCCCACGGGCACCGTGTCCCTGAGTGGTGCTGGTTCTGCAGCCATCACTGGTACCCTGGCAAATGGCACTGCGACTATCAATGCTCCTGCAAACACCTTTACTGCCACCGGCAGCCAAACAATCACAGTCAGCTACAGTGGTGACACAAAGTTCACTACAGCATCTGGCACCGCAACGGTCACCATCGACCCACCTGCTACTACCGCGGGTAATTACGTGGTCACGGTTACAGCCGTTGGCACTGACGCGGCAGCAACTACCAAAATCACGACCTTCACTCTGACCGTCAACTAAACAACTCTCAGTTGTCAGTAAAACAACTGCGACATAAAAAGACCCTCCCCATTCCGGGGAGGGTCTTTTTTGCATCTTGCTCAAATGATCTCTTTGCTTATTTCAGCTTTGATTGCACTTGAAGCTTTTAATAACTTATAACTAGCTTTCCATATGTTCTTGAATTAACCGGTCCATTAATTCCACTAATCCTTCACCGGTCTTTCCCAGCACAAAGCCGTTCTCTTCAATGCCCCAATCGAGCTTGAAGCTGGTCGAGAGAGCCGAAATCCAAATCTGCCGGACCGGAGTATTCGGCGTCACGACAAATTTACCCGCTGGCTCCTCGAAGACCACATTCAAGACGCCGCCTTGCTCTTCAACTTCAAAGTCGCCGCTCTTTTCTTCTTCATAGAGGTGCTTCTTGAGCTGCTCCAACTCGGTATCGGCGTGGGTGCGGAACTCGGCTTCAGACAATATCTCGCTCATGAGACTAGTGTACTCGCTTAGAAATCCATTTCTCAAAAATCAAACCAGAGGTTACCACCCATTGCAGGTGTTTACTCCTCTGGTTCGCGTTTCTTTTGGTTTTTTACGGCTTTAGGGGGCTCATTTCGGAGTGACTTTACATAATCACATGGTGCGCACCCCGAGTCATTCTCAGACGCGCCACTCGTCCGCGCGCCAGCTCTTGATCCGCTGCTTGATCTGCTTCCGGTTCAATCCATGTTCCAGCGCTTGTTTGGCCAGCTCAACCACTTCGTCATCGGCTGCAAAGCGCAATCCAATCAACTGATCGATGCTGAGCCGGTAAATCTGCGCATGCCACTCGCTCGGCGCCAGGGCCTGAAGCCGCATCCGTTCCTCAAGCCGGATCACACGATCCTGTACCTTCATCGCGTAGAGTCGCACCTTGAAAAGCAATATCAGTGCTGTCAGCGAGAGCACCACATACCAGGCCATATGCCAGCCGGGGTGATGAACAAGGTGAACGACTGCCGCGATAAGATTCACAAGCAGGATTCCAGAAAGCAGAAAATGGAAGGTGGGGTCAATGCGTCCGTGGTTCTTGTAATTCTGTTCACTCATGACTCGACGGGCTCTCTTTCTCGTTCGTGATAGGGGTCGACACCAGCGCTTGATCCCCTGTTGGATTCTTAACCGGCTCTTCTGGTGCTGTCAATGCGTCCAGGTGATCGGCGTTGGCAAGTTGAGGGTGTTTAGGCACAAGATGGCCTCTTCCCCGGACAATATAATCAACTAAAAGGCCACCTGCCAGATATGGATTGAGAATTACGATCGGAATGGCGTACCCCGTCGTAATCAGTGATTCGACTATACCGTGATTCGATGAACTATGACGCCTGTATCCCGGAATTTGCGGTATCTCAAAGACTTGCAGATGAGTCTCAGGATGTTTATCGGAATATTTCAGGAGCTTTGTAGTAATTTTCTTGGGCGTCGTGGCTCCGGCATCAGGAAAGATGTTGCGCTTGAATGCGCCGGGGAAATAGTGGTTGAGAATCACCCGCGCAAAGTCTGAGCAATTATTGTAAAAAAGTTGAAAATGCGATTCGTTCGTACTTGTATTCAGCCAGTTCATCAGTTCCAAATCCTGCGCCTCGGTTGTGTCAAAACGATATGCGTAGATGCGCCGCTCATAGGATGCGCCGACAAGTTGGCTCCAGCCACCTCTGAAAAAACTTCCCGGCTGAAGATCCTCGCCAAGGCTTCGCAGATGTTGCTCGTGGTAAAGATTCCGTAGATGCTTCACCATGGGGCGGTCTACGGATTTCGGTGCGTCTTCTATCCCTTCAACAGAGTAAAGATAGGGAACAATCGGTATGGCAATCCAGTCGTGATGATCTATATCGCTATAACGGCTGATGACGACGCCCATTTCATCTGCATTGCAGCGGCGCAACTTGAGCGGCGTATCGGCACAGATACGGGCCATATAAATGGCTGAATGACCGGTTGGGTTGAGCGCTCCAAAAAATCCATAAGGCTGCTCAAGAAGTAACGCTACTTGTGCTTTGCCAATCGACGGAGCGACCAGCAGAAGGAGAATGAGCAGATACGGAAGTGACTTGAGCAGGGTCAGGGGCAGAAGAATTTTTCTCATAAATTTTGTCGAATTCAAAAGCTCGATGAGCCGCGCAGGATTGGAAAACTCGCAATCTGATTCCAGATACAAGCTTCTCATATTATCTTTGACACACTTTAACTAAAATGTTGCCATAATTCACGCAAAAAAGATGTGTTCTATGTTCATTATGTGGATTTTTGATCGAAATAATAGCACTTGTGCAGAATGCGGTTCATACTATGAAACGTAAATTACGAAATGTTAATCTAGCTTGAATTTGTGCTCTTCATGCGCTCAATTTTGTCACCTTCGAAGCAGATGATAAAATCAATAAAGTTTCCGCGCACCACGGAGAGGTGGCAGAGCCCGGTTGAATGCACCTGACTCGAAATCAGGCATAGTCGAAAGGCTATCGGGGGTTCGAATCCCTCCCTCTCCGCCATGATTGCATTGAAGATTCCCCAATAGAAGGCTTGCGCGGACTTTCTCAAAATCATGCTGGGCTTTAAAACGATGCAAGTGGTCACCTTATATTTAGCGATTTAATGCCATCAACTGCTTACAAAAGATATTTTCCGGCGTAACTGTGACACAAGTCATTGTTATTCATCTGCGTGCTCCTTACCTTTGATATATAAAGTGCTGGAGGCCGCAATGTCTGTTGAGACGCTGGGTGTAGATTCAAATGCAACTATACACAAAAAATTGATCCGGCGCGTCGGGCGGGATGCTTCGCAGCGTACACGCATGATTGTGCAGGGTGCATTTTTGCTGTTGAATTTGTGGATTGGGATTCAGTTTTATCTTTGGGTGCGCGCGATTGAGAGTGGTGGAGGCGCTGCTTCGCTACAGAGGCCGGCAGGCGTTGAAGGGTGGTTGCCTATTGCCGGTTTGATGAATACCAAGTATTTTTTGCTGACCATGCATGTGCCCGCGGTTCACCCGGCTGCCATGTTTCTGTTTATGGCGTTTTTGCTGATGAGCGTTTTTCTTAAGAGAGCATTTTGTTCGTGGCTGTGCCCTGTGGGTAGCTTCTCAGAGGTTTTGTGGAAGTTGGGTAGAAAGTTTTTTAAAGTTAACGGAACTCTGTCCAAGTGGTTGGATATTCCACTGCGCGGATTGAAGTACATTTTGCTTGGATTTTTTGTGTTCGTAATTGGCGGGATGAGTGTGGATGGTCTGGAGAACTTTATCAACTCACCGTATGGCATTGTGGCGGATGTGAAGATGCTGAATTTCTTTCGTCATATGGGGTTGGTGGGGGCGATTGTGATACTTCTACTCGTGCTTGGTTCTGTCTTTGTCAAAAATCTCTGGTGTCGCTATCTGTGCCCGTATGGCGCGCTACTAGGCTTGGGATCATTGTTAAGCCCGGTGAAGATTCGCCGGGACACGGATGCGTGCATTGAATGCGGCAAGTGTGCGCGTGCGTGCCCATCGAACCTGAAGGTGGATCAACTGGTGCGGATCAACTCCGTCGAGTGCAATGGATGCATGGAATGTGTGGCTGCCTGCGCATCAGCGAATGCTTTGCAATTTGCTATTGCGCCGAGGAAGGCTGATACACCGGGCCGGCGCTGGAGCGGAAGAGCGTTGCACCCTTGGGTAGTTGCCGGCGTACTGGCATATATCTTTATTGCGGTTGTTTTATATGCGCGTGTGACGCATCACTGGCAAAGCAATCTCTCGCCCGAGGTTTATCAGCAACTGGTGCCGAATGCCGACAATCTTGATCATTAGACGTGGATTATTGAGCGTTCAACGGGCGGGAAACTGATCCAGCGTTTTGGAGTCCTTTCTTGCTAAAATCCATGTGTGACTTCCCCCCGCATTGACCTCGCATCCGTTCTGGGTAAGACTGCACTGTTGGCAGGTTTGTCGCCCGATCAATTAAAGCTTTTGGCGGCCCGCACTCAACGCAGAATTTTAGGCGAGAATGAGTTGCTGTTTGATGAAGGCGAGCCTTGCAATGGATTAAATATCATCGTGCGCGGCAAGGTGCGCATTTTTAAATCTTCAGTGAATGGCCGCGAGCAGGTGCTGGCGGTGAATATGCCGGGCGAGTCGGTTGCGGAGTTGCCTGTCTTTGATGGTGGCCCCTATCCTGCATCGGCAAAGGCTATTGGAGAAACAGAGATTGCCTTTATTTCACGACGCGATTTTCAAGCATTTTGTATGGAAAATCCCGAGGTTGCACTCAAAGTCTTGTCAGTTGTAGGGGGCCGGCTGCGTCGATTAGTTGGGATTATTGAAGAGCTTTCGTTTACAACGGTGCGCCAAAGACTCATCGCTGCACTCATAAAACTGGCTGAGAGTATGGGCACAAAAACAGCGCGGGGGATTGAGTTTCAGTTGCCGGGTAGTCATCAGGAGTTGGCCAATCAACTGGGGACAGTGAGAGAGTTGATTTCACGTAATCTGATGCGTTTGCAGGCTGAAGGAATGTTGGAAGTCGATGCGCGCCAGATTGTGGTGAAGGATTTGAATGCGTTAACCATGCTGATTGAAGCTGTGTCGTGAGGTTTTTGGGGAGTATAAAGGGCTGCGCCGTTACGGAGACTTGGATTTTTAGATTCACGCTCATCAGTTAACATTAAGTATGCTCGATAATTTGCATCAATTGCGCTGTTGCGGCTGCGGAGCGCAGATAGAGGGAAGCACAGCCCGCCCGGATTTTCGCTGCCTGGCATGTGGAGATCTATTTGAAGTTGAATACCCGGGTTGGAACAAACCGCAGGGAACTGACCGCCCCAATGCAGGTGCGTTGAAGTGGCTGTGGCGTGAGCGGCGCACTTCGACCGAAGCTATAGATCGCTCGGGCGTGTGGAGATTCCGCGAGCTGCTGCCGATTCTGGATAATTTTGAAAATGCGGTCACATTATTTGAAGGCAATACTCCGCTCTATCATTTGCCGCGTGCGGCGAAGTCGCTGGGAATGGATCAGCTGTTTGCCAAGCATCAGGGGATGAATCCGACAGGCTCATTTAAAGACACAGGAATGACGGCGGCGCTGAGTGTGGCGCGTGAGCGAGGATTCAAGTGGGTTGCATGCGCGTCGACAGGAAATACTTCAGCGGCGATGGCTGCCTATGCGGCGCGCGCTGGCCTGAATTCGCTGGTTCTGATTCCGCAAGGGAAAATTGCCTGGGGAAAGCTGGCACAAGCGATGGATTACGGCTCTGTGACTTGCCAACTTAAGACAGATTTTGATGGATGCGTGAAGGTGCTCAACAGCATTGTGAGGCAGGAGCCGATTTACTTATTGAACTCGGTGAACCCTTATCGTCTGGAGGGGCAAAAGACGCCGGCTTTTGAGATTGCAGAAGCGATGGATTGGAATCTGCCTGATCATCTGATTGTTCCCGGAGGCAATCTGGCGAACAGTTCGGCGCTGGGTAAGGGGATGCGCGAGATGAAACAGTTGGGACTGATTGCAAGAGTTCCAAAAATTTCTGTGATTCAGGCTGAGGGCGCGAATCCCCTGGCGCGCAGCTTTGCTAAAGATGATGGAAAGACACTTGAGGCGGTTGAAGCAAAAACAAGAGCAACAGCGATTCGAATTGGCAATCCTGCCTCTTGGCGCAAGTCTGCGCAAGTGATTCATGAGACGGGTGGCTGGTGCATCGATGTTACCGAGGCAGAGATTGCAATTGCGAAGGCCGAGATTGGCGCTGAAGGCTTGGGATGCGAGCCGGCTTCAGCGGTGACACTTGCCGGGCTCAAGAAATTGCGGGCGTCAGGAAAAGTTGGAGCAACGGAAAGTGTGGTTTTGCTGCTGACTGGTCATACACTCAAGGACGCAGATTACACGATTGATTACCACCGCGGAACGCTGCTCGAAGAGAGCGAATCGCGCGGACTCGAGGCGGAGATCAACGGGATGCGCAGGAATGCGCACGAGGTTGCGGCTACACCAGAGGCAGTGCTTGCAGTATTGAAGGATGTGGAACTGTGAGTGCGCAATTCAAATTGAGATTGCCGGCAACTTCGGCCAATCTTGGTCCCGGGTTTGATGCAGTGGCCGTGGCGCTGGATTTTTATTTGGAGATAGAGGCGGAACTGGCGCAGAAGTTTTCGATTGATGCGAGCGGGCGCGATGCAGAAGAGTGCGCGAAGCTCGATGGGAATCTGATTCTCGAGGCTTATAGCGAGTTGTTGATGCGAGAGGGGCTGACGCCAACTCCGCTCAAGATTCAGATGCGAAATGCAATTCCCTTGGGGATGGGCTGTGGTTCATCAGCGGCGGGTCGACTTACTGCCATTGCGCTTGCCAATCACTTTGGTGAATTGGGATGGAGTGATGAGCGGATTCTTGAAGAGGCATGCAAACTTGAAGGCCATCCGGACAATGCAGCTGCGTGCTGGCTGGGTGGATTTGTGACCGCCGCAATGGAGGGGCAGCGCGTGCATTGGGCTCGCGTTGAACCGCCGCAAAAGTGGCGTGTGCTGATTGCGATGCCCACTGATTCGCTGGCTACGGAAAAGGCCCGCGCGATTTTGCCGGAGAGCTACTCACGTGCGGATGCGGTTGCCAATGTTCAGTCTGCTACACTCCTTGGGCTTGCCTTTGCGCAGGGGCGCGGCGATCTTTTGCGCATGGCGATGGCCGATCGCATTCATCAACCATACAGAGAAGCAATTTGCCCGCTGCTTCCGAAGCTTTTGCGCTTGGTTGGCAGTCGTGGAATATTAGGAGTTGCGCTGAGTGGAGCAGGTCCATCGGTGCTGTGCATTCTCGAAGATGACGGGCAGATCGAAGAGGCAAGCGAAACAATTTTGAAGGCGATTCAACCGCTCAAAGCGGAGATTCTCATGGCGGGATTTTCCACGACGGGCGCTTTCTGGCTGCGCTAATGGACAAGTGGTTGAATTTTCGTTCATTTGTACGTTCATGCTTAAAACCTGCGACTTTTCCACCATGTATCGCATCAAAAGAGATGAAGTAAGAAGTAAACTGAATTGGAGAGGTAACGCAAGGAGGATTATGGCAGTCCAAGGTATCTTTGAAGTCAGCGATGCGACGTTTGAACAGGAAGTGCTCAAGAGCACGCAGCCTGTATTGGTAGATTTCTGGGCCAGCTGGTGTGGCCCCTGCAAGGCAATTGCGCCGATTGTAGATGAGCTTGCGACCAAGTACGCGGGGCAATTGAAGGTGGCGAAAGTGAATGTTGATCAGAACAGCGCGACTCCGAGCCGCTATGGCGTGCGTGGGATTCCTGCGCTGCTCTTCTTCAAGGACGGCAAAGTTGCCGACCAGATTGTGGGCTATGTTCCACAGGAGAGCATTGAAGATAAGATCAAGAAACTTGTCATCTAAACGGAATTCAATCAAATGAAAAAGTCCGGCCAAATGGCCGGACTTTTTTTTCTGGATTCTTGCCGGGTTCAACGGTACTTGCGCAGAACACCGAGAACGCGGCCTTGTATCGACACGTGTGTGGCGGGAACAAAGATTGGATCCATTTCAAGATTGGCCGGCTGGAGTCGAATCATGTTTCCTTCGCTGTAGTAGCGCTTGAGCGTGGTTTCAGTGCCCCTGACCAAAGCGACGACAATCTCGCCTTGACGTGCAGTACGGGTACGTTCCACGAGTACATAATCTCCATTTACGATGTGTTCGTCGCGCATGGAGTCGCCGCGGACTTCGAGAGCAAAGCAATCGCGATTGCCGACAACGTCGTGGAGAGAGATGCTCTCATAGGTCTCTGAGGTTTCAACCGGGTGACCGGCGGCAATACGTCCGGCAAGCGGAAGTCGATCACTGCTGCGGGTGCGTGTGCCGGGAGGAATCACGTCGATTGATCGACTGCGATTGTGGACGCGATCAAGCAATCCTTTTTTCTCGAGGTTGGTGATGTGCTTGTGCACTGTAGCCAGGCTCTTCAAACCCATGCCACGCGCAATCTCTTCAAAGGAAGGCGAGTAGCCATTGCGGGTAACAAAGGCGGCGAGGAAGTCGAGAATCTCTTTTTGCCTGCGTGTGACAGCCATGAGAGAATTATAGCGAATAAAAAGCGAATTGCAAGGGAAAAATGAAAGAAAAATAGGCGAATATAATTTGCCAATTTTTACTTCTTTAAAGAGTTTTAGATCAAGTTTCGAGTGGATCGCGAAATCTGAAATGGATATCCATCGGAAAGTTGCCCTGCAGAGGAAAGCTAGCCGTTGAATTATGCAGATCCGGTAATGCCCCATTTTGGGCATTGCTAACTCCCAATTCCATCTTTGAATTCCAGACATATAACTTTACTGATTTTCTATTGAGTTACTTTCCCAACAAGAAGAACCTGTCTACAACGTGGCAGCCTTGGCAACTGCTTATGTGAATCGCAAGATGCATGCGCAATGACTCACTCTGCGCAGCACAGATGAGAAAGGGCAGACTTATGAGGTTGCTGATTGCCGAAGATGATAAAAAGCTTGGAATTTTCTTAAGTAAAGGACTGGAAGAGGATGGTCATAATGTTCGCATTGCGGCCGACGGTGGATCAGCTGTTGAGGCATTCAGAGAAGATTTGCCGGACTTGATAATTCTCGATCTGAATCTTCACGTCAAGGACGGTGAAGAAGTGCTTAAAGAATTGCGCGCTCTCAATACTGATCTGCCAGTGCTGATTTTGACGTCGCGGCAGGAGGTTGATATGCGGGTTCGGTGCCTTGATCAGGGCGCCGATGATTTGATGACCAAGCCCTTCAGTCTGCATGAACTTCGTGCGCGTTGCAGAGCGCTGCTGCGCCGAAAGCGCGAGGCGCGGCTGATGCTCAAGGCAGGCGATCTGGAATTGGATCGCCTGGATCACAGCGCATGCCGTAATGGCGAGCAGATTGAATTGACTAACAAGGAATTTGCGCTGCTTGAGCACCTGATGCTGAACCGTGGTCATTGTGTCTCACGTGTCGAGTTGATTGATGCGGTCTGGGAAATGGAGCCGGCACATACGACAAATATCGTCGACGTCTATGTCAACTATCTGCGCCACAAACTGAAAGATGGACCACCGGGGATGATCATCCGCACTGTGCGAGGGCACGGATACATGATTCCAACAGAAGCCGAACTCGCGCTCCCGCTTGCTGTTGATCCAGCGATGATCACACTCTTGCCGATCACTCACACACACACGCAGAAACACGCACAGGCGCACGCGAACAAAAATCTTGATGTTGCACCGTTGGTCCGCAACTAACTTCACGTTGACTAGGTACTGGGGAATTCATGCCAGCCTATCCAATTCCGATGACGCCGATGGACGACCTGCCAAGAACACGAAGCGCATTAGCTGCAAGTGCTGACTGCAATTTCCGGATTCGACATGCCGGGGCATAGACGGACCTGCGCTGGAAGGTGTCAGAGGTGAAAGGCGGTGCCGAGGCGTGGACATCGTCGGTTCACTTTATCCATGAGTCGGGGGAGCGGAAGAGAAGATGCTGCACGTGTGCAGGAGCCATTTAACCGTATTGAGGAGAGTAGAGATGAATACAGGAAATTCTTCAGTGGCGATGAGCTATGGAAGGCGGCATACGGCGTCAACCTATCTACCGATGCCGGCACCTTCGTCAGGAATTGCGGCAGGACTGAGTAGCGAAGAAGAACGTGTTCTACTTGAACATCTTCCCATCGTGCGCTACCTTGCTCGACGAATTCACGAGCGTCTGCCGCAGCATGTTGATCTTGAAGATCTGGTCTCGGCTGGAGTTGTAGGGCTGATGGACGCATTTTCGAAGTTTGACCCCAACAAGAAAGTACAATTCCGTAGCTATGCCCAGTTCCGCATTCGCGGCGCGATACTTGACAGTTTGCGCACCTTGGACTGGAGCCCGAGGGAGTTGCGCAGGAAGGGCCGCGCAGTTGATGAGGCGATTCGTACATTGACACAGCGATTGGGCCGTTCGCCTGCTGAGCCTGAGGTTGCAGTGGAACTGGGGTTTGAACTTGCGGAATACCAGACTCTACTCGGCGACTTAAAGGGTCTAGAGATAGGAACCTTGCAGATTGAGCGCAGTGAGGATTCAGGTGAAGATGAGCTCGCTTATATTCCTGGGCGCCCCGATGAGAATCCTCTCTTTCTCTGTTTGCGTGGTGAGATGGAATGTCGGCTAACGAATTCAATCTCTGAATTACCTGACCGCGAGCGCCTGGTGATGACGTTTTACTACTACGAAGAGATGACCATGCGGGAGATTGGTTTTGCGCTGGGCGTGGTTGAATCGCGTGTCTCTCAGATTCATGCGTCTGCTGTAGTCCATCTGCGTTCTGCTTTGCATGATCTTGATGCAAATTGCGGGGTCCAGAAGAAAGAGAGAAGTCTGTGTCATTCTCCTCATCAGTCACTTATACCGGATGGGGGTTTCCAATTAGTAGAGTCATTACCCTCGGCAATTGAGCCTAAACGCGTGATGGTGAGCTGAGATGAGTTGATGAAAGTGCTGAGAAAATTTGCAGATTTGAAATCCTGACAGTTGGACAGGTGTTTCTCATGAAGGCGCCCGTAGATCTTGAATTGAACAGAGTACCTGAGCGCCGTTCACTGCATTCGTGCACTCCGTCATCCACTCGTTATACTAGAGGTGCGAAGGGAAGGACCCTGTGCGAGCGGCATTGCGCTTTATTTGGAATGCAACACGCGGTCACAGACTTGCTCCGTGGAGGAGTGAGTACCTGAAGTGGCGTATTGAAACTTTCACCGGCGTTAAAGCCGAGGTAATCGGTGGTCTTGATGTCATCAGCTTTCTTTGGGCCACGCGTTGGGAACTGATCAGTTTTCTTGGCTGGACAAACGAGATGAACCACGAAGTAGCAAAAGCTGCAAAAAAGCCTTTATAACCCTCGGAGGTCCCGCTATGCATCTCCATAAATTATTTCTGCATACATTCATTTCGCTCAGTATCTTGATGGGGCCGCTCACTCTTCTTGCGCAGCAAATTCCGCCAGCTGAACCGCCAAAGCAAATGCCTAAACCCGAGGGTGAGCCGCAAGCACTTGAAGTCACTGCGAACGAAGTGCTGGTTCCAACGTTGGTTGAAAAGCCGCACGGAGGGATTGTCTACGGTCTCAACGCGGGGGATTTTATTGTTGAAGACGATGGCATTCCCCAAAAAATTCGTCTTCAAGAAGAGATGGACACGGCTCCAGTAATGCTTGTGGTTGCTGTCGAACAGGGTGCTATGAGCGTACTTGAATTCGATAAATTCTCACGCCTGGGCCCGCTTCTTGATTTATTTCTCACCGATGATCGTGCGCAGGCAGCGCTGGTGGGATTTGATTCTGAGCCCCATCTGCTGGTTGATTTCACTCACTCCGGGGAGCAGTTGAATCAACATTTGAAGCGCATGCAGCCTGGTGATGGCGGTGCTGCAATTCTGGATACCGCAAGCTATGCGGTTGATCTTCTGGAATCGCAGCCCAAGGAATTTCGCCGCGTTCTGTTACTTATCAGCGAAGAGCGTGACCATGGCAGCAAGCACATCAAACGTGAGCAGTTGATTCGCCGTATTGGCAACTCGGATGTACTGGTTCTCAGTGTCACTTTCTCGCCGGCGCGTGCAGAGCTTCTCCACGATGTCCAGGACAACGGCGACAATCGCACGATGAGCATAATTTCTGCGCTTGTCATGGCCGTTCAGGGAGTGAAGAAGAATGTTGCCAAAGAGATTACCGTGATGAGCGGTGGGGAGTACACCAATTTCACAGGTGACAAAGGGTTTGAAAAGCATGTTGTGGATGCAGCCAAACGCTCGCGGAATCGCTATCTGATTACTTTCACTCCGTCCAATCCCAAACCGGGTTTGCACACACTTCGTGTACGGCTGACAGAGAACTATGGTGCAAAGGTTGTTGCGCGCGCGAACTATTGGGTAGATGAAAATCCTGGTTCAGTGAATTGAAATATCTTCAATGATCCTGCGGAATATCACATTCATATTTGGGCCTTTTTATTTGATTTCATGAGCATATGCTGCATGCTCGCAATTGCTGTTTGTATTCCCTAAAACTACCCACTCGTGGTATCCTTTATCCAGACACTGAGAGAAGTGGACTGAGACAAAAACAGAGGAGTAACATACGCCGTGCTGGCGACTCAAAAGAAAACCGAACTGATTACGACCTTCCGCACTCATGCGACGGACACAGGTTCGCCTGAAGTCCAGATTGCAATTCTTAGTGCGCGAATTGGTGAACTGACGGAGCACTTCAAAACCCACAAAAAGGATCACGCTTCGCGGCGCGGCCTTCTGATGCTGGTGAGCAAACGCCGGCGTCTGCTGGATTATCTGAAGTTGCACGATTCCGATCGCTATCGCGATGTGATTGCTAAACTCGGAATCCGCAAGTAACCGAAAGACACCATTGAATCGGAAGCGCCCAGACCGCAGATTGGTCCAGGACCCATTCGTGCAAGCAAGTTGGGGACTTGGTGTATTCGGCGAGATTTTTCAATCGCCGGATCAGACGCATCGCTATCGACTGCGTTACGAATTTGAGGAGACATCCAGGCTCTATCAAACCGCATCGCCTCGCCAGTTAAATGCTGCGCGAGGTGGTTGTGTTTTTGAAGACACCCGAATGAAGAACTCAAGTGAGATTTGCATCTTCGCTCGCTTCCTCCCACAAGTTTCCCAAGTGAAAAAACAAGAGAGGACATTATGTCAAAGCATGAAGTAGCAGTTGAGCTTGCAGGCGGCAAGCGGCTGGTTTTTGAAACCGGACGCATGGCCAAGCAGGCTTCAGGTGCAGCACTCGTATCTATCGGTGACACCGTTGTGTTGTCTACCGCCGTCGCATCTCCGGATCCCAGAGAAGGAATCGATTTCTTCCCGCTTACAGTTGATTACCGCGAGTACACCTATGCAGGCGGTCGCATCCCCGGTGGATTCATCAAGCGCGAAGGTCGCCCCAGCGAAAAGGAAGTTCTTACCTGCCGTCAGATTGATCGCCCGATCCGTCCGTTGTTCCCCGATGGATTCCGTAACGAGACGCAAGTCATTGCACTTGTATTCTCCGCGGATAAAGAGAATGACCCTGACGTGATCGCCATCAACGCAGCAGCTGCGGCGCTTGCGCTTTCTGATATTCCATTCACCACGACCGTTGGCGCAGTGCGCATTGGTCGCGTTGATGGTGAGTTTGTTATTAACCCCACTTACTCTGAGCGCGCTGGCAGTTCTTTGAACATCATGGTTGTCGGCCACAAGGACGGCATCGTGATGATCGAAGCCGGTGCAAAGGAAGAGTCTGAAGAGATTGTTCTTGCTGCTATTGAGTTCGCGCACGTCGAGATCAAGAAGATTGTTGCGAAAATCGATGAGCTCGCTGCTGTTGCAGGCAAACCCAAGCGTGCATTCACAGCCCCTGAGACGGATGAGAGCTACTACAAAGAACTCGAAGCCAAGGTTGGTGAGCGTCTGAAGGATGCACTCGACACCAAGAAGCATGCCAAGACCGAGAGCTATGCACTCGTCAAGCAGATCAAGGACGAGCTGGCAGCAGAACTTCCGGCTGATGATCCGGCAGCAAAGAAAAAGCTAAGCACTTATTACGAGCTTTTGCGCGAGCGCACCTTCCGTGCGCAGGTTACGCGTGATCGCATTCGCCCTGACCGTCGCGCTTTCGACGAGATTCGCGCCATTTCCATCGAGACCAGCGTTCTGCCGCGTACACACGGGTCAGCCCTCTTTACTCGTGGTGAAACTCAGGCTCTTGTTACTGCAACCCTCGGCACAACCGATGATGGTCAGCGCCTGGAGTCCTTTGAAGGCGAGCAGAAGAAGAACTTCATGCTTCATTACAACTTCCCGCCATTCAGCGTTGGCGAAACTGGCCGCATGACTGGTGTAGGCCGTCGTGAAATTGGCCACGGTGCATTGGCTGAGCGCGCCATCTCCGCAGTTCTGCCCAGCGCAGAAGAGTCACCCTACACGATTCGTATTGTCTCGGATATTCTCGAGTCGAATGGCTCTTCTTCAATGGCTTCGGTTTGCGGTGCGAGTCTTGCGCTTTATGACTCCGGTATCGCACTCAAGGGTTCAGTTGCCGGTGTTGCAATGGGGCTCGTCAAGGAAGGCGATGATTACGCAATCCTCTCCGACATTGCAGGTGCTGAAGATCACTACGGCGACATGGACTTCAAGGTTGCTGGCACACGCAAGGGAATTACTGCACTGCAGATGGATATCAAGATTGGCGGACTCACTCGCCAGATTTTGAGCGAAGCCATGGAGCAGGCTCGTCGCGGACGTTTCTTCCTCCTCGACAAAATGGATGCAGCGCTTGATGGCCCACGCCAGGAGCGTTCCAAGTTTGCGCCACGCATTCACACTCTGCACATTCCCACCGACAAGATCCGTGACCTTATCGGACCTGGTGGCAAGACGATTCGCGGAATCATTGAGCAGACCGGCGTCAAGATTGACGTGGACGATACAGGCCGCGTGAATGTTGCCTCCTCTGATGGTGAAGGACTCGCCAAGGCGCTCGAAATCATCGGCAACATAACCGCCGTACCCGAGATTGGCAAAGTCTATCTGGGTAAGGTCGTTCGACTCGCCGAGTTTGGAGCATTCGTGGAGCTCTTCCCAGGAACTGATGGTCTTCTGCACATCTCCGAGATTGCTGAGCATCGCGTCAAGGAAGTGAAGGATGAACTGCGCGAAGGCGATCAGGTGATGGTCAAGGTTCTCGCTATTGAGGGCAACCGCATCAAGCTCAGCCGCAAAGCGCTCATCAAGGAGCAAAAGGCCAAGCTTGCACCAGTTGCACCCGCTGAACCTGAAACCGAAGGCCCTGAAGTTGAGTTAGATGCTCAGGCAGCGCCTGCTAAACCGCAGCGTCCGCGTCATGAGTTCGATGAGCGTCAGCCTTCAACCAACCAGAGCACAATCTTTATTGAAGGCGGAGACGACTTTGATGAGGATGAAACTGAAGAGTTCGACGAAGAGAACGAGCCTAACTTCAATCGTGCTGATGGCGCACCAGTAGGAGTGACAACTCCGGGAGCATCACAGCCAGGCATAGATAACAATCGCCGTCGCCGCCGTCGTCGCGGTGGTCGCGGTGGTGGAAGCCGCCCGGGCGGTACGCAAGCATAACCGCTTGACCAACGATAAGTTAAACAAACAGGCTCAGATTAATTCTGAGCCTGTTTGTTTTGTTGATCGATTGTCTCTTCTACTGACTGGTCAAAACCGCCGATTTTGATTTGTACATATTTGTATCTGCCGCAATATAAAGATCATCTAGACACAGAGCATCTTCCGGATAAAGTGCGATTCCAAGACTAAAACTTGCCTGCACAAGATGGTTTCCCAATGCTATTGGTTCACGCACCTCTGATAACAATGAATCCGCGACCTTGTTAGCCTCTTCGCGCTCAATTGGGCACTCCAGTATGATTGAAAATTCATCCCCTCCGGTGCGAGCTACAGTATCAGTTTTACGCAAACGCTGTTCGAGTTTTCTGGAAATACATTTCAACAATTCGTCACCCACAATGTGACCATGTGTATCGTTGACACTCTTGAAGTGATCCAAATCGATCATCAAAAGTGCAGTTTGCGTGCCAGAGCGCCGCGCACGTTCAATGGCTCTGGATAAGCGATCCTGAAATAGCCTTCTATTCGGCAAGCCTGTCAATTCATCACGCAGTGCCAAAAACCGATTATGTTCAACTTGATTTTCAAGCAAAAGCAAAATCATTCCAACGGCTACGATGTACTTGGGCAGGTTCCAAACTTCTTCTTCGATGTGAAATGAGGGCGGGTGAATAGACAAATAGGGCGCAATGATAAAAACAGATGCCCATAAATACATCCCAGTGATTGTGATTAGTGAACCAGCAGTGGCGCGCCCATAGATAGCAGTAAAGTGGACACTGCATAGCAGATAGGTAATCAGAAATTCTGGTGCATAGGCCAGAAGCATATGAGGTTGGGGGTAATGATTCAAAAAAATCAGGAATATGCTCAGTGCACAATAGCTGGAGACAGCCAAAATGCGTATCGGTGCATGAATCTGCTTCCATGATAATGCCATAACGGTTAGCGGCCCAATTGCATACAATGCAGAGGATAAATCGAGAGCAAGTGTTGAACTATTGGCGATGTTGCTGAATATTGAATGGACTAGATTGGCCGTCAAAATGCTGAATAGCATGTATCTGCTGGTATTTAAGCTTTTATAGGGTACTGTCTCCCACATAAAAAAGACGGCAGCCCAGAGAAGTGCGGTGGTAGAGATAATATCAGCGAGATTGCCCCAGAACGCTGGCATGGAAATAAATAAAAGCGCTACAAAATGCAATACGATCAGCAACCAACCAATCAGCCAACGGTAGGGCCCGGAGACCCCATTTCGATTCAGCACGGAAGCAAATGCAATCGCCAGGAATCCGGCAGCCGTAATATCGGGAATTGCACTCCAGTTCATTTTGCCTCAATTCAGGAAAAGCCGGCTGATTAACACTCTGAATTCATTAGCCGTTGCCAGCGAGCGTAAAAACAAGTTTCCACGGTTAACATAATAATACTCATATATAGGCAATTAATGTTGCGTTTGATACGCGGCAATTGTTACCAAGATGCGATGTGGGCTGTCACTGCAAATGGACTGATTTAGACAAAGTTAAATATTTTCCGGAGCTGTATCCTTGGTGGCAAAAACGTTCCCCATTCTCCTGATTTGTGCGCCTACACTGCGGAGCTTTTCTTCAAATCGTTCATAACCACGATCCATATGATAAACACGGTCAAGAATTGTCTCGCCATCAGCCACCATGGCTGCAAGCACCAATGAAGCTGATGCGCGAAGATCGCTGCACATTACTGCAGCTGAGGAAAGCGTGGTCTTGCCCCGCACTGTCGCCACCCGTCCATCGACCTTGATGTTCGCCCCCATTCTCACCAGCTCCTGCACATGCATAAATCTATTTTCAAAGATATTCTCTTTGATCTGAGAAACACCATCGGCTTGGGTGGCCAGGGCCATGAACTGCGCTTGCATATCTGTCGGGAAGCCGGGGTATTCTTCGGTGGACATGTCGACAGCGTAGAGCGGGTGGGAGGCACGAACACGGAGTTGGTCAGGAGCGATGGTCTCTACACTCACGCCCATTTGAGTGAGCTTGTCAATGAGTGCGCCGAGGTGGGCGGGGTTGCAGTTGTCGACGATCAGGTCGCCCTGGGTAATGGCTCCGGCGATGAGGAAGGTTCCGGCTTCAATGCGGTCGGGATTGATGCGATGACGGGCGCCATGCAAACTCGTTACGCCCTGAACACGTATCGTTGAGGTGCCGGCACCTTCAATTTTGGCGCCCATTGAGGTGAGGAGTGCGGCTGTGTCTGCGACTTCGGGTTCGCGAGCACAGTTCTCAAGGAGGGTCTCGCCATCAGCGAGGACCGCGGCCATGAGAAGGTCTTCGGTGCCGGTGACAGTGATCTTGTCGAAGAAGATGTGCGCGCCCTTGAGACGTGTGGCTCGAGCTTCGAGGTAGCCATGCTCCTGCGTGATGGTTGCGCCCATTTTTTCCAGGCCCTTGATGTGCAGGTCGATGGGACGGCCACCGATGGCGCATCCGCCGGGGAGCGCGACGCGAGCCATTCCAATGCGGGCGACGAGCGGGCCAAGGACGAGCGAACTTGCTCGCATGGTTTTGACGATTTCATACTTGGCGACTGGGTCGGAGAGGTTCTTGCAGCAGATGGTCGTGCGATGCTGAGCGCGACCGTAGCCAAGATTGACGTCTGCGCCCATGGATACGAGGAGCTTGCGTTCGGTCTCAATGTCATGAACTTGGGGGATGTTCTCGAGGATGACCTCGTCCTCGGTTAGGAGTGCGGCGGCCATGCAGGGAAGCGCGGAGTTTTTAGCCCCGGAAACGCGAATTGTGCCGACGAGGGGATTTCCGCCGCGAATGACAAATTTATCCATGAATAAAGCGAACTCCTAACAGTTTTAGTCTAAATGGAATAGGTGGATGAGAGATGAGGGGTTTAGAAGAGAAATGTTTACTCATCAGTTAGCCATCCTGGAAATAGTCAAGGGACGAGCGGTCTGGAAACATGAATCTGGATTGAGCCTATTATGCGCTGGATAAGAGTAATTATCTGCAATCACCTGCTGTGCGGTGGCCAGCGGCGCTGTTGGCGCAAAAGCGCGCTGGCATGAACTCGGCGCGTGGGGTACCCATGACTCTTCGAAATGTCCCAAGCCCTGCATTTTAGCGTGATGGGAATTTGCCCATGCGGTGATTTGCGATGGGGTGAGTGTGAATATGACAGACTTGATGTCCTCTAGATTTTCAAGGGCACCCGGCGGGAGATTTATGTTTAATGTTGTTTGGTGGCGGGTGTATTGTGGCGTGAGGACTTGAAGCCGGGGTGGGGCCGTGCTCTACCGTGCGGCTTTTTTGAGCCTGGAAAGAGGAACGAGATGAAACTTCCCCATATGTTGTTAGGTGCCGCGATTGCCGTGGCACTGTCCGTTACGATGATGGCGCAGACGGCGCCGAGTGGCTATCACAGCGTCGCCTGTATCAAGGTGAAACGCGAGAGCATGGCTGAATTCCGCAAGTGGGTAGAAAGCGATGCACGCAAATTTGCGCAGGCGCGCGTGGATTCCGGCGCGTATAGTTCGTGGATGCTGCTGCGCAATATTATTCCACAGGGTGAAGCGGCGCAATGCGATTACACGGTTGTGTCGATGTATCCGGGATCGCCGGCAAAGCCGATGGGAATGGACGAGCTTGGCGAGGTGCTGAAGAAGGCCGGCGTGACGGCGACGGCGCGCGAGTATGTGGACAAGCGCACTTCGTTGACGACGCTGGTATACAGCTACATGAGCCACAATGAAGCTTATGTGGGCGCGATGCACAAAGGCGACTACTTTGTGGTGAATTACATGAAGGCTGACGAAGCTAACATGCACGATTATGTGGAGTATGAGAAGAAGGTGTGGAAGCCGTTTGCCGAGCAGTTGTTGAAGGACGGCGCGCGGACGGGCTGGTCGCTGAACACGATTGTGTTTCCGGAAGGCAGCAGGATGAGGTACAACGCGGTGACGGTGGATGTGTATCCGAGCTGGGATGCGCTGTACAAGGATTACAACTTCATGGAGGGCTGGAAGAAAGTGCATCCGGATATGGATGCGACCGAGACGTTTGCCAAGTATGCAAAGTTGAGGACGATGGTGGATTCGGAAGTCTTTGAAGTGGAAGATATGATTTCAGCGAAGTAAAGCAGGGTGCATGAAAAGAGGGACGCGGCGATGGCCGCGTCCCTCTTTTGTTGGAGCAGATGTAATTTACGCGATGACGGGGAGGGTGGGCA
>VFSW01000490.1_pt1 | contig 58269 bp, 51 predicted proteins | sample 5358111 | NCBI WGS metagenome assembly VFSW01 (sample SAMN11554181, study PRJNA540505) | mine drainage metagenome | isolation source: sediment from site ElyBrook_90M | place: USA: Ely Copper Mine, Vershire, VT | collected 2017
GTCTTTAAAAAATTCAATATTCAAAATTCAAGACTCAAAACAATAAAGAAACTCAAGATTCAAGATTCAAGATTAAAATTCAAGACTTTGATACGATAATGTTGCCCATAATTTTATAGGCGAGTTTTGCAGCGAGGAAATCGGTTGCAATAGCATGAGGCTCGGGTGCAAGTTCAACAATATCGCAGCCTATTATGTGCCTTGTTTTGGTGATCATCTTTATAAGATCAATGACATCATACCATAAAAGACCACCCGGCTCCGGAGTACCGACAGCCGGGGCAACAGATGGATCAAACCCGTCAAGATCTATTGTTAAATAGACATTGTCCCCAAGTGATTCCACGACATGCTCTTTCCATAGCTCATCGCTGCGTATAGCGTGCATATAAAAGGTATGAATGCCCCGTTGTTTTATCAGGTTGTACTCTCCTTTTGTTTGGCTTCTTATGCCTACTTGAACAATATCGGCTATATCTTTTATGCGTGCCATTACAGAGCCATGGCTGTATATCGTGCCCTGAAATTTTTCCTGCAAATCAGAGTGTGCATCTACGTGTAAAACGCTTATGCTGGGGAATTGCTCTTTGTAAGCCTTTACTATTGGATAGGTTATAGAATGTTCGCCGCCGAAGGATATTAAAAATTTCTTTTTAATCGGCAGGGCTTTTACCGTTTCGTATATCTTTTCTATGGACAGTTCTGCCGGACCTTTATCAAATTCTATCGGCTCTAAGGTATGTATGCCTTCCCGGTATGGCTCGAGAGCAAGCTCTTCGTCGAATAACTCGAGATACTGTGATGCTTTTATAATGGCATCCGGTCCGTTTTTCGTGCCGGTACCGTACGATGTCGTTTGCTCGTAAGGTATCGGTAAGATTAAGAACTTTGCTTGTTCAAGCGGTACTGTGTACTTCAGGAAGCTGTTTCTGTCTGGTATAGGTACCGGCATAAAATCCCTTCTTATGGCAGGAGCACTGCTGCTGCCAGGACTGTTGTCCAGTAGCCCTCTTTGTCGACCGTTGCCGACTGGGTGATATTCCGTGTCGTAACAACGTGTCCTTTGATTGTCCATATCTCTTTTTGTTCATCCCAGCTCTTGGTTGGATCGAATTCCACGCCGAGAGTTGTTGCGAGCATGAATGCTGCAAGGTCTTCGGCATAGTCTCCTGCGATCTTTTCGGTCTGTCCGAAGCTGTGATGTTCGGAAAGATAGCCGTGTATTGTTTCATCCTTCGGGTTTGCGAGTCCTATGGATGCCGCAATCAGCCGGTGAGGCTCGTTTGATGCATTCTCCGACAACACACAGAATACGATCTGTCCCTGTTGGAGGTATTGTAATCCCGGATCAATGGTAATGATCTTACACCTCGGCGGTATAATACTGCTTACCCTTACCAGATTATATTCCGCTATCTTTGCATCCCGGAGTGCCATCTCAAAACTGGTCAGCTTCTGAGTGTGCCGCCCGATGCCCTTCGTTAAAAAGAGTTTTGAAGGTACAAACATCCATCCTCCATTTTTTTGAATCCTCTGTGTTTATGTAACGGAGAAATCCTCATGTCAATAAAAATTATTTTTTACCGCCGACAACGATTTGCGGGATCCGTAACGTCGGCTGCCCGTCTGCAACAGGTACCCCTTGATTGTCCTTGCCGCAGGTGCCGATACTGTAGCCGATATCACTGCCGACCCTGTCTATCTCCTTCAACACCGTAGGTCCGTTGCCAAGCAGTGTTACCCCTTCGACCGGAGGGCCTATCTGGCCATGCTCTATGGTATGTCCCTCTGTGATCTCAAAAATAAAATCACCCGTTGCAGTATTGACCTCTCCGCCGCCCATTTTGAGAACGAGCAATCCGTCATCCACCTCCGATATAATAGAGGAAGGATTGTCTTTACCGCTCAGAATGAGGGTGTTCGTCATTCTCGGTATCGGCGGATATCTGAACGATTCTCGCCTGCCGTTGCTTGTCGGCTGCATACCATTCTCCATCGCGTATTGAAGATCGAACAGGTAATTCTTTAAAATGCCGTTTTCTATCACGACATTACGCATCGCCTTTGTACCTTCGTCGTCGTAACCGAAAGAGCCCCTCATGCCCGGCAGAGTCGGGTCGTCCACAACAGTAATGAGCGGTGAAGCGACTCGCTGATTCAGCTTGCCGGTATATACCGAAAGCCCTTTGTAGATGTGGTCGGCCTCAAGGCCGTGTCCCACTGCTTCATGTATCATGGTGCCGCCTGCCTCGCTCGACAGGACAACAGTCATCCTTCCGCCTTTTATCGGTATGCTGTTACTCATCTTTATCGCCCTGTTTACCGCGGTTCTAACCGTTGTCAGATGGGCATCGTTATTGAAAAGCTCCGTACCGATCGAGCCGCCCAGGGATTCATAACCGGTGTGCAGTTTACCGGCCTTCTCCAGAATGACGTTGAAACTGATCGTCGTTCTTATCTGTTCGTCCTCGACGGATATGCCGCCGGTTGAAAAGATCGCGATCTTCCGTACGCTGTCGATATAACCTCCCTGAACCTGTATGATCTGGTTGCTCAGTCTGTAAGCCTCGTTCTGGGCACTGAGGATAATATCCGCCTTCCTCGTCAGATTCAGACCGAGGGGATGTTTGAATATCTTTGTGGAAGCCTTTGATGATTCGGGAACAATAATGTGCTTTCCACCATCACCTTTCCGGAGGTATACGGACAAAGTTTTTAAAAGATTTGCCGCACCTTCCTGTGTCAGGTTTGTCGTAGAGGCATAGTAGACTATATTGTCATGGAACAGTCGTAGTCCCATTCCCCGGTCCGTCCCTGCTATTGCCCTGTCGATCTTACCGGACTCTACCCTGACGTTCGAAAATGTCGTCTCTTCGAAAAACAATTCGGCAAAGGCTGCACCGGATTTTAATGCGTCCTCGAGTAAATTATCTATCGTTATTCCACTGTATATCATACCTGCATCTCCCTTTTTATCTCTCCTATAAGGAAAATAGAACCTGTTACAATAATTACACCATTGTCCGGTGTTATAGCAAGAGCATGCTGTATCGCATTTTTTGATGGTAAAACTACATCCGCACGGTTTGAGCCGTTCGAGCGGTTTGAACGGATAAAATGCCCGAGTTCTTCGGGATCCGTACTCCTTTCTCCTTCATAGGATGTTACCACAAAGGTGTCCGTTATCTCGGACAGCATGGTTGCCATGGTATGCCAGTCTTTGTCCTTTGACACGGCAAAAACCACGGTAACGGGTCTACTCTCTCCCTGATCAGGGGGAGGGAAGGGAGTTAAATAAATGTCTTTTACCGCCTGAACCAAAGTCTGAATACCTGCCGGGTTATGGCCGGCATCAAGGATCATGTCCGGGTTTTTTTTGATTATTTCAAATCTTCCGGGCCATGAGGTTTTCAAAAGTCCATCCCTTATCTCATTATCCGTAATCTTTATCCCTTCTTCCCCAAACAGTAAAACCGCCTGAATTGCTGCTGCTGCGTTATATATTTGATGTCTGCCTTTCAGATGTAATTGTAGATTGCGTATTGTCCGTTTATTGTTGTAAAAAACCATATTTGTCTGGTCCCCGGAGGTTGAGAAGTCTCTGTCGATAAAATAGGGAATACCGCCTTTATCTTGGCATTCATCCTCGAGTACTTGCCTTGATGCGGGGTTTCTATCGGTTGTTATGAATGGCCTTCCCGGCCTGATAATGCCAGCCTTCTCCACAGCAATCTCCTGCACGGTCGTGCCGAGGTATTGCTGATGATCCAGAGATATATTTGTTATGACGGATACGTCCGGTTGGACTGCATTGGTAGCATCGAACCTGCCGCCCATACCGACCTCAAGTAATGCGATATCAATCTTCCGATGATTAAAATATAGAATAGCAGCGGCGGTCATAAATTCAAAATAGGTCAGAGAGGACAACTCCGTGTGGCGGCCCACCATGTCAAATAATTGTTCTGCTGTAGCATTGAATGATGGATTATCTATGATTTCTCCGTTGACCTTTATTCTTTCGTTCATGGATACAAGATGTGGAGATGTGTAGAGACCTGTCCTGTATCCTGCACTGCGGAGGATAGAATCGATCATTGCACAGGTAGAGCCCTTGCCGTTCGTTCCGCCGACAACAATGCTCTTGTACGCTTTTTCAGGATTGTTCAGATAATGCAGCAATGTTGAAATACGTTCCAGACCCGGCTTTATACCGAATTTTTCCAGTGATTGAATGCGTTCTGTTATGTTCATCATGGAGAATATAATAAGTTTACCATCAAAAATGCAATAAATCCCTTGCCTTGTTGAAGACTTTTTAATAAATGACTATTATACTAAAGCTGGGAGGTTTTATGTCTTTGCTCGAAATAAAGAACTTACATGTAGAAATAGAAGGCAAGAAGATTATCAAGGGTCTGGATTTGACCATAAATCCGTTTGAGGTCCATGCACTTATGGGACCAAACGGATCGGGCAAATCAACCCTGTCGTATACGATTATGGGGCATCCCAAATATAAGGTAACAGACGGTGATATACTCTACAACGGTGAATCGATAATAAATCTCGGTGTCGACGAGCGGGCAAGGAAGGGCATATTCCTCGGTTTTCAGTATCCGATGGAGGTTTCCGGTGTATCCGTGGAAAACTTTTTGAGAACAGCAGTCGAGGCAAAAGAACAAAAAGATGTCCCTATCCTTGCGTTTCATAAAGCCCTCAATAAAAGGGTTGAAGCCATGTCCATACCCCGGTCCTTCCTTGACCGGTATCTGAATGAAGGTTTTTCGGGAGGAGAAAAGAAACGCAACGAGATCCTGCAGATGGCCGTTCTTCTCCCGAAATTTGCCGTGCTTGACGAGATAGACTCCGGGCTTGATATCGATGCGCTGAGGCTTGTTTCAGAAGGTATCAATAAGCTTATAAGAGAGGACCGCCTTTCATTACTCTTAATAACACACTACCAGCGTATCCTCGATTATATCAAACCGCAGTTTGTTCATATCATGGTTGACGGTAAGGTTGTTAAGTCCGGAGGGTATGAGCTTGCACAGCAGCTTGATAAGATGGGCTATGAATGGGTGAAGGAGGAATAGATGAGTACATCGCCTGTTGAACCTGTGGAGAATGTTCTTGAGCAGCCTGTTGATTCGAAATATGTATTCAGATCCAAAAAGGGGCTCAATGAAGATATTATAAAGGAGATATCCTCCCGGAAACAAGAACCGTCATGGATGCTTGAGAAACGGCTTGCGTCATACGAAATATTCAAGAAAAAGCCTATTCCAAAATGGGGGCCGGATCTTTCAGCACTTAACTTCGACGAGATCATATTCTACATCAGGCCTGAGGACTATAAGTCGATGAAATGGGAGGATGTGCCGGATGCGATTAAAAAAACGTATGATGCCCTCGGCATACCCGAGGCAGAAAAAAAATACCTCGCGGGCCTTGTTGCCCAGTACGAATCAGAAGCTGTTTATACCAACCTCAAGAAGGCATGGGACAGTAAAGGGGTTATCTTTACCGATATGGACTCCGCTGTTAAAGAGCATCCCGGGCTTGTTAAGGAATATTTTATGACAAAATGCGTGCCGGCCGCTGATAATAAGTTTTCAGCGCTTCACGGTGCTGTATGGAGCGGCGGAAGCTTTGTGTATGTGCCAAAGGGTGTAAAGGTGGATATACCCTTACAGACATACTTCAGGATGAACACAAAATCCTCGGGTCAGTTTGAGCATACCCTGATCATTGTAGAACCCGGTGCAGAGGTCCACTATATAGAAGGATGTACAGCTCCGAGATACAGCATCAGTTCACTCCATTCGGCTGTCGTTGAGATCTTTGTTAAAGAAGGTGCACGGGCGAGATACACGACAATACAAAACTGGAGTACGGATGTCTATAATCTGAACACAAAGCGTTCCATTGTTTATGAGAACGGCATTATGGAATGGGTTGGAGGTTCGATGGGCAGCGGTGTAACGATGCTGTATCCTGCTTCCATATTAAGGGGCAGGGGTGCACGGGCGGAGCATTTGAATATTGCATTCGCAGGCAAAGGACAATACAAGGATACCGGTGCAAAGGTCATACTTGCAGCACCCGATACCAGTGCAAGCATTATCTCAAAGAGTATCAGCAAAGATGGCGGGAAGTCTGTGTATCGCGGACTGGTAAGGATCGGAAGCAATGCAACCGGCGCAAAGGCGCATGTTGAATGTCAATCCCTTATGCTAGATGACAAATCCAGTGTAGATACCATCCCGATCATTGAACAGTTTACGCCTCAATCTTCCGTTGGACATGAAGCAACGGTCGGCAAGATAGACGAAGAACAGTTGTTTTATCTTATGAGCAGGGGCATCTCAAGGGACGATGCCGTAGCACTCGTTGTACGGGGGTTTATAGAGCCTATAGCGAAAGAGCTGCCCATGGGGTATGCGGTTGAGTTGAACAGACTGATACAGCTCGAAATGAAGGGAGCGTAACATGGTGACCGGCGTCATACTGCCTGAGTGGAAAAGGTTTAATGCAAAATTTATAAAACCGGAGCTGTTAACCCTGCTGAATAATGGAAACAAAACTCAGTATGATACCTATATCAAATCGTTCGGGGACGTTTTAAAAAATAAACATATTATCGGGGATATAGACGGTTATCTGTCGGAGCATAACGACCAGTACAAACCGTATTTTTCTCTTTCGCCGATTGATATTGCAAAAGGTTTCGATGCTCAGCAACATCTGTCCGGTCTTACGGCACTGGATACATCAGGCAGGGGTAAGTTCCATTCAATGGATGAATCTTTCCTTCAGCTCGACAGGATGTATGGAAAGGGATTTTATCTCAATCTTAAGAACACTATACCGGAACCGCTTGTAGAATTTATAAAAGCGACTCAGGAAAACGGTATACTGGTTCATCATGATGTTATAGTTCTTGAACCGGGGACGCATATCACCTTGTTGAGGATCGTAGAAGGCAGCAGTGGCGGTATGATTTCGGATAATGTAGAAATTTATGCAGGCAGAGGTTCAAGCCTTCAGTATATAACCCTGAATAGATCGAAAAAAGGCGTATTTTATACCGCTCTACAGCGTGCGCAGGTTTCGGAAGGGGCAAAGGTAAACTGGTATAATATAGATCTCTATGAATCAAACACAGCAATGAGTATCCGTTCAATGCTTGTTGGAAAAAATTCGGAAAGTACAATGACCGGTGTTATCGTCGGGAAGGGGGAATCCCAGAAAGATCTTTCTTATGAAACGTTTCATACCGCCCCGGATACCGTTACGTCGGTGCTTGTCAGGGCTGCGGTCCTTGATACGGCAAAGGTTGTGTACCGGGCTTTGACGCATATTGCATCCGGCTCAAAGCGGGCAAAGGTAGAACAGGCGGAGAAGTCGATTATGCTGGGAGAACATGCAAGGTTTGACGGCATACCGAGCCTGTGGATAGACGAGGACGATGTCATTGCATCCCATAGTGCAAGCTCGGGCATGGTCGATGATCAGGCCATGTTTTATCTGAAGAGCAGGGGGATAGCACACGAACAGGCAGAGAAGCTTATCACGGACGGCTTTATAGCATCCCTGCTGGACAAAGAGCCGGTAAATCTGCTCAAGGGATTGTATTAACCCAACAAATCAACAAAGAAGTTTAACCCATTCATCCACCAGTATTTACAGAAAAGAGTTGTTCGTCTCTGCTCGTAAAACAACGCTCTTTTGCGAATGGGTTTCTTACTTATGAATACCTTGTGTCTCATACTGATGAGAAGCATTCCACGCAGATTGCCGTGAAAAAGTATCAAGCAGTTCGTTGGTGTTTTTCTTCGCATCGTCTCAAACTCTTTTCTGTTTTGCTCATTTCTCAAACTCCTTATTTTGCAAACACTTTTTTGGTTGACCGCCCCAACTCAACACTATTGTAGCTTCGGGGTAACCCCCGTTATTCCCTGTCCGCTTGAATTTGACACGCATTGCATGTTATTATGAACGTATGGCTGATCAAATCAAAATACTTATTGTTGATGACGAAGAAAATATCAGGTTTGCAGTTTCAAATATCCTCAGCACAAACGGTTATCAGGTAACCACGGCGTCAAATGGGGAAGATGCCTTTCTAGAACTCAAAAAACAGCCTTATGATTTTGCGATCTGTGATATAAAGATGCCAAAAATGGATGGCATGGAGTTGCTGAGGACGCTTCAACACAACAAGATCGAGACCACAGTTATTATGATGTCTGCCTATGGTAATGTAGACAGTGCTCTGGAATCTATTAAAGCAGGGGCTTATGATTATATAACGAAGCCGTTTAAGCCTGATGAACTTGTTTTGACCGTCCGGAAGGCAGAAGAGCGTTTAAAGCTTTATAAGGAGAACCTTACCCTTAAAAGGGTTGTTGCAAAGGATTATGATTTCAGCGCAATAATTGGCAAGAGCGAGAAGATTCTGAATGTCCTCAATGAAATAAAAAAAGTGGCAGGACTCAGGACCACTGTGCTCATTACCGGAGAAAGCGGCACAGGGAAAGAGCTTGTTGCAAAGGCAACACACTACAACAGCGACAGAAAAGGCAAACCCTTTATATCGATAAATTGTGGAGCAATACCCGAGAACCTTCTCGAGAGTGAGCTCTTCGGATATGCCAAGGGTGCATTTACCGGTGCTTATACAAGCAAACAGGGTTTATTTGAAGCTGCTGATGGAGGAACGCTCTTCCTTGATGAGATTGGAGAGCTGCCGTTTAATCTGCAGGTAAAGTTGCTGCGCGCCATTGAACAGTCCCAGATATTCCGTATAGGGGATACCAAGTCCATAACTATCGATGTCCGGTTTCTTGCGGCAACATCAAAAGATCTTTCAGAAGAAGTTAAAAAGGGTAAATTCAGGGATGATCTGTTCTATAGACTGAATGTATTCAATATCAAATTACCGCCTTTACGGGAGCGTAGAGAGGATATTCCGTTGCTGGCCAATGCCTTTTTAAGAAAGAATACCGTTAACCTTTCAAAATCCATCAAAGGCTTTGATGAATCGGTTATTGAAATATTCATGAAAAATGCATGGTATGGCAATATCCGGGAGCTCGAGAACGTAATCGAAAGGGCGAGTATACTGACAGAAAAGGAATTCATAACCCCCGAGGTTATACCCGATACCATCAAATCACAGGATCGCGTATTCTCAACCGGCACAGAGAGCGGATTTTCTATAAAACAGGCACAGAGAAAATTGGAGATTGAACTGATACAGAGGGCGTTGAAGGAAACAAACGGCAATAAAACAAAAGCGGCACAACTGCTCGAAATAAGTCTGAGGGCTTTAATGTATAAGTTAAAAGAATATGGTATAGAATAAATGATGGGGGTGAATATGAAAAGGTTTTCCTTTATTGTTCTCGGTGTCTTCTTGATAGCAGGCTGCGAGAAGCGTAGTGAGCCTGTCAAAACTATGTTTTCCGGTAATATCAATCCTCATGCTGTGAGCATTCAATCGGTGAGCATACAACCTGAAAACCCCACGGTAAACACCACTCTTACCGTTTCGGTACCTCAGCATTTAAATACCGGAAGCGTTACATGGTACATAAACGACCAACGCGCTATGGTGGCAAACAGCCTTCATGGAGATTTTAAAAAAGGAGACAGCATTACAGCAGTTGTCAATTATACCAACAGGAACGGTAAACAGGAGGCAGTTACGTCGCCCAATATAACTATTCAGGATGCACCGCCGGTTATTACTTCGATAATTCTTACGCCCCTGTATCCGACAATAGCTTCAACAATACATGCAGAAGTCCAGGCATCCGATGCCGATGGGGATCAGGTGTCACTGGAGTACCAATGGTATGTGAACGGCAATCCTGTTCAGGATCAAACAGGTGATTCGTTCAGTTGCAGTTCTTATAAGCACGGAGATACGATCTATGTTCTTGTAACGCCTTCTGATGATGAAAAGAAAGGTGTAAGTACTGCAAGCGCTTCCCTTTCCCTGCAGGATACGGCTCCGGTCATTCTATCAAAGCCTCCGGATACCATTACCGGTTCTATTTATTCTTACAGAGTGGAAGCTTCGGATATTGATAATGATCCTTTATCATATAAACTTGAATCAGCCCCCCCGGGTATGACCATAAGCAAGGAAGGAGTAATATCATGGGACACCACGGGTATGGCTTTACCGTTAACTGCCACTGCAAAGATCGTTGTTGATGATGGGTTCGGAGGGAAAGCGTATCAGTCGTTTCGTTTACAAATCGAGAAGGGAAAATGATAATTATGCGTTAATTATACATAATTAACGTATATAGTAACAAAATACTTGACATTTTATTTTAAATATGTGCTTATAGACTATAAGTGAGGTATAATGATGGGCAGGCATAACAATTTAAAATTAATTAGAACCAAAGCATTAATGAGTAAAGCTGAGCTCGCGAGAAAGGCAAATATATCCGTTCTTACTATAACGAGGATAGAACAGGGCATGGAATGCAGAGTAGATACAAAAAGGAAAATCATTCAGGCGCTTGGATTTAAGATTTCCGAGAAGGACAAGATTTTTCCGGATTAATAATAGAGGTAATATATAAAGGAGGGTTTATGGCTTTTTTTGGCGGTGGCAAACAATTGATAGGACTTGACATAGGTACCAGTAGTGTAAAGTTGATAGAACTTAAGGCTGTCGGTAAGAAAGACTATCAGTTAATGAATCTTGGTGTGGCAAACCTCCCTCCGGACACGATAGTTGATGGTGATATCATTAATACGGCAGCGGTGACGGATGCGATTAAGAGTATTCTTGCAAATCTCAAGCTGAAGACCAAGAATACTGCAACTGCAGTTTCGGGACATTCTGTAATCATGAAAAAGATAAGTATGCCGATAACGACGGATGAGGCTCTGGCTGAGTCTATCCAATGGGAAGCCGAGCAATATATACCATTCAATATCAACGATGTGAATCTTGATTTTCAAGTGCTGGAACGATCAACCGCTGAAGGCCAGATGAGCGTTTTTCTTGTTGCCGCAAAAAAAGAACTTATCAATAATTATATAACAGCCATAGGTGAAGCCGGTCTTACTACCACAATTATTGATATAGGTGTTTTTGCACTCCAGAATATGTTTGAGGTTAATTACCCGGAATATGTTAACGATACCGTGGTAATCGTTAATGTTGGGGCAAGCATTACAAATTTTAATGTTGTCAGTAAAGGTATTTCTATTTTTGCCAGAGACCTTACGCAATCTGGTGGGAATCAAATAACCGAAGAAATCCAAAAGGGCTTGAATATATCCCGGGAAGAAGCCGAGAAAAGAAAAGTAGGATCGAGCGGAACACCTGTTACGCCGGATGTAATGGAAATTATCAAGTCGGCTTCCGACGGTATTTCCGCGGACATACAGAGATCCATAGATTTCTATTTATCCACCGGTGGAGAAAAAATAACCAAGGTTATGATTAGCGGCGGTACGGCGAAAACACCGGAATTCCTGAACCTGATTGCTCAAAAAACAGGTTTGCCTGTAGAGCCCTTGAACCCATTTAAAAGCGTGGCTGTCAACACGAAGGTTTTTGATGTAAACTATATAAATGAAATTTCCCCGATTGTTTCCGTTGCTGTTGGGCTAGCCATCAGGAAGGCGGGTAACTAATATGATAAAAGTAAATTTATTAAAGCAGGCAAAGAAGGGAGTATCACAAAAAGAGATTAACATATATAAGCAGTTAATCGTCGGCGGGGTGGCCGTTGCTGTTTTCCTTGCCATAATAATCTTTATGGAATTGAATATGCGAGGTAAGATATCTTCGACAAAGGATAATATTACCCAGCTCAATCAAAAAATGGTTCAGTTAAACAAAGTGGTAAACGAGATTAACAATTTTAAGAAGATGAAGGATCAAATAAAGGCAAAACTCGATATTATTACCACTCTTGAAAAGAACAGAACCGCAGAAATTCATTTGATGGATGAATTGTCAAAATCAATTCCTTACGATCCGAGCAGCGTACTATCAAAAAAATTATGGCTTGTGTCTCTTCAGCAGCATGGAGATTTGATTGGCATGGATGGCGTTGCCCTTGATAACAGCACCTTGGCACAGTTTATGGATAACCTTTCAAAGGATCCATATTTTAGTAATGTTAATCTTTCTAAAACAGAACAGGTAAAGTCGAATGACCTCCTCCTGTATAAATTTTCTCTTACCTGTAAATTTAACCCTATGCCGGGTAACAATATGACGGGAACAACCCAAAAAACTTTATAATACATAAGGAGCTAATTATGGATATTAATATTAACGCATTGTCAAAGTTAAACCTCCAACAAAAGCTTTTAGTACTTGGCATTATTTTAATCCTTATTTTATTGCTGGATCTTTATCTATGGCCGGGCTATCTGGCTGAGAGGAACACCTATGCCGGTTTGCAGGAGCAGGAGCGATCCGTCCAGGCAAAAGTTCTTGAAACCCAGGCCATTGCAGATCATAAAGAAGAATTTCAAAACGAGCTCAATAAACTCTCGGAGCAATTGAATGAGGCTTTAACAAAACTGCCCAATAACCCCGAGGTTGACAAGTACCTCGTTACACTCAACACCTTGTCAAAAACAACAGAACTGAATGTTATTCAGGTAGAACCTAAGGCAGAGGGAGTAAAGGGATTTTATGCCGAAATACCGGTTCAGATACATTTAACCGGGACGTACGATGATATAGCAATGTTTCTTTATAAACTTGCAGAACTGCAGAGGATTGTAAATGTTTCTGATTTGAATTTAAAGGTTATGCAGCAAACCTCTACAGGTAAGACCATGCTTGATGCGGCTTTTTTAACAAAAATATTCAGGTTTGTAGAATCTGCACCTGCTCCAGCAGGTAAAACAGTTATAAAAAGATGAAGAGGAAACAAGTATGAAAAGGATAGAAATTTTACTATTGATGAGTGTTTTTATAGCGGTTGCGGGGATGAATGGATGTAAGAAATCACCTGTTCCAAAGGTTGTTGCCAAAAACACCGTGAATGCCGTGAGTCCTGTGAAGCAGTTGCCTCCATCACCTGCTCCTGTTGCGCAGACCCAGAGTAGTACCATGACCGGAACTTCTGCCTACTATTATAATCCTGCAGGTAAACCGGACCCGTTTGAACCGTTTGATATATCCAAGGTAAAACCGACAACAGCCCTTACCCCACTTCAACAGTTTTCACTGGATCAGCTTACGGTGCGGGGCATAATATGGGGGCTTTCAAATGCAAAGGCAATTGTGGAGGACCCTACCGGGAAAACCTATATAGTTGGCGTTGGTACTAAAATAGGCAAGAATAACGGAGTAATAATCCGTATCTTAAACGACAAAATTGTTGTTTTGGAGCAATACACCGATGTTTTTACCGGTAAGGTAAAGACAAATGAAGTTACTATGGAATTAAAGAAAACGGAAAAAATTTAAGGGGGAACAAAATGAGAATTAAAAATAAAACACAAATTTTATTATCAAGTCTGTTGATAATATTTTTTATAGGAGCTTGTGCAGGCTCACAACCTGTTCCTGGTGGAGGCGCCAATATTATAGGTAATATCGATATATCCGATCAGGATACAGCTACAGTATTAACAATAGAAGGAAGTACCCCCCCTGTTTATACTGTATATAAGATGACGAATCCATTAAGGGTTGTACTCGATCTTACCAATGCGGATATATCGGCCCTTTCAAACAGTATGGCCATTAATAACGGTGTTATAAACACCATAAGTGTGAAATCGGTAAAGGAAGCCAGCGGCAATATCAGCAGAATAGACATAGGACTGGATAAACTGGTTGATTATAATGCATCAGTACAGGGAAATAACCTTATTGTTAACGTTTCCAAAACAGCTTTGTCTGACCAGTCTCAAAGCCCCTTAGCGGAGATTCCGCCGGCAGGGGGGGGGGCAGAATTAGCGCCTTCAACCTCGCCGATTCCCAGTGTGCAGCCGGAGGAGGGTTTATCTCAGACAACAGGTGCCCAGCCTTTACTGCCGCCTGCGCCGTTGGAACAGCAGCCTTCTGCAGAATTAGCCCCTGCTACTCCCTCCGGTGCAGAGCAGCCGGTTATTACAGAATCGGCATTACAGCCAACTCAGACTACCGTGCCTGAGGAACAACAGCCCGCATTACCTCCTTTGGCCGGTCAGACCGCTCCAACGCCTGCTGTTCCCGTTGTTGAGGAGCAACAACCCGCGCAAGCTACCGGAGCACAGCAGCCTGTTGCGTCAAAGATTATAGATGTAAAATATAGTACGGTTGACAATAAGACCGTGGTTGATTTTGTAGGTAATGGTGACATAGGGAATTATAATGCATTCAGACTTAATAATCCGCCGAGGCTCGTTATCGATGTTCTTAATGTTGGAAATTTGTTTCCAACGAATGAAATGCCGGTTGGAACCAATGATGTTCAGCGAATAAGAATCGGACAATATCCTGACAAAGTCCGTTTTGTGCTGGATACATCAAAGACCCAGTTCCCTCCCTATACTGTAGATAAAAAAGGCAACAAATTGATTGCGACCATTGGATCGGGTGTACAGGAACAAGGCATTGTTGTTCTTCCAAAACCAGAGGGAGAGATACCGGGTGCTCCGGCTTCCCAGCAAATTAGTGCCACGCCTTCTTCTCCCGTTGTTTTTTCACCAAACAGTCTTGGTATGAAACATATCTATACAGGCAGAAAGATCTCTTTAGATTTTAAGGACGCGGATATCCAGGATATACTGAGGCTTATTGCAGAGGTAAGCAACAAGAATATCATAGCCGGAGATGATGTTCATGGAAAGATCACCATGAGGATGATGAACGTTCCCTGGGACCAGGCGTTGGATATAATACTGCAAACGAACAATCTCGGCATGGTACAGGTGGGTAACATAATAAGAATTGCTCCGCTTGGAACATTGAGGAAGGAACAAGAATCCCAGCTTGAGGCAAAACAAAAGCAGGAGAAGCTCGAAGAACTGGTAACAAGGATAATACCGGTTAATTATGCAAAGGCATCCGATCTTTCCACTCAGCTCAAATCGCTTTTGACCTCACGGGGATCTGTCAGTGTAGACGCGAGGACGAATTCGATCATCATAAAGGATGTACCCAAGGTTATAACAGAGTCTGAAAGGCTCGTGAAAGCCCTTGATCTGCAAACACCGGAGGTTCTGATAGAGGCGAGGATAGTGGAGGCGGATACCAACTTTACGCGTCAGCTTGGTGTACAGTGGGGAACGGCGTTTCACGCAAGCCCTGCTTATGGTAATCCAACGGGTCTGTCATTCCCGAATACAATAGGTGTCGGCGGTGGTAACATACAGCAAAACTCAACATCCCAGCCGTTGCCGCTGGCAGGCGGTGTGGGTGCAAGCGGAAATAATTATATGGTCAATCTGCCTGCGGCAGTCGGTACAGGCTCGGGTGGTGCTATCGGATTCACCTTTGGCAATCTGACGAACAGCTTCCTTCTCGATCTGCAGTTAAGTGCAATGGAACAGACAGGAGAGGGTAAGATCATCTCAAGTCCGAAGGTTACGACCCTTGATAATACGCAGGCAAAGATACAGCAGGGATTGTCCATACCATATCAGACTGTTTCGCAGATGGGAACGCAGACGCAGTTCATCGATGCTGTTCTGAGTCTTGAAGTGACCCCGCATATAACAGCAAACGGCAGTATAATAATGAAGATTAAAGCAGATAAGAATGCCCCTGACACCTCGATACTCAGTGCAAGCGGTGTTCCGAGTATTTCCAAGAAAGAAGCAGATACAGAGGTGCTTGTTAAGAACGGTGAAACGACGGTTATCGGCGGAATATACCAGTTTAATAAATCAACGACGGTATCAGGCGTGCCGTGGTTCTATAAGATACCTTTAATCGGCTGGCTGTTTAAGAACACAACAAAAACAAATCAAACAACAGAGTTGCTTATATTCATAACACCGAGGATAGTAAATCAGTAATGTTCAGAAACAGATTACCAGATACAGATGACCTGAAGATGAATTGATGACCGGGAAAAGATGATCAGATACTTTACTGGCGGGGAATCCCACGGCAAAGGCTTGATAGCCATAATTGAGGGATTGCCCGCCGATCTTTTTATAGATCCCAATGTGATAAATTCTTATTTATCAAAACGGCAAACGGGATATGGCAGGGGGAAGAGGATGTCTATTGAAAAGGACCAGGTCGACATCCTGTCCGGCGTAAGAGGCGGCTATACGATAGGATCCCCGGTGACACTTTATGTTGAGAACAAGGATTGGCAGAACTGGAAAGACATCATGGATACCCGGCATAGTGTCCCTAAAAGGGTTGTTACCATGCCGAGACCGGGTCATGCGGATTTAGCAGGAGGTATAAAATATAATCATCACGATCTGAGGAATGTGCTTGAAAGATCGAGTGCAAGAGAAACTGCTGTTAGAACTGCAGTCGGGGCAATTGCAAAGTTGTTACTGATGAACCTCTCTATAGAGCTTTATAATTATGTGGTATCAATAGGCAACGTAATAATAAACCCCGATGTCCTGCCTTCAATAACGCTCGGAAACAACTACCTTAAAAAACTGAACAAAATAGCTGCGTCTGATGAATATATGATGAATATGCCTGATACGGTGGCATCAAAAAGAGCGGTCCGGCTCATAGAAGATAGTAAAAAAAAGGGCAATACCCTCGGCGGCGCGTTTGAGATCAGGGCAACGAACGTACCGGTAGGGCTGGGTTCGTACAGCCAGTGGGACAGAAAGCTTGACGGCAGGCTTGCAGGGGCATTGATGAGCATACAGGCAATAAAAGGCGTTGAGATTGGCGATGGTGTGGCAAACTCAGGCAGGTATGGGTCTGAAGTTCATGATGAGATATTCTTTTCGGCGAAGAAAGGTTTTTATAGAAAGACAAACAGAGCCGGAGGCATTGAGGGTGGGGTTACCAATGGTGAAGAGGTTATAATCAGGGCTTATATGAAACCAATATCCACACTTTATACCCCCCTGCACAGTGTTGATGTTCTCAGTAAAGCACCCGTGCACGCAACAGTCGAAAGGTCGGATATTTGCGCCGTTCCTGCAGCTTCCGTTGTAGGTGAGGCGGTTACTGCCATAGAGCTCACAAACGCAATCATGGAAAAGTTCGGCGGAGATACAATCATGGAATTAAAGAGAAATTATAACTCATATATTTCATATATTACGAAATATTAATTGATGTATGGGACATGTTATATTGGCAGGTATGATGGGATCCGGGAAAACAACGGTTGGAAGAATTATTTCGCACAATACAGCACGGGATTTTATAGATACCGATCATCTTATAGAAAAGCAAGCAGGAATGAGTATATTTGAAATCATAACCATGAAGGGCGAGGATTATTTCAGGAAGGTTGAGAAGGATGTTATTTTGTCTCTTTCGCCGGGATCCCCGTCCGTTATCTCTACCGGTGGCGGTGCAGTTATGGATGATGATGTATTTTTATTCCTCAAAAGGATCGGCAAGACAGTTTATTTAAAAGCATCTCCCGATACCCTGTATAAAAGGACGGCTAATATCGAAGTCAGGCCTCTTTTGAAAGAGGGGAACAGGCTCCATATCATACAGGAGTTGTTACACAAGAGAGAGTTCCGGTATCTGGAATCAGATATTGTTATAGAATCAGATAATATCTCTCCAAACGAGATTGCAGAAAAGATCATTATGAGGCTGCAGTTATGAATAAGTCCATCAGGCTCAAACTACATCCATCAGAGTTCCAATACAATATACTCGTTACCGATGAAGAACCGTTTACTTCTCTGGCAATAAAAATTCGCTCTCTGAGTTATAGTAATCTCATTCTTGTAACAAATACGGTTGTCTGGAAGTTTTATGGTTCACTTATAGATTCATCCTTCAAAAGGAATGGGTTGACCTATAGTACTGTCATACTCCCGGATGGAGAAAAACATAAAAATATAAAAACATTGCAGAGAATCTATGATAAAATGTTGTTGTTCAAAGCAGACAGAGGTTCGATCCTTATTGGACTGGGAGGAGGGGTTATAGGTGATATGACCGGCCTTGCTGCCTCCACCTACATGAGAGGAATACGATATATCCAGGTTCCAACAACACTTCTGGCCCAGGTGGATGCGGCTATCGGCGGAAAAACAGCTGTTGATTATGCCCTTATGAAAAACATTGTCGGTGCATTTTACCAGCCCATCTTTGTTTACTCCAATGTAAATCTTCTGAAAACCCTTTCGGACCGCATTTACAGGGCAGGTATGGCAGAGGTTATAAAGTATGGCATAATAAAAGATAGGAATTTATTTTTATATATCGGGAAGAACAGCAATGATATTTTAAGCCGGTCCCCGAAGAGTTTATTAAGCCTCATATCTGCTTCAAGTCGTATAAAGGCGGAATTCGTTGAAAAAGATGAAAAGGAAACATCAGGCATACGGGTGCTGCTGAACTTTGGGCATACGTTTGGCCATGCTCTCGAGAGTTTTACGCATTATAAAATACTGCACGGTGAAGCAGTTGGCATCGGCATGATAATAGCTGCGAACCTGTCGTATTTGCTGAATCTATGTGAAAAAGAGGTGCCTGAAAAGATAGAGCGGTTAGTGAGAGCCATCAAGCTTCCGGTATCATCAAATAATCTTGATATGCGGTACTTGAGTAAATCCATAAACTATGATAAAAAGAGTAAAGCGGACAAGATAAACCTGATACTGTTGAAAGAAATTGGGATGCCGGTGGTTTATAGAATGGACAAGAAGATGTTAAAAAAAATATTAAGGGAGGTAAAGATATGAAGATCAAGTTCCTGCTTTTTACGCTACTATTTGTATGGATGGCTGTTATAACAGGATGCGGTGAGAACGTTGCGCCCTCAAGCGCAAAATTATCGGTAAATCCGACCAGTGTTACGATCAAAGATACGGTAGATGCATACACGGATCAGTATATTTATACAGTGCTCACAGGTCCGAGTGGCGCACCAATGAATGGTCTCAATGTAAAGTATGAAGGTAGCTTTGCCATCGGACAGCAAGCCAATAGTGTTGGGGTTTTTGCTTTCCTGGATAAAAACGGGAATATATGTCAATCGCCGTGTACCCTCACAACCGATAGCAGGGGCGTCAGCATAATGCGTGTAAGATTTTGTACAACCATTGCCTGTCAGCAGGCTGCAAATATACCGCTTCCTTCGAGTTTCACTGCAGGGCAAGCGCCTACAGCTTCTATTTCGTATACAACGAATATATATGTTTCTTCCGGCAGTGCGACACCTGCTGTTGTTACAGTTTCGATTAATTAGTAATATTTATATCGAAAGGCTTCCCATTGAACAAGAGAAATGCTGGAGCCAGGGGTGAAGATAGTGCGGTAGTATATTTAGAAAAACTGAACTATAAAATCTTGGAAAGGAACTACCGCTCCCATTTCGGGGAGATAGATATTATTGCAATGGATAAGAGACATACCGTTTTCATAGAAGTGAAAAGCAGGTCAACATCTTTATTCGGCAGTCCTCATGAATCTATCGTAAGGGAAAAGAAAAGGCGTATAACATTAACAGCGGTTCAATATATACAAAAGAAACATCTCGAAAATAAGCCGATGCGGTTTGATGTGATCGCTATAAATCCGGATAGTTCCATAGAGTTGATAAAGAACGCATTTGATGCAGAATACCGGTAATAATAAGGGTGGTAGATTATTTATTGTTTCAACGCCGATAGGTAATCTTAGCGATATAACACTAAGGGCCATAGAGACACTGAGTAACGCTGATATTATAGCATGCGAGGACACAAGAACCTCACTGATACTCCTGAATAAATACAACATTAAAAAAAAGCTTGTAAGTTTTCACAAGTATTCTGCAAAAGAAAGGGGCACAGAACTTATCGATTATCTGAAACAGGGCAAGGATATAGCCTTGCTAACGGACGCAGGCACACCGGGTATATCCGATCCGGGAGCATTCCTCATAAGGCTCGCACTGGAAAATACGATAAAAGTCGTACCGATACCTGGGCCTTCTGCATTAACAGCCGCAGTATCGATAAGCGGTACATGCGAGAATGGGTTTTTATTCATTGGTTTTATGCCTTCAAGCACAAAACAAAAAAACAACTTTATAAAAAAATATTTTACCATCGGCCTGCCGGTGGTGTTTTATGAGTCCCCGAGAAGATTGCTGAACACCCTAAGTGCTATAAGGAATATAGCTGGGAACAACACGGTGTTTGTATTCAAAGAATTAACCAAGTTTTATGAAGATAGCATATCCGGGGTCATTGACGATGTTATAAACAGACTAAAGCAGGGCATTATAAAAGGGGAATACACCATTATTGCAGAAACCATAGAATCTCAGAAAAAGATCGATGGGACCGTTTCTGACAGAAAATCACTGATTGAAACGGCAGCTCTGGTAACCGGATTGAGCAAAAGGGAAGTTTATAAGAAGTTGTTCACAAAACAGTAAGATTACACTATATTGATTCATACTTAATCTTATGAAGTTCAAAGATGGTGAAAAAAAAGTTCTTGAGCTGCTTTTTACCAGGGATACTCCTTTTTCAATAGGAACGGAAAGGATCATCCTATTCGTCCGATGGATTATCATCATTTTGCTCGTCTTCTTGGTTTTAGTAACAACAAACATTAACAGGAATATCGTCTGGGTTTTCTTCATTCTGGCAGCTGTCTATAATCTCTTGTTGTCCATAATACTTTATTCCGGTGTTATAAAATATCCCTTCAGGGTTATACAGTATGTTGCCGTTTTTATTGATGAAATAATGTTGATGGCTGTATTTGTCCTTACCGGTGACACCAATAATATCGTTTATTCGGTGTTTTTTTTTCTTATATTTGGCGTATCATTGCGGATGGAGAGTAAGGACAGCTATATAGTTTCATCGATTAATGCAGTTGTACTCCCCATTATCTTGTATATGTTTTTACCGGAGTCCGGAACGATGATCAAAGCCGGTGTGCTCGGTGTTGCAAGTTTGATCAATATTGTCTCAACGAGAGCTCTTGAAGTAAACACCATAAGATTAAAACGAGAAGCAAGGAATACCAGTGTTATGCTTTCCATATCAAATGTTGTAAACTCGGTCATGGAGCTTGAACCTTTGCTTGAGATTGTAATTTACGAGATTGTTAATAAGTTTTCTGTTACTGCCGGCATCATTGCCCTGTTTGATACAAGAAGGGACGATTTCATATACATCGCATCATCAGGGGATCTGGATCTCATAGGCGGGTATGTTTCTCATAGCATGCTTGATGACTATGTCATGAACAGGGTCATTACAGAAAAAAAATACCTGATAATGCCGGAGCAGGATATTATAACAAACACGACGGATTCGTGGTTTGAAACGCTGAGCTCTACGAGCTATATTCTTTTCCCGTTTGACTGCAATGATGATTATACCGGGATAATCGGCTTGTTTGGAAGAAAGGACAATAAACAGTTTTCATCCTATTATCTGACCATTTTGAAAGGTATTACCTCGCAAATTATAACAGGGATAAACCGTGCATTTCTCTATGAGGACCTTCTTCACAACAGGACGATACTGACCGAGCTTCTGGCAAAGATCGAAACCGCTCATGAGGATGAGCGGAAAAAGATTGTCGGAGAGCTCCATGATATTGCGAGTGGAGTCATGTATGAGCTTATCAGTGCCGTGGATGATATCTTAAAAAAAACAAGAGATTCCCATTCGATCCACAACGAAGCTGTTCAGCACATGAAGTCGCTTATCATGGATTCACAGAGACAGTTGAGACTTTTTTTAACAACATTGAGATCCACGGTGCTCGATGATTTCGGTCTTGTCCACGCTCTGAAAGATTTGCTCGGTAATTTTAAACAGCAGTACAATATGGATGTTGAATTCATCAGTGAGAAGAACGAATATCTTTTATTGCCCCTGCAAAAAGAATTTTTCTATAAGATTGCCAACGAGGCATTATTAAACGTAGAAAAGCATGCATCAGCGAGCAAGGTTGTCGTGAAATTATATCAGGAAAATACCGATGTGATCATGTCTGTTTCGGATAATGGGAAAGGGTTCGATACTGCCGAAAAATTTAAGAACAAATACGGGCTCCTTTATATAAAGGAAAGGGTCAATGTCTTTAAAGGGAAAATCAATATTAAGAGTGAAGCAGGCAAAGGTACAACAATAACTGCAGTATTGCCTATAACGGAAGCATAAATGTTATCGAGGAGATTATCTTTATTAGAACAATACAATACCCAAAAATGTTTTGGAATGTTCTAAATAGGGAATTTACAAGGTAAGCACGGTATGAAATAACTTTACTTTAAAGGAGGATAAAATGGCAGGGAAAAAAGAAACGTTCGTTTCTTTGGTTGAGGTTTGTTGGAGAGGCATGACCAGGATCATGGCGGTGAGTTTTGTAGTTATCCTGCTCAGCGGAATCGGTTCTGCAAATAGCGTGACAACAACAACTGGTCACGCTGTACAGGGTTCAGTCTCAGAGGTGCGGTGGTTTCCGGCTCCTGATGTGCTGACCAATGTATATCATGAAATACTGCCGCAGGCAGATGTCTTAAGAAATGCGTATCAACTCGCATTGCAGGGAAACACCGCATCAGAGGCCATAGCAGATATTCAGAAGGCTATTACGGTCTGCGAAGCTTACATAAAAGCCAATCCCAATGACACAGTAGGCAGCGCACAAGCATACGGTATCATGGCGTATGGATACTTTAATATTGGTGAATTTCAGACGAATGATGACGATAAGCTGAAAAGTTATACCGCCGGTAAGAATGCGGCGCAAAAGGTTGTCGAGCTTGAGCCTGAGAGATGGGATGGGTGGGCATGGTATGCCAACAATCTTGGCCGTATCAGCCAGTTAAAAGGTGTTATTAAATCCTTGTTCCTTCTTGACCCATTCAAAAAACATCTTTTTCAGGCAGAAAAACTGTCGCCGAACAACCCGTTTATTCTTGATGCGATCGGAGATATGTACCGGCAGCTTCCCTGGATAGCAGGCGGCAGTATGAGTAAATCAAAAGAATACCTTGAGCGGGACGTAAAGGCTGATCCGAATTATACCCTTGCAAAATTGGATTTAGCTATAACGCTTCTCGAAGATGGGAAAAAAGATCAGGCCAGGGCACTTCTTACCGAGGTCGTGAACGCTAAAAACTCTTCATGGAGAGCCCACTGGCTCATCTGGGAAAAACCAAAGGCAGAGGCACTTTTGAACGATATGGATAATTACAAAAAGCTCCTGGATAAATGGCACATGCTGATATGAGAATGGTGCTTCGGCACACTGATCCTCTTCTTTCCCCCTTTCCCCGAGGGGGAGGAAGAGGCATTAGAAACAAGCTGTCATGACGCCCTTGGTTAGTCGTAAGGATAGATCACGATCTTAAATATTAAATAGATTCACATTAGGATGTAAAAATTATGAAATATAAAACGATCCCTGACATGTTTTATAAGCAGGCGGAAAACAACAGAGGCAGAGTAATTCTGCGGTATAAAAAAGAGGGACAATGGATTGATATAAAATGGGAAGAAGAACAGGAGTACGTTGAATCTTTTGCCCTTGGCCTGCTGAAGCTTGGAATAGGCTCATTGGAGAAAGTAGCAATACTATCCGAGAACCGTTATGAATGGTATGTAAGCGATCTCGGAATACAGAGCATAGGAGCAACCGTTGTTCCTATTTATGCCACGAATACTTCCGAACAGATCCGATATATCGTTAACGATTCAGAATCTGTAGCGATTGTCGTTTCAACATCCCGGCAATTGGATAAATTGAAAAGCATAAAAAATGATGTTCCGGGACTTAAGTACATTATAACGCTTGATGAGACTCTGTCAAAAACAGACAATACCATGAATTTCAGCAGTGTCCTAGCCCTCGGCAGGTTATCCGGGTTAAGCAGTGAATTTAAGAAAAGACTCTCGGGTATATCTTCAGGAGCTGTTGCAACAATCATATATACGTCAGGAACAACGGGCGATCCGAAGGGTGTAATGCTTACCCATACAAATTTGCTTTCTGATACGGAAGCTACGTATGAGGTAATGAAGAAAGAATTGGGAGATGAGACCATGCTGTCTTTTTTGCCCTTGAGCCATTCATTTGCAAGGACAGCGGATTACTACATTCCGATATTTCACTCCCGGGGTGTCCAGGTAATAGCAGAGAGTCTGGAAAAGCTTTCAGAAAACCTGATAGAAATAAAACCCACCATGTTCGTTTCGGTGCCCAGGGTCTTCGAAAAGGTATATGGAAAGATTATATCTCAAGTGGAAGCAGACAAGCCTTTCAAAAGAAAAATATTTTACTGGGCTGTGTCTGTTGGGAAACAGGCATCTTCTTATCTGCTTGAGAACAAACCCCTGCCTTTTCTCCTTTCAATACGGCATCAGCTTGCCTCAGCCCTTGTTTTCAAAAAGATTAAGAATGCTGTTGGCGGAAGACTCAAGTTTGCCTCATCCGGAGGCGCACCACTTCCGAAGGACCTGGGTGAATTCTTTTTTGCACTTGGTATAAAAATCATAGAGGGTTACGGACTTACGGAAACGTCCCCGGTGATGACTGTTAATCCTCCGGATAAATTTAAATTTGGATCCGTAGGGAAACCGATTCCCGGGTGTGAACTAAAAATAGCGAACGATGGAGAGGTTCTGACAAAAGGCCCGATGATCATGAAGGGGTATTATAAAAAACCCGATGCAACAAAAGAAGTAATAGATGAGAACGGCTGGTTTCATACCGGAGATATAGGCTTTGTTGATAATGAAGGATATCTGCATATTACGGACAGGAAGAAAGATATCATTGTTACAGCAGGAGGAAAGAACATAGCCCCTCAACCCATAGAGAACAAGCTGAGGATGAGTAAGTACATAGAAGAGGTTGTTATTATCGGAGATAGAAAGCCTTACTGTGTCGCTTTGATAGTGCCTTCATTTGACGTGCTGGAGGATATGGCAAAGAAAGAAAACATTCCATTCCTTTCCAAGGAAGAACTGCTCGAAAATCCACGGATAAAGACGTTGATCGATGAAGCTGTAGCAGAGGTTAATAGGGGGCTTGCACGGTATGAGACAATAAAGAAGTTTGCCCTTATCCCTGCGCTATTCACCCAGGAGACCGGTGAACTTACGCCGACATTAAAGGTTAAAAGATGGGCTGTAGAAAAGAAATATAGAGATATTGTAGAACATCTCTATGAGGTTCAAACCGCAAAATTAGCAGTAGAAGCTTAAACCAAGCAGGAGGATATATATTATGAAGAAAGTCTCATTTATGTTACTGGTAGCAACTGTAGCAGCTTACCTGTCAACTTCCGCAATGGCATCAATGATGAATGCACCGGATGTTTATGGACTTACGGCAAAAGGCATGGGTGTGGGGAATGCAATGACAGCATATCCCGGGGATATTTCAGATGCATACTATAACCCCGCAGGAATTGCGCTTATTGGCTCAGGTGAAATAAGCCTGGGTTATATTTATGCAGACCCGTTTTTACAAATTACAGCGAACGGCAAAACGTACAACGATATTGTACCTCTCAACAGGATAGGTGAGATAGGCTATGCCTTAAACCTGTCAAGGCTTCTGAACAGGCAGGTTGTTCTTGCACAGGAATTAAGTGTGGATAACAACATGAGAACACTTGCGGAATTTGATGACAGTCCCAGCGCAAACGGTAATTTTTTCAGATACGGTTATACAAACCTGATGCTTCTTACTTCCCTCGGTGTAAACGTTCTGCCCTGGATCTACGTCGGTTATGGAATATCCGCATACCTTGCGGCAAATACGGTTATGAGTACCACAACCGATCTTGCAGGACATACCGGTAATTCTTCTATATCACTCGGAACGAGCGGCAAGTTTTCGTCTCTTGCAGGCCTTTTACTGACGCCTCTGGGAGGCATGGTTACCGTAGGTCTTACCTACAGGGAAGGACACATATTCAATCTCGGTCCTATCTCTGCAAATGCTATAGCAACTGTTGGTGGCAGTACCCTTTCGACGCTGCCCCTGGATCTTTATTTTAAAGATGGGTTTGTTCCAACACAATGGGCACTGGGCGTCGGATTCAAACCATCAAATCGTCTAAGGGTTTTATTTGATCTGACTTATTATCAATGGAGCTGGCTTAATAAGCTAGAATCTTCAGGGGATTATTCAAAGACAGGCATAAATCTTGACATGAAAGATGTCTATGCACCGAGAATAGGAGTTGAACTGCAACCCATAGATGATCTTTATGCAAGGATCGGGTATCAATACCTCCCTTCGCCGCTGCATGGTTCAACAGGTACATCAAACTGGGTTGATTCACCTCAGCAGGTATGGTCAATAGGTGCCGGTTATAGTATTGCGCCGTTGAGTCCCGAGTATCCTATGAGTATAGATGCTGTTTATCAGTATCATTATCTGAACAAAACCTCATTTCCATTCTCTTCCGGTTACTCTGCACAGGCCAAGGGAGATATAAATGTATTAGGTGTAACACTTACGATGAAGTTTTAGGAGGGATTATGAAATACGGACTAAGGTTGAAATTAATCGCAATTCCGGCCATTATTGCTCTGGCATTCGGTGTTAGCAATTGTGGCAAGAAGATATCCCCGCCATCGAGTGCTTCACTGAATCAAACAAGCGTTATAAAAACCCTGCCATGGGAAGGGGCGAAGCTTATTCCTGTTAATCCAACAATGATAATAGATTTTTCAAGCCCGCTGAACCGGAGCAACAATGGTATCACGGCAACCCTTGTATCGCTGCCATCGGGTCAGCGTGTAGCAGGGCAGGTGGGCATCCAGGCGAACTATCTCTATTTTACACCGTCTACAGGTCTTATGCCTCTTCATTACTATAGATTTACGTTGTCCGGACCGCTGTATGATGAAAAAGACAATCAGGTGTTTTTACCGGCACAGGGGTTGACATTTTCTTTTGAGACGCAGGCAAACAGTACCCCTTTGGTAAGTGCGGCACCTGCCTTAGTAAATATATTTCCACCCCTGCCTGGGGAGGTTTTTACAAATGCGGTGTTCAGACTAACTTTTTCGCAGACTTTATATCAGGGCTCAATCTCTTATGGTAACGATATAGAGATTACAGATACAACATCCCATGCCCTGGTACCTGTTACCCTGGTACCTATTGGCAATAACATCGTGCTTCAACCTGTTTCAGGGCTTATAGCGGGGCATTCCTATCAGCTTGAGATCAATGGAATAACAGGGATAAATGGGTTGGTTGTACCAGCTATTTCATATACCTTTACGCCTGTATCTGCGGGTACTGAAAAGCTTCTCACCGTATACCTTGATCCTGCTGTTACGCTTGATAACAACGGTGCTGTGGCCAACTATGATAATGTAAATACCTCCCCGGTACCGGTAAATGTAAATATTGTTCATTCTCAGCTTATCGGGGGCTCGACCGCATACCTTACCGGATACCTGAATACCTACATGGGCGATGGAGCTGTAACGCCTTCTATGATTCCAGTTATCATACCCGGAGGACAGAGGCTTTACGGATCCTCAATGGCTGTAAGCCTTGGAGGGGTAATACCTACCCCGTTATCATCAATGAAGCTCAGCATTACGCTGCTTGATAATGTAAACATGTATATGACCGGTAATCCATACCAGTCAATAAATCCTCAGGCGCCGCCGGTAATGTACGGTGTTGAAGACATGAATCTAACGGCACAGGACCCTGTTACCAATGCTGTGCTGAATCAAAATCTTATGGGTGTCCAGCTTACCGGTACAGTTACCGTGGATAAGACAGACGGCAGTCTGATTATAGATTATATGGGGCTTACAACGCTGAATATTATGGGCATCGAGAATGCGCCGGTGATATTATTCCTCAGGTTCAGATCGGTTCCGACAGGATGGGTTGCACCGACCCGGGACAATACCTTTGTTGCTACCGGAGCAATACCGTACAGCGGGGATGACAGGATAGGTACGGACAGCGGCTTTATGGTAAACTTCTCGGGCCCTGTTGACCCTGATAGCTTCCGGAACATGTTCAGCTTAAGTCCCACGGGTTCTACCATCGGTTATCAGACTATCTACAACGGTTCGAGTGTGATTATCGAACCATATAATCTTTCAAACCCCTTTTATCCGATACCTCTTCTACCGCAAACACCATACGATATAACAGTTTATAGCGGTCTTATGTCTCTGATGGGCACAAGTCTCAATCAGGATGCCGTGCTGAGCTTTACTACGGATGCGGCAGAATACGGTGCTACAACAGCGGGTACCTTTGTTACGCCGGTAATCGGCACTGTATTTCCTGAGGATGGAGGTATACTCCCGTTGTTTGCCCACCCCTATATAAGCCTGGATAAATTCATAGATCCGGCAACAGTTACTTATAATCAGGATGTGTTTGTTACGGACACAACAGCAAGCATACCGGTACCAGGCGGTGTTAGAGTGATAGGGAAGAAAGTATTATTTGTACCATCACAGCCTCTCATAAGCGGTGATCAATATACCTTCGCTGTATCAAGTGCGATTACCGATATCGACGGCAACACACTTACCCAGGACACAGCCATCCATTTCACGGCAGAAGCAACCCCGTGGTTCCCGATACTCTCTCAGGAGCTCTCGCCTGTTGCAGACCGGAATCAGGATGCATATTTGGACGGCTTTGAGATTCCGACACCTGAAAATGCTATTGTTATGGGACAAACCCAGACATCCGGGACCTTGCTCGGACTGCTTCCCTTTACAGCGATAATTCAGCCGCAGAGTCCATCCTATCTCAGCGGTCAGCTCAATGCACTGGTCACGGGTATAACAGTAGATACGAATGGCAATCCGCAGATGCAATTTGTAGTTGACGACGGTGCAAAGCAATTCGGAACAAACATAACAATCGTTGGTACGGTGAATGTGACAGGTCTCGGTCAAATAGGGCAGACGAATGTTACCGGCAGGCTGACGCTTTCACTCCTGCCTTTCACAACTACTCAAACATGGCCGTGTCCGGTGATGAGTGATCTGGGCGGCGGTTTAAAGCTCGTGAGGCCTGCATGCGGATATATTGCGTATGATACATCAGCTCAGCAGCTGACAGCTGTTACGTATATGGCTGCAACCGCAACCGCGTCTGATCCGACAGTCCAGCTTATGATGTCGCCTTATCAGCCTACAGAGGTTGTGCTTCAGGGGCCTGTGACGTTCTTGCCCGATGGAAGGCTTGCACTAACCATGTCCGGTACAACGACAATGACCAGCGATCTACTGGCGGCGATACTGGGCAATCTTAAGATTGGCACAGCATATTTCCCGACGACTATTTACACCCGCATCGTTTCAACCATTCCATCGGTATGGAACTAACTATAAAAACGGTTAAAGGTAGGGAAGTTTGTATTCAAACTTCCCTATCACCGTCACAATCAAAGTCGATTTGTTTGAAATATGAACAGGAGGCTGTATGGGGGAAAAAGAGAAAGTAAAAAACGGAGAAGTTTTTAAAGTTTTGTTTTTATCGGTAATACTCATTATTGCTGGATTAAGCTGCAGGAGCAAAGTCAGTTTTTCCGGAAGCTCTTCTGCAACATCCCCTGTGTCCGGCCCGCCGTCAGCTCCGTCAAATATGGATGCAATACAGGGTAATGCTCAGGCAACGATCAGCTGGGGCTCTGTCTCAAATGCGACCTCCTACAATCTGTACTGGTCAAAAACACCGGGTGTTACCCCCGCAAACGGAACAAAAATAGAAAACGTAGCAAGCCCCTACACGCAAACAGGACTGACCAACGGTACGACCTATTATTACATCGTTACAGCGGTTAACAGCTATGGTGAAAGTCCGGCATCAAGCGAGGTTTTTGCAACACCATCTGCAACAGGCTTGCCGCCGGCACCTCCAACTGGGCTAAAAGCAGTGCCAGGCAACACACAGGTAACGATCAGCTGGAGTCCTGTTTATAATGCAACCTCCTACAATCTGTACTGGTCAAATACATCGGGTGTTACGCCTGCAAACGGAACAAAGATAACAGGTGTAACAAGCCCCTACATTCAGACAGGACTGATAAGCGGAACAACCTATTACTATATCGTTACCGCAGTCAACAGCTACGGTGAGAGTCCGGCATCAAACCAGGCTACTGCAACCCCGCCTGTATCATCATCTGAACAGACAAGTGTTATTAATACCTTACCCTGGGAAGGCGCAAGACTTATCCCCCTTAATCCTTCAATCATTATCAATTTTTCAAACCCGCTGAACCAGAACAACAGCGGTATGATTATAACCCTTACTTCATTGCCATCGGACCAGACCATTACCGGTCAGGCAGGCATTCAGTCAAACTACCTGTATTTCACACCGACGACAGTACTTCTACCCTTGAGTTACTATCGGTTTACTTTATCCGGAACACTCTATGACGAAAATAACAGCCAGGTGCTTTTGCCGGCACAGGGACTGACATTTTCATTTGAGACACAGGCGAACAACGCGCCGATGGCAAGTGTAGCGCCCGCACTGGTCAATATATTCCCGTCACTGCCCGGACAGGTTTTTACCAATACTGCGTTCAGACTGACCTTTTCCCAGCCGATATCCCAGAGTTCCATCTCGTACGGTAATGATATCAGGATCATCGACACAACGGCTGCCGCGGATGTACCCGTTACGCTTGTGCCGATTAACAACAACATCGTACTTCAGCCTGTTTCAGGTCTTTCAGCAAGCCACACCTATCAGCTTCTGGTTACAAACCAGATAGCCGGTATCAACGGTATGCCTGTTTCGCTGAATTACAACGGTATGAGCAGTGGAAACACATTCTCTTATACCTTTACGCCGGTATCGGCAGGCCCGTTAATGCCCCTTACCGTACAGCTCGATCCTGCCGTTCAACTCGATAGTGAGGGCAATATTACCAGTATGAACAACGTAAACGCCGCAGATGTGCCGGTGAATGTGAACATTGTCAACTCGCAGCTAATAGGCCCTTCGACCGCATATCTTACAGGGTATCTCACAACCTACATGGGTAATGCTGTGGCAAATACCCCGCCTGTTCCCATTATCATCCCAGGAGGACAGAGGCTTTATGGTTCAACAATGGCCGTCAACCTCGGAGGGGTAATCCCTACGCCATTATCGTCAAAGAAGCTCAGCATTACACTTATCGACAACGGTGCCATGTTTATGTCCGGTAGTCCGTATCAGGATATAAATCCAAAGGCACCGCCGATCATGTACGGTATCGAAGACCTTAATCTTACCGCACAGGATCCTGTGACCAATGCTGTTTTGAACCAAAATCTGATGGGAGTGCAGCTTACCGGTTCTATTTCTATAGACAGTACAGACGGCAGCATGGTCATGAATTTTATGGGCATTGCAGATTTGAATATTATGGGTATTGAGCAGGCACCGGTTACATTATTCTTACGGTTTAAAACAGTTCCGAACGGCTGGGTTGCACCTCAGAGGGATAACACCTTTGTTGCCACAGGGGCAATCCCCTATAGCGGAGATAGCAGGATTGGTACAGACAGCAGCTTAATTGTCAACTTTTCCGGGCCTGTGAATCCAACGAACTATATGAACATGTTTAACTTCAGTCCTTCAGGCTCTAACGTTGGATACCAGACCACGTATAACGGCTCCAGTATCATTGTAACGCCCTATAATACCTCAGACCCATTGAATCCCATACCGCTGGTACCGAAAACTGCATATAGTCTGACCGTTTCATCGGGGCTTATATCCGTTATGGGAACAAGCACAAATCAAAATGCCGTGCTGAGCTTTACGACGGATGCCCGGGAGAATGGAGGTGGAACCACACCAGTTATAGCCACCGTATTTCCCGGGAACAACGGGTCTCTGCCATCGTTTGCGCATCCCTCTATAAGTCTGGACCAGTTTGTTAATCCAACAAGCGTTGTGTACAATTCAAATGTGTTTGTCCGGGATGTAACGGCAGGCAATACCCTGGTACCGGGCGGGGTCAAAGTAACCGGCAGGAAGATCCTGTTTATACCGTCACAGCCCCTTGTAAACGGACACCAGTACTCATTTACGGTGAACAGTTCAGTTGCAGATATAGATGGTAATACTCTCGGTCAGAGTACGACCACCAATTTCACGGCAGAAGCAACCCCATGGTTTCCGATACTGTCTCAGGTGCTCTCACCCGTTGCAGACCGGAATCAGGACGCATCCATAGACGGATCCGAGATCACGACACCGACAAATGAGATCCTCATGGGGCAGACGACGATACTCGGATTACCGCTTGTTCCCCAGTCCCCGTCATATCTGAGCGGATCTCTCAATGCTCTTGTTACCGGTATAATGAATGTGAATGGCACTCCGCAGATGCAATTCGTTGTTGATGACGGTGCAGTATTGTTTGGGACAAATGTAAATATTGTTGCAGCAGGTTTGATTTCACTGTCAACCGGCAGGCTTACACTTTCCTTGGCTTCTTTGACCTCATCACAGGCACAGGGCTGGCCGTGCGGCACACGTCCTGCGTGCGGGTACATTGCATATAGCACATCAGCACAAAAGCTTACCGCGGTAACCTACATGGCATCTACTGCAACTGCATCAAATGCAGCTACAGAAGCTATGATGGCGCCGTATCAGCCTGTGTATGTTACGCTTTACGGGCCTGTAACATTCCTGCCCGACGGCAGGCTTGCGCTTACCATGTCCGGAAAAACAACAATGACAGTAGGTCTCCTGGGCATCACGGCCAATATTCCCACGACCATCAACACCCGTATTGTATCAACATTGCCGTCGGCGTGGAATTAAAGGCAAGAGGTGTATAAGGCTTGAAAAAGATGACAGATAATGTAAAAGCGAAAGATACAGGTGTGGATGATTTGATCTCAAGGATAATCAAAGAGTCCTCATCCACACTTTCCCATATTGCGGAGCTGCGGAGATATTTTGATCCGTTCTACAAAAAACCTGAAGGACCGAAGGCAAAACGCAAACCGTGATTGACTAATTACCCGCTCCCTTGTAAATTGTTTCATTGTGTAGTAAGAAGAGGCAATTAAAACATTTACGGGGAGGGTTTGATTTGAAGTCATTGATTACAGGTGGCGCGGGATTTATTGGTTCTCACTTAGGTGAAGAGCTTTTGAGCAGGGGGGAAGAGGTTTTCATATTAGACAATCTTTCGACAGGCAGTATCGACAATATAAAACATCTTAAAGACAAGAAGAACTTCAGCATGATTATCGATTCTGTGCTCAATAAGCCTGTACTTGAAGAGCTTGTCAGCAAGGTCGATAGAGTGTTTCATCTTGCCGCTGCTGTAGGCGTGAAACTTATTATGGAAAGACCGGTTGATACGATTGAAACCAATGTTCTTGGCACGGAGAATGTCTTAAACATAGCCAACAAATACCATAAGAAGGTACTTGTTGCCTCTACGTCGGAGGTGTACGGCAAGCACCGGGACCATACGTTAAGCGAAATGAATAACATGGTTTTAGGACCTACGAAGAAGAGAAGGTGGGCCTATGCATGCACCAAGGCATTGGATGAGTTTTTATCATTTGCCTATTTCGAAGAGAAGAAGCTGCCGGTCGTGGTTGTAAGATTCTTCAATACGATAGGTCCGAGACAGACCGGTCAGTACGGTATGGTTGTGCCGAAGTTTATAAAGAGTGCACTCCTCAATAATCCTATTACGGTATTCGGGGACGGTACACAGTCCAGAAGCTTTACCTATGTTAAAGATGCTGTCAGGGCCGTGCTGATGCTTATGGACAGACCTGAGGCAGAGGGAGATGTATTCAATATAGGCGACGGAAGGGAAATAACGATACTGGAACTTGCAAAGAAAGTAAAAAAGATGACCAATAGTTCTTCTGCGATCACGTTTGTTCCGTATGATGATGCTTATGGCAAGGGATTTGAGGACATGGAGCGCCGGGCGCCCGATATATCCAAGATAAGAAAATTTATAGGTTATGAACCTTCGATAAATCTTGATCAGGTCCTGGAGATCATCATTCAGCATATGAAAAACGGATAACCCTTAGGGTTCTTTCTCATAGGAAGCGGCTAAAATAAATGTTCCCTCCCCCCGTCAAGGGAGGGGGAGGTAGAGAGAAATCCTATATCAGGGAAAGTAGTTTGCCAACTTGAAATGAAAAAACAATTATAAACCCCGTTATAAACTTTTTTAGCAAAGCAACAAATTTCTGATGGAAAATTGTCTTCTGTCAGGGTAGCCCCTAACGGGGTTTATTTGATTGTCGTTATAATACTCTGAGTCGACGGGGAAACAACGTAGATTGAGTTGGTAAGTATATCTGATACATACGCCTGATTTGTTATGGGATCTATAATAACCTGCTGTGGTAATCCAAGCCCTAAAAGCGTTTTTGTTTGCTGGGCTGCTACCGTGTTAAAGCTGAACATGTCATTATTGTTCAAAGCAACCGTTCCTGGGTTTATATAAAAGGAGACCCTATCATTTGCAGCATCGAAGAAAGAGCCGTTTGTTGCAGGTGTTGCCTGGAGGCCGGATACGGTTCCCTGGACCGTGTAATCTTTATCAGCCGCATTGTAGCGTACGCTCCATGCCTCCGATTGAGTTGTACAGTCGTTGGTAGTTACAGCCTGCAGAGACGGTAGTCCCGGAGATGGTACCGTACTGGTTAATAATAAGCCTGTATAGGTGCTCGGTATAGCGGGTATCTCGCATCCATAATCTATGTTGAGGAAATCTATGTATCCATTGGCGTTTGCGATTATACCAAGATAAGAAAAATGGTTGTCGTCGAGAAGTACCCTCTGTGGTGATATCGCCATATCGTACGGAATGCCTGGTATGGTAAATTCATAACCCGTGTTGCCGGTAGCCGTGTTGATGGACTCGACATCATACCCGGTTCCTGTGAATACAACTGCATAGAGCATTGTATTCGCATAATGATTCAACGCATGCATGACAGTAACGGGGTAATCCGTAGTGAACCTCCGGACCTCTTTTAGAGTTGCCGGGTCAAAAACAGAAATAAATGATTGTCCCTCGTAAGATATAAAAATACTGTTATTGTCTGGAGATAGTGCAATGGTGGAGGGAGTAAATGTTAATGTGGTAAATGTTGACGGAGTTATGACACTGTTTACGGTGAAAGATTCAAGATAAGAATTGTTCTGGTTCATATCAAGCACATAAAGCATTGAAGTTTGTGTAATAAGCCTTGCTTTAAAAGGGTAGCCTTTCAGGTTGATCGTACTTGTTGTCTCGTTTGTTAACAGATTGAGTGATTCAAGCAGCCCTGATGACTGTGTGAAGCCCGCAACATACAGATAACCGTTATTATATTCTATTGAATGGGGATACATGTTAAAAGGTATGGCATTGACGGTGCCTGTCGCCGTCGTTACCGGCATTACACTGTTTGTTGATGTGTTGATTTCTGATATCGTACCGGTGAACATGTTTGCCACGAACAGAGTCCTTATATTTGATAAGGGCAGATAACCGAGTGTCATAGCATAAGGATAGGTAAAGGCACTTGGGGTTGATGATGTTGTACTACATGCTGAGGCGGTTAATATAAGCAATAGAGGGAACAATGTTTTGATAAATTTTTTCATTTGAGTGTATCTACGACTGTAAAGTTATTTAAATCCACCACATCAAGGCTGTTATCATTATAATTTAACACATACAGATAATGGTCAGCCTGGAATAAAGCCATTGCAAACGGACCATTTCCAACGCCAATGATACCTATCACAGCCTCTGTATTGGTGTCGATTACATATATTTTCCCTGAGCCGTAACACGCAACATACAATATTGAGCCGTCAGGACTCAAAAGCATTGCCTCAGGTGATTTGCCTACCTTTATGTAATTTTCTATCGAATTGTTGTAGGTGTCTATGACAACAACACTGTCAAGTCCTGTATAGCTTACAAAGATCTTGCTCATATCAGGAGTCATCACAATGCCTTTTGTTACCGGAGTGGCGGTCCCTATGCCTGTACCGGGATAATTCGGTATATTGATTAAGCCGGATGATGCGGTTGTGTAGAAAGTAAAATTATCTCCTGCAACATAATTATAGAGAGGCTTATAGATAGTAAACCCTATAGAGCCATTATCCGCTGTATAGGGTAATCCAACCTTGGCATGTGTGGTCATACGGCCTGATGAAGAGCCCTCTACATTAAAATCAGAAGTAACCGATGTAAAACTGACGGTCCAGAGTTCTGATTTTGTATTACAATTATGCGTTTGCACGGTTGACATCGTGGCACTATTGCCCGGGGTTATGGTGTTGAATACAGGAACGGATGCAGAGCTTGGAAACATGGGGTTAAACTCACAACGATTATTGACAGAAACAACGGATATATTATTGTCAGCGCCCCTTGTTATGTAAGCATACCTATCAGGGGGTTGGTTGTTGATAACGATAGGATCGGGGGTTACAACCGAATTCAGGGGGGAAACACCGATACCGTTGTTCGTGAGCAGTATCCTGTACAACTCCTTTTGCAGATTCGATGAAACTAAGGATACATCATTTGAAGCTAGGTCGCAGACAAGCATGAATTGATCCCCGCTCTCAATACTTATGGGCGTAACGGCAACAGGACTCTGATCCACCGGTATCGTTGCCGTAACAGCGCCAGCCGCAGTATCAAAAAGAAGAACCCTGTTGTTCTGCCTATCGGCAAGCCATAAAAGACCCGTCGTGGAGGAGAGATAAGCACCGGCTAATAGTGATATGTCCGACCCTTTATAGCGTATGGGTATGACGCCGCTATATGCAGGTTGTTGCGGAGTTGATAAAGAAATTTTAGTGATATAGCTTGAACAGTATCTTGAATCTATATTGCTGTTAATTACATAAAGCATATTGCCCGGCAATAAATCTATGGATACAGGTCCATCCATTGCATTGGAAGGAGGCGGTGTACATTTTGGCGTGTAAACACATCCAGCCGCAATGAATGCAAACAGTATTGAAATTATCGCATGCTTCATCAGTACTTCTTTAAAATATAGTACTGTTGCCCTATACTGAAGATGTTGTTTACGGTCCAGTAGAGGACAAGCCCTGCCGGGAACCCCCAGAACAATACGGTCAGCATGATCGGCATAATCCATAGAAGCATCTTTGCCTGGGTTTGATCAGCCGTTGTCGGTGTCAATAATTGCTGGAAAAACATTGTTATGCCCATGATGAGAGGCAATATATGGATATCTAATGGTATGCCTGTCAGCGAAATAGTCCCGATGCTGTCGGGTACTGCAAGGTCTTTTATCCACCATAGAAACGGGGCCTGCCTGAGTTCTATGGACGATAATAAAACCTCATACAGTGCTATGAATATGGGTATCTGAAGCAATATGGGCAGGCACCCTCCCAATGGGTTTATCTTGTACGTCCTGTAAAGGTTCGTCATTTCCCTGTACTGTCTCTCTTTATCGTCTTTATATTTCTCTTTCAGCTCATTGATTTTGGGCGCGATTTTCTGCATCTGACGCATCGATTTAAACCCAACCTGACCGAGCGGAAAGAGGATGATTCTTATCAGGATGGTTAAGAGTACGATTGACCATCCATAATTATGCACATACTTGTTAATAAATCTAAGGACATAAAAAATCGGTTTGGCTATCACATTTGCCCAACCAAAATAAAGTGTCCTGTCGAGATTGGAGCCGGCCATGTTCAGCACGTCCATATTCTTGGGGCCTAAGAAAACGGTATATGTTATGGCAGCTGAGGCATTGGCCTTTATAGTATTTGGATTATAGATATAAGTGAGTAACAACGGTATCAAGCCGTTCTGTGCGGATTCTGTCCTTGTTGCATAAAGATGCGATGATTCTGATTCATCCGGAATTATTGTTTGAATAAAATACCTGTTCTCCATGCCAAACCACTGGATTTGACCGTCGTAGGACTTCGATAGATTGAGAGATTTCGCTTCGATAGTATCCCTGCTGTTATTGATTAAGATAATACCATCCGCAATATCATACCGTGAGCCGAGCTCTCCTGACAGGCCGCTCCAGTTTACCCCGAGCCGTTCAGTTATAGATTTGTCGGATTGATTTGTAATTTCAATTGTTACAGTTGCCGTATATGAATTACCGTAGAAGGTTAGAATTTTCTTCAAAACGAGTGAATGTGCGTTGTAGGTGCATACGATCGTGGTGTTCGCCTGTACGCTCGTTATTGTCTCGTTCAGTGCACTGCACCTATAGTTTATGTCCGAGGGCATGGTGAAGCTTGAGCCGTCAAAACTCTCCCACATCGGGTAGGTGACGCCCTTTATACTGCCTATCAAATCAACAGAGGGACTATCCGGTTTCAGTGTGGTCCTGTAGTCTTTTAAATACCAGTGCACTATTGCAAGATTATCGGTTGTAAGTTCAGCATCGTAAAACGGTGTATCGACATGAATCGTTTTTACACCGGTGTTGTTCTGTTTCGTGGCATAAAAAGACTGAACGTTCTGTTCAACCGCCTGTGATTCCTGTACTTTTTGCTGTGCAGGTTGAGGTGTAAGGGCAGTCTTTGGTTTTGCTGCAAAAAACCATTGATAGAGCACAAGAACAAGAAACGACAGCACTATTGCTAAGAGTGTTTTTTTATCCATCTTCAGGGTACCGGATCACTCCCGCCGGCATGGAAAGGATGACAGCTCAGGATCCTTTTTGCCGATAACAGTCCGCCTTTGAAAATACCATATCTTTGTATAGCGGTAATAGAATATTCCGAACATGTCGGATTGTACCTGCATGTTGCCCCGAATAACGGTGAAATGAAGAGTCTGTACATCTTTATCAGATATATTGTCACCCAATCAAAAAACAATCTTATTTTGTGCATAGTATCTTTCCCAGTTCTTTTTCTACCTGTGTATAGGTCAGAGTATCAATATTTTTCTTGGCTATAAAAATATGATCAGCCTTTTGCAAATTATTCTTGTTCACTCTGAAAAAGGCTCTTACCAGTCTTTTTATCCTGTTTCTCTTTACGGCATTGCCAGCTTTCTTACTAACTATAATCCCTAATCTCGGTGTGTTCAATATATTGGATCTTTTAAGTACAAAGAAATGTACTGTCTCAGATTTATAGTTTTTTCGTTTTATTGCTTCAAAATCAACGGATGATACAATCTTCTCTGTTCTGCTTAACCCTTGAGCCTTTAAAATGGTTTTCCGCCAATATCTACCGTCAACCTGCGTCTACCTTTGGCTCTTCTCCTGCTGAGAACTGCCCTGCCGGACCGGCTTTCCATTCTGGCCATAAACCCATGGGTCCTTACTCTTTTCGTATTATGTGGTTGGTATGTCCTTTTCATTTTTTCTCCCGTGGTAATCGATACCTATCTGGTAACCACAGAGAAATATTATTGTCAAGCAACAGCAGAGGATAATTTAAAAAATCTTTTCTTCACTTGACCTGATTTAAAAAATCACCTATACTTACAGATGTTACAAAAATAATAGATATTATATATGAGACCCCATCAATTATTAATAGTTACATGGTTACCCGATGTTAAGAGCAGCGTGGAAAAATTACTGCAAAACAATAATTATGTGTTTGACAGCGTGTCTTCTCCCTTAGAGGCTATTGATGCTATAGGAAAGTACGCCTATAAGATTGTTGTCATTGATAGCCTGCTGCCGGGCTTAAACGGATACCAGCTTGTTAAACGCCTGAAAGGGACCCCGCATGGCGGATATGCAAAATTTATAGTTTTTATGACTAATATCCAGGGCAGCAGAATATCGGATGTAAATAAAAGGTGGGGTATCCATGCTTTGTTAAGAAAGCCGGTAAATGGAGAAGAGTTATTGTCGTCACTGAAGGATGCTGAGGCCTACGATCTTCCCAGCGAAAAAATGGAAATTTATACCTCTCCTTGTGTTGAAGAGTTGCTGTCGGAATTGGCGCATTTATTGTGGATAGGTAAATTAACCTGTTATGGGGACAATGATGTTATAAAAGAGCTCTACTGGGACAGCGGTAACCCGGTGTTTGCAATGAGCAATAGTGAGGAAGAGAGGCTCGACAAATGGTTATTGAATAAGGGACTCGTATCGGAGGGTGCTTTAAAATCAGCATACGACATAATGAATAAAAGGGGCAAAAGGCTTGGAGATGCGCTTATCATGCTGGGAGCTATAGGAGAAGACAGCCTTGAACATGCCATTTCGGATAATATGAAAGAAATAATCCTTGGTATGTTTTCGTGGAACGTGGTTAAGTATACAAAAGAGGAGAAAAAAAGCGGTATTAGAGAATTAACGTCAATAAAAGAATCGTTCCCCATCATTTTATTTGAAGGTATAAGCAGGAAGACCAATACAGATTCTATAAAAGATAAGCTGCAGGAAAAAGGCGAGTTGGTAAGTTTTAGTCCCGACAATATTTTTAACATTGAAGATTTTAGATTCCCGCATTCTTTTAATAGATTGATGAGCCTTATCAATGGTAAACGAACGATCTATGAACTAATTGCAAAGAGCGGTCTGTCCCATGACGATGTATATAGGTTTATTTATACGCTTTTTCTTTTAAGGCTTATAAGGCTGAGTATGGGGAGCGGAGACGAAAAAAATATAGCGATAAGTATACCCAATATCGATACAGATGCAAACAGGAAAACCCGTTTTACTGGAAATCTGCACGATATATCAATAGTGGAACTCATACAAATGTTAGAAGTGAATAGAAAATCCGGGACATTACAGATAAACGATACCAATGAAATCGGCTGGTTGCTCTTTAATAAAGGAAGTATCATTGATGCTTATTATGGCGATCTTACACGGGAAAATGCCGTACACAGGATGCTTTTCCTTGCTGAGGGCGAATTCGATATAAGGTTTAAGGATATCATTGGTGAACCGAGAATATCTGTAGATACGCAGACTTTATTAATGGATGGGGTAAGAATGCTGGATGAGGTTAAAAGGATAGAGCCATCATTTGTAAGTTTCAAGAAGAGATTGGTAGTCAATCCATCGCATGAATTGAGCACGGATGCAGAAAAACAAGAACTCATGAGAATCTTCAATGGAAAGAATGATATATTAACATCGTCTTTTTTGTTAAATCCGGATCCGCAGGCCGGACTTGATACCATAAGTACCTTGTTGAAAAATAACGTTATAAAGGAAGAAGCATGAAGATAATATGCGATAAGTGCAGTACCGAGTTTTCATTCAAAGGGGATGCATCTGGCAGGGATATTTATATGGTAAGGTGCCCGGTCTGTAAAACGCCTATAACGGTAAAGATGGATCCATTCCATGGCGCTCAAAAAAGACACGAAAAAGGCAGGATGTTCTTAAAAGAAAGGAATATCCCGAATGACAGTCATCAAATCGCTCCGGAAAACAAAATGGATCTTGTGCACCGGGATAAGGCGACAGGAGCGGATATAAACATTCAACAAGACATGATAAGTCAGATAGAAAACGGCTCGGATGTCATAACGGATACATCCGATGAGATTTATGATGGTGCTGATTCAAGCGGTGGTAATTCAAAAATGGGGGCCGGCATCTTACGTGGTCTCAAGATATTCATGAAAGGTATAGATCCATACTTTCTTATGGAAAAATATGCTCCCTATATTTATTATACTTTTATGATATTTCTTGTATTTACTACCCTGTTTTTATTTTCAGATTTTATAAAACTTGATAACATGGGCGGTAATATTAATTACTGGTTACACTCAATGCTGTATACTTTCAAACGTTATGTATAGGTATAATGTACAACTGCGGCAGTGATATAAAGCATAAGCTCGGCACTCTTAAATTTATAAAAAGTATAGTCTATCATTCTTCCCTGGAATCCACGAACACCGTAACAGACAGGATTGCTCAGCGCGGTGGTGATGAATGGACCGTAGTAATTGCAGACTCCCAGAATAATGGCAAAGGAAGGCAGGGCAGGGCATGGTATTCTCCTCCGGGTGTTAATATCTATACATCGTTTATATTGAAACCTGCGATATCATACGAACATTTTCCGGCCATCAGTCTTCTGACCGGTATGGTTATAGCGATTGTTATCGGGCATTTTACCGGTCTTGATGCTGAATTGAAATGGCCCAATGATGTCATGGTGAATGGGAAAAAAATAAGCGGTATATTACTCGAACTCGGTCATGATTCCAACAGTAAACCGTATATCATTGCAGGAATAGGTATAAATATAAATGCGGATATAAAAGATTATCCCGGAAAACTCTCTCTCTCGGCCACCTCAATGAAAATAGTAACGGGAAGAACATTTGATAGGGGTGAAATACTGAACTATCTTTACAGGGTATTCTACGAGTGGTATACTATTTATTGTGCGAATAATGGCTTTAAAAGCATACGGGAACAGTATATGCAGAGGTTTAAGATGGTTGATAAGCTTGTTCATATAGATAACGGTGCAGAAAGGATAACCGGTTTTGTGAAAGATATTGATGAATACGGCAGATTAGTGCTAAAAGGTACGCATGGTGAAATTATAACTATCAAATCCGGGGATGTGCATTTAATCCAATAGAGAGAAGATTATGCTGTTAACTGTGGATGTTGGCAATACGAATATAGTGTTTGGAGTATTTGAGAAAGATAAACTCATAACTCATTGGAGAGTTGTGACTGCAAGGGACAGGACTACCGATGAATACAGATTATTATTAAAGGAGCTTTTTGAGCTCGACGGAATATCACTTTCGGACGTTGACGGAATAGCGGTATCATGCGTTGTCCCTCCGGTTATTGCTGCACTTGAAAAGGCATGCGTAGAACTCTACAAGGTAAAACCATTTATTATCGGACCGGGTATCAAGACCGGCATTAGTATACTTTACGACAATCCTAAGGAAGTTGGTGCCGATCGGATAGTCAATGCTGTTGCGGGTTATGATAAGTACAAGAGGAGCCTTGTTATCGTAGATTTTGGTACAGCCACAACATTCGATTGCGTGAGCAAAAAGGGAGAGTATCTGGGAGGTGTAATAGCCCCCGGTATCGGCATATCACTTGAGGCTTTATTCACCCATGCCTCCAAATTGCCGAGGATCGAGATAATGGCACCGCCGGCAGTGATAGGTACCAACACCGTTCATAGCATGCAGTCCGGTATATTTTACGGGTATATCTCTCTTGTAGAGGGCATTATAAAGCTCATTTCAAAGGAAATGACTGAAGAAAAACCTACCGTTATTGCTACCGGGGGGTTTGCAGAACTGATAGGGAGTGCTTCCGAATGTATCAATGAAGTTGATGAATTCTTGACATTAAAGGGGTTAAAGTTAATATATAGTAAGAATATCTCCAAACGATAGATAAGGAGGCTCAATGACTTCTGAAAATGTAGAAGAGTTGTTCGAAAAGGCTCTTGAATTGTTAAAAGCCAAGAAGAATCGTGAAGCCTTTGAAATACTCAAAAAACTTGCAGATAACACTCCATCTTCTATTTATGAGGTAGAAGCCAGATATCTATCCTATTATGGTTATCTGACGGGTGTCGTGGGAAATAATTATAAACGCGGAATAGAACTGTGCAATGAAGCAATCAAAAGAGAATTTTTCCATCCTGATTTTTATTTAAATCTCGGCAGGTTATATCTCGCTATCAGCAACAAGGGTCTGGCTGTAAAAACCTTTTATAAAGGCTTGAGGATCGATAAAACAAACAAAGAGCTTGTCGAAGAAATAAAGAAACTCGGAGTAAGGAAGAAACCCGTTTTCTCTTTTTTCCTAAGAGATAACCCTATTAACAGGTTTGCCGGCAGAATCAGGGTGTCATTACGTAGATTGTTAAAGGGGGCGAAATGACAGAAAACAATGAAAGGATAAGGAATATCGCGATTATCGGTTTTGGAGCAAGCGGTAAAACTCAATTGGCTGACACTATACTCTTTAACGCAAAAGCTGTTCAGAGTATAGGGAAGGTGATAGATAAAACATCCAACATGGTGCTGGAACAGGAGGAATTTGAACACCTTACTACAATAACAGCTTCACTTGCCACCGTAGAGATCAACGGAGTAAGGTTTAACATTATAGATACCCCGAGTCAGGACGGCTTTATCGGGGAAACAATCAATGCACTCCAATCGGTTGACGGTGTAATATTCGTCATGAGTGCGCACATAGACATAAAACAAGATATGGAAACGCTCCTGAAACATACACAGATGTTTAACCTGCCTGTTCTGTTTTTCATAAATAAGATGGATGCAGAGAATGCAGATTTCAATAAAGCTCTTCAGGAATACAGCAAGTATCTTAATATAAAAATAACACCGGTTGCTCTCCCCATTGGGAGTGAAGATAAATTCGAGGGTGTGTATAGTCTTATCGATAAAAACACGTACCTGTATCCAAAAGATGCCTCCGGACATCCAAAGCAGGTTGCGGGTAATGTACCTTCTGAAGCGGAAGAAATGGGGAAAAGGTTGATAGAGTCTGTTGCAGAAAGTGATGATGCGCTGCTTGAGAAATACCTCGGCAATGTAAAATTGGAGATAGGGGATTTATCCGATTCATTGAGAAAGGCGGTTTTATCAAGGAGTGTATTCCCCGTAATCCCCGGTTCAGCACATTTGAATATTGGTGTTGATAAACTAATAGAATTTTGTTCTCTATGGCTGCCGTACCCTCATTTAATAAATGACAAGGTTATTTTACAGTCAACCGATGGAGTGCATATATCGGAAATTAAGAGATCCGATTCGGAAAAACCGGTGTTGTATGTGTTTAAGACATCCATGGACCCGTATGCCGGAAAAATGAGCTATGCGAGAATATTTTCAGGCAGGATAACACAGGACAGCGTATTGTATAATGCCCAGACGGGAAGCGAGGAAAAAACCAACCATCTTTATACGATGATGGGTAAGAAAAGCAAACCCATTGATGCTGCAGGATGCGGAGATATTATAGCGCTTGCAAAGCTCCAAACCACGAAAACCGGAGATACACTGAAAGGAATAAAGGATGCTCTCCTCGTTCAGCCTGTATATAAATCCAAGAAACTTGTTTCGTTTGCGGTGAAGCCGAGAGGCAAGAGTGATGAGGATAAGATCACCCAGACTTTAAATAAAATATTGGAAGAAGATACGTCTTTGTCTGTGCGAAGAGATGCCCAGTTAAAAGAACTGATCATTGAAGGTGTGTCGAAAGAACAACTGGAAATAGTCATGCATAAAGCGAGAAGGAAGTACGGTATAGATCTGGAACTCGTTCTACCGGACATTCCCTATAAGGAGACTATTAAGGGAAAGGCGGAAGCCCAGGGTAAATATAAAAAACAATCGGGCGGCAGGGGGCAGTATGGTGATGTATGGTTAAAGCTCGAACCTCTGCACCGCGGTAAAGGTGTTGAATTTGTGGATAGTATCGTTGGAGGTTCAATCCCGAGGCAGTATGTACCTGCAGTTGAAAAGGGGGTTCGTGAAGCTGCGCTGGAAGGATTCCTTGCCGGATTTCCAGTTGTAGATTTTTCTGCAACGGTGTATGATGGTTCATATCATGTAGTTGATTCATCAGAACTTGCATTCAAGATTGCAGGTTCATTTGCATTTAAAAAGTGTATGGAAAATGCTATACCTGTAATACTTGAACCGATTATGTTTATCACGGTCGTGGTGCCGGAATCATTTACGGGTGAAGTTATAGGAATATTGAACTCCAAGAGAGCAAAAATACTCGGAATGGAACATGATGACAGTAAGAAACAGATAATAAAGGCGCATGCGCCTTTATCGGAGGTCCAATCTTATGGAGATGAATTAAGGTCGATAACAAAAGGAATGGGAACATTTGATATACAATTCTTTGGTTACGAGGAGGTACCGGCACATATAGCGGAAAAGATTATCGGCAGTAAAAACAAAAAAGAGGTCAAAGTATAATATGGATGAAAAACGTAAAGGAACCAAAAAAACTATAGCAGATGAATTGTTAGAGGATAATTTTTTTAAACCCCCGATAGATGATATAATAGAGGAAGCATCCCCGGAGAAGAATGACATTAAAGAGGATGAACAAGAATCGCAAAAGGGAACAGAAAAAGACGGGGGACTTTTATTCGATGATTTTTTGAAATCACCGGCTGAATCAACACAGGATGAAATAACCGAACTATCGACCCCCGAGATATCGGAATTAAATCCAGCTGCGAGTTCCGGGTTTCAAACTGCTTCACCTCCGGGCCCGCATGTTGTAGTTGCCCGGGCCACAGAGGAAACGAGCAGTAAATTAAAACTCATTATCGCTTCTCTCGGGGCTGTTGTCGTTTTATTGATTATTGGTTTTACATATATTTATATACATCATCCCGAGACGAAGCCGTTACAGAGTGATCTGATGCAGGGTTCACAGAGTGTAGCAATAGATCATACAAAACCAGGTCCGGTTCAAGCAAAGCCTGCTGCGCCTAAGGCTGTTCCGGAGGCACAGCAATCTGTTCCGCCTGCAGGAAATGCTGAACAAAAAAACAATCAGCCGTCAAATACGCAGGTAGCAGAGAATGTACCCCCCGCTGTCAGTCCACAGCAGAATAACGAGGTTGCAAAACAGTTTGAAGTTATACTTGAAAATATCAAGTCCAAAACAGCTCTCAACAATGTAAAAAGTATAGGGAAAACGATGGACAATGCATTGAGCTTTGATATTGCGGAAAATAAAAATACAAACACATCATATAGCCTTTTTGTTGATAGTGTCTACCCTTCGGAAGGCGAAGCGACAGCAGACAATCTTAAGCTGATGGTCGCCAACGTTTCAAATGCTTCTGTTGTAAAAGCTGACGGTGGGTACAGGATACTCGTCGGTAAGTATAATTCAAAAGCACGGGCCATGTCGAATATAAAAAACATCAAGGCAGCAGGGTTGAAAGGGATTATCAAAGAAACACAAAATACGATATATACATACAATGTTAAGGTTTATCCTTTTAAATCGGCCAAGGAAGCAGGAACTTATAAGGCAAAGGTAAAGAGATTGGCAGAGAAAGTAACATCCACGGAAATGAAATAACATGTTCGAAAACCTATCGGAAAGTGCGCGGTTATATCTCAAAGAGTCCATCCCAAAACAACTTCTCTCTGCCCTTGTAAAGGGACTGATTCCCCTTGAACCAAAAGAGCTGCTTATAGTAATAGCATATCATTTTAAAAACTGCGATGAACAAACAAAGATGGACGCATTGGGTACCGTAAAATCATTGCCGGCTAACGCAATAGACACCATAGTGACCGAGGATGTACCTGATTTTGTTCTCAGTTTCGTTTACAAAAATTGCATTTTATCTCAGGGAGCTGTTTATTCTCTGGTAACGAATAAGAATCTTTCCGACGAGATGTTTATCGAACTTGCCGGGACAGACAATGATTCCATACTCGAGCTCATTGCCAAGAACCAAATGCGGATTTTGAAAGACGACAGAATATTTGATGCACTTATAACAAATCCCCACCTTCCCAAGGTTTCAAAAGACCAGTTAATGGAGTTTCTTACACTTGTGGCAAGTAAAGAACTCATGAAGTTGAACATAAAGATTGAAAAAAAAGATATGACGACCGCGGGCAAGGTATCGGACCTGCCGACATCCGCTCAAAAACGGATGGATTTACCATCAAACCTCCAGAAGGCGGGTCTGCCCTCCAACACCGGGAATACAGCTTTACCCTCGGATTCAGCCCCGCTGCCGAGCAATGTAACATCACAGTTGCCATCCGAGACGGGAGCTGCACTGCCTGCTGATCTCATCGGTAATCTGCCTACAGCCCTTATTATGCAGGGACTGCCTTCCGAGTTGATAGAGGAGCAGGATGGAGTTGAGAATGTAGATGACGGTGTAAGGTTGACGCTGTATCAGCGCATACAGAAGATGACCGTATCCCAGAAGATAAAGCTTGCACTGCTGGGCAACAAAGAAGCACGGGCTATTCTCCTGAGGGACTCCAACCGGGTTGTGATAGAATCTGTTATCAAAAGTCCGCGAATAACCGATGGCGAGGTGATCGGTATTACCAACTCCCGAAGTATAAGTGAGGATATTATAAGGATGGTCGCTTCTAACAGAGAATGGCAAAAGAACTATGGGATCCGGCAGGCACTTGTTGCAAACCCAAAGACTCCGGTACCAATTGCTATCAAATTACTTGAAACTATGTCAAAACAGGACTTAAAGAGACTCAGTAACAGTAAAAATATTTCAGCTGTAGTTGCCACTACAGCAAAAAGAATGACGGGAGATACAAAGTAATGGCTCTATTAAACTCTAACAAAAAGGAAATCAACGCAAAGATAGTGTATTACGGGCCTGGTCTGTCGGGAAAGACCACGAACATACAGTACATCTACAAGAAATTAAAACCCGAGCATAAAGGCAAACTCATGACCCTTGCAACACAAACTGACAGGACCCTGTTTTTCGATTTTCTGCCGGTTGAGCTTGGTGAGATAAAAGGTATGAAAGTACGGTTTCAGCTGTACACCGTGCCCGGGCAGGTGTTTTATAATGCCACAAGAAGACTGGTATTGAAAAATGTCGATGGAGTAGTTTTTGTTGCAAGTGCGGAAAAAGATAAGATGTATGATAATATGGAAAGCTTTAAAAACCTTGAGGAGAATATTCAGCACTATGGCAGGGCAATAGCAGATATACCGCTTGTGATTCAGTACAACAAGATGGATCTTCCCGATGTTAATACCGTAGAGGAACTACAGAAGGAGCTGAATAAATTTAATGTTCCCTACTTTGAGGGATCGGCGAGTACAGGTGCAGGAGTATTACAAACACTCACGGGTATTACGAAATTGGTTGTTCATAGATTAAAGAGTCAGACGTCGATAGCCGATTCCGACAGGGCACAGAATAAAGAGCTCAAAGAGATACAGTTGGAACGTGCACAGGAGACGGATGACAAGCAGCAGGAAATCGCTGAACAGGCTAAAGAGGTTGAAGTACAAAAGAAGGAACAGCCGCGCGTCCAGGCACAGGCGAAAACAGCCTCACAGGTTCAGGCAAAAAAACTCCTGAATGTGCTTGAAGTCGGAAAGCCCGAGGTCCTGAGCAACAACACGGTCATAGTACCGGTAATAGCCGTCGATGACGATAAATTACAGTACGAACTGAAGGTGACCATTAAGTTCTGAACAGTTCCCAAAATCAAATCGACGGATTTAATCTGGATGTGGAACTGAGGATGTTTGAATTGAGCAGTGGGTTTGGTCCGGCGTGTTCTAAAAAGGATAGAGGGTAAATGCTACAAGCTGGGTATTGTTTTTCTGGTTTTGGACATCACCCACGTAGGTATATGCAATCGTGAATCTCGGCGCCTTCCATGCAATACCGCCTGAAAAGGTTTTGGTGTTTTCTGCTTCTTCCCATGCATAACCGCCGCGGAATGCTATTTGATTGACGAGCACCAGTTCTCCTCCTGCGTGATAATCTATGTTCTTCGTTGTATTTACATCAAGATTCTTTACGGCATCGAACGCAATGGTCAGTACACCGTGCAAGAACATTGAAATACCGGCATCTATCAGTCTTGACGGGAGTTGTTCTCTTGTTCCTCGTATCCTTGTTAGGTTCAGTCCTGCAATGGAAAGGTTTAAGAATGAAACACCGGGTGAGAAAATAACACCATAACCGAGCGTTTCCGACTGGCCGGATAATCCCTGGATAAAGTGATCCATCCTTCCGGTAACACCAGCACTGAAAATACCGGGTTCACCCATGGATAAGGCGAGTGCATAGGTGTTCCTCTGGATACTTAATGATGATACTTTATAACTGTCTCTGTAATAGCCGAATCCTGCCCCGAGCTGGGAGGTAGTACTGTCAACCACTGATGACTCGATTCTGCTCCCCGTATACGGATTTGTATAGAGATATCCAAGCGCAGCTCCATATCTCTTTGTTGCACTTATCCCGGCCGGGTTTATAATAATGGCAGAATTATCATTTGCTATAGAACCAAAAGCGCCGCCCATGCCTGCAGAGGCAGGTGTTGAATATAAGAACAAAGAGTCGGCAATAGAATAATTTGGGATAAAAAATACCAGCAGTAAAGTTGCTACTGTAAGATAAATACCCCTCAAGGTGTACCTGCTCCGGTTTTGAGGAGTTTATATTTGTACGTTATTTTGGATGTTTTCCCGAGCATTGCGGATGCAGAGCAGAATTTTTGCTGCGAGAGATCAATCGCCCTTTCAATATCTTTTTCCTCCATATCACCTTCAAGGATATATTCCAGTGATATCGTGGTATAAACTTTTGGATGTTCAGAAGCCCGCTCGGCAGTTATGTTTAATTTAAAGTTCTTAATATGCTTTCGCATCTTTTTTAGGATAGATACTACATCCATACCTGTGCACCCGCCAAGTCCTATGAGCAGAAGCTCCATGGGCCTAGCACCCATGTCCGTTCCGTCATGCTCCTTTGCTGAGTCCATAGTGATCGTATGACCGGAGTCCGGCACCCCCTCGAACCGCATTCCATCTTTCCATGTAATTTCTATCTTCGGCATATCAGACCTTTTTTATTGCATCATTTGCCGCTACAAGAAGCGGGTCCCATACCGGGGCGAATGGAGGTGCGTAACTCAGATCGAGTCTTGAGAGTTCATCGATTGTCATACCTTTATATAATCCTGCCACAACAATGTCTATCCTTTTTGATACACCCTCTCCGCCAACCATCTGTGCCCCGAGAAGCTTGCCGTTCTTTTTCTCCATGACCAGCTTTATGGTAATTGATTTTCCGCCCGGATAGTAGTGAGCCCTGGTTTTGGATGTAATAACACTCGATACCGCATTAAATTTGTTCTCAAGAGCTTCTCTTTCCGTCAGCCCTGTCCTTGCAACCTCGAGATCGAAAATCTTTACCACGGAAGTTCCTGCCACGCCTTTGAATGATTCATTGGCACCTGCTATATTGGCACCTGCTATTTTTCCCTGCTTGTTTGCTGTCGTACCCATGGGGATATAAGCGTCTTTTTTCAGGATTATGTGTTTCGTAGTTGCACAGTCGCCTGCGGAGTATATATGCGGGATGTTGGTTTCCATCCTCTCGTTAACCAGTATCGCATCATGTACTCCTGTTACAATACCAGCGGCTTTTGCTATCTCTGAATTCGGCTTGACGCCGATCGATAGAATTACCATATCAACATCAAAACTTCCATTGGACGTTTCGATCCTGATGAGTCCGTTCTCTTTTTTATCAAACGATTTGACCTCTGTCGATTTCAATATCTTTACGCCGTTACTCTCGAGTGTTTTTTCGACGATCGTGGTGATTTCGTCATCCATAGTGCCGAGTATGTTGGAAAGTTTTTCTATAACAATTACTTCCAGACCGAGTCCTTTTAATGCCTCTGCCATTTCCATGCCGATATAACCTGCTCCGACGATGGCCGTCCTTTTCAGGGAACGTGACTTTATATAACCTTTGATGGCAATGCCGTCATCGAGTGTCCTTAACTGAAATATTGCCGGGTTGTCGATACCGGGGATGGGAGGTTTTATTGCCGAAGCACCTGTTGTGATTGCAAGATAGTCGTAGGGGAATTCGATATCCTTTTTTTCGTTGTGATCTATTGCAAAGACCTTCCCTGCCTTCGAATCTATAGAGACGACTTCTATCTTTGTAAGGACATCGATGTTCCTTTCCGATTTGAACCGTTCTTTTGGAATAGCTATCAGATCCGTATGTTTCTTTGTAATGTCCATTATGTAGTAGGGTAAACCGCACGATCCATAGGATACAAATTCACTCTTTTCAAGTGCTGTAACATTGAGTGAAGATTTTCTTCTTTTAGCCTGACTGGCTGCGCTCATCCCTGCTGCTACACCTCCTACAATAACAACATTTTCCGGCATCAGTAGAGCCTCCTTTATTTAACTTTTGAGCTATGGGCGGATTGCATTATCTGTTTGGTTCAAGTGCAGAGATTACACCATCTATAAACTGATCCTCCGGCAGAGCACCGACAAATTCAACACCGTCATTGATAACTGTTTTTGGTACAGACTGAACACCGTATTTATTACTGACCTCCGGGAATTCCGTGGCTTCTACCATATCCGCAGTAACAAAGTCATTTTCTATTGCAATCTTATGCGCCGTTCTGACAGCCTTCGGACAGTAGGGACAGCTCGGTGTTACGAAAACCTGAATTCTTATAGGTTTATTGATAGCCTGTAACTTCTTTTTTGATTCTTCGGTGAGATGGCTGCTGCCCTCGGATACATCCATAATGTCTTCAATGACAGAAGCAAACTCGTAACCCGCAGGTATTCCATAATACCGTATGCCATAATCCCTTACGCCTTCTATAATAAGAGCCGGATACTTGTCGATCTTGTATTGTTCCTTCTTATCGTTTTGCGTAGCATAATCATAATGCTCCACTTTGATCTTGTCGGAGAGTGAGCCCAATTCGTCGATAAGCATTTTTTCATCGTTACAATAGGTACAATCTTCTTCCTGTGTAAAAAGGACCAGCTTTACATCGTTCTTTAATTTCGAAAACTCATTTTTTAAATACTCTTTGTCTTTTTCTTGCAGTAAACCCATGTTACCTCCGTTTATTTTTTTACTGTTTCCAATTTTTCAATGTACCTCTGGACTGAAGAACCTGCCATGGCACCGTCTCCTACAGCAGTTGCAACCTGTCGTACCATTTTCGAACGTATGTCTCCTGCTGCAAATATGCCCGGCTGGTTCGTTCCCATGTTCTCGTCTGTAATTATATACCCGCTTTCATCCAGGGTTACAATATCTTTCACAAACCCTGTATTTGGGTTGTTGCCGATAAAAATAAAGACCCCGTCTATCCTCTTGGTAACAACAGTATCTGTTTTCAGGTTCTTGAGAGAGACTGCTTCTACTGTTTTCTTACCCTCTATCCCGGTGATCACAGAATCCCAAATAAACTCTATTGAAGGTATGCTGAAAGCGCGTTCCTGCAGTATTTTCTCTGCCCTCAGTTTATCCCTCCGGTGAACGACAGATACTTTCCTTGCAAACCTCGTAAGGAATATAGCATCCCCTATAGCTGTATCTCCGCCGCCTACAACGATGATTTCTTTATCTTTGAAAAATGCGCCGTCACATTGGGCACAATACGATACACCCCTTCCGGTAAAGAGCTTTTCGCCGGGAACATTTAACTTGATATTCTGGGTCCCTGCTGCGATAATGATTGTTTTTGTAGTGATCATCCGGTCGTCTGTGGTATGAACAATTCTATTCTCACCGTTCAATTCTATCCTCGTGGCGCCTATCTCGCAGATTTCAACGCCAAACGATCGTGCCTGTTCCTCTATTGCGGAAGTGAGATCTGAACCGGAGATCCCTTTCGGAAAACCGGGATAATTCTCTACTATGTCAGCTACAACTATTTCACCGCCTATGGCTTTTTCTTCCAGGAGAAGGGTCTTCAGTTTTGCCCTGCCTGTATAGATGCCTGCAGTCATTCCTGCCGGGCCGCCTCCTATGATTACACACTCATAAGAATCGCATGCCGGCATTTGTTCGGCTTTATCAATTGTTAAGTCTGATAATAGCATTCTCGATAAACCTTTCATAGTCGGATATTTTCGTGGCTCCCACTAGTCTTTCCACAGAATTACTTTGATAGAAGAGAACAAGTGTCGGAAGGCTCGATATCTGGTACGTCGACACCAGGTTCGGGCATGCATCGGCATTTACCCTGTAAAACACCGGCTTGTTTTTATATTTTTCTGCAAGTTTTTCGAGTATTGGTTTAGCAGCATGGCAGGATGAACACCACTCTGCCCAGAAATCTACGATAACCAGTTTGTCGGATTTCAACACAAGACTATAGAACTCTTCGCAATTAATATTTATAAGAAATTTAGATTCAGCTCCTAATTTCTTTTCATCTTCAGCTTGTACTTTCACCATGCGAATTCCTTTTAAGGTTGTAAGACCTTATTGAACATCTTTTCTATGTTGGATTTCGGTACGGCCCCGACTATCTGGTCCACAACTTTGCCGTTTTTGAACAATATTATGGTTGGTATTCCCATGATATTATACTGTGTTGGGGTGCGCGGGTTCTCATCGGTATTCAGTCTGCCGAATTTAATCTTACTGCCGTACTGCTCCGATAATGCTCGAAAAGCAGGTTCTACCATTTTGCACGGCACACACCACTCTGCCCAGAAATCTACCAGAACAGGTATATCCGATGTTAAAACCTCTTTCTCAAAATTGTCATCCGTAACAACAGACATTGTTTCACTCATATCTCATTCCTCCTGCCACATAGGCGGTTTAATAGTTCTTATATTAAAGAATATAACTAAAAATAGCTTATACCGGCTCCTGTAAAAACCATGTGTAAGTTTTTCTTACCCCGTCATGAATATCTACCCGCGGCTTCCATCCAAGGGATAAAGCTTTTTTATTCGATAATATATCAATTTGATCATTATGTTTCATTATTTCAAGAGGCACTTCCGGCTTACCTGAAACTTGTTTAAATATATTGAAAAGCTCTGAAATCTTTAAACCGGTCCCGGAACTTATATTTACAATCTCATTGTCCCAGCTTTTATTTAATGATGCAACAAGTGCATTTGCGGCATCATCGACAAACAGAAAATCATACAGAGAGCCGGGGCTGTCATAAAGTTTTACACTGTTGTTGTGAATAATCCCATACGCCATATCAAATACAGGATTGCGTTCCATAAAAGGACCGTAAAGTCGGGAGAACCTCAGTATCGTATATGATAGGGAAAATTTATTCTTGTACATCTCTATCATATTTTCAGCGTTCCACTTTGTAAATCCGTAATAGCCGTTTGGAGGGGTAGGGTCTGTTTCCCGTGCATGGTCGGAGCTCTTATAAACTGCCCCGGATGATGAAAATATAATTTTCTTCAATTTTGCACGCCTTGTCATCTCCAGCACATTGACCGTACCCAGTACATTGACCTTAAAGCATCCCAGAGGTTCTTCCGTCGCTTTCCTTTCCGAGGATATGCTTGCGAGATGAAAGACATAATCTACGTCCTTCAGAGGGTGTTCCAGATCTTCGAATTTTGTAATATCCCCAGGAAAGAATTTGAACAAACTGTTGTGCAGTAAAGGTTCGAGAGAAGATTTCTTCGATCGGGCAATGCCGTGAACCTCGTGACCCATGTCTGTCAGTGTTTTTGCGAGATGACAACCCAGTAAACTCGTTACTCCGGTTATTCCTATCTTCATTTATACCTCGAGTAATTCCATGATGGATGCAGCTAACAGCGGAAACATGATCTCATGGTGTCCGGTGATGGCGAATCCCTGTCCGCCGGTTTTGGTCGGTCTCTTTACAACATTTTCAAGGGGCCGGTAATGCTGGATCATGTCCATGTTTATGGCGGTGAAATTCTTTGCATCAAAGCCGATATTCCTGGCTATGGATAGTGCTTTCAGGAAGACCTCCGGCAGGATTACGGCAGACCCGATATTGATGATAACACCCTGTTCGAGCATGGTGACAATCGTTGCGAATTTTCGGAAGTCTATCTCTGTTGCCTTTCCGATCGCCGCACCATCAGCCTTGGGGTGCATGTGGATTATATCGGTCCCATAGGCAACATGGACGGTTAAGGGTATACCGAGTTTAAAGGCATTATAGGTTATGCTCATATCCCTGTGCGGGGCGTTGATTTCCTCGAGTACCTTCCCGGCCGCTTCTCCAAGCCCCATACCTTTGGCAACACCTGCCTTGATGGCATCGTTGAGGATGGATCCTGTTTCTTCAGCCATACCGAAACTGCCGTCTTTTATGGTAACAGCAACGTCTTCCGATGTCTCACCGATAAGTGCTATTTCTGTATCATGGATGACACCCGCTCCCTGCATTGCTATTGCGGTAATAACCTTATTTTCCATCAATTGGATGACAAGGGGAGAAAGTCCTACCTTTATCACGCTGTCACCCATGGCGAGTATGCATTGTTTGTTGTTTTTTTTTGCCGTTACGATTGCGTTTGCCGCTGCCTGGAGATCTTCTGCCTTCAGAATTTTGGGCAGACCCGCCAAAAACTGTTTTACGGACGAACCCGTTATGTAAGGTGAGCAAAAATCGCTGATCTTGACTTTGTTTTTCCGTGTTTTTATTGAACTGGTTTTAACTCTCTTCAGATCGATTGGTTCTATTTTCATCTATCCTCCTCAGGAATTGAAGGTAAATCGCAATTCGGTTATGGGATCTCCATAACACTGGCATTTTGCGATTTCCGATTTTATATCTTTAAATTTGCACATACTCAGAAATTGTTCAAGCCATCCTTGAACATTTTTCACATGCGCCAAATCGATGTCAGGAAAATCTTTGATTGTTACCGTTGCTTCGTTTTTTGATACGATGTTAACGTCGGCTACCCCCGTATCATAGTAACTGCTCCATACACTCATTGCCCTCGTGATGAGCGTTTTCGGATCAACAAAAGCCAGAAAGATCTTGTATATGGTTTTGAGATCATGCTCTGCAGAAAGTCTGCCCTGCTGGATGCAGTAGGATAGATCTCCGCTGCCTGCGGTCTTATCAAGGGTTTTGAGCAGGTCTGTATAGAGTTTATAGGGATACCACGCCGTAAGCAGTATGTGTTCATCCATATACTTCTTTGTCTCGGGCGGCAGTCCAAAGATAATCTTCGGCAAAGTATCTTTCAGGTTCTTTTTTATGAATTTTATGAGGCCTAGAATTGCAACACCTTTTACCTGTGCCATATTTCTCCTTTTTATACTGTTACTTTAAAACATTACCCCAAGCCAATAATTACAAAATATTTGTTTATATGCAACATTATGTTGAATTCCGGGCCTACTGTTCCGGCAGTTGATTCTATGATCTATCTCATACACATTTGTAATATCCGGAATTACATTGTGAGTATGAAATGGAAAGATATCCCACTACCAAGAGAATACGGCTCATGGGGCATACTTATTACCTCATGCGTTATCGGTGTATTTTTACAGCAACAGCAAATCACCTGGCTGACTTTTTCCTCTCTTGCAGGTATTGCAATGTTGTTTATGACGAAAACTCCCCTGTCTGCCTTTATAAGGAGACGTAATAACCTCGCTTTAATCTTTACTTTCATTTACACAGCTTCAGGATTATTGTTGCTTGCTCCCGCCCTGTTGCAGATGAGCGTTCAAAATATACTTATCATATCGGTTATCCCTTTGCTCACCGTTGTTGTGTATGCGCTGTCAGCTTATCTTCACAAGGAACGTGCCTCTGTCGTCGAGTTCTCTGCAATGGCAACACTTACACTTCCTGTCCTTTTTTTCCCCATCCAGAGTAATACTCCGATGGATTCCGGGATCGTCTCTCTTTGGTTCCTTTCGTTTCTCTATTTTTCGGCAAGCATATTTAAAGTCAAGATGCTTCTCTTCAGAAAACACTTTTACCGGGTTGCCAGCCTGATATATTTAGGTATTGTTTTTCTGTTTCTCTCCATACTCATATACCTGCATAGAGTGCCGGAGCTGACAGGCGCGGCTTTCCTGCCGTTGCTTGATAATGTATCCAGCACCTTCTACCGGTTCGGCGGTAAAAAAAATCTGAAGCTTGTCGGGATTTTTGAACTTATAAAAGGGACAGTGTTCGCCGTTATCATCATTGTTGCGGCTCGATCAACTTTTAAAATTTAAGATTCTCGATCTCAATAAAAAAATATTCTTTTACATCTTGACAAAACGATTCTCATCGTGATAGTTTATGATCAATGAAAGACTTTAATCGTGAAATTAAAGGAGAACGTTATAGTTACTGCACTGTGTAGGAATAATTACGTCTTTAAAAATGTGCAGCCGTCTGTTTCTTTAAAAGAACCTTCCTCATTTCTTACATTTTTTCTTTCTTTAAAAAAAACCGTATTAAATTTATCCGCATTATTTGCATCAAAAAATTCAGGAGGTGAAAAATAATGGCTACTAAGAAAAAAGCAAAAAAAGCAACCAAGAAAAAGAAATAATGAACGAGGTCTGGATTTGACTTACTGCTTAGGGCTGAACCTGCGTGGCAGGTTCAGCCCCCTTTTTGAGAAAAGAACAAAATGAATACTGTCTGAATTAGAATATAGTAA
>VFSW01000491.1_pt1 | contig 58242 bp, 56 predicted proteins | sample 5358111 | NCBI WGS metagenome assembly VFSW01 (sample SAMN11554181, study PRJNA540505) | mine drainage metagenome | isolation source: sediment from site ElyBrook_90M | place: USA: Ely Copper Mine, Vershire, VT | collected 2017
CGACAAAACTGCCCCGGCGGCAGCGGCGAGCTAGCGCATCAATGCGCCGCCATCGACGCTGATTGTCTGTCCGGTGACGAAATTGCTGTCGTCGGAGCAAAGATAAATCAGCGTTGACAGCAAATCGGCCGGCACCTGTTCGCGGGCGATGGCGCGGGCGGCGATACCGGCGGCGCTCGCTTTGCCGGTCCATTCCGGATTGACTTTGACTTTTTCGCTCATGGTCAACCCCGGCGCGATGGCATTGACGCAGACATTGTGGGGTCCAAGCTCGCGCGCGAGCGAGCGCGTCATCGACACCACGGCGCCCTTTGAACTGACATAGTGCAAAAGGTTCGGCGTACCCTTGAACGCGGTGCCGGATGCGATGTTGACGATGCGACCCTTCTTGTTCTCGATCATCACCGGGGCGACGGCCTTGGCGCACTGAAAGGTACCGCGCACGTTCACCGCCATCACCCGATCCCACTCGTCTTCATCGATCTCAAGGAAGGGCTTGTGGTGGAGATCGGCAAACAGGCCGGCATTGTTGACCAGAATATCGACGGTGCCGAACTCCCGCACCGTGTCAGACACGAGGTTCTCGAGCGATTTCTTCGAGGTCACATCGGCGCGCACAAACATTGCCCGCTTCTGTGTTTCGGCAATGCGTTCAGCAACAGGACTCCCGTCGAGCACATCGGAAACGACCACTTTGGCGCCGGCCGCAGCGAGGCCCTCGCAAAAGGCTGCGCCGATGCCGCGCGCCCCGCCCGTCACGATTGCAACCTTGTCCTTGAGCCGCGTGTCCATAATTTCCTTCCCCGAGTTTTGCTCAGTGTACGAAGCTACCGGCGCCCGCTGCAAGGCTCGGACAATTGCCAACCGGCGGAGACAGCGGCGATCAGCAACTCGCCAAAACGACAAAAGCCCGGACGCGGTTGCCCGCGACCGGACCCGACCACGCCGCTTGACGTTGCCCTGCCTGTCAGAACTCAGAGCGGCCGATGCATCCGGCCCAACAGCCAGCCAATGCCCAATGCAATCGCGGCGGGGGAATAAGGTTGCGTCTCAATGGTGTTGCGGATCGCCCGCTCGAACGAGCCCATGGTCTTATGAGCGGCGGTATTTGCGGTATCGAGGACGTCAGCCGCGCTGTCGCGCGCCTGGCCGTAGACGTCCTGAGCGGCATCGGCGAAGGCGCCGGCCACGCCGCCTGCCTGTTTCTTGGCATCGCCTAGCGCGCGGTTGAAATCCGCAGGTCTGGTTGAGGCTTGTGTCACGATGTTCCCCTGAAAGGTGCGGTTGTGAGAGTAAACGCGCAACCGCCGCCAAGGTTCAAACCGCAAGGGAATTTCCTGCGAACGCGGCAGGTCTCCAGCGTCCTCCGCGGTGTTGGCAAGGCGTACAAAGGGCTATTGTCAGCTCTCACCCAGCGCGCTTCTGATTATGCAAGCCGCTGTGGCGGTATTGGTGATCACGAAGCAAGTTGCTCGTTGTTGGATGGGGACTGCCTTTGCGCAGCCGAATACCATCTGCGAAGCGGTTAGGCGCGATTCCCAGCTGTGCCGGCTTGATGACGCGGCTTTGTTGCGCACACGCGCAAAAGGCCGGCATCGACGACCTTACGCCAATCCTGAAGCGCGCTGGCCTCACCATGCAGGATATTGAGGACGAGAGCGTTCAGCTCAGCGTCGCGTCCCAGATCAATTGCGTCAACTTACTGGCGCAAGCCCTTGATGACCGGCTGCTTGGCTTCCACGTCGCCCTGGTCATGGACCTCCGGCGCACGGGTTTTCTGTATTACGTCGCCGCTTCCTCCGCCGTTTTGGGCGACGCCCTGACCGGTATCGCCCGCTATTCCACGATGGTCAACGAAGGCATTAAACTCGAAACTGAACTGGGCCAAGCGTTGCGCATCGGCTTCGAGTACGCCGGCATATCGCGCCGCTCGGATCGGCATCAAATCGAGGCCTGGATCACGGCCATCACCCGCTGCTGCCGGGAGATAACCGGGCGGGAATTGCAGCCTGGCAAGATCAGCATCATCCATCAACGCATCCCGCAATCGGTCGAGATCGACAGCTTCTTCGGCCGCGCCGTCGAATTCGGGGCCGACCAGGATGCGGTAACGTTTCCGGGCGAAGCGGCGAAATTGCCGATCATCCACGCCGATCCCTATCTCAACAAACTCCTGGTCGGATATTGCGAGAATGTGCTGGCACGCCGAAAGGCGCGGTTGGGCGCACTGCAGGCGGACGTCGAGAACGCGCTGGCGGCGCTGTTGCCGCACGGCGGCACCAGCGTCGAAAGCGTTGCGGCGAAGCTGCATGTGAGTCCGCGAACGCTGCGGCGCAAGCTCGCCGCCGAAGGCGTCACCTTCGGCGGAATCCTCGAGGATTTGCGCATTGCGCTGGCCAAACATTATCTCGCCGAGCAGGATTTATCGATCTCCCGGATCGCCTGGATGCTGGGCTACACCGAAGTGAGCGCGTTCTCGCACGCATTCCGCCGCTGGACCGGACGTCCGCCGCGCGCAGCTCGCTCGGAACGGAGACAGCGGGCGCCACCTGGCCCGGCAAAGCGGCGGACGCCGCGCTGAGCGCCGCCTTTTGGCAGTTCAAAGCAAGTTTTTGTCCCCAGATCGCAAGTCTTTGGCGATCGGGTGCATTACCTGACGCCCATACCAACAAAAACTTGGCTTCGACCGGGACCATTATGAAGGATACTGTGACTTACCTGCGCGAAATCGCGCAGACCTGCACGCGGCTGGCGCGCGCTTGCCCGCATCGGCCAACATCGCACGGATTGGAAGAGGTCGCCGTCGATCTGATGGCGAAGGCGCAGGAACTGGATCGCCATTACGGCGAGTGACGCAAAGCCCGCATCGGCGATCGTGAACGCGCGGCCACTGCCGATTTTCGAACCGCCGGCGACTGCGCAACGGAACCCGGAAGCGACCCGGTACGCATCGCCTCAAGATGTCGCGTGAGCCGTTCGGCGAATACCGCTGTTGCGATCGGCAACGTACGCCCGCGCAACCGCCCGAGCACGAGATTGGCCCGTGGCACGTCGCGGCCGTCGATTTCGCGGGCGATAACGCCGAGCTTGTTGCCGACCGGCAACGTGCCAATGCTGATCTGGAACGAAATCAGGCCGGCGTGAATGACCAGTCCGCGCAGCATTTCAAACGAGTTCGCTTCGGCGGCGATTTTGAAGGTCAACCCGGTTCGCGCCGAGACTTCATCGAGCAATTGCCGGCCGCCAATCGAGCGTGACGGCAACGCGACCGGATAGCCGGAGCAGTCGCTCAAGCGCAGCACCCGGCGCGACGCGAGCGGATGGTCCTTGGCCATGACCACGACCAGCTGTTGTTCGAGCGTCATCAGCGGCTGGAAAGTGGCCAGGAAGGGCGGCCGAAAGACGATGACCAGGTCGACTTCGTAGGCCGCTAGCGCCGCCATCGCCCATTCGTGATCGACCACCTGCAGGTCGAACGACACCAGCGGATAAGTCTTGCGGAATTCCGCAATCTGGCGCGGCAGAAACTCGAGCGCCAGCGCCTGGCTGCAGGCAATGCGCACGGTGCCTCGCCGCAACCCCTTAAGGTCTTCGATCTGCGACTTCATGCGCTCGACTTCGCCGTTTTGCCCGCGCAGATAGTGGACAAACACTTCGCCGGCGGCTGTGAGCCGCACCCCGCGTGGACGCCGGTCGAACAAAGCGGTGCCGAGTTCGTCCTCGAGGTCGGCAATGCGGCGGTTGACGGCCGAGGCCGTGACGTTGAGCCGGTCTGCGGCCTTGCGGATCGAGCCGGCGCGGGCGACCTCGTCGACGTAATTCAAAATCCGCAAATGTTTCATTGCCGATGTTTCATTGCTGTTGTCGCGTTCCAGTGAGTGGTGCCTTTTCGACATCACTCTAGCAAGAAATCGGCGGCAGATGGCAACACTAATTCTGGCTAGCTTTGGCGGAAGCCGGGGACCGCCGCCACTGACCCAGCCATAACCCGATAGGAGCCAGTACATGGCCTTGCTCACCCGGCGCTCCGCCGCCGTCTTCGCCGCCGCGCTTGCACTGGCCGCGGCGCTCGCCGCGGTCGTACCCGCCGCCGCCGATACCAAGCTGAAAATGGCGCTGAACTGGAAGTACCAGGGCCCGCAGGGCTTCCTGTTTCTTGCCGACGATCGCGGCTACTTCAAAGCCGCCGGTCTCGACATGACCATAGACCAGGGCAGCGGCTCCGGCGCTCCGATCCCGCTCGTAGCCAACGGCACCTATGATGTCGGCTTCGGCGATCTCAATGCCTTGATCGAATTTGCTGCCAAGAAGCCTGAAGAAGCCCCGATGGCGGTTTATGTGGTGTTCAACCAGCCGCCGTTCACGATCGCGGTAAAAGCCGACTCGCCGATCAAGACGCCCAAGGATCTGGAGGGTAAGACCCTCGGCGCCTCGGCGAGCGACGCCGCGCTCAAGCTGTTTCCAGCATTCTGCAAAGTCACCAAGATCGACTGCACCAAGGTCAGCATCACCAACATGCAGCCGAACCTGCGCGAGCAGATGCTGATGCAGGGCCAGGTCGACGGCGTATTCGGCTACGTCAACACCATCCGTTTTTCCGCCAAGCTCATCCGCGTCGATCCGGACACGCAGCTGCGGTTCATGAATTACGGCGATTACGGCATGGATCTTTATTCCAACGCGATCATCGTCTCGAAGAAGCTGATCAAAGACAATCCCGCGGCGGTCCGCGGCCTGGTTGCCGCAATCAATCACGGCATCGAGGACACGATCAAAGATCCGGACGCGGCGGTCGCCGCCGTCGCCAAGCGGGAACCGCTGATCAAGGTCGCAGTCGAGCGCGAGCGGCTCGATGCCACGCTCAAACTCGAAATGAACCATCCCGAGATTGGCAAAATCGGGCTTGGCAACGTCGATATGGCCCGGCTGAAACGCTCGATCGAAACCCTGGTCGAAGCGGTCAACCTGCCGCGCACGCCGACACCGCAGGAGATTTTCACGCCGGCGTTTCTGCCGCCGGCCGACGAGTTGCCGAAAAAATTGTTCTGAGGCGGCTTGGCGCGGCCGCTCCGTTTGGGGGCGGAGCGGCCGCTTTTTCTGTAAAAATCTCTTCCAGCAGGACGAAGCTATGGAGCTAAATCTCAACGGTAAGGTAGCCGTGATCACCGGCCCGGCGAAAGGAATGGGCGCAGCGATCACCAATGCCTTTGCCGCGGAGGGCGCGCATTTGGCCCTCCTCGGGCGCGACAGCACCGCCATCGAGCCGATCGCCAACGCTATCAAAGCAGCCGGCGGCGGCGCGATCATCGTGCCTTGCGATCTGACCAATCCGCGGCAATGCGCGGATGCTGCCGAAAAGGCAAAAGCCGCCTATGGCGGCCGCATCGACATTCTCGTCAACGTCGCCGGCGGATCGGGGCCGATCGGCAAGACCGGCGTGGAAACGACGCCGGCTGAATTCGATGACATCATCAAGCTGAACATGCACGGCGCTTTCCACATCATGCACAGCGTGCTGCCGACCATGATCGGCCAGCGCTATGGCAAGGTCGTCAATGTCGGCGGCACCTTCGGAATGCGCGGACGCGCCGGGCGCATGGCCTACTCGGCATCGAAATGGGGTCTGCGCGGCATCACCAAAAGCTTCGCGCTCGAAGTCGGGCAGTACAATATCAACGTCAATTGCGTTGCCCCCGGCATGGTCGACGGGCCACGGTTTCGCGACAAAGTCTGCATCGACATGGCAAAGCGTCTCAACATCAGCGTCGAGGAGGCGATGGCGCGGCACGCCGCCGATTACGCTCTCAAGCGGGTGACGATCGACGCCGACGTTGCCAACGCGTGCCTGTTCCTCGCCAGCGACGTATCGCGCCAGATCACCGGCATTGATCTTCCGGTCGACGGCGGCTGGGCGATGCTTTAAGCGAGAAGCCGATGGCCGCCGCCGTTACCGCCGACCTCGTAATCCACAGCGGCACGTTGGTGTCCCAGGACGGCTTGACCGCCGCCAGCATCGCCATCCGCGACGGGCATGTGCTTGCCGTCGGTGCGCGGGAGGCGATGCCGCCGGCGCGCGAGACTTTCGACGCGAGCGGCTTGCACATCCTGCCCGGCGCGATCGATGTCCACGTGCATTTTCGCGATCCCGGCTATCCGCACAAGGAGGATTGGGAAACCGGCACCGCCGCCGCCGCGTTCGGCGGCGTCACCACCGTATTCGACATGCCGAACACAATCCCGCCGACCGGCGACGCCAAAACGCTCGCTGCCAAGCACGCCATCGCCGCGAACAAGGCTTGCGTCGATTTCGGCCTCTACGGGCTCCTCGGTGAGGACACCATCAAGAACGTCGCCGAGCTGATTGACGGCGGAGTCATCGGCTTCAAGCTCTACATGGGCAACACGTTCGGCAAGATCCCCTCGCCTTCCACGGGCGCGATGCTGGAAGCTTTCGAAGTCGTGGCGCCAACGGGAAAGCGCATTTCGCTCCATGCCGAGACCAATTCGATCATGGAGCGGCGGCAGGAGCGGCTGACGCGCGCCGGCCGGCGCGACCCCCTGGCGCACATCGACTCGCGGCCGGCCGTGGTCGCGATCGAAGCCATCAGCCGCGCGGCGGTGCTCGCGGAGTGGACCGGGGCGCGCATTCACATCCTGCACATTTCATCGGCCGACGAACTGCGGCCGTTGCGCGAAGGCAAAGCGCGCGGCGTCGATATTACCGGCGAAACCTGCCCGCATTATCTGCTCCTCTCCACCGACGACTACCACGATCTCGCCGGGATCATTCGCGTCAATCCGCCGGTGCGCGAAGCGCGCAACCACGAAGCGCTGTGGGCGGCACTGTCGGACGGCGCCATCGATCTGATCGCGACCGATCATGCCCCGCACACGCCGGAAGAAAAAACGCGCAACGACATCTGGGCGGTGGATTGCGGCTTTCCCGGAGTCGAGACGCAAATGCCGCTGATGCTGACGCAAGTGAACAGCGGCCGGCTGTCGCTCTGCGATTACGTGCGCCTAAGCTCGTTTAATCCGGCAAAAGTCTGGGGCCTTTATCCGCACAAAGGCGCCATTGTGCCAGGAGCCGACGCCGATCTGGCGCTGGTCGATCTGGCGCGGGATTACACCATCGCCGATGCCGAACTGCACTCGCGCTCAAAAATTTCGCCGTGGAACGGCCGCCGGGTGAAAGGACTACCGCTGCACACTTTGGTGCGCGGGCGCTTTATCATGAAGGACCGCGTCTTGGCCGAGGATGCCCGCGGCTGGGGGCGCTCCGTGCACAACATCCAGCAGATGCCGCCGCCAACGCCACTTCACACCGACCAGACAATGGAAGCGATCGTGCACCGGGGCAACGGTCACAATTCGGAGCTCTGAAACCATGACAGCGCCCCCGGCAACCCGACTGCATTCTGATCATTTTGTAGAGCTTGAGGAGGTGACGCTAAGTTACGGACGCGGCGACAAGAAAATCCATGCGGTAGGGCTGACCAACCTGCGGCTGAAGCAGGGCGATTTCGTCGCTCTGGTCGGACCCTCGGGATGCGGTAAATCGACGATTCTCAAGCTCGTCACCGGTTTGATCACTGCCAGCACCGGATATGTCTATGTCGCCGGCCGCCAAGTCGGCGCCGAGCCGGTTCGCGTCGGCATGGCGTTCCAGAATCCGACCATGCTGCCGTGGCTGACGGTGCGCGAAAACGTCATGCTGCCACTCAAGATCGTGCCGCCGTTTCGTCAGGAGTATCGCGCCAAACACAAAACCGAGTTTCGCGATCGGGCGGATGCGCTGCTGCGCGAAGTCGGGCTTGCCAATTTCGGTGATAAGCGTCCCTGGCAATTATCCGGCGGCATGCTGCAACGCGCCTCACTGTGCCGGGCGCTGGTGCACGAACCGCAGCTTTTGATGCTTGATGAGCCGTTCGGCGCGCTCGATCAATTCACCCGCGAGGAGCTGTGGGCGATTATGCAGGAGTTGTGGACCAAGCTCCGCCCCACGGTGCTTTTGGTCACCCACGACCTCAAGGAGGCCGGCTATCTCGCCAACCGTATTTGCGTCATGCGCGCCCGGCCCGGACAAATCATCGACGACGCCGAAGTGCCGTTTCCGCGGCCGCGCACGATCGAAATGTCTTATACGCCGTCGTTTGTGGCGCTGACGCAGCGGCTGCGCGAACTGATCGTCTCCGCCCGCCCGGTGAAGGAGGCTGCGTGATGGACGCCCAGCTCCGCCGCCGGATCGCCTCCACCCTCTTCATCATCGGTTTCTTTGTGCTTTGGGAAGCGCTGTGCTGGTTGTTCCATGTCAGCGATATCGTGCTGCCCAAACCCAGCGAAATCATCGTCACGATGATCGAACGCATGCCGGCCTTGTGGCCGCACGTGCTGCAAACACTCTACACCACGTTGATTGGATTTGGACTGGGCATCGCCATCGGCATCGCGCTTGGCGTCGCGATCGGCTCGTCGCGGCTCGCCTATGACGTCGCTTACCCTTTGCTCATCGGCTTTGCCACCATACCGAAAGTCGCCGTGGTGCCGATCTTCGTTCTTTGGTTCGGCGCCGGCGGCGTACCGGCCGTGCTCACGGCGATGATCATGTGCATCTTCCCGATCGTGGTGAATGTCGCCACCGGGCTGGCCACGACCGAACCTGAGCTCGAGGACGTGATGCGGGCGCTGCACGCGAGCAAGCTCGAAATTCTCTGGAACGTCGGACTGCCGCGCACCATGCCGTATTTCTTTGCGTCGCTGAAAGTGTCGGTGACGCTGGCCTTCGTCGGCACGGTCATTTCCGAAACGGTGGCTTCCAATCGCGGCATCGGCAACGTGATGATGATCGCGAGCTCCAACTTCGACGTGCCGCTGGTTTTTGCCGGATTGTTGATCCTCGCCGTACTTGGCGTAGCGCTGTACGCGATCTTCTCGGTGGTCGAGAGCAATATCACCGGCTGGGCGCACCGCAAGGACGAGCTGGCGATGGGGTAGCCGTCGTTTCCGGGCCGAGCGCAAGCGCGGAGCCGGAATTTACTGCGTCGGCCGGCCTTCAATCTTCGGCAGCTCGCCGCCCGGCTTCGCCGCTGCCTTGGCCCGGCTTGCAAGCTCGACGGTCAATCGTTCGGCCATGTCGGGCTGCATCTGCGCCATGACTTCCGACATGGTCCGCGGATTGACCTGGGAGGCGACTTCCAACAATACGCTCATATCCAAACGATCGAAAATTTTGGCAGCGTCGCGCGGCTTCATGTTCTCGTACATCGTGACGAGACCTTTGAACCGGGCGATTTCGGCTTCGTCCTTCTTTTCCGCGGCGGTGGCGAGTTGGGCTTCACCTTCCTTGATTTCCGAGAGCTTGGCTTCAATGCGCTTCTCTGCTTCGGCGATGAGACCCTCGCGGATATCGAGTTCGCGAGCGCGCTTGTCGAGTTCCTGCCGACGCGCTGACAGCCGTTCGAGGAGCGCGCGCTCGGCGGCCGAAGGCATCGGCCTGTTATCGGGCAGTATCACCTTGCCGCTTGGCTGAGCCGGATTAGGTTCTTCCTTGCCGGCGGCCCCGGGCTTGTCCGCCTTGCCGGGCGATGCGGCTTTGCCCTCCTTGCCGGCGGCGCCAGCCCCCTCGCCCTTCGGTTTGGCTTCACTCTTCTCTTCGCTGCCGCCCGCAATCGTGCCGGTAATGATGTCGGCATTTCTGTCGGCCGACATCGGCACAATGACGGGAAGCTGCGCCAGGTCCGTGGGCGCCGGAGCAGTTCCGCTGCCGCCGGGAACGTTGAACATCTGCTGCGCCCAGGATCGGTTCGTGTCGCTCGGCAGCGGCACGCCGGGCGCTGCGTGGATAACCGTCACTTCGGCCGGCGGCATGCTCTCGGGTGCCGGCGAGCCGCCGTCAAGAATAAGATCGGCCAGTGTCAGGATCAGGAGGCAGGCGCTCGCGACCACCGCAATCGGAATGAGACGCAGATCGCGGATGAAACGCGTCATGCAGCGAGACCGTGCACCTTCATGCGAACGCGCTCAGCGAACGCAGCCGCTGCCGCGGCAACGGCCTGCGCGTCTTTGCGCGGCGGCGGCAAAGCGCTTCGTTCCTGCGCAGCCTTCTCCGTTGCGCCTTTCGCAGGCGCTTTGCTGCTGATCGAACCGCCGCCCGCGGCAACGATCTGCAACAAACGATCGAGCAAATCCTCGCCGTCGGCGATACTTCGGTCGAGATCGGCGGTGAAGCGGTCGGCGCTGCGTAGCCGCGCGCCCAGGCCGAGCTCACATTCCTCGACCGTGAGTTTCAAGCCGGCGATCGCCCGTTCGGCGATTTCGGTCGCGGTGACCAGCTCGGAAATCGTTGCCCGCAGCGAATTCTCGTCGGCTTTCAGAAGCTTAAGCCGCCGGTTGAGCATCATGCAATAACCGATGGTCAGGGCGAGCAAAATCGCCACCAGGAGCTCGATGATTAGTCCGAGGCCGTTGGTCACTGTGCGTCCATCCTGTTGCCGGCGCCGCCGGCACTTTCAAACATGGCGAGCGTCATATTGGGTCTGCGTAATGGCTTGCCGACGCGCACGGCGACGCGGTCGCCGACGCGGCCCATGCGGCCTTCGGTCAGCGTAACGTCACCGCAGCGCACGATCACCGGCGCGTCGGTTTTTAGTTCCAGCATCAGGGTATCGCCGACGTCGAGCTTCATCATTTGCCGGAGCGGTAGCGGTGCCTCGTAAAGCACCGCGTCGACGGCGATTTCCGCCTGACCCATCTCGGTCGCGAGATGGCCTTCCCACGTCGGATCGCGGCCGAACTTCTCGCCCATGAACATCTGCAACAACACGTCGCGGATCGGTTCGATGGTGGCGTAAGGCAACAGCAGCTCGATGGTGCCGCCGCGATCCTCCATGTCGATCCGCAGCCGCACCAGGATGGCGGCGTTCGCCGGTCGCGAGATGGCGGCAAACCGCGGGTTGGTCTCCAGCCGGTCAATGTTGAACTTTACCGGCGACAGCGGCTTGAAGGCCAGCTCGGCATCGGCGAGCACGACCTCGATCATGCGCTTGACCAGGTTGGTTTCGATCGTGGTGTAGGGACGGCCCTCGATGCGGATCGCGGTTTGCCCGCGGCGACCGCCGAGCAACACGTCGATGATCGAATAGATGAGACTCGAATTGACGGTGATGAGACCGGAATTCTCCCATTCCTCGGCCTTGAAGACGCCGAGGATTGCCGGCAGCGGTATCGAGTTGAGATAGTCGCCGAAGCGCACCGAGGTGATGCGGTCGAGCGACACTTCGACGTTGTCCGAGGTGAAGTTGCGCAGGCTGGTCGTCATCAGCCGGACCAGCCGGTCGAAGATGATCTCCAGCATCGGCAAACGCTCGTAGGAGACCATCGCCGAGTCGATGATCGCGCGTATGCCGGAATTGTCGTTAAGCGAGACGTCGGCCAGCGAAAAGCCGAGCAGCGAATCGATTTCTTCCTGGGTCAGGATGCGCTCGGCGCCGCCTTTCGCCGCCTGGATGAAATGGCCGTCGTCGACCATGGTCGCCCATTGCGCCGCCATCGCTTCGGCGCCGCCGTCGCTCCCGCGATCGCCGCCGCCATCGGCCTCGCCATCGAGGGACGTCGGCTTGTTCTCGCCGGCTGCCGCTTGCTGCTCCGCTTCGAGGGCGACGCCCCATTCGGCGGCAAGCGCGTCCTGGTCGATTTGATCCTTGGCCATTTGCTACGCCTTCGTCCGATTGATCAGCAAAGACTCACTGGACGACGATTTCCTTGAACAGCACGGCATTGATCCGGCTCGGGGCGATCGCGGCGTTGACACGTCGCGTCAGCTCCTCCTTAAGGCGGTAGAGGCCGGCCGAGCCGTCGAGATCGGTCGGGCGCAATTCGCGCAGGTAAGTCTGGAACGCGTCCATCAGCCGCGGCATCACCGGCTGGATCTGTGCGGACATCGCCTGATCCGGCAATTCCAGCGTCACCTTTACTTTGAGATATTGCGTGCGATCGCCGCCAGTCGACGACAGGTTTACCAGCACATCGGGCATGTCGAGGAAGACGACCGGCTTGGGCTGAGGCGCGGCAGGTGCTGCAGCCTCCTCTTTGCCATGCCCGGCGAAGAGAAAATAATAACCGCCGCCTCCGATCCCGCCCAAAACAGCCAGGCCGGCGACGCCGATAATGATCATCTTGAGCGAAAGCTTGCGCTTGGCGGGAGCTTCCTTGCCCTCGTCGCCGTCGGCATCCGCATTGTCGGCTTTGGATTCGGTTTCGTCTGTCGTTGCCATCACCGCTCCGCTGGCGTCAGATGCGCACGCAGCCGGCAGCACAGAACGCAGAACTAACGCCGCGAGCGCCGATTAGCGCCGACAAATTTGGCGCCCTCACCGCGGAAGCTATTCCTGCAATGGTTAATGGATGCTTGCGAGGACCTCCCGGCCGGGAAGAATTTGCCGGGTTAGGCAGGCGCTGCGGTGTTTTCTGCCCTCTCTGGCGGCGCTGCGCCACGGCCTAAGCGATTGTTTTAATTAATTTTTCCAAAGTGGCACGGCTTCTGCACAGGCTGCCCTGTCGCGGCTTGGGAGAAGTTGCGGCACGGGACGAGAAGCCGACCGGGGACGGCAGCTTCTTAAATACTGGGGGAGTGTACCGATGGAGAATTCGCTTCTCGTCGGCTTGTCGCGGCAGATGGCGCTCAATCACGAGCTCGACGTCGTTGCCAACAACATCGCCAATGTCAACACCACGGGATTCAAAGCCGACAACGCGTCGTTTTCCGAATTCCTGATGACCAAAGCCCGCGACAACGACTTCAGCGGCAAAGACAAGCGCGTCAGTTTCGTACAGGACCGCAACACCTGGATTGATCTGAGCCAGGGCGCGCTCGAACGTACCGGCAATCCCCTCGACGTCGCCATCGACGGCACAGGCTACCTCACGGTGCAGACCCCGCGTGGACAACGCTACACCCGCAACGGCTCGCTCTCGATCAACGCCACCGGCCAGCTCGTCACCAGCGAAGGCGATCAGGTGATTGGCGCCTCCGGTCCGATTGCGTTCCAGATCAACGATCACGACATCAGCATCAGCCCCAACGGAATAATCAGTGCACGCGACAGCACGGGAACGGATGCCCCGCGCGGCCAATTACAGCTCGCCAGCTTCGACCAGCCGCAACGTCTGCAAAAAGACGGCGCCTCGCTGTTTAACGCCCCTGCCGGCGTCAATGCCGTCCCGGTGCCGCAAAATACCCGCGTGGTGCAAGGCACGCTCGAGAAATCGAACGTGCACGCCATCGCTGCGATGACGCGCATGATCGAGATCACCCGGAGCTACTCCGACATCTCCGCGATCCTGCAGCAGGAAAACGACGAGCGCCGCGGCGCGTTGCAGCAACTCTCGCAGCCGCCGGGTCCATGATGTTCGAAGTGAGGAACTAAGACTATGCGTGCGCTTGATACTGCCGCGACCGGAATGGCCGCGATGGACCTGCAGGTCCAGGTCATCGCCGGCAACCTGGCAAACATGACGACCACGGGCTTCAAGAGCCAGCGCGCCGAATTCCAGGATCTCATTTACGAACACGTGCAGCGCATCGGTGCGCAAGCCTCGGACAACGGCAACATCCTGCCGGTCGGCATCGAACTCGGCTCGGGCGTGAAGACCGTCGGTACGCCCCGTCTGATGACGCAAGGAACGCTGGCGCAGACCGGCAATACACTCGACGTCGCCATCCAGGGGTCCGGCTGGTTCCAGATCCTGATGCCCGACGGCACCTTCAGCTATACCCGTGACGGCTCGTTCCAGATGGACAATCAAGGCCGCATCGTCAACGCCGAGGGTTACGTCGTGCAGCCGACCATCACCATTCCGGTGAATTCGACGGGGCTGACAATCAATCCACAAGGCCAGGTGTCGGTGACTTTGCCCGGTAGCACCACGTCGAGCATCCTCGGCCAGCTCAACATCACCACCTTCATCAATGATGCTGGCCTGCAGGCGACCGGCAGTAATTTGTTCGTCGCAACGCCCGCCTCGGGTCAACCGCAGGTCGGTCTGCCCGGGATCAACAACGCCGGCACTTTGCTGCAGGGCGCCCTCGAACAGTCGAACGTTTCGGCGGTGACGGAAATTTCCAATCTGATCGCGGCGCAGCGCGCTTACGAGATGAACTCCAAAGTCATCACGGCCGCGGACGAGATGCTGCAAACGACAGAGCAATTGATGCGCTGAGGAGGCTCCGTGTCATGATCCGTCCGATCATTCGACTTCTCGGTTTGACCGCGCTTCTTGGCCTGTTCGCCGACCCCGCTGCGGCGCAGAACGCCATGCCGGCGTTGCGCGCAAACGTCACCGTGAACGGCGACATCGTTCGCATCGGCGACCTGATCGAGAATGCCGGGCCGGTCGCCGACGTGCCGATCTTCCGCGCGCCCGACCTCGGCACCAGAGGCACCGTGGCCGCCGAACGCATCATCGATGCAATCCGGCCGCAGCACCTGATCGGTATCGACACGCGCGGACTTTCGGAAGTGATCGTCACTCGCGCCAGCCGATCGATTACGCCGAAAGAAATTTCCGCACGCATCGCGCAAGCGCTGGAAGGTCAATACGGCTTTGGCACCGCGCGCAATATTCTGGTCGAGTTCGATCGCGAGGTTCGCACGCTCAACGTCGAACCGAGTGCGACCGGCGACCTGCAGGTTCTCGCGCTCACCTACAATTCGCGCACCACGCGCTTTGACGTGACGTTCGATCTGCCATCAAGCGCGGCATTGCGCCGGCAGTCGACGCGTTTCACCGGGATTGCGTTCGAAACAATCGACGCCGTCACGGTCGATCACCCGATCGAACGCGGCGCTGTGCTCAAGGCGTCCGATCTCATCACGCAACGGCGGCCGAAGTCCGAAGGCGCCGCGATCACCGACATCCACGCGGCGGCCGGCCTTGCCGCTCGACATGAGTTGCGCCCCGGCCAGTCGCTGCGCGACGCCGATCTCATGAAGCCGGCAATCGTGCAGCGCAACGACACCGTCACGATCGTCTACGAGGCGCCGGGGTTCACACTCACCCTGCGCGGCCAGGCCCAGGATTCGGGCGCCCTGGGCGATACGATCAGCGTGCTCAATGCCGAGTCAAAGCGAGTCGTACACGGCGTCGTCTCCGGCCCGGGCCGGGTGACCGTAAGCACGACGCCAAAGCAACTCGTCGAGAATACGCCGGAGCCCGAGCCGGCTCCCACTGCTCCGTCTTCTGATCGGCCGCGACGAGGGCATCGTATCCAGTAACCCCGAGTTCAAAGTAAATGGTGAAATCGAATACGCGTCTTCGGCACGTACGTGTGCTTCTGAGCACGGTTGCCGTAACCTCCATGTTGACTGGCTGTGCCGCTTTGAGTGACCGGATCAAGCAGCTCGGCGAGCCTCCGCCGCTGTCAGCAGTCGATAATCCGACCGCCAAACCTGGATACAAGCCGGTGCAGATGCCGATGCCCACGCCGCAGCCGGTGAGCTACAATCCCAATTCGCTGTGGCGCAACGGCTCGCGAGCCTTTTTCAACGATCAGCGCGCGCATATCGTCGGCGATATCTTGACCGTAAAGGTCAACTTCAACGACACCGCCGTTTTCCAGGATCAAACCCAGCTTGTTCGGACAACCACGGAAGACACCGAAATTACCAATTTCATCGGCGCCAACACGCTTGGCGCCTCCGCCGCCAAGGCGATCCTGCCCGGGTCGGTTCTGACCGCCTCGGGCAATTCGCAGATGAACGGGCAAGGCACGATCAACCGGCAGGATCAGTTGGTGACCAACGTCGCGGCGGTCGTTACCCAGGTGCTGCCGAACGGCAACATGGTGATCGAAGGCAAGCAGGAAGTCCGCCTCAACGCCGAAATCCGCGAACTCGTCGTCGCCGGCGTGGTGCGTCCGGAAGACATCCAAAGCGACAACGCCATCGATTTGTCGAAAATCGCCGAAGCGCGACTAGCCTATGGCGGTCGCGGCACGCTTACCAACATTCAGCAGGAGCGCTGGGGCCAGCAAGCGGTCGATATTATCTTGCCGTTCTGAGTCGGGATCGGGAAACTGCAGTCGGAATCGCATGAACAAACAGAATTTCGTCGGCTGACGCCTGACGCCTGATATCGGCTTTTCGATCTCCCCGGGGCCGCAAGCGCAACGCGATGGGGCCCCGATAAGGCGCGGCCTCCGGCAGCTCCCCGCCGGAGGCCGCAAACTTTTGCTAAGCCCGTTATCGCGTGGAGTCGCTCCGCTGGCGATGACGATCAGCTATGCTCCTCGGCGTGCTTTTTCGATGCATGCTCGTGGTGTTCGGTGGCGTGCAGATGATGCCCATGCGCCACCTTCGAGTGATGCGCGGCCTTTTCGTGATTGCCAGCCTTGTGGTGTTTTGCCGCCTCGCGATGATGCTCGGCGGCTTGCTCGTGGTGCCGCGCGGCTTTCTCATGATGTTCATGAATTTCGTGACCGTCCATGACGTCTTGACTGTCCATCGTTCGCTCCCTGACTCATCGCTTCGTGGGGAAGCCCAACATCGTCGGGTTCGATGAAACAATTGCGAAGCATATTTGTCAGTAACGCGCGAAGCGCGGTTCACGCCGCCCTGCCGCAACGCACGTCAAGCCGGGCCAATTCCTGTCGCAACACTTTCACGACGCTGTCCCAATCACCGAATTGCGGCTGGCGAAACAGCCGCGCACTGGGATACCAAGGACTGTCCGCCCGCTCGCGAAGCCAGCGGAAATCCGCCGCGAACGGCAGCAGCAAAAATAGCGGCTTGCCTATGGCGCCGGTTAGATGCGCGACGGCGGTATCGACCGCAATCACCGCGTCAAGCAGCGCGATGACGGCTGCGGTGTCAGCAAAATCCCAAAATTGTCCGCCGATCTCGCACACATCGCTGCGACTTTGCAGGAACGGCAAATCTTCTTCGCGTACTTCGTGTTGCAAGCTCACAAATGCGACGTCGGGCAAATCCAGCAACGGCTCGAATGTTGCCAGCCGCATCGAGCGGTTGAGATCGTTGTCGTGCGAGCGTTCGCCGGACCAAACCAATCCGACACGAAGCCGCCGCTGCGGCAAACGCGCTCGCCAAAACGAAATCGCCGCGTCGCCCGGCGCGATATAAGCGTGATCCGCCGGTATCGTCTCCAGCGTGGTGCCGCAAGCCAATGGCAGGCTGAGCAGCGGACAGTGGAAGTCGTAGTGCGGCAGCACCTCGTTTCGCGCGATCACTGCAGCGACCCCTTGCAAGCGTGACAACAGTCGCACCAGCGGCCGTTGAACTTCGAGGATGACATTCGCACCCTGCGTTGCCAGACGCGTCGCATAGCGCGCGAACTGGATGGTATCGCCAAGGCCCTGCTCAGCATGGAGCAGGATGGTCTTGCCTTCGAGCGATTCCTTGCCGAGCCATAACGGAGCGGCAAAACTTCGCTGCTGCGACGCCAGCCATCCGACTTGCCAGCGCGCCTCGTAGGCGCGCCAACCGGCGGGAAAATCACCCAGAGTCAGGTGCGCGACGCTCTCGACGAAGCGCGCATGGGCATAATCTGGCTTGCTCCGCAGCGCGCTCTGCGCGCTTATCAGCGCTTCATGCGGCCGATCGAGCCGCCGCAGCGCAGCGGCGCGGTGGGCGAGCAACGGTGCACTGTCGGGAGCCAATCGTAGCGCCCGGTCATAAGTATCGAGCGCTTCCGCCACCCGGTTGAGTCTGAGCAATGCGTTGCCGCGATTGCCAAGCGCATCGAGGTGGCCGGGGGCAGAGCGCAGAATCCGGTCAAAGGTTTCCAGGGCCTGCTGCGGGCGCTTAAGCTCCAACAGCGCCACGCCGCGCCCGTTGAGCATGTCCGCATCGTCCGGCGCGATCCGCAGACCCTCGTCGTAACTGACAAGCGCCCGCTGAAATTGTCGCAGCGAATGAAACACCAGGCCAAGGCTGGCAAAGCCATCGGCACGGGACAGATCGGTCTTCAGCGCCGCCTGAATAAGCGCGAGCGCCGCGTCCAGCCGGCCGCGCCGGTAATTGATCTGGCCGAGACCATGGAGCGCGTCGAAATTGTCGGGCTGATGCCGCAACAGCTCGGCATAAAGCCGCTCCGCTTTGGTAGGGTCACCTTCTTCCAGAGCCCGGTTCGCGCGCCTGAGCATCCGCGACAGATTCGGCTGCGAGCTTTGCGGCGGCCTGTGGTTCATGAACGGAAGAGCGAAAAGAAACGACCCGCGCGGGCGCAGCGGCCAGCGATCATTAACGAGCGGTAAACGAACGAGGTAAATAAAGGCTTAAGCCAGCTTTCGACCTGCGATTATTGCTCGCGGTGATTGCTCGCGGTCATTGCTCTTGCAATGCATCGAGTCGTTTTTGCAGCACGGCTACCTGGTGCTCAAGTTTCGCCAGGCGATCGGCTACGGCGTGCTCAGCGCCGTTTTGCTCGTGCCTTTGTTTTGGGAATTGTTGTTTTGGCGATTGTTCGGCCTTCCAGCTTATGCCGAGGCTTCCGCCCTTGCGCCATTCAACCTTGGCGCGGAAGTATTCGTCCTTATTCGGAAGATAGATTTCAAAGGCATTCGGCAGCGTAACGCTGTCTGAAACCTCGAGACGACCGCCGTCGGCGTTGGCGTCGCGGACGATACAGTCCATGCTGGAGCGTCTATTGTTGAAATAGATCCGTCCTTTGAAAAAAGTCTTATGGCGGGCAAGCGCGCGGCGTTCGATCATTGCGGATCCGGCTTCCTCTCAGCGAACCTATCGACCGCGTCAATCACGGTCCAATTCGAGCGCTCCAACGACTTGATCAGACCGGCTGTCGGCCGCTCGTATAACTACTCTGATCCATCTCGGCATCTCTGGCTCTTGAGCAATGGCCTAAAAATGCAATGATTTCGCTTAAATATGTTGCGATGAAGCGAAATCCTCGCGCGGCATTGCGATGGTAGTTTACAGAATCTGAATCACTGCGCCGGAACAGCAACCGCGTAACCGTTTGCGTTACGCGACCGCGTGACCGGCCTGCCGAGGCAAGAACAGTCCGCCTACTCCTCGCGGTAGACGCGCTCGCGACGCTCGTGACGTTCCTGCGCCTCGATCGATAATGTGGCGATCGGGCGTGCTTCGAGCCGTTTGAGCGAGATCGGTTCGCCGGTCTCTTCGCAATAGCCGTAGGTGCCGTCCTCGATACGCTGCAGCGCAGCGTCGATCTTGGCGATGAGTTTGCGCTGGCGGTCGCGGGCACGCAATTCTATGGCCCGGTCGGTCTCCGACGAAGCGCGATCGGCGAGATCGGGGTGGTTCTGGTTGTCATCCTGGAGGTGCTGCAGCGTATCCTTAGCCTCCTTGAGGATGTCCTCACGCCAATCGAGCAGCTTGAGCCGAAAGTACTCGCGCTGGCGCTCGTTCATGAACGGTTCGCGGTCCGTCGGCCGATAGATCTTGTCGAAGGGCCGGATGCTTTTACCGTTCTTGTTCAATGTTTCGTCGGATCGACCGTTCTTGCTTTTGACCGACTGCATGAACCTGATGTCCCCTACGCGCGCACGCGCGTTACGCCCTCCCGGAGGCGCGCCCATATACCGCGGGTCTGTGACGGTGACAATAACGATTGAAGCCGCGGACTGCCGGCGCGGCAGGGTGGGTCAATTCAACCCGGCTTTGGCCAATTCCACGGCAACACGGAGGTCGATTTCGCTCAAGACCTGATCGAGTCTTTCATCGCCCGAGCCGTCCTTGAGGTCTGCGGCGACCGCTTTCAGCCGCAACAGGGTCGCTTGGTCGAGGTTGCCGGATAGAAGACCGAGCTTGAGTTCATCCAAGGCGTCAAGTGCCCGTGTGCCATGTTTGACCGCACGGCGGCGGCGTTCCAGCGGATCCTCTATGCCTTGCAGCGCGATAAGCGCATCGATCCCGCCCAGCGTTCGTAGCGCCACCGCCGCGCTCTGCGCCTGAGGCGCGCTCGCCTCGGATAGCGTAAAGGCGCCGCCGGCCGAACGCCGCGCCGCCGCTGCTGGCGCCGTAACTGCGGTTCCGCTTGGTCCGGTGACGCGCATATCTCAGAAGGTGGGCCTTTATGGTTAATGGGCGGTAAAACATTGCCCAGCTCCCCCGGCAACAATTGCCGAAACCGGCAATGGCTGCGACGAACCGCGTCCCGCGACGGTTCTGGTATAAGAAGATTATCCAGTTTTCACAATGGCTTGTGCGCCGGTCCGGCTTTGGCACGCTATTGGCAATGAGGTACCCGTCCGACCTCTTGGGGAGCAGGAGATGCACAGGACGTTACGACCGGCGCTGGTCGCGCTGGGGGTGCTTGCGTGCGCCGTCTCTTCGGCGACGGCGACCTCGCGCATCAAAGACCTCGCCAGCATCGAGGGTATCCGCCAGAACCAGCTCATCGGTTATGGCCTCGTCGTCGGCCTTAACGGCACCGGCGATACGCTCAACAATGCGCCTTTCACCAAGCAGTCCCTGCAGGGCATGCTGGAACGCCTCGGGGTCAATATCCGCGGCCAGCAGATCCGCACCGGCAACGTCGCAGCGGTGATGGTGACCGCCAACCTGCCGCCATTCACCACCCAGGGAACGCGGATCGATGTGACCGCTTCGGCGATGGGCGATGCCAAGAGCCTGTTGGGCGGCACCCTTTTGGTGACGCCACTGCTCGGCGCTGACGGTAACGTCTATGCCGTGGCCCAGGGTTCGCTTGCCATCGGCGGTTTCGAGGCTCAAGGCGAAGCGGCCAAGGTGGTACGCGGGGTTCCGACTGTAGGACGGCTGCCGAACGGCGCCATCATCGAGCGCGAGATCGATTTTTCTCTGGCCACGCTTGGCCATCTGCGCCTGGCGCTGCGCAACGCCGACTTCACCACTGCAAAGCGAATTGCCATTGCCATCAACGACTATATCGGATCGCCGGCAGCCGAACCGCTCGACCCGTCGACCGTGCAGTTGACGTTGCCGAAGAAGTTTCCGCAGAACTTCGTCGCGATGCTCACCGAGATCGAGCAATTGCAGATCGAGCCGGACACGGCGGCGAAAATCGTCATCGACGAGCGCTCAGGGGTTATCGTCATCGGCCGCGACGTACGGGTGTCGACGGTGGCGGTGGCGCAGGGCAATCTCACGGTGACGATCTCGGAATCGCCGCAAGTCAGTCAGCCGGGACCGCTTTCGCGAGGCCGTACCGTGGTCGTTCCACGCACCAATGTCGGCGTGACCGAAGAAGGTAAAAAGCTTGCTGTGGTCCATGAGGGCGTGTCGCTGCAGCAGATCGTCGATGGTCTCAATGCGCTCGGCATCGGACCGCGCGATCTCATCTCCATCCTGCAGGCGATCAAAGCGGCCGGCGCCATCCAGGCCGACATCGAGGTGATGTAATGGCGAACACAGCCGCAGCCGGGCTCAACCAATCGATCTCGGCGCTCGCTGACGCCAGCAGCGCGCAGGCCCAGGCATCGCTTAAGCTCAAGGGCAAGGCAAAAGCCGCCGCGCAGCAATTCGAGGCGATGTTTTTGAACACCATGTTCCAGCAGATGTTCACAAGCGTGGACGGCGATGGGCCATTCGGAGGCAGCGGCGCATTGAAGGTTTGGCGCTCGATGCTTACCGATCAATACGCCAAGGACTTCGCCCGCAACGGCGGCATCGGCATCGCTTCACATGTTTACGACGCCCTGTTGAAGCAGCAAGGAGTGAGCGCCCAATGAGTCAGATCACGACCGCCGCCGAGGCGGAACACGCCGTCGCGCAGGTGGCCGATTTGATCGCCAAGCTGCGCGGCGTCATCGAACAGGAAACCGCGCTGGTTCATGCCGGGAGCGTGCGCAAGGCGGTTGCGCTCGGGACGGCGAAAAGCGAGCTTGCGGGCCAGCTTTTCGCGGCCGGCGAACGACTGAAAGCGAATGCGAAGTTTTTGTTGCAGGCGGTGCCCGCAAGCGCTGCCGCGTTGCGCCAATTGCAGGAGGCGTTTCACGCCGTATTGCAGAGGAACATGATCGTGTTGGCGACATCGCACGCGGTGTCGGAGGGCATCGTGCGCCGGCTCTCGGGCGATCTGGCGCGCAAGGCTTCGCCCCAAGTCTACGGCGCCTCGGGCCGCGCGGTGGCGCCCAATCCGAAAAGCGGTCAACCGCTCGCAATCAGCCGGGTGTTGTAGCCTGAGGCTGCCGGCTGGCGACAACACCGGCGAGTTCGTCCTGCAGCCGCAGCAGCGGAGCATCCCAATTGCCCGGCGCCGGCTGCCGGAACAGGCGCATGGTCGGATACCACGGGGTATCGGTGCGATCCAGCAGCCACCTGAAATCCGGCGAAAACGGTATCAGGACGGCGACGGCCTTGCCCATGGCGCCGGCAAGATGCGCCACCGACGTGTCGACGGAGATGACGAGATCAAGCATGGAAATGACAGCGGCAGTATCGGCAAAATCAATAAATTCCTGACCGAGCTGAATGACCCCAAGTGCATCCAGCGTTGCCGCATCGGTCTCGTCGACGTCTTTTTGCAGGCTGACAAAATCGACGCCGGCAGCAGATAGCACCGCGGTAAAGCTTTGCAGCGGTATTGAGCGGCGACGGTTGTTAGAATGCGCGCTGGTGCCGGCCCAGCATAGTCCGACCCGCAACCGGCCGTCATCGGGCAGCCGCCGGCGCCATTTGGCAATTCGCTCCTCATAGGCGCGAATATAGGGAACGTTTGCCGGTATGGTTGCCAACTCGGTTTCGAACGCCAGCGGCAGGCTTAACAGCGGACAGTGCAGGTCGAATTCCGGTAGCGGCTCGTTTTCGCCGAACACGCCCGCAACGCCGGGAACGGTTGCCAGCAGATCGACCACCGGACGCTGCACGCCGAGCAGCACCTTGGCCCCCAGCGCCGCGATCAGCGGCGCATAACGCACGAACTGGATGGCATCGCCCAAGCCCTGTTCGGCTATCAGTAAAATCGTTTTGCCGTGCAGCTCTTTCTCGCCGCGCCAAACCGGTTGCGGCACGGCTCGCCGCAGCGGCGCGAATTCTTTCTTCTTCAAGCGATATTCATATTGCCGCCAGCCGTTGCGAAAGTCGCCCAGACAGAGCCGCGCAAGGGCGGCGTTGAAATTGGCGTCGGCGTGCTCCGGGTCAAGTTCTATCGCCGCGCTGTAGCTCGCCAACGCCTCCTGCATCTGAGCCGAAGCCATGAAGATATTGCCGCGGTTGACGTGGGCCGCGACCGCTCTCGGTTCGATCCGAAGCGCGCGGTCAAAACTTGCCAGGGCTTCGTCCGTCCGGCCGAGAGTAGCGAGGGCGGTGCCGCGGCCGGTCAGCGCCTCGGCATGGTCGGGATTAAGCGCGAGCGCGCGATCGTAACACGCAAGCGCCTCGGCCTGGTGTTTGAGCCGCAGTAAAGCGTTGCCCCTGTTGGTGAGGATGAAGATATTTTCGGGATCGCTCCCGAGAACTCTTTCGAAGCACGAAAGCGCCTCCTCGCAACGATCAAGTTCCAACAAAGCGACGCCACAATTGGTCAGAATGTCGGGACGATCGGGCGCCGCCGCGAGCGCCGCTTGATAGCTCGATACGGCCTCCTCGTGCCGGTCAAGTGCGGCAAGCGAATTGCCGCGATTGTTGTGCGCATCGGTAAGGCCCGGCGCCAGCGCCAACGCACGGTCATAGCTTGCCAGCGCTTCGTCGTGGCGGCCGAGGCTTTTGAGCGCATTGCCGCGATTGTAATACGCGCCGGCGTCGTTGCGGCGCATCGCCAGCACTTTGTCGAAGCTCGCCAGCGCCTCTTCATGGCGTTTCAGCGCATCGAGAATGACGCCGTAACTGGAGAGCACGTCCGCCGATCGCGGCTGCACCCGAAGCGCCGCCGCCACCAGCCGCAAGCCTTCCGCACCCTCACCCTGCTGGTATCTGAGCACTCCGCGCAGATGCAGCGCGTCGCAATGGTGCGGATCTGCCGCGAGAATGGCGTCGTAGATCAGCTTCGCTTCGTCGCGCCGCCCCTGCCGGTGCAACGCCAGCGCGTGTTCAAAGGAGCGCGCGAGCCGCGATCGCCGTGCCGATGCCTGCCTGGCCATGCCGTTTCCCCCTGCCCCGGATCGGCATCAGCGCGCGCATCCCGCCAGGCGGACACTCCGACAGTCGGGCAATAGGGTTAACCGGAGGTGAAAGACCGGGGCAGTCCGGATACTTAAAATTAACCGCGCGCGCCGATCATGACCGCTCGGCGGCAGCTGTGGGACGGCAGAAACAGTGAGCATCCAGAGCGTCTCGTTCTTCCAGCAGGATCAGAACTACTGGAACCAATCGCAATCGCGCACCCAGTCGCTGGCGCAAAGCGACGCGCTGATCACAGCCATGGGTTCTGCGATAACCAACGAGGCGAGCGGCCTCGCCAGCATCGCCAACCAGCAAGCCCTGGATCGCGTCAATACCCAGCTGACAGCCGCCGTACAAGCCGCGCTTCAAGCTGCAACCGGCGGCTCGACATCCTCGTCGGGGAATTCGTCGTCAGGCAGTTCCAGCGCGTCCTCCGCTTCAACAGCTTCGAGCGCCGGATCGTCAGGTTCGTCCAGTTCAAATTCAAGTTCGTCGAATCCTACTTACGTACCGGCAACAGGCACCGGGACGGTGCCGCTGACCGCAAGTACCCCGCTGTCAACCCTGCTGATACCGCCGAACGGCACGATCACGGTAAGCGACGGCACCAATATAACGACTTATAAGTCGACCGGGACCGACACGGTCGCCGATCTGATTAACACCATCAACACAAACGCGTATGGCAGCGCGCAGGTAACCGCGTCGCTTAACGCCAACGGTAACCTGGTCGTTGCCAACAAATATGATGCGGGTAACGTGACGGTCGGCGGGACCTTCGCATCGGTCATCGGTTTCGGCCTTGGCAATAACACGTTTCAGCCCACCGTCGCCGCCAACGGTTCGAACGGTTGGAGCACCCCCGGCTCTTCCAGTTCCTCGACGGCTTCGTCTGCGAGCGGGACTGGCAGTTCCGCTGCTTCGTCAGCCGGCACATCGACCGGTTCGTCTTTGGCCATTCCTAATAATTCGGCTTATGCGCTGCAGACCGGCAGCACTGCGGAACTCCTTCTGGCTAGCAGCGGCCTGGGCGGGACACTGCTTAATGTCCTCGCCTGACCGGCGGCTCGCGCTCTCCCAAACCACGGCTCCGGCGGGTGAGCGCCGAACAAGCAAAAAATCCGACCTACCCTGCAGGACGCCAAACGCGCGATGATTACCGCTGATTCAGTTTTCGTTTGGAAATCTCTAAATCGAGGTGCGGACCAATTCATATGTTAGACACCTACGAGACCGCCCAAACGCTGCAGACTGCACATGAGCTGCGCCGGAGCGGCAAACTTAACGAAGCGGCCAGGCTGTACCGCAAGCTAATACGAAAAAATTCCGATGATTTTCACGCGCTGCACTTTCTCGGCGTCACCGAGGCGGGTGGCGGGAATTTCAAGGAAGCCAGGCGGCTCATGGCGCGGTCGGTGTCGATCCAGCCGCCCAATCTGCAGTTCATAGAGAATTACGCCACCGTATTGTTTCAGGCCGGCGACTACAGGTCTTCGCTCGACGTTTGCGAAGGTGGACTGAAGCTCAACTCCAGCAGCATCGCGCTGCTCTATGTGAGCGCGCTGGCCCTATTCAAACTCGACCGATTCGACGAGTCGCTGACGCAATTCGACCAGCTTATCCTGATCGCGCCGAAACATGTCGCGGCGCTTAACGAGCGTGGGTCCGTGCTTGCGGCGATGGAACGTTACGACGACGCGCTCGCGACCATCGACAAAGCGCTGCTCGTCGATCCGCGCTGCATCGATGCGCATCTGAACAAGGCCGCCACATTCAAGGATATGAAGCGGTACGACGACGCGCTCGCTGCGTACGAGCAAGCATTGGCGTTGCGGCCAGACCTCACCACGGTCTGGCTTGACCGCGGCGCGATTCTGGCCAGGCTCGGACGTTACGAAGAAGCGATCGCCGTCTATGACAAAGCGCTCTCCGTGAATGCGGGTCTTGCCGAGGCCTGGCTGGGTGGCGGCAACGTATTGTACGAACTCAACCACACCAACGAATCGCTGACCGCCTACGACAAGGCGCTGGCCTTGAACCCCGGCCTCGCCGAGGCCTGGCTTGGCCGCGGCAACATCTTTGGCAGACTCAAGCGCCAAGATGATTCGCTCACCGCGTATGAGAGGGCGCTGGCCTTGAACCCCGGGCTCGCCGAGGCCTGGCTTGGCCGCGGCAACGTTCTTCACGAAGTCGGACGCCACGACGACTCGCTTGCCGCTTACGACCGGGCGCTTGAATTGAACCCGGACCTCGCCAACGCCTGGCTTGGCCGCGGCAATGCTCTCTACCTGGTTCAGCACTACAAGGACGCGCTGGCCGCTTACGACAAGGCGCTGGAATTGAATCCCGACCTCGCCAAAGCCTGGCTCGGGCGCGGTAACATTCTCAGCAGCGTCGGCGTCATTGGCGAGTCGCTTGCGGCTCACGAAAAGGCACTGGCGCTGCAACCCGAACTCGCCGAAGCCTGGCTCGGGCGCGGTAACGCGCTCAGCGAACTGAAACATCATGACGAAGCACTTGCCGCTTACGACCGGGCGTTGGCATTGAACCCCGACCTGGTCAGCGCTTGGCTTGGTCGCGGCAACGTCTTTGGCGATTTTGGCCGGCACGATGACTCGCTCGGCGCTTACAACCAGGCGCTTGCACTCAAACCCGACTTTGTCAAAGCTTGGCTTGGCCGCGGCATGGTCTTCAGCAGGAACGCCCTGCACGACGACGCTATGGCGGCTTTTAACCGAATGCTGGAGCTCAAGCCCGATTCCGCTGAAGCCCGGCTTGGCCGCGCCCGTTCGCTTTTTGAAACCAATCACACCTCCGAGGCGCTTGCCGAAGTCGACGAGGCACTGGCGATCAAGCCCAATCTTCACCCGGCGATTGCCTACCGCATTTATGTGCTTGACTTCGCAAGCGACGTCGGCGTCGCGGAACAACAAAAGGCGCGCAGCCAATGGTGGCAGGCGATCGGCGCAAAAATACTCGAACAGACACGGAGCGAACACCTCAACAGCCGCGATCCCGACCGACGGCTCAGAATCGGCTATGTCTCCGCCGATTTCCGCATGCACTCGGCGGCGTTTTGCTTCAAGCCGGTGCTGCTCAATCACGACAAGACCCGGTTCGAGATTACGTGCTATTCGTCGTCGCTGCAGGAGGACAAGTACACCGAGGATTTCCGCCGCATCGCCGACCGCTGGCGTAACGTCACGCAATTGTCTGGCGACGAGTTCAGTGCGCAAATCCGGGCCGATGAAATCGATATTCTGGTCGACCTGTCCGGCTATTCGGCCGGTAACCGCCTCGGGGTGTTTGCGCGCAAGCCGGCGCCGATCCAGGTTACCGCCTGGGGGCACGCAGCCGGCACCGGCCTGGCGACAATGGATTATCTGTTATCGGATCCGGTCGCATGCCCCCCCGAGGTCCGACACCTGTTCGCGGAAAAGATTGTCGATCTTCCCTGCGTTATCACGATTGAACAATTGCCGGGCGAGACGCAGCCGTCCGATCCGCCGGTTCTGTCGAACGGACATATCACCTTCGGGGCTTTCAATCGTTCAACCAAGATCACCGCTGAGGTTGTCGCGCTTTGGGCACGCATCCTCCATGCAGTGCCGCAATCCCGCCTGTTGCTGAAGCACTACGGGTTCAATCAGCCGGCCGTGCGTATGGCGACGCTGGAAAAGCTCACGAGCCATGGGGTCGATCCGGACCGTATTGCGTTTCTCGGCTCGACATCGCGCGCGGAGCACCTTGCTGCGCTCCGGTATGTGGATATCGCCCTTGATCCGTTCCCGCAGAATGGCGGCATCAGCACATTCGAATCCCTGCAGATGGGCGTGCCGACGGTCGCGATGCTGGGCAAGACCATACCCAGCCGTATTGCCGGGGCGATCCTGACCGCGGTCGGCCTGGACGATTGGGTGGCGGAGGATGCCGATGGCTACCTTGCGATCGCAACGAAATTCGCAGCCATGCCCGCTTATCTTAAAGCGTTGCGGCATGAATTGCCCGTGAGGCTCTCAACCTGTCCTGCGACCAACAACGTCCTCTATACCAAAGCGGTTGAAAAGGCGTACCGCACGATGTGGCAGGATTACTGCCGCTCCGCGACCGCGCAAGCTTCGGCGGCCTGAAATTTGGCGCCGTCGCGCCGAACGGCAGCTACGGAATTCCGGGGTCGGCGGGCTGCGGCTGCCCGACGTCCACGAGGTAATGAAACGAATGCGGCATGACCTGTCCGTCCACCACGATCGGCCGCTTGTCGAGCAGTTCGAATTTCAGGTTTGACAGTCCGTCGCTGTGCATGAATTCCGCGAGGCGGCTGCGGCGTTGCAGAAAAACCGCACGCGTCCGCTCGGCCTCTTCGGTGCGCGCGCCGGCTTTGGTGTAGCCGGCATGCGGATGTGGTAGCGGCAGATAGGTACCGTCCCTTTTGTCGAACCCCAGCCCCGCCAGATGGCAGCGGCGTCCCAGTTCCAGGTCTTCGCAGCCCCATCCCCAATAGACGTTCGGATAGCCGTTGACATGCTCGAACGCGGCCTTGTCGAACAAAACCACGGCGCCGAAAAAAAACTCCGGGTCTTCCCGCAACGTCAATCCGTGCCAGGCCAGACGCGCGGGCCGCGCCGACCAAGAATAGTCGGCCCACAGCGGCAGGTAGTCGACATCGTGGAAACAGACATAATCGGCGCGGTCGCGAGCCAGCGCGTAACCGCAATTGCGCAGGCGGCCGCGGTTGAATGCGGCAATTCCGCTCTGTTCGACCACATGGAGCGAAAACGCGATGCGGCGGTCGAGCTTGTCGCGCTGGAAATACGTCGCCAGATGCGGCACGAATTTGCCCAGATGTTCGGCGCGGTCACGGTAGGGCACTATGATCGCCAGAGATTTGTTGTAGCCCGCAGCCACTTCGCCGTCGAATCCCTCCATTTGCGGATGGCGCCTCAGTTGCCGACAAACTGCGACGACAGCTCGCCGCAAAACGTCATCGGACCGACGTGATTGAGTTTGCTGTCGAGATCAGCCCAGATCTCGCCGCCGATGTCGGTCCAGCGTTTGCAAAAAGCAAAATCCTCGCTGAGATAGGTGCCGTCCTCGGCGATCATGTTTTCGAACAAGGCGAAGCGGTTTTCGCTCGCGCTCGCCGCATCGAGGGAGTGATCGCGCTTGTACCGAAGCTGCGGATAGAGCGCACACATGCGCTCCAGCGCCGCGCGCCTGATCATGAGAAAGCCGGTGCCGGCGTAACGCACCTTGACGAAGCCTCCCTTGGCAATAACAGCGTTGGGGTTTTCGACTTCAAACACGTACTGCAGCGCCGCCGCCGCGGGATTCCGCCGCGCGGATTCGATCGCCGTCCTGACCTTGTCCCAATCGATGCGCTTGATCGGATAGACCGCCGCGCACATATCGGCGCCGCACCCGATCAGGCGCAAGACCTGGTCCGGCTCGAAACCGATATCGGCATCGACAAACAACAAGTGCGTTGCGGTCGGATCGTCGAGAAATTGCGAAATCAAACTCGCTCGCGCCCGGGTAATAAGCGCATCGCCGTCCTTGAACAGAATTTTCAGGCTGACATCGCCGTATGACCGCAACGCGCTCTGCAACTTATAGAGCGAGCCGGCATAGAGCACGGAAATCTGTCCGCCGAAGCAGGGTGTGGCGACAACGAGCTTGACCTGATTGGCTTTGGCGGATGCCGGTGCTGCGGTAGCGAGCGGCGCGTCCGCGGGTTTCGAAGTTAGCGTCTCGGACATCGCGGGCGCCTGTTCGTACATCAGCATCTCCAAACGTGGTTAATAAATAGCGAAGACAATGGTTAACGACCAATGAAACAAACGCGCCTCCGGTCAGAAATGCATTGAAAATCTTCGGCGACCGTGCGCCGCTAATGCCAAGTATTAATCTGCATTAAAATTTGCGATCGCGCCGGGCCATGCCGGCGAAATCCAGGCGGCCGCGAAAATCCGCTCTTTTACGCGTCCTTAAATTGAATAGGGCAAACCATTAGCAGCCGGTCGTCTTGATCGGAATCTTGCACTCGCCGGTACAGCACGTATCGCAAGCGCAAACCAGTACGGCCTGTAACCAGAAGGGTACCGCAATGTCTGACATTACCTTGACGACCGCCATCCGGCAGAACCTGTTGTCGCTGCAAGACACCTCCGCCAACCTGACCACGACACAAGAGCGTCTCTCGACCGGCAAGAAGGTCAACACCGCCTTCGACAATCCGACCTCTTACTTCACCTCGCAGGCGTTGACCAACCGCGCCAACGACCTCAGCTCGCTGCTTGACCAGATCGGACAGGCGCAGCAGACGCTGCAGGAAGCCAATAACGGCCTGACGTCGCTGACCAGCCTGCTCGAACAGGCGCTGTCGACCGCGCAACAGGCCCAGCAAGCGGCGCTCGGCACCGTGAACTACTCCACGATCACCGGCACCACTGCGATTGCCAATGACACCACCCAGGCTCTTAGCACCGCGACTGTCGCCAGCGCGGTGGCCAGCGCGGGCGTAACGGCGTCGGTGCAGTCGAACGTCAATCTCAGCTCTGCCGGCATCGCCACACTCGCAAGCACCGACACGCTGGTTTACACGCTCGGCTCACATACCGTCACCGCCACATTCGGCTCTACCGATTCCACAGCGTCCAACACCTTCACCGATGCCGCCGGCCTGATCGCCGTGCTGAACGGCGGTGCCGGCGGCGGCGGCAACTTCGGTACTGCTGCAACCGCAATTACCGACGGCAGCGGCGGTGTCACGGTGTGGAGCAACGACGTTTCCACCAACTTCAACGTCAGCTACTCCTCCGCGCACCTCACGGCCAATCCCGGGGATGTCACCAACACAGCCCACTCTTTGGGTAGTGCGCTGACGTTGTCTGACGGCACCCACAATTCAAGCTTCTACTACGTCGCCCAGAATGCGCAGGCGGCCGACGGCACCTTTTCCAATATCGCCGGCCTCATCAGCTCGATCGGCAACGCCACCTATTCCACCGTCAGCACCACGATCACGCCGACCAACCCCGGCGCCAACGGCTACCTGCAGCTCGCTGCCGCCAACAACGTCGGGATCACGGTCAGTGGCGCCATCGGCGGCGCGCTCGGCTTCAGCAACTCGACCTACGAAAACAATTACAACGCCCAACTGGCCAGTCTAAACAACGATTCGCTGACGATCCAGGTCGGCACCAACACGCACACCATCTCGTTCGGCACGGGCGCTAGCCAGATTGCATCGAAGACGGCCCTTACTTCGCTGCTGTCCACGTTCGGCGACATAAACGGCTCCTTCAACGCGTCGAACGACCTGGTGCTCACGCCGAGCAGCACCTCCACCGTCACCATCGGCGGCACGCCGGCGGCGGCCGCACTGTTTGGCATCGGCCTCGGTAGCTACACCCCGACCGCGACGGTGGTCACTCCGAGCTCTACCCGCTCGACCCTGCAGACCAACTACAACAATCTGTTGACGCAGGTCAATCAGCTCGCCTCGGATGCGTCGTACAATGGCATTAATTTGCTCAACAACAACAACCTGACGGTCGTGTTCAACGAGACCAATACCAGCTCGCTTGCGATCCAGGGCGTGAACGACCAGTCCGGCGGACTGGGCCTGAGCGCGCTCAACAACAACCAGTTCCAGGACAACAACTCGATCAATACCGTGGTCACGGCCATCAATGACGCGATCACGACCGTGCGCGCCCAGACGCAGACGTTCGGCTCCAACTCGGGAACCATCCAGACCCGGCAATCGTTCGAGCAGAACACCATCAACACGCTGCAGACCGGATCGAGCAATCTGGTGCTCGCCGACCAGAACCAGGAAAGCGCCAACCTGCTCACCCTGCAGACGCGCCAGCAACTGGAAATCTCGGCACTGTCGATCGCCAACCAGGCGAACCAGTCAGTGCTCAAGTTGTTCCCGTAAGACCCTTCCAGAACAGGCCTCTGGTGAAGACGGCGGGGCGCAAGCCCCGCCGTTTTTTTTCTTGGCGGCCGCCGATAAATCTGGGCGCCGCCAGTCACGTGCAATCCACTCACGCGCTTAGCTGAGCCTTAACCCGCATCGTCAAGCATAGAGCAGCTTCGCCGAGGTGTGACCGTGGCTCTGAAAATCGAACTCAAGCCAAACGAACGCGTCATCCTCGGCGATTGCGTCGTTACCAATGCCGGCAGGCGTACGCACCTCGTCATTGAAGGCGTGGTGCCGGTCCTGCGCGAGAAAGACATTATGACGCTACGAGAGGCGGTCACGCCGGCCAAGCGCATCTATCTCGCAGTGCAAAACATGTACACGTCGAAGCGCCCGAAAGACCACCATGCGCGGTATCTCGAGCTGGTACGCCGTTTCCTGAGCGCCGCACCGCACGCGCGCTCGCAAATCGATAGCATCAATAATCGAATCTTAACGGGCGAGCTGTACAAAGCCTTAAAGGAAGCGCGCAAGCTGATTGCTGACGAAAAGAGGAACCATTCGCCCATGAATTATGCCAGCAAGGCCTACCAAAAGATCGCCAAAGAAACGGCCACCCCGCGCGAGCTGGAGGCGAGCCTGCTCCTGAAAGCCGCCGCCCAATTGCAGGCGGTGTATGACTCGTGGGAAGGCAAAAAGCCGCGCGAACTCGATGACGCGCTGTTATACAATCGCCGGCTCTGGACGGTGTTCATCGACGTGGTGATGAGCGATGACAACAAACTGCCGCTGGAGGTGCGCCAGAACATCGCAAACCTGGGCGTATTTGTCATGGGCGAGACGTTTTCGCTGATGACTCAACCGAAGCCGGATCACCTGACGTCAATGATAAAGATCAATCGCGGCATCGCCGCAGGATTGCGCGGCAAAGCGTAACGGAGCGGGCGGTAACAGCGCCCTTTGCTAAAAGCCAGCGAGGCCGCTACCCACTGCGAAAGTCGCTCAAATGCCTGATGCGCCTGAGTTGATATCAGGCGCCGCCCTGAAGGCGGCCACTGTCAAATTCCTGGGCGAAACGAAGGCCAAGGTCGAGCAAGAGCAAAAAGGCTTGCTCGGTACGTTCGACAGCTGGTTCACGCGGGTCATCAAAGCTCTCATACCGTTAGACGGCGGCCAGCCGTGGGAAGATATCGTCCGCGAATATGCATTGCGTTCGCCGGCCCAAGGCCAGGGCCTGCAATGGGATCTGCACCGCCTGCGTCTTTTTCTCGATCGCCGGCAGCAAGGCCGCTTCGTCGAGTTTTCCGAGCGGGAGCGGTCGGCGGTTCACTATCTTCCCGGGTACGGTACGGAGTTTGGCGTTGATGTGATGCTGACTTGGCAAGGCGCGCCCGCGCTCATGCGCTGGCGCGGTACGCCGCTGCTGAAGACCGTGTTCGATTTTGCGATCTACCCGGCGCTGATTGCAGAACTGCGCCCGCGAACGGTGTTTGAAATCGGCTCCGGATCGGGCGGCAGCGCGGTCTGGTTCGCCGACAATCAGGCGTTTTGCGGGGTCGACGGGCGGGTCCATTCAGTAGACCTGGTGAAGGCCCAGCTGGAGCACCCGAACGTCAGTTTTCATCAGGGCGATTGCTCCGATCCCGAGCGGCTGTTTGATCCTGCCTTGTTGCGCGCGGAACCGCACCCCTGGCTCGTGGTTGAAGATGCCCACCACAACGTCGCCGCGGTCATCGAGCGAATGCACGAATTTCTGCAGCCCGGCGACTATCTGGTGGTCGAAGACAGTGAAGTGAAACGGCCGGATATTCGGAAGTTTCTTGCCGCACATCCCGGCAACTACCTGGTCGACACGCGATTTACCGACTTCTTCGGCCGCAATGCGACCTGCGCCGGAGATTCAATATTTGTCAGGACGAACGCGGGCGAGAATAGGCCGTTGGCTGCTGATCCGATTCGAGATTAATCGAGTCCCGATCGCTCAGTTTGTTCTTCTTTAGCTCGGCCAACGTCAACGCCATTTTGTCGAGATCATCCCGGGCTATCAGCCGGTCGAGGGCGCGAGATAGTTGACCAGGCTCAATTGTGCCAGCCGTGCCGTGACCGACATCGACGCCGAAAGATTATTCTGCAGTGTCAAAATTTCTTCGCCGATCTGAGTCTGATTGACGCCCTCGAAGCCCTGCAACAAGTCCTGCAAGGTCGTCTGGGTTTGCGTATTCGCCGTGGTTGCATTTTTGACGGTCGTTTGCGCGTTGGCTATTTCGGCTTCGATGTCGCTGATCTGCTGGGTGCCCGGCTGGCCGTTGAGATTGGCGGTGACGTCTTGCGTGAGAGCCTGGTAATTGCTTTGGGCGTTCGGGTCGCTGGCCGAATAGGTCGTTGCGGCGAGCACTGCCACGTTGGCGACGAGCGTACTGATGGCCGGCTCGTTGGCGCGCATGCCGTAGGAAATCGTCAATGATGGACCAACTTGGGCAGTCGCCGTCTGCAGCGCCGGCGTTGCGCCGTTTTCGCCGGTGTACCAAAGCACCGTATTGGCGGCGGTGCCGGCCACCAGCGAGGTCGCGGCGTCGAACGGCGGGCCGGCGACCCGCAGCGGCGGGTTCACGTTGTTACTGACGGATCCGGGCGAAAAGCCCAGCGCACTGCCTATAGTTCCGCCGACCGTGATCGGACCGTTGCTATTGGTAAGCTCGAGCGCGCCGCCATTGTTAGACGGGGTGATCGTGGCGTGGACGCTGGACGCCGGGTTGGCTATGGCGGCAAGAAGCGAGGAGCCGGGGGTGTCGAGGGTGCTGAAGGTGCCGTTGGCGGCGCTGGCATTGCTGGCAACGTAATAGAGCGTCGTCGTGTTGTTGGCATCGCTGATCGTCAGTTCACTGCCCGGGACTATGTTCGCATTTGTGGCTGCGAAATCCGTGGCGGGAGCCGCGATGTGGTTGACGCCGCCGGTGGTGAAGTTTTGGGTGAGGTTGTCGCTGGTCAAAACGAGGCCGCCGCTATCGGGACCGCTGACGGGTAGAGTTGCGACGGCTTGCCCGTTGAAGGCCGTGTTCAAAAGAGTCTGCAGCTGAGCGAGCGACGTGAATTGATTGCCGACAGGGGCGGCGGTGACGTACGTGGCGGTGAAGGACGTCCCGCCGAGCGTGAAAGTCAGCGTGTCGCCGTTTTGCAGTTGGCTGAAACCGGTGGACGTCAGGGCGGCCGTCGATTGCGTCGAAGGCGTTGCGCTTGCGAGCGTAGTGTCGGCGGCATTATTCGCGCCGGTGACCTCCGTCTCGCCGCTGAAGAAATTGTTGGCGGCGGCCATGGCGGAAGCGGCCGGCAGCGCGGATTGCGCGAGATTGCCGACGGCCGTCGTCAGCGCGGCCTGAAGATTGGCTGCGGTGGCCGCGGGCGTTGCGCCGATGGTGAACTGGTTTGAGCCCGGCGGCGTCGCTGCGGTCGCTTGCAGCGTGATGGTTTGACTGGTGCCGTCGGGCAAATTTAGCGTGAACGCGATCGAATCGCCCGGATTTGGATTGGAGGCGGCGAGATTGACCGAGTAAGACGTCGGCGGCCCTGAGGGAGTGACCACCGCTCCAGTCAAGCTGGAGTTCACGGCGGCCAGCTTGAAGCCGAAGGGCGAGCCCGCGACATCCTCGCTGATCGAGACGGTGGAACCGGCCACCGGCGGGATGACCAGACGGCCAAGTGGGGGAACACCGGCGCCCTGATCGGCCTGTAGGCGTTCGGCGATGACTTGCTTGAGGCCGGCCTGTGCGCCGTTGCCGTTGAGGATGGCGCTGGAGCTCGCCACTGAAGGCTTGTTCAGGGCGCTGCCTGAAAACATGTAATTGTCGCCCGCTTGCGTATTCAGCGCCGCCAGAATCTGATCGAGCTGGCCCGCAGCGGATTTTTGCGCGATCGTCTGCCCGGTATTGTCTGGCGAAAAAGCCGAACTCTGTAGCAGCGATTGTTGGACCGCGCTGCTGGAGTTGCCGAGCTGCGTCAGCACCGACTGGGCAAGGGTCAGCGTGGTGCCGACGGTAGTGGCGGTGTTGCTGTAGCCGTTGATGTCGGCGAGCTGCGCGTTCAATTGCAGCGCCAGCCCCGCTTGCGACTGCAGCCCGGAATAGGTGGTGGCGGCCTGGCCGGTGCCGAGTTCCTGGCTCAGCGTGTTGAGCTGATTGCTCATATTGTTCTGCGCCAGCAGGTTGGCGGCAGGGATCGATCCGGGCCCGGTAATACTCATTACTACACCGCTTGCATCAAGGCATTCATCATCTGCTGGATAGCAGACATAACCCGCGCGTTGGCGCCATAGGCATTCTGCAGCGCAATGAGGTGCGACATTTCGGTGTTGATGTTGACCCCGGATTGATCGTTAAAACGCTGTTGCAAGGCGGCAAGGACGGTGTTCTGGCCCTGCTGCAGATTGGTCGCCGCGTTTGCCGCCTGACTTTGCTGGCTGACGATCTGGCTCATGTAGTCGGTCAGGGTGCCGGTGAACGGCGTGCTCTGGGTTCCTATACCCGTGGTCGGAGAATAGGTCAGCGAAGCGGCGGTCATTTGATTGACCAAAAAATCCGGCCGGGTCGTGTCGCCGCTGGTGGTGTTGGCGGCGTAGGCCACTAGGTTTGACGGCGAGGCGACGAGCGCGGGATTGACTTCGATGCGCCCGGCGAGGCCGGTCGTTTGCAAGCCACCCGCGTCGCTTGCGCCGGTAATCGGCTGGTTTCCATTTCCGTCGGTGAATAGCGGCAGCTGCGCGCTGCCACCCGTGAGCGAAGTGGCGGTCGTTGTGGCCGAGAGCGCATTGACGACGTTGCTGCTGCCGTTCTTGTTGATCGCCTGCAGCAGGGTGCCGGATGGATTAGAAAATTGCAGGTTCGCCCCAAGTGCAGCATTAAGCTGAGACACCACCGAAGCCATGCCGCCGGAGAAGTCGATACCGATAACCTGATTGTTCGGATTGGCCGGCGTGTCCTGCGGCGGCACCGTGCCGCCGGCGCCGAGAGAAACGACGGTAATCGTATGCTGGGTATTGGTCCCGTCCGTATACGTAAGCTGCACGCTATTGCCCGGCAACACGGAGCCGACGTCAACGTTGAAGCCGGACTGAGCGCCGACGGTCACCGCAGTTCCGTTTGTCGTCTGATTCGACAGCGCCTGGGACATCTGGTTGGCGAGTTCGTCGAGCTGGGTCTGCGCCTGCGGCAAAATGCTGTCGCGCATCTGTACATAAGCGCCAAGTTGGCCCGACTGCAGCGCATTGGTCGCGATCAGGTCGGTCGTGGCGCCGCCCGGCGAGACGAGTGTGACCGTACCAGCTCCGTCTGCGCTCGGATTTGCACTCCATAAGGCGGTGGCGGTGAGGTTTCCGACATTGCTGAATTGCAGCTGCGAGGCCTGCGGACCGGCGACAAGCTGCTGGCCCGTTCCGGTGAAGATTGAAATCTGATTGTTTGGATTCTGCACCACCTTGACATTCATCAGCTGGCTGAGCTGGGTAACATCCTGGTCGCGCTGATCCTCGAGCGTTGCCGTGGAGCCATCAGTGGGGCTCGCTCCCTGAAGCTGCAGATTGATCTGGGCAATCTGTTGCAACGCATTGTTCGCCGTTTGCACCCCATTGGCGATGCCCTGCTCGGCCTCGGTGCGAAGCTGCTGGACGGTGGTGGTCATGGAATTGAGATTCTGCGCCAGCTCTTGAGCGCTGCCGACCACGGCGGACTGTTGCGAAGTCGAGCTGGGATTCGTCGCCAGCGACTGCAGGGCGGTGGTGAAATTATTGTAGACGGCATCAAAAGATGAAGAGGATCCAGGCGTGCCGTAAATCTGCTGAAGCTGTTGATAAAGCTGCGAGGTCGTACTTGCGTAGGAGTCGCCCGAGGTTTCGGTCCACAATTGACTCTGCAACAAGGTGTTGAGATTGCGATTGATCCCGCTCGTATCGACACTCGCACCGGGCTGGCCGGCAACCACCAGTTCGTTCTGGTTGACGCTCTCGTCGACGTAGCCCGGCGTGTCGGCGTTCGCCACGTTTCCGGCGATCACCGACAGGCTTTGCTGAGTGACGTTGACGCCGGCCAGGGCGGCGGATAACGCCTGGGAAAGACCCATTTTCGCTAGCTCTCCAAGGAGCCTATCGATCGCGCCCGGCGCCGCTCATCCTTATTGGATGACCTGCAGCAAGGCCTGAATCATCTGATCGGCGGTCTGCATGACCTTGGCGTTGGCGGAGTAAGCCTGCTGCGCGACGATCAACTGGCTGAATTGGGTTGCGATATCGACGTTTGAGGCTTCGAGCGAGCTGCCGACGACTTTGCCGGTGGCGCTGAAGATCGGCGGGCCGGAATCGGCGGTTTGCGCGTAAGCTTCACCGTTGAGCGGCTGCAAAGCGTCCTGACCGTTGAACGTCGCCAGCGTGATCTGTGCCAACGGAATGGTCTGCCCGTTTGAAAATGTACCGGAGATTTGGTTCTGGCTGTCGACCGCAACCGATTCAAGCTGGCCGGAGGCAAACCCATTTTGTTGCAACTGGCTTACCTGCGTCGTCCCGCTGGTGTTGGCGAACTGGGTCAGACCGGAGCCAAAATTGAGCGCGACGTTGCCGAGCGAGTCGCCGTTCACGGTTAGATTTTGCAACGTCACACTGGAAATGGGTGGCTGCAACTGGCCACTCGAATTGAAGTTGAACACGGTGCCAACGTTTTGCCACGCGGCCTGGGTTCCAGTGGCGTTCGAATTGCTCTGATAGAACAGCTGCCACGAACCGGCGCTGGTCTGAGCCCAACGGAATTGGACGTTCACCGGATTTCCCAGCGTATCGTAGGCGGTGATCGAGCCGCCATCGACCGACTGGGCGGTAAAAGTCGATACGTCGTTAGCAATCACTGTATCGTTAGCCGGGTAGGCGGCGTCGTTGTGGATGCCGAATTCCGACAACAGCGCGGTCGGCGTGCTGCCGAGAACGATCTGACTGTTGGACGTCAACGTCACATCGCCATTGGCGGTGTTCACAGTTCCGGACGCGCCGCTGATAGCTGTAATGGCCGCCTGCAACTGGGCGAGCGTCGCTACTTGACCGGCGCCGGAGTTGGTCCCGAATGTGATCGTCTGCGGTGCGGTGCTCCCGACCGTAATGGTCATGGTATCGCCCTGCGCCACAGCGCCTTGCGTCAACAGGTTGGTCGGCTGGGCCGCGTTCGCCCCGGGTGCAAACCCCAGTGCGGCGCCGTCATTGCCGGTGGCGGTGACGGTGACCGAGGCAATACCTGTCGTGCCGGTTAGAACGAGGTTGCCGGAGGCGCCGCCCGACAGCGCAGCGCTGACGTCCAAAGTGCCGCCGGTTTTCGCCGCGTTGAGGGCGGTGATCAGATCATTGACCGGCGGAGCGGGCGGCCCCGCCGGTACGGTGTAGGTCGTCGGCGTGTTGGTTCCGTCGTTGATCGTTATCTGGTCGCCCGTGCTTATGCCGAGCGATGACAGCGTGGTTGCGGTGGTGAGACTGACGTTTCCCGTGAGCTTCGCGATGGCGTCCGGCCGCAAGGTGGCGCCAGTGCCCGTTATCACTGCCGCGGCCGGAGCTCCGGCGAGCGGATTTGCTTCGAAATCCGTCCCAACGATCAGTCCCGAACTTGGCGTGCTTGGCAGATTGGCCTGGTACTGGATCGCCGTGGTCGCTTGGGCTGGAACAAAATCCTTGTTGAACTGCAAAACCTCGGGCGAGCTGCCGACCGGATTGCCGGTCGCGGCATTGATCGGAATACCCATGAGGTAATAGCCGGCGCCGTTGACCAGATATCCGCCCGAGTTGAGCTGGAAATCGCCTGCGCGGGTGTAGTTGTTCACACCGCTGAACACCGGCTGGTTGTCGGCGGACCCGGTTGGTTGGGCCACCACGAAATAGCCGGAACCGTTGATCGCCATGTCGGTCGAGACTTGCGTACTTTGAATGGTCCCTTGCACCGAATTGGTAGCGACCGAATTTGCAATAACACCATTGGCGTTCGTCTGCGCCACCGACGCGGCGGAAACCATATCCTCGAAGCTGGTGTTGGTCCCTTTGTAGCCCGTGGTCTGCGAGTTGGCGATGTTGCCGGAGATGTTTTGGAGCGCAAACGACTGCGCCTGCAGACCCGCCACTGAAGTCGTCAATGCGTCGAAGATACCCATGACTTCGTCTCCACTCGATCCTCAACTCGAACTGCGATGGGGCATGACTGGCCGTCCACCACGCACGCGCAGCTAACAGCAAGCTCCATGCCATTGAATTTATCTAACAATGTCATATACTTACGGCAGAGGCGTAATTTGACCGGTACGGATATGCCGGGGCAGCAGGCAGAAAATGCCGGGTCGCGGGAGGGTTTTTGCGCCTGCGGCACCGCCGCGGCGCCTTGTGAGCAACAAGTCTGCCGTGCTTAATGCGACAGCGAGCACGATCGTGCTGCGCCACCAAAGTTCCAGCGGGATACGCATGCGTTTCGAAGGTACTGATGCCTACGTCGCCACCGACGATCTTAAAGTCGCGGTCAACGCCGCAATCGCGCTGGAGCGGCCGCTGCTCGTCAAAGGCGAGCCTGGGACCGGTAAGACGGTGCTGGCGATCGAGATCGCCAAGGCGCTCGGGGCACCGCTAATCGAGTGGCACATCAAGTCGACCACCAAGGCGCAGCAGGGACTGTACGAATATGACGCGGTAACGCGGCTGCGCGACAGCCAACTGGGGGACGCGCGGGTCAAAGACATCCGCAACTACATCAAACGCGGCAAGCTATGGGAGGCTTTTATTGCCGACGAGCGCCCGGTGCTGCTGATCGACGAGGTCGACAAGGCCGATATCGAATTTCCCAACGACCTCCTGCAGGAACTCGATCGCATGGAGTTCTTCGTCTACGAGACCGGAGAAACCATCCATGCCCGGCGGCGGCCGATCGTGGTCATCACCTCAAACAACGAGAAGGAATTGCCGGACGCGTTTCTGCGCCGCTGTTTCTTTCACTACATCCGTTTCCCGGATGCCGACACGATGCGCGCGATCATCGACGTGCACTTTCCCGGCATCAAGCATCGGCTGGTGGCGGAAGCGCTGCGACTGTTTTACGAGATCCGCGACGTGCCCGGCATGAAAAAGAAGCCGTCGACTTCCGAATTGCTTGACTGGCTCAAGCTGCTGATGGTCGAGGATATTTCAGTGGAGACATTGCGCGAGCGCGATCCGAAGAAGCTGATCCCGCCGCTGCATGGCGCGCTGCTCAAAAACGAGCAGGATGTACACCTGTTCGAGCGGCTGGCGTTTATGGCAAGACGTGAGAGCCGTTGAGCCGCAAAAACCGCTCACCACAGCGAGTGCAGGTTGAACAATGGGTGCATGGCGAACGTATAGGTGATGCCAACCCCGACGGTGAACTGGTTCGGCGAACCGCGCATGGTCACAAGCGGTGAATCCGCGGCGGAGCCGCTGATCCGTTCATATTCCACCAGTGCGTGAGTCGACCACTGCGGGTTCCAGAAATATTCGATCTGTCCGCCGGCGCCGTAGGAGTAAAAACCACCGGTCGCATTGTAGACCGGCAGCGCCGGGAGGCCCGAAACAGTGGAGCCGGCCGACTGAGCCGGCGTGATGCTGAAATAGGGCGACACCGCAGCACTTGACTGCAGCGTCATGCGCGGTCCGGCCGAGAGGCGGAATTGTCCGATTGGCACGACCACATCGGCAAACACGTCGCCGATGACACCGGTTTCAGCGCCGATCCCCTGGCGAACTTCGCCGCGCAACCGCAGCCACGGCGCCACCCAGTATTGGGCATAGCCGCCGATCTGCAGCGCCCATCCCACGTCGCCGAGACCGTTGAGCTGGCTATAGGATGAGGAATAGCGCGGCCAATTGATTTTGCCGACAGGGCCGATCTGCAACGAGCCAAAATCGAAAAGCGGCACTCCAAAGCCGTCGCGCGCGCCGAAAAAGAACGGCGGATCGCCGGGCTTTTGCAGGGCGAAAAGCGGGACGCCGATAAACTGATACTTATTCGTCGGAGCACCCGGCCAAGCCGGAATCGCCCGGCCTTCGCCACCTATGGTGATGAGCCAGTCAGGCGCCGGCGTCACGTATGCCGGCGTCACGTATGCCGGCGGCGCCGATGCCGGCGCTGGCAGCGGCAGATCGGCTGCAACGGCAACGCCTGGAATCGAAAGGAGAAGCACCGCAACGGCAAAACGCCACCCGCTTAGTGCCATTCTGGTGCGCCCCCGCTCCGCCCCGCACGCTACGAAGCTAATGACTCACACTGTAGGGCAAATTCAATTTACGTGCGACTAGGGCAAAGGGTTTCCAAAGAATAAATAAACCGAGTGTGGCATTCTTGTTCACGCTTTGGCTCCTTGGCGGCGCTTGCGACGGCGCGGGCGAGTTGCAGCGACATCCGGCCGCGTCAGATCCGCGTCAGGCCGGGTCGGGATATCAGCGGGCGATGGCACGATAGAACCCGAATCGGCCGCGGATCGCTGCCCAATCATAGCGGCTGCCGCTGCAGCCTCACGCGCGCGTCGGCGTGCCATCTCGGCCGCGCGGCGTCGGCGCTCGGCCATGGCGTCACGCGCTCGCCGCATCCAATAATACATTTGCGCGGTCGCGCGCCCGAAAATTCCGCCTGCCCAAACCAGTTCAAACGGCGTGAATTGCCGCCAAGTTTGATCGCCGGCAGCGATAGCGCGAGCGATAAGGGTACCGGCCATCGCCGTGGTATTAAGGCCATGACCGCCAAAGCCGCTCGCCAGCCACAGTCCGGGCGCCAGCTCCCCGATCTGCGGCATGCGATGGATCGAGTTGCCCAACGTGCCCGACCACGCGTAATCGACAGCGATCTCGCCGAGTTGGGGGTAGGTTTTCTTGATGTCGGCGGTCAGCGCGCGCCGATAGCGGTTCGGATCGCGCGGCGACATGGTAACCCGGCCCGACCACATGAGCCGCTCACCGTCGATCACGCGGTAATGATTGTCGGCGAGTTCGCTATCGCTGACGGCACCGCGATAGCTGATTGCTTCCGCAAGGCGCGGCCCGAGCGGAGCGGTGGTGATGACGTAAGTCGTGACCGGAATGAGCGCGGACGCAATCTTTGGCAGCAGCGCCGCGAGCTGCACATTCCCGCACAGCACCACATGATGGGCGCGCAACCGCGCGGCCGGGGTGACGATGCGCTTACGCACGCCGGCCGGATCAATCGAAAGCGCCGGAGTTTGTTCAAAGATGCGGGCGCCGGCGCGTTCGGCGGCGGCGGCCAAGCCCAATGCATAGTTCAGCGGATGGATATGGAATGCCTGTGGAAAGTGGATGGCATGAAAGTAACGCTCACTATGCAACACCGTGCGCACGCGTTCGATCGGCCAGCCCTCGACCTCGCCGCCAAATTCGCCGATGAGGCCGATTCGCCGCGTGAATGCGTCGCCGTTGTCGGTCTTGGAAACGCAGAGCCAGCCCTCCTCGAGAGCGACCCCCGGCATGGCATCGTCGCGAATGGCGTTGCGAACGTATTCGAGTCCGCTCTGCGAAAGACTCCAGAGGTCCTTGGCCTGCTCAAACCCGACGCGGCCGGCGATGCTCTCGGGTGCCGCGGCGAAGCCTGGAAGCACGAAGCCGGTGCTGCGCCCCGACGCGGCGGCTGCGATGCGGCCTGCTTCGATGAGCGCGACCGAGCGCCCATCGCGTGCCAGCTCGCGCGCAACGGTCAAGCCGGCAAGGCCGCCGCCGATCACGCAGATATCGACGTCGAGGTCGAGATGAAGCGGCGGCCGCAGCGGTGCATCCACCTTCGTCGCGGCATACCAGGTTCCGCCATAGGCCGCGGTGATTTCGGCGTCGTCCATGACTCCACTTTGCCCGCCGCGATCGGCACGGCGATGTGACCCGTTCGTATCCTTCGAGATTCAAAATTCCTGTGCGTTAACGATGACAGTATAGGAACTTCGTATTCACCGCACTAGAAGGGGCCGGAAATGGGACTCCGCAACAACGGAGATGAGGCGGTAGGGCTCTGGGATAGAAATACTTGCGATTGGCAACTGACGCTGTGGTCGGGCGGCTTTTGCTTGGAGATCCGAGCCGGCGAGCAGATTTTCGGACTGGCTTTAGGCCTGCCTGCGTTCTAAACCCTCAAGCGCGAGATGTTGGAACATCTCGTCTAATCGATCTGGCGGCACCTTCGCGCCGCTATCCAGCCACCATGTCAGAACGGCCATAAACGCCCCGACGATGTACTGAACGGTGAATTCGCGTTGCGCCGTCCCTTTCGCCGCGACGATGGGCTCAGAGCGCACGATGTCGGAAAGTATGTGGCGAATCGTGTCGAGCGCGACGGCGCCGCCTTGCGTCCCCACCAGGGCTCGATAGAGGTAGATGTGGTCGCGAGCATGCCGGAGCATGGTGAGGCTGAAAATGATCTCGTGTGCGTCTCGGCTCCCGTGTTTAGCTCGCGACTCTCGTTGGCGCTCAAGCAGCAACCCGCGCAAATGCTGGAGGCTGCTGCGCCTCAAGTCATCCTTGTCTCTGAAATGGCTGTAAAACGTCGAACGGCCGACGTTCGCGGCCTCGCAGATGTCCTGGACAGTCGTAGCCTCGTAGCCCTTCTCCAGGATCAGGGAGAGGTGCGCCTGCTGCAGCAAAGCGCGCGTGCGGGCTACGCGCCGATCAATCGAGCCCTTCACCGCCTTCATCGCCAATCTCGTCAAACGGGCTAATTACCGGACACCTCTGCTGAAATGTCCGGCATTAGTTATTGAACATGGCGATCAGTATCGGACAATGCGTCCAAAAGCTCAATCGCAAGGGATTAGCACCGATGATGGCGCCGGTGGTCCGCAAGCTCGCGCTCACAGCTCACATCACCTGCTCTGTGGGTTGGGTCGGTTCTATCGCGACTTTTCTGGCGCTGAGCCTCGTGGGTGCCGTCGGCCGCGACGCAGAGACGGTGCGGAGCGCGTACATTGCGATGAATTCGATCGGAATCTTAGTCATCGTCCCCCTTAGCTTAGCTTCGCTGGTGACGGGTCTCATTCAAGCGCTCGGAAGCCCTTGGGGCCTATTCCGCCACTATTGGGTGCTGTCGAAGCTGCTGCTGAACCTTCTCGCCACCGGTCTCCTGCTGCTGCATCAGTTTATGAGTGTCTCGGTGGCGGCGCAGCGCGCGCTCATCACCGCGGCCGGCGTCTTTCCGAGCCTCGGCCAATTGGCGATTCAACAGATCTTCGACGCGAGCCTGGCCGTGCTCGCACTTGTCACGGCCACCGCCTTTGCAATCTATAAACCCCAGGGGCTGACACCGTATGGACGACGCAAATTCTTGGAACGAAAGAGCCAGGCAGGGCCCCTTGCCGCAGAGAAGTCGGCGTCCGCGTCCAGCCTCGGTCAGAGACTGTTCCTCGGTATCCTCATCTCTGTCGTGGCGGTCTTCCTGACGGCCCACCTGACGGGCTTGGCTGGAAACCACATGCACTAACCGAGAACCTATTGCGGCGCGGGTCTGCTGCGCGTGGTGGAAAACGCTTGTTGCGGTCTCGTGCCGAGCCGCCTCACAGTTGAATTATGCTTTGGTCGATTAATCATCCCGATCGCAAAGTCAAGCAAGTAGATCACGCGGCTAGCCTGCAGCACTCCAAGTGTAGCATTTGACGTTCCTGCAAAATCGCGCATGAACTTCGAAATCGTACTAAACTTGCTGCGCCCTCGATTGGCATGTCGTGTTTACCGCTGAGCTACTGATATGCGTCGCTTGCTGCTGCTGCGTCACGCCAAGACCGAACGCGCCGCGACCGGCGAGCGCGATCGCGACCGTAAGCTTATGCCGCGCGGCCGCACCGACGCGCCAATCATTGGCGATTACCTGGTTCGCCATCATTTTGTCCCCGACCTCGCACTCGTCTCGCCGGCGACGCGGGCGGTGGAGACTTGGGCGCTGGTCGCCGCTTCCATCCCCCATGGATCACCGCGGGTTGTGAACGATGAGCGCATCTACAACGCCGTTCCCGAAACTCTGATTGACCTGATCCGCGAGACCACCAAAGCGCCGTCCGTCATCGTCGTCGGTCACAATCCCGGTCTGCATGAGCTTGCGCTGCAATTGATCGCCTCGGGCGAGGTCGAAGCGCGCGAGCGCATTAATGAGAAGTTGCCGACATGCGGCCTCGTCATCATTGACTTCCCGTTCAATGACTGGTCGCGGCTGCATGTCAATTCCGGTCGGCTTGAGCGCTTCGTCAGTCCGCGTACCATCGCCGGGGCGACAGACTGATCACCCATCGGATATTTTTTGATCAAAACCGCAGCGGCACGAAAAGCAAAACGATAAACGGCTAGTCGTAGAACTCCGGCGACTTCTTCTGCCCGTCGGTTTGCGGCTTATCGTGATTGATCCAAAGCTGCGCGTGTTCTTTCGCCAGGATATCGGCGATGCGCTGCATCGAGGCGAGCGTTTGCTCCTTGCTCGTGTTCATCGACGGCACCCGGCGATTGTCCCAATTGTCCTTGAAGTGAACGGCATCGCCGGACAGCACAACGGCGCCGGTTTTCGGCAGCCGCACCAGCAACGATTGATGACCGGGGGTGTGCCCCGGCGTCGAAATGATCACAATGGAGCCGTCGCCGAACAGATCGCGATCGCCTTCGAGCTTGGTCACCGGATGACTGGGGTTGAAGCGCGGCGCGCCGTTGGCTCCCGGCCAATCATATTCGGCCTTCTGTACGTAAAGCATGGTCTGCGGAAATTCTTCCACGTTGCCGATGTGATCGGGATGCGTATGCGAAATCGCCATGGCCTTGATGTCGGCGGGCCCGACGCCGAGTTCCTGGAGCTGCGCGGCAAGCGTCTTGGTCCGCTTCACGTCCAGTCCGCCGTTGCTACCCCTGATGCCTCCCGGTATTGCGGCGAGCGCATCGGGAAGACCGGTGTCCCACAGAAACCAGCCCTGCGCATGGTGGATGAGATAACAGTTGTCGGACACCGCGAGCGGCACGCCGACGTTGACACCGGGCGACCAGCGCGACTGATCGGGACCGACGGCTTCACCGCAATAGAGGATATAGAGCCGATCGGCGCCCGCGGCCGCAGCCGGCAGCGAGCCGAGTGTCGCCACACACGCGGCGATCGCAAGAACCGCGAGCCTCATGAATTCCTCCCTCAACTCGCCAGCGCCGCCAAAATGCGCGCCCAGCTGCGAATCCCCTTGTGGAAGCATCGCAGATCATACTTCTCGTTCGGCGAATGCACCCGATCATCGTCGAGCGCGAAGCCGACCATCAACGTGTCCATGCCGAGCACGGTCTTGAAGTCGCCGACGATGGGAATCGAGCCGCCGGCGCCGACCGTCACCGCCTTCTTACCCCACTCCTCCGCCAGTGCGGCACGCGCCTTGGCGAGCGCCGGATTGTCAAACGCCACGTCGAACGCCGGCGCGCTGGTGAAGTTGCCGAATTCGACCGAGCAATCGGGTAGCACGCGGGCGCGGACGAATTCGCGAAAGGCGCTGCGAATCTTATCCGGGTCCTGGTCGCCGACCAGCCGGAACGAGACTTTAGCCATCGCCTTGCCGGGAATAACGGTCTTCGCACCCTCCCCGGTGTAACCGCCGATGATGCCGTTGACTTCAGCCGTCGGCCGCGTGGAAATCTGCTCGATCAGCATACGGTCGGTTTCGCCGGCTGGTATCTTTAGCCCAATCGGTCCGAGAAACTTTTCCGCTGTCAGACCGAGTCCCTTGAGGTCCGCTTTGATGTCGGGCGGCAAATCGTGAACGCCGTCATAGAAGCCGGGGATCGCAACCGAGCCGTCCGGCTTGTGCATTGCCGACAGGATATCGGCCAGGACATGGATCGGATTGCGCGCGGCGCCGCCAAACAGGCCGGAATGCAGGTCGCGGTCGGCGCATGCAAGCCTGACTTCTTCGTACACCAGACCACGCAGCGAGGTCGTGATCGAGGGGGTCTGCGCGTCCCACATGCCGGTGTCGCATACCAGCGCAAGATCGCGTTTGAACTCGGCGGCATTATCGCGCACGAAGCCGAACAGGTGTTTTGAGCCGCACTCCTCTTCGCCTTCGATCATCATGGTAATATCCAGCGGAAGCTTGCCGGTCACATGCTTGAACGCGCGGCAAGCCTCAACGAAGGTCATGGCCTGTCCCTTGTCGTCGCAGGCGCCGCGGGCGACGATGATCTTCCGTCCGCCATCAAGTGTTTCGATGCGGGGCTCAAATGGCGGCGTTTGCCACTGATCCAGCGGATCGACCGGCTGCACATCATAATGGCCGTAGAACAGGACGCGCGGCGCCTTGCCGTTGGCTTGGCCGTTGCCGGTTTGGTCCACGGGAGTCTTGCCGATGACGACCGGATGGCCCTCGGTCGGGCGGATGCTCGTTGCCAAGCCGAGGCTGCCCAAGTCGGCCGCGACGTATTGCGCTGCGGTGCGACAGTGAGCCGCAAATGCCGGATCGGTTGACACCGACTGGATGCGCAACAGCGCAAACAAGCGATCAAGGCTCGCATCCAGATCGCGGTCGATGCGATCGAGGACCGCCGGAAGAGATTCGAGTGCTGTCATCGGTTGGTCACCGCGGCTTTGCCGACAAAAACCTTCTCGACTTACTTCGACTTCGTCACGGTTTTCTCTTTTGCGCACGCCAGCGCCACCAACCGCCGGGCAGCCGCCAGCACCCGCAGATTTTATAGTGCGCCGCGAAAATCATTTCCACCGCACGAGACAAACGTGCGATCCGCCGAACTGATGCTTGTCATGCCCCATGCGAATGTACATTATAGCAATAACGCGACGAAATACGGGCTGGCGAGGGCACATGGACGAGTTGATCGGGCGTCTCGTCGCCGATAGCGGCGTCGATCGGAATGCCGCCGAAACGGCCGTTGGCATTATTCTCGACTTCCTGGCCAAGGAAGGACCTGCCGACAAAATGCAGTCGCTCTTGGCAAAGCTCCCGGGAGCCGAAGCCTTGATGCAAAAAGCTGCAGCCGAAGGCGGCGGCGGCATGGGCGGTGTGATGGGCGCAGGCATGCGCATGATGGGCGCGGGTTTGAGCATGGATCAGGTGCAAGGCGTCACCCGGCAGTTCATCGCCTTAGCCCGCGAGAAAGTCGGCGAGGACGAGGTGGGCCAGATTGTCGGCGCCATTCCCGGTCTCTCACAGTTTGTTTGAGTACGCGTGGACGCACCGGTGCTATGGCGGGGTTAAGGGGAGGCAGTGATGGCTTATCCCATCACCGATATTCGGGGCATCGGGGCGGACACGGCTGCGATCCTCAAGTCGGAGGGGATTCGCACGACCGTCGGCCTATTGCGCTCGGCTAAGACGCCAAAGCAGCGGCTCAAGATCGCGGAGAAGGTCGGCATCGACGACAAGGACGTGCTGGACTGGGTGACTGCGGCCGACCGTATGCGGGTTAAAGGCGTTGGCTGGGAATATTCCGAATTGCTGCGCGCCGTCGGCGTCAAAACCGTCAACGAGCTCAAGTACCGCAACCCCCAGAAGCTCGTCGAGCAGATGTCGGAAGCCAACACCAAGCGCAAGCTGGTCCGCCTCCTACCATCGGTGACCATGGTCGAGCGCTGGATCGAAAACGCCAAGAAGCTGCCGCCGGCGATCCGCTATTGATCCCCTGCAAGCCGCCCGCCGGCCTTGCTTGACTTGCGAGGGCCACAAGCGTCATTGCGAACAACGAAAATTAAGACGCTATCGAGCCTCACGGAACCCTATTGTTCCGCTCCTTGGCAACGGCTACCCGCGCTCATCAGCATGACGACGAGATTGCATCCTGGTGGTCCTTCCATGACCGGCGTACCGTCCGGCGACAACGTGCTGTCGGGGCTGCTTGCCAAGAAGCGCCCGCTCGTCATGGGCGTTCTAAATATTACTCCGGATTCTTTTTCCGACGGCGGCCATTTTCTCGATGCGCAGGCGGCGCTGGCGCACGCCCGCCGCCTGGCCGCCGAGGGCGCCGATATTCTCGATATTGGCGCCGAATCGACTCGCCCCTACGGCGGCGCCGTTCGGGTCTCGCTTGAAGAGGAGCGCGCACGGCTGGCACCGGTTTTGTCCGGCGTGATTTCGCTCGGCGTCCCGGTCTCGATTGATACGCTGAAAGCTCCCATCGCCGACTGGGCCCTTGATGTCGGCGTGACGATTGTCAACGACGTGTGGGGCCTGCAGCGTGATGCCGACATGGCCGGTATTGTCGCGGACCACGGTGCCCCGGTCATCATCATGCACAACCGGGAGAACGCCGATCCCGCAATCGACATCATCGCCGACGTTACTTCTTTCTTTCAGCGCTCGCTCGCCATAGCAGCGCGCGCCGGTATCCGCCGCGGGCAGATCGTGCTCGATCCCGGGATTGGCTTCGGCAAGACTCCGGAGCAATCACTGACCTGCATCGCCCGGCTCGACGCGTGGCACCACTTCGGACTGCCGATACTCATCGGAGCGTCGCGCAAGCGCTTCATCAACTCGGTTGCGCCGTCCGAACCATCGGCACGGCTTGGCGGCTCGCTGGCCGCGCTCCTTTTGGCCGTCGAGCATGGCGCTGCGATCGTTCGCGTCCACGACGTGGCATCGACCGTCCAGGCGCTCGCGGTCGCCGACGCCATCAGGAACGCGCGATGAGCGACGCGATCTTTGTCAATGGGCTCATCATTCACGCCTATCACGGCGTGATGCCGCACGAAGCGAAGGTCGGCCAACCGTTCGGCCTCGATCTCGTCCTCGACATCGATCTCACCGAGGCTTCACGCTCCGACAAACTCAAAGCCACAGTGTCGTATGAAGCGCTGGTGAAGCTCGCCAGCGAAGCTTTCAGCGCGCGCCGTTATCGGCTGGTCGAGGCCGCCGCGGGCGCGGTCGCGGACGCGGTCCTTGTCAACTATCCGCAGGTTCGCGGCGTTCGGGTCACCGTGCGAAAGCCGCACGCACCGATCGCTGCGACCTTTGACGACGTTGGCGTCATTGTTACGCGCACCCGGCAAAATCGTAACAACGACCGCAGCCATGGCTGAGGCGTTCATCGCGCTTGGCGGCAACGTGGGCGATGTGCGGTCGACCTTCGACCAGGCCATTGCAATGTTCTGCGACGGCGAGGCGGTGAGATTGACCAAGCGCTCGTCCGACTACCGGACCCCGCCATGGGGCGTCACCGACCAGCCGCCATTCATCAATGGCGTCATCGCCGTGACGACGACGCTCGCCCCGCACGATCTGCTCACCCGCGCGGCGGAGTGCGAACGCAAGCTCGGACGCAATCGGGCGCACGAGCGGCGCTGGGGACCCCGGAAGATCGACCTCGACCTCCTCACCTATGACGATCTGGTGCTGATCGATCGCGACTTGATCTTGCCGCATCCGCATTTGTTCGAGCGCGCGTTCGTACTCGTGCCGCTCGCCGAAATTGCGCCGGATCAGATAATCGCCGGCATTCGGGTGCATGACGCACTCGAACGCCTAAACACCAGCGGCATCGAAAAGCTGCCGCCCCGTTAGGCGCTTAATGCCGCGTCACGCCAATTGCACGACCCGACATATGAAAAGCCATGATCTTTTTGGAACGCCGACCTCCGCTTTTCGGGATCATGCTATGTTGGCCGTTCCGGCTTGCCGTGGCATTTTGCGGCCATGACGGATCCCGAGCCCCCGCAGTTCGCTGCCGATTTTCCTCCGGCAACCCGCGAGGAATGGCGGAAGCTTGTCGATGCCGTGCTCAAGGGGGCGCCGTTCGAGCGCCTGGTCAGCCACACCTACGACGGCCTATCCATCGAGCCGCTTGCCGCGCGGCGCTCCGATGTACGACCCGTCGCGGGAAGGCCCGGCGCGACGAGCTGGCAGATAATGTCGCGGATCGATCACCCCGATCCGGCGCTCGCCAACTAGATCGCGTTGCGGGAACTCAGTAACGGCGCGACCGATCTCGCGCTCGTGTTTGCCGGTTCGCGCGGCGATCACGGCTTCGGTCTGCCGGCGAGCGAGGCGGCGCTCGAACGCGCGCTCGAAGGCATCGACCTCCGTGCCGGCATCGGCATCGAGGTTGATCTGTCACCGCTCGCGGTGCCGGCGATCGACGCGATGCTGACGGGTCGCCGCCCGTTCTCGCCGCCGGCTGCGAAGCTTCGGCTTGGGCATGATCCGCTCGGCGCCAAAGCAATCGCGGGTGTCGCCACGAGACCGTGGAACGAGCACGCGCCGCATTTTGCCCGCCGCCTCGCGGCCTTGGCTCGCGCCGGTTTCCAGGGAAAGCTCGCCGCCGCCGACGGACGCACGATTCACAATTCCGGCGGGTCCGAGGCGCAGGAATTGGCCTTCGCAGTTTCGGTCGCGCTTGCGTATCTGCGCGCGTTCGAAGCCGAGGGCGTCGCGCTCGAAGCGGCGCGGCGCATGATCTTCTTCCGGTTGTCGGCCGATGCCGATCAGTTTCTCACCATCGCTAAATTCCGCGCGCTGCGAAAAGTGTGGGCGCGCGTAGAGGCCTCGTGCGGGCTCGCGGCGGAACCGTGCTTCATTTCTGCCGAAACGGCATGGCGGATGATGGCGCGGCGCGATCCCCACGTGAACATTTTGCGCGCAGCCATCGCGACGTTTGCCGCTGCGCTCGGCGGCGCGGACGCGATCACGGTGCTGCCGTTTACCGCCGCGCGCGGCCTGCCCGATCGATTCGCGCGAAGGATCGCGCGCAATACCCAACTCCTCCTCAGCGAGGAATCGCATCTCGACAAAGTCGCCGATCCGGCGGCGGGCTCCGGTGCGGTCGAAAATCTGACCGATGAACTTGGCCGGGCGACATGGGCTCTATTCCAAGAGATCGAGGCGGCTGGCGGAATTGCGGTGGCGATCGAGACCGGCCTCATTCGGCGCAAAGTCAGCGTAGTGCGGGCCGAGCGCGCCGCCGCTGGCGCACGACGAAAAGATGCGCTGACCGGCGTGAGCATATTTCCCAACCTTACAGAGGCCGATGCCCGGGTCGATCTGCCAACTCCGCCGAATAAACCATCCGCGGGCGGTATGCAGCCGATCCGCCTTGCCGAGCCGTTCGAAGCGATGCGCGACGCATCCGACCGCTGGCTTGGTATGACCGGCACAAGGCCGAAAGTCTTTCTCGCCAATCTCGGTACGCTCGCGGAGTTCACGGCGCGCGCGACGTTTGCCAAGAATTTCTTCGAGGCCGGCGGGATCGAAGCAGTCGACGGCGAGCACGTCGACGCCGCAGCGCTTGCGTCAGCGTTTACGGCCGCCGGCGCTTCACTGGCCTGTCTCTGCTCGACCGACAAAGTCTACGAGAAGGACGCGGTCGCGGCAGCGCAGGCGCTTAGAGCCGCCGGAGCCCGGCACATCTATCTGGCCGGCCGGCCGCGCGATCAGGAGGCCGCGCTGCAGGCGGCCGGCGTGCAATCATTCATTTACGAGGGTTGCGACGCCCTAGCGACACTGCGAGCCGCCTACGATATCCTCGGCATCGAGATCGGATGATAGCGATGAGCCGTATCCCGAATTTCGCGCAGATCGAGTTCGCCGATGCGCCGGACGCGGCGACGGCGCCGGGCGCACCGTGGCTGACGCCTGAAGGCGTCGCGGTCAAGACCGCCTACAGCGCCGATGACCTGAAAGGTCTCGATGGCCTCGACACCTACCCGGGTATTGCGCCGTACCTGCGGGGCCCCTACCCGACCATGTACGTCACCCAGCCGTGGACCATCCGGCAATATGCCGGCTTCTCCACGGCCGAGGATTCCAACGCCTTCTATCGCCGCAATCTCGCCGCCGGGCAAAAGGGTCTCTCCATCGCCTTCGATCTCGCCACCCACCGCGGCTACGACAGTGATCATCCCCGCGTCTCGGGTGACGTCGGCATGGCGGGCGTCGCCATCGACTCGATCTACGACATGCGCACATTGTTCGCCGGCATCCCGCTCGACCAGATGTCGGTGTCGATGACGATGAACGGCGCCGTACTGCCGGTGATGGCGCTGTATATCGTCGCCGCTGAGGAACAAGGCGTGCCGCCGGAAAAACTCGCGGGCACGATCCAGAACGACATCCTCAAAGAATTCATGGTGCGCAACACCTACATCTATCCGCCGAAGCCGTCGCTGCGCATCATCTCCGATATCTTCGCCTACACCTCGGCGCATATGCCGAAATTCAACTCGATCTCGATCTCCGGCTACCACATGCAGGAAGCCGGAGCGACAGCCGATCTGGAGCTCGCTTATACGCTCGCCGACGGCGTCGAATATGCGCGCGCCGGCCTTGCGGCCTCGCTCGATATCGACCGGTTCGCGCCACGGCTGTCGTTCTTCTTCGGCATCGGAATGAACTTCTTTATGGAAGTGGCGAAGCTTCGCGCCGCGCGTGTCCTGTGGGCGAAGCTGATGAAGGAGTTCAATCCGAAGGACGCCCGTTCGCTGTCGCTGCGCACCCATTGCCAGACCTCGGGCTGGTCGCTGGCCGCGCAGGATGTGTTCAACAATGTCGCGCGCACCTGTGTTGAAGCGATGGCGGCAACGCAAGGCGGCACCCAATCGCTGCACACCAACGCGCTCGACGAAGCGCTGGCGCTGCCGACCGACTTTTCCGCCCGGATTGCCCGCAATACGCAGATCGTCCTGCAGCGCGAGAGCGGCACGACGCGGATGATCGATCCGTGGGGCGGATCGTTCTACGTCGAACGCCTCACCCATGACCTGGCGACCAAGGCGTGGGGTCACATCCGCGAAGTCGAAGAGCTTGGCGGCATGACCCGCGCCATCGAGGCGGCGCTGCCGAAGCTCCGCATCGAGGAAGCCGCCGCCCGCACTCAGGCGCGCATCGATTCCGGCGCGCAAGCGGTGATCGGCGTCAACAAATACCGGCCGCAAGACGAGGCGCAGATCGAAATCCTCAAGATCGACAACGGCGCGGTGCGGCAATTGCAGATCGACAAGCTGTCGCGATTAAAGCGCGAACGCGACCCGCAGGCCGTCGCCGAAGCGCTCGCCGCGCTGACCCGCAATGCCGCCGGCGGCAACGGCAATCTGTTGGCGCTTGCCATCGATGCGGCGCGGGCCAAGGCGACCGTCGGCGAGATATCGCTGGCGCTCGAGCAGGTTTTTGGGCGACACCGGGCGGAGATCAAGGCGATCTCCGGCGTCTACAGGCGGGAGGCCGGCATGACCGACGCCGTCGAACGGGTCCAGAAGCGCGTCGCTGAATTCGAGGAGAACGAGGGCCGCCGCCCGCGCATCCTGGTCGCCAAAATCGGGCAGGACGGCCATGACCGCGGCCAGAAGGTGATCGCATCCGCCTTTGCCGATCTCGGCTTCGACGTCGATATCGGTCCGCTGTTCGCTACGCCGGTGGAAGCCGCGCGTCAGGCGGTCGAAAACGACGTGCATATTCTCGGCATCTCTTCGCTCGCCGGCGCGCATTTGACGCTGGTGCCCGAGCTGAAGGCGGAACTCGAGAACAACGGCCGCCCGGACATTATGGTGGTGATCGGCGGCGTGGTCCCGCCGCAGGATTACGATGCGCTGAAGGCGGCCGGCGCCGAGGCGATCTTCCCGCCGGGCACGGTGATCGCCGAAGCGGCCGAAGGATTACTGGACGCGCTCAACCGCCGGCTCGGGCACGCCAAGGCGGCTGCGGAGTAACCCACGGCCTGCGACTTTGCCGGGCCCATGGCGATTTGATTGGCATCAATGCCCTCAATCCGCTTCTGCGGCGTTGATGGTGCACTAAGCGGCCGCCATGCGTGTCGCCGTCACTCAGGAGTGAAACGTGAAAAAACTCGCCATACCTCATGACGCCTTCATTTTCGTCGGCGACGGCCGCAAGGCCTTGTTCCTACGCAACGAGGGAGACGAGAAGTTTCCCAACCTGAGGACCGAGCAGGTCTTCGCCGAGGAGAACCCGCCGACCCATGAGCAGGGCACCGACCGGCCCGGGCGGGGCGCCGAAAGTTCGGGAACGCATCGCCGCAGCAGCGTGCAACAGACCGACTGGCATCATCTGGAAGAGCACCGCTTCACCCAGCGGGTCGCTTCCGCTCTGGAGGCGCTGGTGCGTAGCCGCCACGTACCGGCGCTGGTCGTCGTCGCGCCGCCACGCACGCTTGCCGATTTGCGCCGCGACTTCCACGCCGACGTGAAGAAGCTGATCATGGCCGAAGTCGGCAAAGATCTGACCAAGCATCCAGTATCAGAAATCGAAACTCACCTGCTGAGCTGACAGCCCGCCGCGATCTTGCCGGGCGGCCTCACTGCGCCAGTGCCTCTTCCGGGCCCGGCGCCGAGGACACCAGCGGCCGGCCCCGCGCCCGCGGCGGCCGCGCGCCCATTGAGTTCAAGAACGCGTTGAAAACGTTGCTGCCCTTGACGGCGTCGTGGCCGGCCGCGATCAGCATGTCAACCTGGTCCGGCGGCAGTTTGAAGGCCGTCACGACGGCGTTGAGTTTTGCCGCGCGCGCATCGTCGAATTGGTCGAAAGCGACGCGTCCCACGAAGATTCTTACGTCGCGGCAATTCCAACCGGCCGGCGCGCCATAACGGCGCCGCTCGGCCGCCGAAAGCTTGCAGCGCCAGTCGATCAATGACTGCTGCCATCGCGCCATCGTGTCCTGGAACGCCGAATAGCTGCCGACCGCACCGGATCCGGTCGCAGTATCGGACGAGGCGGTAATCAGATTGGCGCCGGAGGGTCCCTCCACGGTCTTTACCCAGTCACCGGCCGGCGCGCGTCCGGCGTCGGCGACGAGAAACAACAGCCGCCGCAATTTGACGCCCTCTTCCGGCTCGAGCGGCCCGTAAGGCGTGTCGGAGGCAAGACGTGCGATGGTGAAGCCGGCAAGCCCGTAATTATCGACCATGCCGCCGTCGAGGAGCTTCACGTAGCGAACTTCGCCCGAGTGATAGCGGTACATGGCATCGGCAAAAAACTTGATTAGCGGCGGTGCGTCCTGGTTATGGCGCACGCGCTCGACCCATCCCGGCAGCGGGATCGGACATCGGCCCGCAAAGCCTTCGAGCACCACGGGCGCGAAGACAACGGGGACTGCGGCCGACGCCGCCACCGCCATCGAAATCGGATAGGTGGTGACGTCGCTGCACAATGCCCTGAACAGCACCGGACCAAACACGAACGGGGTCCGGTTGTAGATATCGGAGGCGTTGATCCAGACGTACGGCCGCCGCTGCGTGAGCAAGGATTTAAAGGTCGCGTGCTCGTACAGATTGTCGTCAAGCCAGCGCGGAAACACAGTCGGATCGTTGATCCCGCCCTGCAGGCCTTTGGCGATATTCAGCAGGCTGAGGTCCATTTTCAGGTTCTCCTCCGCGTTGCGCAGGAGGAAACGCTGCTTGAAATCGGTCAATGCCTTGCGCTTTTTCAGCCCATAATAGGCCGCAAGGATCGATCCACCCGACACGCCGGTAACGAAATCGACGCGGTCGAGAAGCGAGGTGGAATGGCCCGGAAGCGGGGTCTGGTCTAGCGCGGTGAGAACCCCGTAAGAGAACGCCGCGGCGCGCGTGCCGCCGCCAGAGAATGACAGCGCGACGACGGTATCGTCATAATAGGTCTCAACCTGGTTGCCGAGTTCAGCCGAGAGCTGAGGTGCGCCGACCAGCGGCTGATTGATCGGGTCGTTGTGAATTTGGGCACACGCGACCATCAGGGCGGAACACGCAACGACACGCCCGGCGCGGACTAAACGCTGCAACAGCACGCCCCTCACCATTAACCAAAGTTATCGAGTCAGGCTCCAGTCGCGTCAAGCAAACGCCGGCATCATGAAACAGCAGGATTCTTTTGAGGTTAATGCGGGGCGGAACTTGGACATTTTTGCTGGACCGGTCGGCCAACTCCTCCCGCTACCGCCTCACCTTCGATGTGGCGAAGCGGCGAAGCTCGGCATGGGCCGCGGCGGCGCGAATACGACTCGGCGCGGCGGATTTGCTTTCCGATTCAATATGCTAGAGCGAGTTCAGCGGTTGCCGATGGGTAAAAAGGCTGATTTTCCGCGACGTTTCACTCAGAATCGGGAGGAAAGGCGCGTCGTTACGTGACAGATGCATGAATGCGATGCTTCCGCCGCACTCTCGGCGGCCTCGCGTTATGGTCATGACGAGCTTCGGACCGTCGCCGTCCGGTCGACTTTCGGACATTCCGGACGGGAAAAGCCGAACCTATTTGGCGGAGCCGCTTTCGAATCCTGCCCAGATATCCGATACTTGC
>VFSW01000492.1_pt1 | contig 58170 bp, 57 predicted proteins | sample 5358111 | NCBI WGS metagenome assembly VFSW01 (sample SAMN11554181, study PRJNA540505) | mine drainage metagenome | isolation source: sediment from site ElyBrook_90M | place: USA: Ely Copper Mine, Vershire, VT | collected 2017
GTGTTGTGTCTAAGCCCCCCTCCCCCAATCACGCCAAGCGTCCCCCGGGGGTTCGTCAAGCGGCTCGGGCCGCTTGACGCAGGGGAGAAAAATCTCACACAGCGGTTTCGCCTGTTTCGCCAGTGCGGATGCGGATGACCTGCGCGATACTGGTGACGAAAATTTTGCCGTCGCCAATCTTGCCGGTGCGCGCAGCCTTGACGATGGCGTCGATTGCTGGATCCACTTCGGATTCCTTGACGACGACCTCGATTTTTACCTTGGGCAGAAAGTCAACCACGTATTCCGCGCCGCGATACAGCTCGGTATGCCCTTTTTGACGACCAAAGCCCTTGACTTCAGTCACCGTCAGACCGGTGACGCCGACTTCGGCCAGGGCCTCGCGAACTTCATCGAGCTTGAAAGGTTTAATGATGGCGGTGATCTGTTTCATGGCTGTCCTCGTCTGCACACTGCACTTTAACAGGCCGATCAAGGATGCTGTGGACCCGTGCCACCGCCTGCCGCGTCCGCCTCGCGCCAGCGTGAGGTCATCGGCTGACGCCAGTCGCGACCGAACGCACGGTGCGTGATGCGCACACCCGGTGGCGCCTGCCGCCGCTTGTATTCGTTGAGTCGGATCAGGCGCAGCACCTGCGCAACGGCCTCCGCAGGCAGGCCCGATGCCACGAGATCCGCCGGCGACCGGTCATCCTCCATATAGCCTTCGACAATGGCGTCGAGTACGTCATAGGGTGGCAAGCTGTCCTGATCAGTCTGGTCAGGGCGCAACTCGGCCGACGGCGGCCGAGTCATGATGCGCGTGGGAATCGGCGCCTGCAGACCGTCTGCTTCGGCCAAGGCGTTGCGCCAGCCGGCGAGTTCCCATACCAAGGTCTTGCGGACGTCCTTGATGACCGCGAATCCACCCGCCATGTCCCCGTACAGGGTGCAGTAACCCGTGGCCATCTCGCTCTTGTTCCCGGTGGTCAGAACCATCCAGCCGGTATTGTTTGACAACGCCATCAACAAGGTGCCGCGGATGCGCGACTGCAGGTTCTCTTCCATGGTGTCGCCTTCCCAGACACGCACCACGGGTGCCAGCGTTGCGCGAAACGCATCGAACATCGGCGCGATCGACAACTCTTCATGCCGCACGCCCAGGCGTCGCGCCATATCGCGGGCATCCTCCAGGGAGATCGACGCCGTGTAGGGCGATGGCATCATCACCGTACGTACCCGCTCGGCGCCCAACGCATCAACAGCGACAGCCAGCACGACCGCCGAATCAATCCCGCCGGACAGACCGATCAATACCCCTGGAAAACCATTTTTCTCGACGTAATCCCGCGTGCCAACGACCAGAGCCCGCCACGCCTGCGCGTGCAGCGGCAATGCCGGCGCTATCGATCCGGCGCGCGGCACAGCCGCATCGAAATCGACGCGCAGCAAGGCGGGCTCGAACTGGGGCGCCCGCGCGCGAAGCGTCCCTGCTGCATCGAGGACGAATGAACCACCGTCGAAAACCAGTTCATCCTGCCCGCCCACGCCATGCGCAAAGACCAGCGCCATCCCGGTCTCCGCGCAGCGCTGCCGCATCACGGCCTCGCGTGCTTCGCTTTTGCCAAGATGGAACGGGGAAGCGTTGAGTACCAGCAGCACCTCGGCGCCAGCCGCCCGTGCACGACGCGGCGCCTCGGAAAACCACGCATCCTCGCAAATGTTGATCGCACAGCGAACACCGTCGGCATCGAACACCACCGGAGCGCCCGCGCGTGCGAAATAACGGCGTTCGTCAAAAACCTGATAGTTGGGAAGCTCCAACTTTCCGTATGTGGCCTCGACATGCCCCCCACGCAGCAATGACGCTGCATTCCAGCGCAACGGCTGCTGGGTGGACGGTGTACGCAGGTCGGCCTGCTTGTCAGGTGCATGGGGGTGGCCCACCACCACGGCCAAACCTGGATAGGCCGCCAGGTCAGCCGCCAATTCCTGCAATTGTTCCGCGCACGCGCGCATGAACGCTGGCCGCAACAACAAATCTTCCGGCGGATAACCGGTCAGCGAGAGCTCCGGGGTCAGCAGCAGGCTGGCGCCGCCAGCGTGCGCGCGCGCCGCCAGCGCGGCGATGGCGCGCCGATTACCGGCGAGATCACCGACGGTAGCGTTGAATTGGGCGATCGCGATGGACAGTGACATAGGTCTGGATTTTCGTTTTGGGTCGCATGAACACGAAGCGCGTGACCGTCACGCGCGGCCGCCCACATCGGCATCGTCTGTCGCCGCATGGCATTGCGCCCGGACGTAAGCCAACAGGCCTCGCGAAGCCTGTTCGAGCAAGTCCAGCACACGTTCAAAACCGTCGCCCCCTCCGTCGTAGGGGTCAGGCACGATGTCAATTCCAGCCGTGGGGGCAAAATCCATCATCAAACGCAATTTGTGCAGGTGCTCCGACGGGCACTGGCAACGCAACAAGGCCAGGTTGTCGTGATCCATGGCAATGATGAGGTCGAAGCGCGCGAAATCCGCGCTGGCGACCTGGCGCGCGCGCAGGCCGCTGAGGTCGTAACCCCGACGTGCCGCGTGGCTTTGCGCGCGCGCGTCGGGGGGTGCGCCGACGTGGTAACCGTGGGTACCGGCGGAATCGATGCAGACTCGCGCCGCCATCCCGGCATCGTTGATCATGGCGCGGAACACGCCCTCGGCCGACGGCGAGCGGCAAATATTACCCATGCAGCAGAACAAGATGTTGCAGCAATCCATGGCGTCTCTCACGCGTTGCGCGCGTCCAGGTCATGATCATCGCCAGCGCCGAACACCCGGCGGCGCAGCGTTGCAAGCTGGTCACGCACGCGTGCGGCCTGCTCGAACTCAAGGTTGCGGGCGTGCTCATGCATGCGCTTTTCCAGTTGACGGATTTCCCGGGCAACGTCTTTCACGTCCAATGCGTCGAAACGTTCGAGTTCCTGCTGCGCCCGCGCCTGCGCACGCGTGCCGGAGGCGGATGCGTCATACACACCGTCGATGAGCTCGCGCACCCGCTTCACCACCCCGCGAGGGGTAATGCCATGCTCGGCGTTGAACGCAAGCTGGCGGGCGCGTCTCCGCTCGGTTTCACCCATCGCGCCGCGCATGGACTCGGTCATGACGTCTGCATACAGAATGGCGCGGCCATTGAGGTTGCGCGCTGCCCGGCCAATCGTCTGGATCAGCGACCGCATCGAGCGCAGGAAACCTTCCTTGTCAGCGTCGAGCACCGCCACCAGCGACACTTCGGGGATGTCAAGGCCCTCGCGCAGCAGGTTGATGCCCACCAGAACGTCGAACTCCCCGAGCCGAAGATCGCGAATGATCTCAACGCGCTCCACAGTATCGATGTCTGAGTGCAGGTAGCGGACTTTGACGCCGTTATCGGCAAGGTATTCAGAGAGTTGTTCAGCCATGCGTTTGGTCAACGTGGTCACCAAAACGCGGTCGCCGGCCTCGACGCGCAGGCGTATTTCCCCCAGCAGATCGTCGACCTGATGCGTCGCCGGGCGCACCTCGATGATCGGGTCGACCAGCCCTGTGGGACGTACGACCTGCTCGACCACCGCGCCCGCATGGGTGCGCTCGTAGTCGCCCGGCGTGGCGGACACGAACATCGACTGGCGCATTTTGCTTTCGAACTCGGCGAACTTCAGCGGTCGATTATCCAGCGCCGACGGAAGCCGGAACCCGTAGTCCACAAGCGTCTGCTTGCGCGCGCGGTCACCGTTGTACATGCCGTTGAACTGCCCGATGAGCACGTGACTCTCGTCGAGGAACATCAACGCATCCGCCGGCAGGTAATCGACCAGGGTCGCAGGTGGCTCACCGGGCGCTGCCCCCGAGAGGTGGCGGGTGTAGTTCTCGATGCCCTTGCAATGACCGATTTCCGTCAGCATCTCGAGATCGAAGCGGGTACGCTGCTCCAGGCGCTGCGCCTCGACCAGGCGGCCCAGACTTCTGAGTTCGCGCAACCGCTCGCGCAACTCGACCTCGATGCTTTCCACGGCCGCGAGCACACGCTCCTTCGGTGTAACGTAGTGACTGCTTGGATACACGGTAAACCTTGGGATCTTCTGCCGTGTGACCCCCGTGAGGGGGTCGAACAGGCTGAGAGCGTCGATTTCCTCATCGAAAAGTTCGATCCGCACCGCAAGCTCGGCGTGCTCTGCCGGAAAAATATCAATCTGGTCACCCCGGACCCGGAAAGCGCCACGCGTGAATTCGACGTCATTACGGGTGTACTGCATGCGAACAAGTTGCGCGATGATGTCGCGCTGGCCGATGCGATCACCAGCACGCATGGTCATGATCATTGCGTGATAGTCGGCGGGATTGCCGATGCCATAGATGGCGCTCACGGTGGCGACGATCAGCACATCGCGACGCTCCAACAGACTTTTGGTTGCCGACAGCCGCATCTGCTCGATGTGTTCGTTGATGGCGCTGTCTTTCTCGATGAAAAGATCGCGCTGCGGAACGTAGGCCTCCGGCTGGTAGTAGTCGTAGTAGCTGACAAAATATTCGACAGCGTTTTTCGGAAAAAACTCGCGAAATTCGCTGTACAGTTGCGCCGCTAGCGTCTTGTTTGGCGCGAACACGATTGCCGGTCGGCCTAGCCGGGCGATCACATTCGCCATCGTGTACGTTTTTCCGGATCCCGTGACGCCGAGCAGGGTCTGAAAGCTGAGGCCCTCGCCGACGCCATTCACCAGTTCGTCGATGGCTTTGGGTTGATCCCCCGCCGGGGGGTAGGGTTCGTAGAGCTGGAACGGTGAGCCCTCGAACCGCCTGAGTGGCTGTGACACACTGTTCTCGACGAGGGTGGGACGGGTCATGGAGGATTCGGTTGTGTTCAGGTTCTGCCCACCCGGCGTTGCGCAACCCCGACATGAAGAGGGGATGTTGGGCCGCTGGAGCGCGCTTCACGGGATGAGAGGATGCTATCGGCCTAAAATCGAATTTTCCCCGGCTTAGGCGGCGTCCATCGACCCCCGATCCGCCATTTTGCCTCGCGCCGCGAGCAGACACACCGACTCTTTCATTCCTACCATGAGTGCTTCGCTTTTCGCCAGCGTGGAAATGGCTCCGCGCGACCCCATCCTCGGCCTGAACGAACAGTTCCAGGCAGACCCCAACCCAAGTAAGGTTAATCTGGGGGTCGGCGTCTACACGGACGAGAACGGCAAGCTCCCCCTGTTGGCTTGCGTCAAGGAAGCTGAAAATCTGCTTGCCGAGAACCCCAAGCCAAGGGGCTACCTACCGATCGACGGCATACCCGCCTACGATCAGGCGGTCCAGGCTCTGGTCTTTGATGCCGGCAGCCCGGTGCTGACTTCCGGGCGCGTCGTCACGGCACAGGCACTGGGGGGCACCGGCGGCCTGAAAATCGGTGCCGATTTCCTCAAGCGGCTGAATCCCGCCGCAAAAGTGCTGATCTCCGACCCCAGTTGGGAAAACCATCGCGCGCTGTTCGAAGCAGCGGGCTTCGAGGTTGGAACTTACCCCTATTACGACGCAGCGAACCGTGGCATCGCCTTCAGCGCCATGCTTGCCGGGTTGAACCAGGCGGCGGCGGGCACCATCGTGGTGCTGCACGCCTGCTGTCACAACCCGACCGGCTACGATCTCGATCCGGCGCAGTGGGGCCAGGTGATCGCCACGCTCCAGGCCCGCGGTCTGGTGCCATTCCTCGACATGGCGTACCAGGGCTTCGGCGAAGGCATTGCGGAAGACGGCTCCGTGATCCAGCAATTCGTCGCCAGCGGCATGGATTTCTTTGTCTCAACGTCGTTTTCCAAGAGTTTCTCGCTGTACGGCGAGCGCGTCGGCGCGATCAGCATCGTCTGCGAGAGCAAGGAAGAGGCTGGCCGCGTCCAGTCGCAGGTCAAACGTGTGATCCGCACCAATTACTCCAACCCTCCGACCCACGGTGCCCAGATCATCGCGATGGTGCTCGGCACTCCCGCATTGCGCGCGCAATGGGAACAGGAACTGGGAACCATGCGTGAACGCATCCGCGCCATGCGTCACGCCCTGGTCGAGCGCCTGAAAGCGCATGGTGTCTCCGCTGACCTGGACTTCATCGTGCGTCAAAAAGGCATGTTCAGCTACTCCGGTCTGAGCGCCGTGCAAATGGAAGCTTTGCGTACCCAGCACGGAATTTACGGCGTCAGCACCGGGCGCATCTGCGTGGCCGCACTGAACACGCACAATGTCGATTACGTGGCAAAAGCAATGGCTGCAGCCATGTTGTCGACCACCGGGACGGATACGCGTTAAATGATCTGACGAAAAACCCTGGTTTCGACGTAGAATTGGTGCGCTGCACAAGGAGCGACCATGGTTTACGACTGGTATGAATCGCAACGGGCCATCCTGAGCCCACTCGCGGACTTCGCGCAAGCGGCGTCCAAGTTCTATACCAACCCGCTGTGGCCCCTCGCCCAGACGCCGGCGGCGCATCGCGTGTCGGCGAGTTACGAGCTGATGCACCGGCTTCTCAAGAGCTATGAGAAGCCGGTCTTTGATATTGACAATATTGCCATCGCTGGCCGCGATGTCGCCGTGCAGGAGCAGGTGGCGCTGGCCAAACCGTTTTGTCGGCTGCTGCGCTTCAAGCGCTTCACGGATGATCCGAAAACTCTGGACCGGATGAAGTCCGATCCCACTGTACTCATTGTCGCCCCGCTGTCAGGCCACCATGCCACGTTGTTGCGCGACACCGTGCGCACCATGTTGCAGGATCACAAGGTCTTCATCACCGACTGGGTCGATGCGCGGATGGTGCCGACTGAGGAAGGCGTATTCTCGCTCGACGATTATGTTGCCTATGTGCGCGAGTTCATCCGCCACATCGGGCCTGATGTCCATGTGATCTCAGTCTGCCAGCCAACGGTGCCGGTGCTTGCAGCCATTTCCCTGATGGCCAGTGCAGGCGAACCCACGCCGCGTTCCATGACGATGATGGGTGGCCCCATCGACGCCCGCAAGTCGCCCACTGCGGTGAACAACCTGGCCATGAACAAGAGCCACGAGTGGTTCGAGGCGAACGTGATCTACCGCGTGCCTGTCAATTACCCGGGCGCTGGTCGGCGCGTGTATCCGGGATTCCTGCAGCACACCGGGTTCATCGCGATGAACCCGAACCGGCACATGAAGTCACATTACGACTTCTTCCTTGATCTTGTCCGTGGCGACGACGGCGATGCCTCCGCGCACCGTCGTTTCTACGATGAATACAACGCCGTTCTCGACATGGACGCCGAGTATTACCTCGACACCATCCACGTCGTATTCCAGGACTTCGCGTTGGTCAAGGGCACGTGGAACGTGGCGGGCGAACGCGTGCGGCCGCAGGATATCCGCAGCACTGCCCTGCTGACGATCGAGGGTGAACTCGACGATATTTCAGGCGCCGGGCAAACCGAAGCGGCGCTCGAGCTGTGCGCGAATATCCCTGAGTCCCATAAAGGACACTTCACAGTTCCGGGCGCCGGTCACTACGGGATTTTTTCGGGCCGCCGGTGGCGAGATATCACCTACCCGCGGGTGCGTGATTTCATCGCCGCGCACCGTGCTGGCACCGTCGCTGCCGAGGCGACGACCGATGCAGACGCGGCCCCTGAGCGTCTTCGCGCCTGATGGTGGCAAGCGGCGTCACGTCCAGCGACGACCGCGTCGCGCGCATCGATGCCGCGCTTCCACAGACCCAGTGCACGCGCTGCGGCTACCCGGACTGCAAGGGCTACGCGGCGGCCATCACTGACGGCGAGGCCGACATCAATCAGTGCCCGCCCGGGGGTGCCGAAGGTATCGCCAGACTTGCGGCGCTGCTCCATCGGGTTCCCATCGCCCTCAATCCGGCCCACGGCGCTGAACAACCCCGCCGTGTTGCACAGATCGTCGAGAGCGAATGCATTGGTTGCACCTTGTGCATCCAGGTTTGTCCCGTCGACGCGATCGCGGGCGGGCCCAAGCGCATGCACTCCGTCGTGGCGTCCTGGTGCACCGGCTGCGAGCTTTGCGTTGCGCCCTGCCCCACCGACTGCATCACCATGGAAGCCTTGTCCGATACCGCATTGCGATCCGCCACCGGCTGGGCTGCCTGGACCCCGACGCAGGCAGCCGAAGCACGCCGCAGGTATGAGGCGCGTCATCAACGGCGTCTGACAAAAGCGCTCGAACGACGCACGCAAGCGCAGACTTCGCCCGACGCGAGCGCCGTCGAACCGGTGCGCAAACAAGCCGTGATCGCCGCAGCGCTGGAACGGGCGCGCCAGCGCCAGGCTACCCGGAGTGCTTGATGAACAAGTCCGCCGTCGAGACGCTGTTCCAGCGCCTGCAGGACGCCAATCCTCACCCCCGGAGCGAGCTGCTTTACGCCAACCCGTTCGAGCTGCTTGTGGCCGTGGCCTTGTCGGCACAGGCCACTGACGTCAGCGTCAACAAGGTCACCCCGGCGCTGTTTGCGCGCGCCCCGACCCCGGCCGCAATGACCGCACTCGGGGAGCAGGGCATCGCCGAACACATCCGCACCATCGGGCTCTACCGCACCAAGGCGAAAAATGTCGCGGCAATGGCGCGCATCCTGGTGGAGCAGCACGACGGGGAGGTGCCGCGCACGCGCGCCGCGCTCGAGGCACTGCCGGGCGTGGGCCGCAAAACGGCGAATGTCGTCCTCAACATTGCATTCGGCGAGCCCACGCTTGCGGTCGACACCCACATTTTTCGCGTCGCCAACCGCCTCGGCCTCGCGCGCGGCACAACACCGCTAGCCGTCGAGAAGAGGCTCCTCCAGGCGGTTCCAGCACGCTACCTGCGCGATGCCCATCATTGGCTGATTCTGCATGGGCGTTACGTGTGCAAGGCGCGCAAGCCCGAGTGCTGGCGCTGCGCCGTGTCAGACCTGTGCGCACATCGGCCCAAGACGCCGGCACCGACGATCTGATGCGCACGCGCAACAGACGTACATCCCGCCGCAACGTCATGCGTGCCTGGATGGCATGCATGGTGCTGGCAGCGGCCAGCCTGCATCCCGGCCGGGCGAGCGCGCATTTCCCCGCCTCGGGCATCAAAGTCATCGACGACACCGGCCGACAAATCGTCCTTGCGCGGCCTGCGAAGCGCATTGTTGCCTTGTCACCCCAACTGGTGGAATTGACAGCGGCAGCCGGCGCTGGCTCCTCGCTCGTCGGCGCCGTCAAGGGCTCCGACGCACCACCGTTCGCGCAAGCGCTGCCGCGCGTGGGCGACGCATTTTCCCTTGACCTGGAAGCAATCGCGCGGCTGCATCCCGATCTGGTGCTCGCCTGGCGTTCGGGAACGCCACCGCGGCAGCTCGATGCCCTTCGCCGCCTGGGCATTCCAGTGTTCTGGAGCGAGACACGCCGACTTTCCGGCATTGCCGCCACCGTGCGCGCCGTGGGTGCCCTGGCAGGTACCTCGACCCTGGCGGACCGTTGGGCGGACGCCTATGACGCGCGCTTGCACGCGCTGCGCCAGCGCTATTTGCGTAGCCCCCCCATACGGGTGTTTGTCCAGTTCTGGGACCAACCCCTGATGACTGCGGGGGGAACCCAGCTCATCAGTCAAGCCATCAGCACTTGCGGCGGAATCAATCCCTTCGCATCGCTGGCCGTACCGGTGGCCACCGTCAGTCGGGAAGCGGTGGTGGCCGCCAATCCGCAACTCATCGTCGCCGATGCGCCCAACGCCAGTGTCTTCGACGCGTGGCGCGCCTTCCCCACCCTCGCGGCGACCCGGGATCATCAGTTCTTCCTGCTCGACCGGACACAGCTCCCACGCATGGGTGCTCGCACTCTGGATGGCGTTGCCGCTTTGTGTGGCGCGATCGATCGCGCTCGCCATTGAAGCGCGTCCACACGTTCCGTGCCTGTCAGCGCGCCGTCACCGGGGCATCAACCCGACACCCATACAGCACTTCCGGCTCCTGGTCGTAAAACCTGTTCCCAGCGACAGCCGTACACCCGTGCCAGAACATCTGCCCGCAAGACGGACGCGGCCGGTCCGGCGCTGTAGGCACCGCCAGGCTCGAAGGCAAGCACATGCGTGGCGAGACCGGCGATCCAGTTCACGTCATGGGCCGCGAACACCATCGCCTGACACGATCGCGCCTCGAGCAGGCGCGACAGCATGCCCTGATGACCGGGATCCTGAAAGCTCGCGGGCTCGTCGAGCAGCAACAAGTCGACCCCCTGCGCCAGCACCTGTGCGAGCGCAACACGCTGACGCTCGCCGGCGGAAATCTGCAACACACTGCGCCCTTCCAGCCAGGCGCAATCGCATTCTTCCAGCAGCGCGCGCGCAGCGCCTGCGTCGGGTTCGGGTTGTGCCAGCATCACGGCGTGGAGCACACCGAGCCCGAAGCGATCACGCGATTGCGCATGCATGTAGGCACGGCGGCGCGCAAGTTCCCGCGGTCCAAGACGTGCCAGGGGATCACCTCGCAATCGCAAGCCATGGCTGGCCCCGTCGAGCCCTGCGAAAGTGCGCAGCAGCGTCGATTTGCCCGCCCCGTTACGTCCGAGCAAGGCCCACCGCTGGCCTCGATCCACCCGGAGATGCAGACCGGACAGCAAGACACGCGCGCCGACACGGACATCGATGCCCTCGGCATCGAGCAACGGCACGTCTCCCCGCGTCATCGCGATTGCCGCCCGAGCAGGACGATGAACAGCGGCGCACCGAGCAGCGCCGTGATGGCTCCCACCGGCAGTTCATACGGCGAAACGATCAACCGCGCCACCGTGTCGGCAGCGACGACCATGGTTGCCCCCAGCAGCGGTGCGGCCCATGCCTGCTGGCGCATGCGAACCACGCCACGCAAGCGCAGCAGGTGTGGCGCCACCAGACCCACGAACCCCAGTGCCCCCGCCTGGGCCACCACCGCACCCGTGGCCAGCGCAGCCAGCAGTACCAACCCCACGCGGATGGCGCCGACCTGTTCACCCAGCAGCCATGCGTGCTCGGCGCCGAGGGCCATACGATCCAGGGCGTGTGCGCGCGCGCGCAGCGCGATTGTCGTCGACATGGCCAACAGGCATAACGCCCAGCCCCAGCGGGCACCGGACAGATCGCCAACCAGCCAAAAAACAGCGCCTCGCAGACTTTGCGCCGGCACCAGCGCCAGCAACAGCGTCGAGCCCGCGCCGAACAACGCCGACAGCATGGCGCCGATGAGAATCAGTTGCGCCGATGCCTCATCGTGCGGACTCGCGAGCGAACGGCGCCCGATCCACAGCAACAGGCCCAGCGCCGCCATGGCGCCGCCGACGCTGCCCAGCCACAACGGTCCTCCCCAGAGCACCAGCACGACGATGGCGCCGAACCCGCCACCGGAGGACGCCCCCAGCACATACGGGTCGGCCAGCGGATTGCGCAGCAGCAATTGCAACGCCAGGCCGGCCTGCGCCAACAGCGCGCCAGCTCCAGCACCCGCCAGCACCCGGGGTATCCGCAACGCCTTGATGAGGGGCCAGGACCAGCCAGCCGCGCCAGTCCCCAACGCGACGGCGGTCACCAGCAACAGCGCGGCAAGCAGTGCCAATGCCAGGCGTGCGTCTCCCGGTGCCGCATGTGCGCCGGGATCCGTCATGCTCGAAGCCTCACGGCAAGGCATCGCATCGTCGGGGTCAAGAGCCCGCGGGATGCCAGACGACGCCAACGAATACGCCGAATGGCTCCGGGTTGTAGCCCCAGACCGTCTGATACTTTTTGGCGAGCAGATTCTGGACGCGGGCATTCCAGTCCCAATGCGCGTTCAGTGCGCCGCCAGCGGTCAGTCCCACGGTGGCGTAAGAGCCGAGGGTCACCGGTCCGGCAGGCGACTGGTCCCATCGCGGGCCGCTGTAATGAATCTGGGCACCGACACGCACGGCCCCAATGGTCCGACGCAGACCCACGTTGGCCAGCGTTCGAGCCTGACGCTGCAACGTCGGGTTGCCCGCAAACGCAAGATTGACCGGCTGTTGCAGCGTCAGATTGGCATCGGCCTGCCAGGCACGCACCCGTCCGTGGGCGGTGAATTCAAGCCCGCGTGTGCGGCTGCTGGCGATATTTTCAAATGTGCTCGTCGCAGTGTCGTAGAGCCACTGGTCGGTGGCGCGGGTCTGGAAGACTGTCGCCCGCACGCGCTCCGCGCCCCGCGCCCACTGCAGTCCGGCCTCGACCGAGTGCGCCTGTTCGGGACGCAAGCCGGCATTGCCGTAGTACGGTGCATACAGGTAGCCGAGGGGCGGCGCATTGAACGCGCTGGACCAGCTCGCGATGGCCTTGAAGCCATGGCCGAGTTCGCGCCCGTAGCCGAGATAGGCCGTGGGGTGGGCACCATCCCCTTGCACCGAATCGTTGCGCACGTTGAGTTGCAGTTGATTTGCCCCCAGCGTCCCCTCGATGCCGACGAACGCCGCCGCGGCATCGCGGGTCGTGCGCGCAATATCGCCCGTCGATGAGTCGATCGACTGATGCTGCAAATCGATACCACCCGTTGCGATCCACCCACCTCCGGCCTTCAACACGTTTTTCCACATTAATTGCTGCACACGGGTGCGGAAGTTGCTGCTGAACGGAAAGGCACTGAAGTTCTGGATGGTATTGCTCGTCGTCTGCTGCGAGAGCTGCAAGTGCGAGTGCCAGTCCGCGCTGATGCGGTTGTTCGCGAACAGTTGGTAGAGTTCCTGGGACGTCGTGCTCTGATTGGTGTCTGTTGGTGTCGCGTAAGCCGTGCTGTCGTAACTTGCCTGTCCGCGCCCGGCGTACGCGCGCAGGCCGATGGTCTGGCCGGGCGCCAGATCATGCTCGATGGACGCGGTTCCCGTGGTGCTGCGCACGCCATTGTCATTGGGGTTGGCGAGCGGAAATTGGGCGGGATTGGCGGCGCTGAATCCGGCCGTGGTGTCGCGGGTGATCCCCGCTTGGACGCGCGTGCCCCCGACGGTGGTGTCGACATTGGCCGACGCCGTGAATGTGTGGCGACTACCCACTTGAAGCCCGACCGAAGCGTGCGGCGACGCACCCGCCCTGCGGCTCGTGATCAGGACCACGCCACCAACCGCGCCGGATCCATAAATGGCGGATACGTTGCCGCGCACGACTTCGATGCGCTCGATCTGATCCGCATCGAGATTGTTCAGGTAGGCCACGCCCGTGCTGTCCTGCGCATTCATGGGCACACCGTCGAGCAAAACCAGTACATCGGGTCCGCCGAAGCCACGCACGAAGACGTTGCCGCTCTGGCCCATGCCACCGTTGGAGGTCACTTGCACATCCGCCAACGTGGCCAGCAACGTGGGCACGTCGTGCAAGCCTGAAGCGGCAATCGCGCTGCGATCGATGACACTGACCGACGCGAGGGCATCGTCGATCGTCTGTGGAAAGCCGGTCGCCGAAACGACGATCGGCGCCAGGGTCGGTGCCGTTTCCGCGGCGTGTGAAGGAAGCACAAAAGCCAGCGCAAGCGCGCCGGAAATCAAAGTTGAGTCTCGCATGGGATGAGTCGGAAGGAATCCGGCCGCCGAGCTCCCCCGCACGACGCGCCGATCACGGACACCAGGACCCCGCCGAGACGAACCACGCCGGACGCAGCGCACGCGCAACGCCAGCCTGCCGCACCCCGGACAGGACCCCGATATCCACCTGTTGGCCGGTATCCGGGCTGGGCGGAAAACACACCGGTGCGCCTTCCCAGACAGCAAGACGCCGTCCAGTGGCTTGTGCACCGTGGTTTGCAGGCCCGAGGGCCTGCATCCACCGACCGTTGCGGGGGCAGCGCAGGCAGGACCGTTGTGGCGTCCCCCTGCTTCCCGTTGAACCGCGCGACATGCACCGTCGCGCCGGCACCAACAACGCTATGGTATTGGATCTGAAACGTGCGGTTCCGGGCTGGATAGAATCGGGACCATGAACGACGTTGCCCCGAACGATCTGAACGCCTACCTCGACGCCATGACCGAGAGGATCGACCGTCTCGCGTTGCGGCACGCCGAACTCCAGCGAACCAACGCGCTGCTCGAGCAGCGCATACGGCAGCTCGAGACCGAACGCGATGGCCTGCGCTCCCGTCTCGGAGAGGCACGGGCGCGCGTCGATACGCTGCTCGCGCGCCTCGACCCGCCCGCACCGTCCGCCTGACCCACGACCCCGGAATCCTCTCAAACATCATGAGCAGCGCCACGCTGGAAGTCAGCATCATGGGCCAGAGCTATGTGCTGGCCTGCGCCGAACGCGAGCAGGACGCCCTGCGTCAAGCCGTCGCCGAAGTCGACCGTGAAATGTGCGGAATTCGCGACATGGGCCGTATTCGCGCCCGCGAGCGCATCGCGGTACTCGCAGCGCTGAACCTGGCGCATGCCAAATTGCTCGCCAGCGCCGGCGCATCCAGTTCCTCCCCGCCCGAATCCACGCCGCTGGATCTGCACGCACGTCTCCAGCGCCTGTGTCAGCGACTCGACAGCGTGCTCGACGGCGACGGTCAGCTGCTCTGAGCCAACAGACGCCCTGGATGCGCCTCTTCCCAACCTGGGCCTACAATCAGAGGCTGTCCTTCCGGCTTCGCGGCTCAGGCATTTCTTGAACCGATGCTTTGTGCCTCGGGCCTGGAATATTTCGCATGGGTGCGTAGCGTCTCGCGCAGACGCTCCCGAAATGCGGTGACCTCGCCCACCTGTCCCGACTGGGTTCAGGAATCAATGGGCCGTGGAGATCGGGGGGACACCTCGCCAGACAATTTCCCCATCCACGCGCACGCGGATTCCCGCACGCCAACCTTCTGACGTTCACACCCATGGCCTGGTCTTTCCTGCTTGCGCTGATGCTGCTCGGCTGCTTCTCCGGATTCATGGCGGGCCTTCTGGGTGTCGGCGGCGGCATGATTCTGGTGCCCTTCCTCACCTTCATGTTTACCCAGGCCGGATTTGAGCCCGCGCATGTGGTGCACATGGCGATCGCGACGTCCCTGACGACCATTCTGTTCACTTCGCTGTCCAGCATGCGTGCCCATCATCGGCGCGGTGCGGTGCGGTGGCGTCTTGTCGTGTTGCTCGGCGTGGGGGCGGTCGTCGGCACCTTTGTGGGCGCTCAATTTGCCGGGCACCTGCGATCAGGATGGCTCGCAGCATTTTTCGCGATTTTCGTCGGTATATCCGCGATTCGCATGTTGATCGCTTCAGCCTCCAGGCAACCTGACGCACCGCGTGAAGCGCTTCCCGGGACCGCCGTCCTGTTTGCCACTGGAAGCGGGATCGGCTTCATCTCGTCGCTGGTCGGAGCCGGTGGAGGCTTCCTCACCGTGCCATTCCTGCATTGGCGCGGCGTCAACATGCGCAATGCGGTCGCCACCAGCGCCGCGATGGGGTTCCCGATTGCCGCCGGGGGGTTGTCAGGCTACGTATTTGCAGGACTGCATGTTCCCGGTCTGCCTCCCTATGCGATTGGTTTTGTCTATCTTCCGGCCCTGATCGCGTGTGCCGTGACCAGCGTGCTGATGGCCCCGGTCGGCGCCGCGGTAGCGCACCGTATCCATGTGCAGTCGCTCAAGCGGGTGTTTGCACTGCTTCTGCTTGGCCTGGCCAGCTATATGGGTTGGAAGGGGCTGCATCTCATCGGCTGATGGCGCCGACACCACCTTGGTGGGTGCTCGACACCAATGTCGTGCTCGACTGGCTGGTGTTCGACGACCCCGCGATGCGCACGGCAGCCACCGCCTTGCGCGAAGGTCGCGCCCTCTGGGCCTGCTGCACGGCGATGCTGGACGAGGCGCTCGACGTCGTCGCCCGTCCGCAGTTTGCGCGCCTCGCCCCGGCAGATGTGTTGCGCGCGCGCGTGGCGCAGGCCAGCGCAGGACTTGCCCACATGTTCAGCCCCGCACCCTCCTCGGCGCTGCACTGCACCGATCCAGACGATCAGATGTTTCTGGATCTTGCCATCGCCCGCGGAGCCTCCTTGCTGCTCACGCGCGATCGGGCCCTCCTGGCGTTGGCGCCCCACGCCAGGCGCCTTGGCCTGTGTATCGCCAGGCCGACGGACGCGCCCGCCGCCATGGTCGTGACGCACGTCCTGAACCGGATCACCGGCCCAGATCCATCAGATCTCGCGTCGGCGCCGCAATGACCATCCGATCAGGACGACACCGATCACGATCAATGGCAACGAAAGCAGCTGCCCCATCGACAAGCCGCCCCAGAGATAACCCAGGAAGGCATCGGGTTCGCGCGTGAATTCCGCCAGGAATCGCGCCACGCCGTAGCCGAGCGCGAAGCAGCCGGCGATGAACCCACGGGGGCGTTCCCGTCGTGACAACCACCACAACGTCACGAACAGCACGACGCCCTCGAGAGCGAGTTCTATCAGTTCCGATGGGTAGCGCGGCACCATGCTCCCCGACTCGGGGTAGATCATGCCCCATGGCCACCAGGCCGGAGACGTGCGGCCCCAGAGCTCACCGTTGATGAAATTGCCCAGCCGTCCAAACGCCAGACCGGGAGGAATCATCGGCGCGACAAAGTCCATCAAATCCAGCCATGCCACCTGACGCTTGCGTGCGAACCACCACGCCGCCGCCATGACGCCGAGCATGCCGCCGTGGAACGACATTCCACCGTCCCAGACCGCGACGATCTGCGCCGGATGCGCAAAGTAATAACCCGGCTGATAGAACAGAACATAGCCACACCGCCCGCCGATGATGACGCCGATCACTCCTGCGAACAACAGATCTTCGACATCGCGCAGGGTCCAGCCGAACTGCGCGAATGGGCGATCGCGAAGCCGCTGCTTGGCGAGCACCCAGAAAGTCAGGAAACCCAGCAGGTACATGATGCCGTACCAGTGGACCTTGATCGGCCCGAGCTGGAGGGCGATGGGATTGAAGTCAGGATGGATCAGCATGACCGTGGAGTGTACGAGCCTGCACCGCGCAAGGACCCCGGGGTCAGACCGGGTCGAGACGACCGCCGCGCATCATTCGGCGACTTCCGCCTCGCGCTTGCGCGGCTTTGGCTCTGGCGCGGCGATGTCCAGTACGACACTCCCGGCATCATCCACGTCGACAGTGACGCGGCCCCCATCGACGAGACGGCCGAACAGGAGTTCGTCGGCGAGCGCGCGGCGGATGGTGTCCTGGATCAATCGCTGCATCGGGCGCGCACCCATCAGCGGATCAAAACCCTCGGCCGCGAGGTGTTGGCGCAGCGCATCGGTGAACGTGGCCTCGACGCGCTTTTCGGCCAATTGCGACTCGAGCTGCAAAAGGAACTTGTCGACCACCCGAAGAATGATGCCCTCATCCAGCGCACGGAAATTGATGATGGCGTCAAGTCTGTTGCGAAACTCCGGCGAAAACGTGCGCTTGATGTCCGCCATCTCATCGCCTTTTTCACGTTTGTTCGTGAACCCGACCACCCCCCGCTGCATGGCCTCCGCGCCCGCGTTGGTCGTCATGACCAGAATGACGTTACGGAAATCAGCCTTGCGCCCGTTGTTGTCGGTCAGGGTTCCGTTATCCATCACCTGCAGCAGAACGTTGTAGACATCCGTATGCGCTTTCTCGATTTCATCGAGCAAAAGCACCGCGTGCGGCTTCTTGGTCACCGCCTCGGTCAGCAACCCGCCCTGATCGAATCCGACATAGCCGGGGGGCGCACCGATCAGCCGCGACACCGTATGGCGCTCCATGTATTCGGACATGTCAAAGCGCACCAGCTCGATCCCGAGAACGAACGCCAGCTGCCGTGCCACTTCGGTTTTGCCGACGCCAGTCGGGCCGCTGAACAGGAACGACCCGATGGGCTTGTCCGGCTTGCCCAACCCCGAGCGCATCATCTTGATTGCTGCGGCCAACGCCGAAATCGCTTCGTCCTGGCCGAATACGACGTTTTTCAGATCACGCTCGAGGTTGCGCAATTTGGAGCGGTCGTCGGTGGTCACCGCATGCACGGGAACACGGGCGATGCGTGACACGACATCCTCGATCTCGGCCTTGCCAATGGTTTTCTTCTGCTTGCTTTTGGGCAGGATGCGCTGCGCGGCTCCGGCTTCGTCGATGACGTCGATGGCCTTGTCGGGCAGGTGTCGGTCATTGATGTACTTGGCGGAGAGTTCCGCCGCAGCCGTGAGGGCGCCGGCACCATACTTCACACCGTGATGCTCCTCGAACCGTGACTTCAACCCCTTGAGAATTTCAATGGTCTGCTCGACGCTCGGCTCGGCAACATCGATTTTCTGGAATCGTCGCGACAGCGCAGCATCCTTCTCGAAAATTCCGCGATATTCCGTGAACGTGGTGGCTCCGATGCAGCGCAATTGACCCGATGTGAGTGCTGGTTTCAGCAGGTTGGATGCATCCAGGGTTCCACCCGAGGCCGCGCCAGCTCCGATCAGGGTATGGATTTCGTCGACGAACAGAATGGAATGCGGCAAGTCCTTGAGCTGCTTGATCACGGCCTTGATGCGCTGCTCGAAATCGCCCCGGTATTTGGTACCCGCCAACAAAGCACCCATGTCGAGGGAGTAGACGACGCCCTCCTCGAGCACCGGCGGAACCTGCCCCTGTACGATACGCCACGCCAGGCCTTCGGCGATCGCCGTCTTGCCCACGCCGGCCTCACCGACCAGCAAGGGATTGTTCTTGCGCCGGCGACACAACACCTGAATCACGCGCTCGACCTCCTGCTCGCGCCCGATCAAAGGATCGATCCGACCTTCGCGCGCGAGCTGGTTAAGGTTCTGGGTGAACTGATCGAGCGGGGTTTCCTTGCCGTCGCGCTCTTCGTCCTCACCGCCCACCGCCGGTGGCCGTGCCGGCTCCACGGGGTCCGACTTGCGGATGCCGTGCGAGATGTAGTTCACGACGTCAAGGCGGGTCACGCCCTGCTGATGCAGGTAGTAGACCGCGTGCGAATCCTTCTCGCTGAAAATGGCCACGAGCACGTTCGCCCCGTTGACCTCCTTCTTGCCGTTTGACGACGACTGCACATGCATGATCGCGCGCTGGATCACGCGCTGGAACCCCAATGTCGGCTGGGTGTCGACGTCGTCCGCCCCTGGGACAATCGGCGTGTTTTCCTTGATGAACGCCGACAGACTCTTGCGAAGATCGTCAAGGTTGGCCGAACAAGCGCGCAACACGTCCGCGGCGGAAGGATTGTCCAACAGCGCCAGCAGCAAGTGCTCGACAGTGATGAATTCATGCCGCTGCTGTCGCGCCTCGACAAAGGCCATATGCAGACTGACTTCCAGTTCCTGGGCAATCATGGCGGTCTCCTAAACCGATTCCATCAGGCATTGCAGGGGGTGGCCGGCCTGCCTGGCCGCCGAGACAACCTGCTCGACCTTGGTTGATGCGACATCCTTTGCGTACACACCGCAGACAGCCCTCCCCAGGCGGTGGACTTTGAGCATGATTTCGGTGGCCGTGTCGAAATCCTTGGCGAAAAAACGCTGAATCACAAACACGACGAACTCCATCGGCGTGAAATCGTCGTTCAACATGATCACCTGGTACAACGGCGGCGGTTTGAGGCTTTGCTGCTGGCGCTCGACCACCGCGGACGTCCCCGGATCCATGCCGGGGGCTTTGCGGATCTTGCTCATGGAGGGATTTTAAGAGTTCGACGGACGTCTCGCTCACACGAAGGCATCACGGCGCATTGTCGACCAAGTTTCGGGGATCGTGGGAACATTTCCTCCACGATTCGCGGGGTGTTCACGCGGAAGAAACACGGCCCCGCGGGCGGGTCGCGCGCGGGGCCGTCGGTGCAAACACGCCACGACATGGGTCGTGACGCTGCGCCTTCGCAGAAATTACATGTTGTCGATCATCACTTGACCGAAACCGGAGCACGACACTTGCGTAGCTCCAGGCAACAGCCGTGCAAAGTCATACGTAACCTTGCGTGACTGGATCGATTTTTCCATCGAAGAAACGATCAGGTCTGCCGCTTCGATCCAGCCCATGTGACGCAGCATCATTTCAGCAGAGAGAATTTCGGAGCCCGGATTCACGTAATCCTTGCCGGCGTACTTCGGCGCGGTACCGTGCGTGGCCTCGAACATCGCCACGGTATCGGACAGGTTGGCGCCCGGCGCAATACCGATACCGCCAACCTGGGCTGCCAGGGCATCCGAAATGTAGTCACCGTTCAGATTCAGCGTGGCGATGACGTCGTACTCCGCCGGGCGAAGGATGATTTGTTGCAGGAAAGCATCGGCGATCGAGTCCTTGACGATGATGTCCTTGCCCGTCTTCGGATTGCGGAAACTGCACCACGGGCCCCCGTCCACGAGTTGCGCACCGAATTCGCGCTGGGCCAGTGCATAGCCCCAGTCGCGGAAGCCACCTTCGGTGAACTTCATGATGTTGCCCTTGTGCACAAGGGTCACTGATTGACGATTGTTATCAATGGCGTACTGGATCGCCTTGCGAACCAGGCGCTCGGTGCCCTCCCGCGAGACGGGCTTGATACCAATGCCGGAGGTGGACGGGAAGCGAATCTTCTTGACACCCATCTCGCCGATGAGGAAATCAATCAGCTTCCTGGCTCCATCGGACTCCGCGGCCCATTCGATGCCGGCATAGATGTCTTCGGAGTTTTCGCGGAAAATCACCATATCGACCTTCTCGGGCTGCTTCACCGGCGACGGCACGCCGGTGAAGTAGCGAACCGGCCGCAGGCAGACGTAAAGGTCGAGTTCCTGGCGCAGCGCGACGTTGAGCGAGCGAATGCCACCGCCCACCGGGGTCGTCAACGGCCCTTTGATGGAAACGACGAAGTCCCTGAGGGCATGCATCGTCTCCTCGGGGAGCCAGACATCCGGACCGTAAACCCGCGTGGCCTTTTCACCGGCGTAAATTTCCATCCAGGCAATCTTCCGGCGACCGCCGTAAGCCTTGGCCACGGCAGCGTCCACGACCTTGATCATGACGGGGGTGATATCGGCCCCGGTGCCATCACCCTCGATGAACGGCAGGATGGGATGGTCAGGCACCACCAGGGATTGGTCAGCATTGACGGTGATGCGCTGAGCGTCTTCCGGTACGCGGATATGTTGATACATGCAGGGTCTCCCATGAGCGATGCCGTCATTCTAGTCAGCCTTGGCACGCAACGCGAGGTCTTTTATAAGACATAAGACATAAACAATATCCTGAAGCCGATGGATCTCGTTGTCGATCATTGATGACCCACACTGTCAACCGGACTCACATGCTGTGCGTTAAAGCTGCGATCCCAATGGATCGTCACATCCAAATCATCAACGAAAGGTCAGTCATGAAAAAGATCCTCGCCGCTCTGTTCGCCATGTTCTTCGCTTCTGCCGTGATGGCCGCTCCGGCTGCCAGCGACGCCGCCAAGGCCGAAACCGCCAAGCCCGCCGCGCACAAGGTCGTGAAGCACAAGAAGATGATGCACAAGAAAATGATGCACAAGAAGATGATGCACAAGAAGATGATGCACAAGAAAATGATGCACAAGAAGGCCGAAGCTGGCTCCGCCGCCAAGTAATTTGCGGTGAAATGGATCCGGGGCTGCAGCTTGCCGCCGGAACATTGCAAGGCGCCCTGGTGGCGCCTTTTTCATGTCGGGACATGCACCCCCGAGGCCCCCTGGAGCAGAACATGAACATGCACAGGCTCATCCGATTGCTTGCCGCATCCATCGCCATGGCGATCGCGCATGTTGCGTGGTCACAATCCATGACCATGCCCACCGAGGCGCCGTTGCAGGCCGGCGTGCAACTGATTCAGGCGGAAATCGCCAGCACGCCTGCCGAGCGTGAGCGAGGGCTCATGTTCCGGCGCCAGCTGTCGGGCAACCATGGCATGCTGTTTGTCTTTCCAACATCCCAGCCGGTGTGCATGTGGATGAAGAACACGTTGATCCCGCTGTCGGTCGCCTTCATCGACAACCACGGCGCGATCGTCAATATCGCGGATATGCAAGCGCAAACTGAAACGCCACATTGTGCGGCGCGTCCGGTGCAATTCGCCCTGGAGATGCCGCAGGGCTGGTTTGCATCACGCGGCGTCGGGCCGGGGCTGGTGCTGCGCGGGACGCCGTTCGGCACCCCGCCACAGCTGTAGACCCGAGCCGGACCAAGCGCCGGTCAGGCGAAATTTGCTTCGGCAAACGCCCAGTTCGCCAGTTTATCGAGCACGGTGGCGACAAAATCGGGGCGGCGATTGCGGTAGTCGACGTAATAGGCGTGTTCCCACACGTCAACCGTGAACAGCGCCTTGTCTGCACCCGACAGTGGGGTCGCGCCGTTGCTGGTGTTGACAATGTCCACGCTACCGTCAGGCTTCTTGACCAGCCAGGTCCAGCCAGAGCCGAAGTTGCCGACCGCCGACTTGTGAAATGCCTCGCGGAACGCAGCGTAGCTTCCCCATTTCGCATCAATCGCGGCGCGCAAGTCCCCCGAAGGTTCACCACCACCGGCTGGTTTCAGGCAATTCCAGAAAAAGGTGTGGTTCCAGACCTGGGCGGCGTTGTTGAACAAGCCACCCGCCGGGGCCTTGCGGACGATCTCTTCGAGGGCGAGATTCTCGAATTCCGTACCTTTGATCAGGTTGTTAAGGTTGGTCACATACGCCTGATGGTGCTTGCCGTGGTGGTACTCAAGGGTTTCCCGTGACATGTGCGGCGCCAATGCGTCAATGTCGAACGGAAGCTGGGGAAGTTTGTGTTCCATGGTCATAACCTCTTTAAGTTGAATGAATACCCTCGAACTTCCCGAATTCTAGGGAGAATCCTCCACCCCGGTGTGCAACAGGGTCGCCAGGGGATGCGGCACGGCATCGACGGTTGCAAGTTCCAGGCGCGCGGCACTGCGGGATGTGGCCAGCACCAACGTCGCGCCAGAACCCAGCATATCGACCTGCTCCAGCAGCTTGCCGTCGGACCTCCAAGCGAGACAGTAGCCGCGCTCCAGCGTGGCCGCAGGGTTCAGCAGACGCAGGCGCCGGGCCAACGCGTCGAGGGTCGCAAAACGTCGCTCGCGCGCACGGGCCGCTCCCGCCTCGAAGCGCCATTGCAGCGCATCGAGGTCACCGGTGCGACGTGCGTATTCCTTCGCCGCGGCGGCACCCAGTCGCGTGGCACGGGCATCAAGCGCCTGCCGACGGCGCTGAAGTGCGATGGCGTGCGTGGCCAGCAGGCGCGCTCCAAGATCACGCAGCTGCAGGACCGCCCGATGCAACGAACGCGCTGGAGTCGGCAAGCGCAATTGCAGGCGATCCAGGCGCTGCTGTTCGCGAGCGAGCAGGCGCTCGAGCGCAGCCACCCTCGCCGTGTCCAGACCAGTCAGCGCCTGGCGCAGGTCGACCAGCGCAGGCGCGCAAAGTTCCGCTGCCGCCGTGGGCGTGGGTGCGCGCAAATCGGCGGCGAAGTCAGCAATCGTGAAATCCGTTTCATGTCCCACGCCGCTGATGACCGGCACTGGGCTGGCGCGGATCGCGCGCGCCAGTTGCTCGTCATTGAACGCCCATAAATCTTCCAGCGCCCCGCCACCACGCACGAGCAGGAGCACGTCGACTTCAGCGCGCGCGGCAGCGGCGCCCAGCGCCCTTGCCAGTTCGCCGGCTGCTGCGGGGCCCTGCACGCTGGCCGGGTAGAGAACCACATGCACCTGGGGACTGCGGCGACGCAAGGTCACGAGCACGTCGCGCAAAGCGGCCGCCTGCGTCGAGGTGACGATGCCGACGACGCCCGGATAGGTCGGCAACGGACGTTTGTGCTCCTGGTCGAACAATCCCTCGGCGCGAAGTTTTTCCTTGAGCCGCAGGAACTGCTCCAGCAGGGCACCCTGCCCCGTCCGGCGCACGGCTTCAACGTTCAACTGCAGATCGCCGCGCGGTTCGTACAGGCTGACCACCGCGCGCACTTCAACCTGCAGGCCGTCTGCGAGGACAAAGTCCACCTGCATTGCGCGCTGGCGGAACATGACACAGCGCAGCTGCGCTGTGTCATCACGCAAAGTGAAGTAGCAATGGCCGCTCGAAGCACGCGTAAACCCACTGAGTTCACCTCGAACGAGCACGGCGCCAAAACGCGCCTGCAATGCGTCCGCCAACGCGCGCGCCAAGCCGGCGACGCTCCATGTTCGCTCCCCGTCATCCGCCGGCGCACGTGGCGCAAGCCGCCCCTGGGCATCCCTCAATGCCATCGCCCCACCTCCGCCAGCGCGCCCTGGCCCGAATCAAGCTGTCCACACGTGGGCAGAGACAGCGAAGAGCACGACAGAACCATTCGCAGATCATTTGTCTTCCGTGCAAGTCCTTGTTTTTTAAGCATTATGTCCTGTTTAAAAAAACGTCACTCCAATGTAGATCCATACGTTTCAAGCGTTTGCGGCGCCTGATCCAACGTTTCCCACATTGTTATCCACAATTTTTTGGGATAACCAGAGGCCGCATGGGTGCCCTGTTGAAGCACCCGGTTCGACCGCCCTGTTCCGCCGGTCGTGATGGGCCGCGTGCGTGGCGCGTTTCGCGCCGGTTTACCATCCATGCACGTCACTCCCCAACATTGCTCTCCGAGATCGAGGACCCCATCTTGCTCGCCATCGTCGAAGCCGCCGGTTGGCCCATTTGGCCATTGATCGCCTGCTCCATCGCCGCCCTGGCCATCGTGTTCGAGCGCCTGACGGCATTGCGCTTGGCCAGGGTTCTGCCGCCTCGCCTCCTCGATGAAGCGATCGCGGTATCCGTGACCAACCTTCCGGCTGCTGACACCGTGGACAAGCTTGAACACAATTCTCCACTTGGAGCAGTTCTCGCCGCCGGTTTTCGCGCCGTGCGCCGCCCGCAGGCGAGCGCCGAGAGCCTGCGCGAGGACATGGAAAACGCCGGGCGCGCCGTCATGCACCAACTCACGCGCTATCTCAATGCGCTGGGAACTCTGGCCTCGGTCGCGCCGCTGTTGGGCCTTTTGGGTACCGTGGTCGGCCTGATCGAGATTTTTGGCTCGCAAAGCGGCGCCGGGACCAATCCGGTCATGCTGGCGCACGGAATCTCGGTCGCTTTGTACAACACGGCGTTCGGTCTGGTGATCGCGGTTCCGTCGCTGCTGTTCTATCGCTATTTTCGGGGCCGGGTCGATGATTTCGGAATCGAACTGGAGCAGGCCGCCCGGCGCATGGCAACGCACCTCCAGTCGCACCTCGACACGCAAACGCCCCGCGGCGGTGGGGCGATGCGATGAACTTCCAGCGGCCGCGTCCGGATGAGCCGGAAATCAATCTCATCCCGTTGATCGACGTACTGCTGGTCATCCTGATTTTTCTCATGATCACCACGACGTATTCGAAGTACACGGAGCTGAAGATCAACCTGCCAACGGCCAATTCCCCGAAGGCGCAAAACTACCCGCACGAAGTCGTCGTGAACGTCGCCGCCGATGGCACCACCATGGTTGATCGCCAGCTCCTGCGCACACGGGGCGTCGAAGCGATTGCCCGTGCCCTGCAGGACGCCGCGCATGGCAACGCATCCACCATGGTGGTCATCAGCGCCGATGCGCAGAGCACGCACCAATCGGTGGTCAATGTGATGGAAGCGGCCCGCATCGCCGGGCTGACCCAGCTCACGTTTGCCACCCAGCACGCCGCCGGACCGTGATTCTGCGCACGCGCGCGGGTGGCTGGCCGCGCTGGTGGCTGCGGCGCGGAATCACGTCCTGCCTCCTGCGGCCACTTGCCTGGCTGTTCGCCGCTTTGGCGGCGGCCCGGCGCGCGACCTTCGCGCATGGCTGGCGGCGCGCAGGCTGGCAGGCACCGGTTCCCGTGATCGTCGTCGGCAACGTCACCGCCGGCGGTGCCGGCAAGACACCAGTCGTGCTCGCCCTTGCGCGCGCGCTCCGCGCGCAGGGCTGGACGCCTGGCATCGTTTCGCGCGGCCATGGGCGCGACCGCGCCGCACCAGATCCGCTCGGTGTCGAGCCAGAGGATGATCCCGCGCGCACGGGCGACGAGCCGCTGATGCTACGCCGGATGGCGGCTTGCCCCGTCTGGGTCGGTCGCCATCGGGCCGTGGCGGCGCGCGCCCTGCTCGCCGCCGCCCCGGATGTCGACGTCCTGCTCAGCGATGATGGTCTGCAACATCTCGCACTGGCGCGGAATATTGAGCTCGTGGTTGTCGACGCCCGCGGACCGGGCAACGGCTGCCTGCTGCCCGCCGGCCCGCTGCGTGAGCGCTGGGACCGGCGGCGCGACGCGACACTCGGGCCGCCGGCGGCATTGGCCCTGGCCGTCTCCGAGGCACCGCGCTTCGAGGTGCGACGTATGCTGGGCGCACTGCGGCCGCTGCGGGGAGGTCCGGCGCTCGCCGCGCAGGCTTTCGCGCGCACCATGGCCGGACGGCGCGTGGCCGCCGCCGCGGGGATCGGAGATCCTTCGCAGTTCTTTGCCATGTTGCGCTCCGGAGGAATCACGCTCGCGCAGACGCTTGGATTACCCGACCATGCCACCTTTGATCGCGATCCCTTGGCGGGGTTGGACGCAGATGCGGTGATTGTCACCGAGAAGGACGCTCTAAAATGCAGCCCCGGCCACCTCTCCCATGACCGCATCTGGGTGGCGGGCCTGCAGGTCGAACTCGACCCGCATTTTCTCCCCTGGCTGAGCGCGCGCCTGCGCGCAATGAACGGACGCCGCGATGGACTCTCGCCTGCTTGACCTCCTGGTTTGCCCGATCTGCAAGGGCCCGCTCGAATTCGATCGTACGGCGGCCGAACTCGCCTGTCGGCGCGACCGCATGGCGTTTCCGGTGCGCGACGGCATCCCCGTGATGCTGGAGAGCGAGGCCCGCGACCTCGTGCCCGGACGCGACGACGTGGCCGACGCATGAGCGCAGCGGAACATCTGCGTCCCCCAGTTTCCATGCCGGCCTTTCACGTCCTGATTCCAGCGCGCCGCGCATCGACCCGTCTCCCCGACAAGGCACTGGCCGACATTGGCGGAATCCCGATGGTGGTCCGCGTGGGCCGCCGCGCGCACGCGAGTGGCGCGGCCAGCGTCACCGTCGCGACCGACGATGCTCGTATCGTCGCTGTCTGCGTCGAGCACGGGATCCAGGCCGTGCTGACCGACGCCGCCCACGCCAGCGGTACCGACCGCATCGCTGAAGCGGCCGCTGCACTGGACCTTCCAACCGATGCCGTGGTTGTCAATGTCCAGGGGGATGAGCCCTTCATCGATCCTGAACTGATCCGCGCCTGCGCCGCGCAATTGCACCGCGACCCGGACGCGGCGATTGCCACCGCGGCCCATCCGATCACCGATGCGACAGAGGTGTTCGACCCGAACGTGGTCAAAGTCGTGCTCGACGCGCACGGCAACGCGCTGATGTTCTCGCGCGCACCAATCCCCTGGCGACGGGATGCCTTCGCCGGGCCCGATCCACGTGCGGGCGCCATGCCCGCCCTGCCGGACACCCCCCCCTTTCTGCGCCACGTGGGCATTTACGCATTTCGCATCCACGCACTCCAGGACTTCGCGCGTCTTGCTCCATGCCCGCTCGAACAGGCCGAGGCCCTGGAGCAACTGCGCGCGCTGTGGCATGGCTGGCGTCTCGCGGTGCTCGTGCTCGGCCACGCGCCAGCCGGCGGGGTGGATACGCCACGCGATCTGGAACGCGCGCGGGCGCTCGTAGCCGGCACCGGCGGCGATTGATGCCCCCGCCGCACCGCGTCAGGGCGGTGCAGGGTGCGCATGCTATTCTCGAACATGTTGTTTTTCTGCAATTTGTCCACCCTCCAACCCGCATTTTTCAGGAGCTTTCATGCGTTTGATCCTGTTGGGCGCTCCCGGCGCCGGCAAGGGGACGCAAGCCGCCAACATCTGCGCGCGCTACGGCATTCCCCAAATTTCCACCGGCGACATGTTGCGTGCCGCAGTCAAGGCCGGCACCCCGCTTGGTCTGCAGGCCAAGGCCGTGATGGATGCGGGCTCCCTGGTGTCGGACGACATCATCGTCGGGCTCGTCAAGGACCGCCTCCAGCAAGCCGACTGCGTCCATGGCTTTCTGTTTGACGGATTCCCGCGCACCCTGGCGCAAGCCGACGCGATGAAAGCCGCGGGTGTGCGCATCGACTACGTGGTGGATTTCGACGTTCCGGACGAAGACATCATCGAGCGCCTGAGCGGACGGCGCGTGCACCCGGGTTCGGGACGCGTCTACCACATCCGCCACAACGCCCCCAAGGTGGCGGGCAAGGACGACGTCACTGGCGAGGACCTGGTGCTGCGCGATGATGATCGGGAAGAAACGGTCCGCAAGCGCCTGCAGGTCTATCATGCGCAAACGCGGCCGCTGGTCGACTATTACGCAGCCTGGGAACAAACGGGCGACCCACTGGCGCCGAAGCTGCGCCGCATCTCCGGTTTGGGTGCCGTTGACGACGTCACCGCCAGGATCTTCGCCGCCCTCGGCTGATGCGATGCCCGCGCGTGCGGGCGTATTCCCATCATCGCGTACATCGCAGGTGCCACCCCCGTCATGCAGATCGAACAACAAGTCTTCATCATCACCGGCGCCGCGTCAGGCCTGGGGGCAGCCACGGCCCGCAGGCTTGCTGGCCTTGGCGCGCACGTCGTTCTCGCCGACGTGCAGGATGCGGCAGGGCAGTCCCTGGCGCAACAACTGGGCGGCACGTTCGAGCACTGCGACGTCACCCGCGAGGATGACGTCGCCCGCGTCGTCACCGCCGCAACGGCGCTTGGTCCGCTGCGCGGGCTGGTGAATTGCGCCGGCATCGCCCCCGCCTCCCGTACCCTGGGGAAACAAGGGCCGCATCCTCTGGACGCGTTCGCACGCACCGTGAGTGTGAATCTGATTGGCACATTCAACATGGCGCGTCTGGCCGCGGCCGCAATGGCCAGCCAGACGCCAATGGGCGACGGCGAACGCGGCGTGATCATCAACACCGCGTCGGTCGCCGCCTATGACGGTCAGATCGGCCAGGCCGCCTATGCATCGTCGAAAGCCGGCATTGTCGGCCTGACGCTCCCGATGGCGCGCGACCTCGCCCGCGACGGCATTCGCGTGATGACCATCGCGCCTGGAATCTTCGAAACCCCCATGCTCATGGCGATGCCCGACGAGGTACGTGCCTCGCTTGGAGCATCGGTGCCGTTCCCTTCGCGCCTCGGCAGGCCCGACGAATACGCCCAGCTGGTCGAAGCCATCGTGCGCAACCCGATGCTCAACGGCGAGACCATTCGTCTCGACGGAGCAATCCGCATGGCGCCCAAGTAAGCCTGGCGAGACGTGCGACGACCCCGGGGCGCCAACATATGGCCCTGATTCCGCAGGATTTCGTCCAGGAACTGCTTGGACGTGTCGACATCGTGGAGATCGTCGGCCGCTCGGTGCAACTCAAGAAAGCTGGCACCAACTACCTGGGGTTGTGTCCATTTCACAGCGAGAAAACGCCCTCGTTCACGGTCAGTCCCGCCAAGCAGTTCTATCATTGCTTCGGTTGCGGCGCCCACGGCACCGCCATCGGCTTTCTTATCGAGCATGTCGGGCTGTCCTTTCCCGATGCGGTGCGCGAACTCGCCTCACAAGCGGGAATGCAGATTCCCGAGACACAGCATGACCCCGAGCAGGCACAGCGCCGCGAAGCGCAGCGCAGCCAGCGCCGCGTGCTGCTCGATGCCATGGAACAGGCGAACCGCTTGTATCGCGACCAGCTGCGCAAATCGACGCGCGCCATCGCGTACTTGAAAGGCCGCGGCATCACCGGCCGCAGTGCGGCGCGTTTCGGGCTGGGCTGGGCACAGCCCGACTGGCAGGGACTGGCAACGGTCTTTCCAAACTATGACGCGGACGTTCTTGTCCAGGCGGGATTGGTGGTGGCACGTGACGCACAGGGCAACACCATCGAGCCATCCGCCCTCGCCGGGCGCGTGGTCGAGCGGCGCTGGGACCGTCTGCGCGAACGCGTGACATTCCCCATCCGAAACACACAGGGGGAACTCATCGGTTTCGGCGGACGCGTGCTCGACCAGGGCGAACCCAAGTACCTGAACTCTCCGGAAACCGCGCTTTTCCACAAGGGAGAAGAGCTTTACGGGTTATTCGAGGGACGCGGCGCCATTCAGCGCCATGGGCAGGCCCTGGTTGTCGAGGGATATCTCGACGTGATCGCCCTGGCGCAGTACGGCGTCGACAACGCCGTGGCAACGCTCGGTACGGCGTGTACCGCGGAGCACGTGCGGAAACTATTCCGGCATTGCGGCCAAATCGTGTTCGCCTTCGACGGAGACGCCGCTGGCCGCAAAGCGGCGACGCGCGCCCTGGAAGCGGCCCTGCCTCATGTGGGCGATGCGCGCTCGGTCAAATTTCTGTTTCTTCCCCCGGAGCACGACCCCGACAGCTTTGTGCGCGCGCTGGGCGCGGACGCGTTCGCGCGTGAGGTCGGACGTGCGCAACCACTTTCGCTCTTCCTGCTGGACACGGTGGCTGCCGGGTTGGCACTCGACACGGCGGAAGGCCGCACGCAGGCGATCGGGCGAGCGCGACCGCTGTTCGGGCTGCTGCCGGATTCGACCCTGAAAGCGCAGATGCTCGCGGAATTGGCGCAACGCGTGCGTACGCCAGTCGACGCAATGGGCATGACGCTGACACCCGCAACCCGGGGCGTCAAAACGTCAGCTGCCGCCGATGCTGAACCGACCGCCGCGGCACCATGGTCGTCGCGCCGCGACGCGCAGAACCGGCCGCGTTCGCCGCTGCCACCACGCGCGGCGCGGCTGCGTGCGCCCGCGCCGCGGCACGATCTCACTGCCGTTCGCATCTTGTTCTTGCAACCCAGCCTCTGGCACACGTTGAGTGCAGCACAGCACGAATTGCTGCTGCGGCGCGACGGCGCCACCCAGGCGCTGTTGCAATGGCTCGAGACGCGCCTGGACGATCACCCCGAACTCACCGCGTCGGCGCTATGGGAAGCGCTGCGCGCTGACGATCTGCTTGAACAGGCGCAGGACTGCGCGCCCGGCGAACTCCTTGACATGGAACCTGATGCCCTGCACAAGCATCTAATCGGCGCAATCGGCTCAATCGAGCAGGCGTGGATACGCCAGCGCCAGCAGGAACTCACGCAGGCGGGGTTGCGCGATGACGGTGCGGCACAGGAATACCTGAGCCTTTCCGCGCGCCTTCTTGAACTCAGCCGGAGTCTGCCACGGGTGTGAGCGCGGTAGGACCGTCCGAACTCGAATGCCCCTGCGGGACTATAATTGAATGTTTTCTCACGGGAACTTCGGCATTTTTGGAAAACCGTGGAACAACACGTGGAACAACAGGCAGGTTCGCAGCCGGGCGTCGATGGTCCGAGCGGCAAGTCAATTTTCCAGGCCCACAGCGTCGGACTTGGGATATCGGTGCGCCGCCACGATCCGCGTCCACAGGCTTTCGCGCGATGATTCCGAAAGGAGCAAGACGATGACCAGGCCCAAGTCCTCCAGCCCGAAAGCGCGATTGGACGCATCCGATCCCAACCCCCAGCACCGCGCCGCCGCAGCTGCGGCGACGCCGAAGACATCCTCCGCTCCAGCCACCGCCATGCCGACCTCGAAGACTCCGAACACCGCCTCCAAGCCTGCTGCCGGCGCCGCTGCGAAGCCGGCTGTCAAGTCGACGAAGGTGCGCGCGCAAGCGGACGAGACGCCAGTAAAAACGGCCCCCAAGTCGGTCGCCGCCGCATTGACGAAGACAACCGGCAAGGCAGGCGCAAAAGCCACCGCCAAGGTCGTCGAGACGCGCGCGCTCAAGGACGACCACCTCCCCGCGGACGACGTGGCGGCGATCATGCCTGACGAAATTGACGAAGCCGCTGCCCCGGCGGCGGCGTTGCCGCGCGGCCGCCGTCCTTCGCGCGCGAAGGAAAAACAGCTGCTCAAGGAATTCGGCTACGACGACTCGAACGTCACCGAAGAGGAGCTCGTACGCCGGCGCCAACGCCTGAAAAATCTGATCAAGCTCGGCAAGACCCGGGGCTTCCTCACCTACGGTGAAATCAACGATCATCTGCCCGACAATCTGGCTGATCCCGATCTGCTGGAAACCATCATCAGCATGCTCAACGACATGGGCATCGCGGTGTACGAGCAGGCCCCCGACGCGCAAACCTTGTTGCTCAACCAGCACGGCCCGACCACGTCGAGTGACGAGGAGGCCGAGGAGGAGGCAGAGGCTGCCTTGTCCTCGGTGGATTCCGAATTCGGCCGCACGACCGATCCGGTGCGCATGTACATGCGTGAAATGGGCACTGTGCAACTGCTCACCCGCGAGGGCGAAATCGTCATTGCCAAGCGCATCGAGGAAGGCCTTCGCAAGATGATGCTGGCGATTTCCGCGTCGCCCGCAACGGTGGCCGAAATCCTGGCGATGGCTGCTCGAATTGCCAACAATGCGCTACCGGTGGATGAAGTGGTTGACGGCATGGTCTCGGATGACGAATCGGACGATTATGTCGCCGAGGAAGACGTGGACTTCGCGCTGGCTGACGAAACTGATGAAGACGATGAGGCCTCGGCAGCCGCCGCGACCTCGGTCAAGCTCGAGGAACTCAAGGCCAAGGCACTCGAACGCTTCGCGCAGGTGCATGATGCGTTCATGAAAATGCGCCGCGCCTACGACAAGGACGGCTACAAGTCGCCCGGGTACATGAAAGCCCAGGAGCAGATTTCGAGCAACCTGATGGAAGTGCGGTTCACAGCGCGTACCGTCGAAAAGCTGTGCGATCTGCTTCGCAGCCAGGTGGATGAAGTCCGTAAGCAAGAACGTGAAATTCGCCGCATCGTCGTCGACCGCTGCGGCATGCCCCAGGAGGAATTCATCAAGTCCTTCCCCGGACATCAGCTCGACCTGTCATGGGCCGAAGCGCTCGTGCATGCCAACCGGCCCTACAGCGCGGTCATGCACCGCAACCTGCCGAGCATCCAGGAACTCCAGCAGCGCCTGATCGATACCCAGAAACGCGTGGTGGTGCCGCTGGAAGATTTCAAGGATATCAATTCCCAGATGAGCCGGGGCGAGCAGGAAGCGCGCGATGCCAAGCGTGAAATGATCGAAGCCAACTTGCGTCTGGTCATTTCCATCGCGAAGAAATACACCAATCGCGGCCTGCAGTTCCTGGACCTGATTCAGGAAGGCAACGTCGGACTGATGAAGGCGGTCGACAAGTTCGAATATCGCCGCGGCTACAAATTCTCGACCTACGCGACCTGGTGGATCCGTCAGGCCATTACCCGGTCCATTGCCGATCAGGCGCGCACCATCCGTATTCCGGTGCACATGATCGAAACCATCAACAAGGTCAATCGCATTTCCCGTCAGTACCTTCAGGAAACAGGAACCGAGCCTGATGCATCCATCCTTGCGGAAAAGATGGACATGCCCGAGGACAAAGTCCGCAAAATCATGAAAATCGCCAAGGAGCCGATCTCGATGGAGACGCCCATCGGTGACGACGACGACTCGCATCTGGGTGACTTCATCGAGGACACGGGCATGCTCGCGCCGACCGATGCGGCGCTGCAAGCCAGCTTGCGCGAGGTGGTGAAGGACATCCTCGACTCGCTGACTCCGCGCGAAGCAAAGGTGCTGCGCATGCGCTTCGGGATCGAAATGGCCAACGATCACACGCTCGAGGAAGTCGGCAAGCAGTTCGACGTCACCCGCGAGCGCATCCGCCAGATCGAAGCGAAGGCCCTTCGCAAACTCAAGCATCCCACCCGCTCGGACAAGCTGCGAAGCTTCCTTGATTCGCTGTGAGCACCGCGCCCCTTTGAACCGGAAGCGTGTGCGTTGCCGCGGAGAGACTTGCGTCGCGGAGAGGCTCTGCCGCTGGCGGTCGTTGTCGAAGCCGGAAGCATACGCAGCCAGTGCACTGCCTGTCAGCGCCCGGTCCCCGCAGGAACAACGCTAGACTCAGCGCCATGTCGAATTTGCGCAAACCCGTGACGCGAACTGTCGTATTTGCCGACATTGTCGGCAGCACCGGGTTGTACAAGACGCTGGGAGACAGTTCCGCGGCCCGGCTCATGACCTCGACCACCCAGACCATCGCTGAAGCCATCCGTGCCGAAGGCGGCGAGGTTGTCAAGACGCTTGGAGACGGTTTGCTTGCGGTCTTCGACCAGAACGCGGCGGCCGTGCGTGCCAGCAGCGAGGCGCAACGCGCGCTGTCTCCGCGCGGTCAGGCGGGCCCGGCCGGGGTGAGACTGAAGGTCGGACTGTCCCGGGGCCCCGTCGTTCTCACCCCGGGGGATTGCTTCGGGGACGCTGTCAACGCTGCTGCCCGCCTTTCCGACTCTGCTGCGGGTGGCCAGATCCTGATCGCCGACGCCGTGGCGGAAGGCCTGGATCCCGAGCAAACACCCTTATTGCGAAGCCTTGGGGCCATTTTCCTGCGAGGCTATGACATCCCCGTGCCGGTCCACCAGATCGAATGGGACGCCGGCTGGCTGAACAACCAGACCCAGCCCCACGCCCCCACCATGATGTCGACAACGGGCCAGCGCCTGGGGTTGACATGGCTCGACCAGACCAAGGATTTCAGCTTCGATCAAGCCCCGGTTGCCATCGGCCGCAGCCCGTCGAATTCCTTCGCAGTGAATGACATCCGCGTGTCGCGCCAGCACGCGCGCATCGAATGGCGGGGCAGCTATTTCATGCTGCTTGATCTTTCCAGCAATGGCACCTGGGTGCGCTTCAACGCGCAGGACAACGTGCTGGCGCTGCGGCGCAACGAGTGCGTCCTGCACGGGCGCGGAGAGATCAGTCTGGGCGCCAAGCCGGCTGACCCCACGGCGCCGACCGTGCAGTTCACGATCCATACGGATTGACCACCCCCCGCTCACCCCCGGCACCCGGTTCCATGACACCTCCGCCTTCGACTCCGTCCTTCCGCCACGGCACATCTCCCCGCGTGGGTGTGGTGCTGCTCAATCTCGGGACTCCCGACGCCCCGACCGCCCCGGCGCTGCGTCGTTATCTGGGCGAATTCCTCAGCGACCGGCGCGTCGTCGAACTGCCCGCCGCACTATGGCAGCCCTTACTGCGCGGCGTCATCCTGCCGTTGCGCGCGCCCCGTTCGGCGGCCAAGTACGCCACCGTATGGCTGCCCGACGGATCTCCGCTGGAAGTCGGCACCCGAGCACTGGCGCAGGCGCTCGAAACCACGCTGCGCGCGCGTGGGCATGACGTCATCGTGCGCCACGCCATGCGCTACGGCAACCCCTCCACCGCGTCGGTGCTCGACGCGCTGCGCGACGCCGGCGTGACGCAACTGCTCGCGGTCCCACTCTATCCGCAGTACTGCGCGGCAACGACCGCATCCTCCCTGGATGCCGTGATGCACTGGATGATGCGGCAGCGGCGCCAACCCGCGCTGCGCACCCGTCGCAATTATGCTGACGCGCCTGGCTACATCGCTTCTCTGGCCGCGAAAGTGCGCGCGCGTTGGGAAGCCGAAGGCGAACCCGAACAATTGCTCATGAGCTTTCACGGCATGCCCCGACGAACCCTCGATTTGGGTGACCCCTACTTTTGTGAGTGCCATAAAAGCGCACGCCTGCTCGCCGAAGCGCTGGACCTGCCGTCGCAGCGCTGGCGCGTGACGTTCCAGTCGCGCTTCGGCCGCCAGGCATGGCTGCAGCCGTACACGGAACCGACGCTGCGGGAGCTCGCCCGCGCCGGCTGCCGTACTGCGGACGTCGTATGCCCGGGCTTTGCGGTCGACTGTCTCGAAACGCTGGAGGAAATCGCCATTGAAGGCAAGCAGGCCTTTCTGTCGGAAGGCGGCGAGCGGTTTCGTTACATCGACTGCCTGAACACCGACCCGCGCTGGGTCGAGCGGTTCGCCGACGTGGTGGCGGGTGATCTGCAAGGTTGGCCGACGCTGGAGCCAGTGCATGCCCAGGAACTCGCCGCGAGCCGCGCGCGCGCGCTCGCCATGGGCGCGGAGGCGGGCACAGGCTCGGCGCCCGCCAGATCCTAGAATGACGGTGGCTCCTGGAACCCACGTGACAGGGGCCTCCACCGTGCTCCCCCGTCTGCTTCGTCAAGCCACCCCCTGGCTGGCCGACACGCTTGTGCTCGCGCTGGTTGCCACCTGCCTGTTCTACGGGCTGGGTGGCCCGCCCCTGCGAGACAACAATGAAGCCCTGTATGCGGATATCGGACGTGCAATGTTCCAGGGAGGCAGCTGGATCATTCCGCACCTCGATGGCGTGCCGTACATCGAAAAGCCGCCGATGCTGTATTGGCTGATCGCGGCAAGCTTCAAGATATTCGGATTCGGCGCCTGGCAAGCCAGGTTGCCGGACACGGTTGCCGCCTGGCTGACAGCGGCCGGCTGCGTCGCCTACGGACGTTGGATGGGCGCCCCGCTCGCTGGCCGTTTCGCAGCGCTGGTGTGCGGCACGGCGCTGGGTTACGTGCTCATTGCGCGCACCATTCTGTTCGATCCATTGCTCGCCCTCGGCTGGCTCGCAGCCTACGCCCTGGTGGCGCGCGCAGCGCATGATCGTGACCGCCGGTGGCTGCGGCTGGCCATGGTTCCACTGGCGCTGGGCATGCTCACCAAGGGACCCGAAGCGCTCCTCCTGCTGGGCCTGGTCGGCCTCGTGCAGCTGCTGCTCGATCCGGCGCCAATGCAGCGCACGGAGTTGCTGCGCTTTTACCTGGACCCGTGGTCGATTGCCCTGCTGTTGGCGCTGGTTGCGCCATGGCACCTGGCCGCAACGGCCAAACAACCAGGATTTGCCTGGTTTTATTTTGTCAACGAAACGATCAACCGGTTCCTCGGAACCCGGGTGCCGGCGGATTTTCACACCGGCCCATGGTGGTACTACGGACCCAAGCTCCTGATCGGGCTATTCCAGTGGGTACCCCTGCTTGTGGTGCTGGTCTGGCGTACTCCGCCGGCTGATGGCACCAGCGCGGCGGCCTCGAGCGCGCGCTGGGCGCGCAACGCCGCTGTGGTGCTGATCGTGTTCTATTCGACGGCCAGCAACAAGGGAGCCTACTACCTGCTGCCCACCGTTGTGCTGATCGCGTGGTGGGGCGGGGTGCGTCTGCAAAAAGCGCTGGACCGTGACCGGCTTGCCGACGTCCTCGCGCCGCTTGGAGCGGCTGCGCTGGCGTTTGGCGTCGCGGCGCTGGCCTTGTTCGCCGCGACATTCACTTCGGCGTTGCATGCCACGCTGTTGCGCGTGGGCATGCCAGCCTCCGAATTCACCGTCATCCCCGTGCTCATCGGCGCGCTGGCGCTGGTCTCGATGTTTGCCGGGTTGGCGCTGCGCGCGGGTCGGCTGCACACCGGACTGCTCCTGTATGGGCTGGCGGGGCTGGCCATGGTGATCTTCGCGACACGGATGGACATCGTGAAAACCGATGACACCTCCCAGCAACGGGTCGCGCAGGCCATGCACGCCATTCTTCCTGCCGATACGGAAATTTTTTCCTGGCAGACCTTCGAGGACCAGGACGCCTCGCTGCTTGCTTATGGCTTTCCCAGGCTCCAGATCATCGACAGCACCAGCGCCGATCTCTGGTTCGGCTGCCACCACGCGTCTGCAGACGCGTCGCCGTGCGTCGGCAGCGCCGCGATCGCGCGCGCGCGCAGCGCCGGCCGTGCATTCGCGATCTGGGTCGCACGCGATCGGCTGACGTCATTTGTTGCATCCGGACTTGGGAACGACCTTCGCCAACTGCATTTCCGCGACAGCGTCGTGTTTTATTCACTGCCCTCGCCTGGAAGCCGGAAAAATCCACGAACGACGTCTTGAATTCGGCTCGCCCGCCCCAAGTTGCTTGCCCGTACGCCCGCCACGCGGCACTGTCCGACGATCATCGAACCAGACCCATGAACCAGGAAGCCGACATTCCCAGCACCCCCGAGTCCGATACCCAGGCCTCCGGAGCGTCCGAACCCGATGCGCTGGAGCAGGCGCTGAAGACCGCCCAGGATGAACTTGAGGTCCTGCGCGACCAGTTTCTTCGCGCCAAGGCCGAAGCGGAAAACACGCGGCGGCGCGCCGAGGAGGAAACAGCCCGCGCCCGCAAGTTCGCGGTCGATGCGATGGCGCAGGAGCTTCTCCCCGTCAAGGACAGTCTCGAAGCTGCGCTGGCTGACACGAGTGGCAATATCGAGGCCCTCAAAAAGGGCGTTGAGCTGACCCTGAGCCAGTTGCGCGGCGCCTTTGAGCGCAGCCGCATTGGCGAGGTCAGTCCCGCGCCGGGTGACCGTTTTGATCCGGTCCTGCACCAGGCGATTGCCAACGTGCCGGCGGATCAGGCCCCGGGTACGGTCGTTACCGTGCTGCAAAAGGGCTACACCCTGGCCGAGCGCACGCTGCGCCCGGCCATGGTGACGGTCGCAGCGCCGGCGCAGGCTTGAAATAGGCGCCAGCGGCTTCATTTAATCTGCAGCTGAACACAATGCAAACAGGCTGGGCGCGTCAAAGCTCATCCCGTACGAACGATTGAATATTCTCGGAGTTGAACATGGCAAAAATGATCGGGATCGACCTCGGCACGACCAATTCCTGCGTCGCGGTCATGGAAGGCGGCACGTCGAAGGTGATTGAAAACAGTGAGGGCGCGCGCACGACGCCGTCAATCATTGCTTACATGGAAGACGGTGAAATCCTGGTCGGTGCCCCCGCGAAGCGCCAGGCGGTCACCAATCCCAGAAACACCCTCTACGCAGTGAAACGCCTGATCGGGCGGAAGTTCACCGAGAAGGAAGTGCAAAAGGACATCGGCCTGATGCCATATGGCATTGTGAAAGCCGACAACGGAGATGCCTGGGTCGAAGTGCGCGGCAAGAAACTCGCCCCGCCCCAGATTTCCGCCGAAGTGCTGCGCAAGATGAAAAAAACCGCCGAGGATTACCTCGGAGAGGAAGTCACTGAAGCTGTCATCACGGTTCCCGCCTACTTCAATGACAGCCAGCGCCAGGCGACCAAGGACGCCGGCCGCATTGCCGGTCTGGACGTCAAGCGCATCATCAATGAGCCGACAGCGGCTGCTCTGGCCTTTGGTCTGGACAAGGCGAGCAAGGGCGATCGCAAGATCGCGGTGTTCGATCTGGGTGGCGGTACGTTCGACATTTCCATCATCGAGATCGCCGACGTCGACGGCGAGAAGCAGTTCGAAGTGCTGTCAACCAATGGCGACACCTTCCTTGGCGGCGAGGACTTCGACCAGCGCGTGATGGATTACATCGTCGCCGAGTTCAAGAAGGAGTCAGGCGTCGATCTGTCCAAGGATGTGCTCGCCCTGCAGCGCCTGAAGGATGCCGCCGAAAAAGGCAAGATCGAGCTCTCCAGCACCCAGCAGACCGAAATCAACCTGCCTTACATCACTGCGGACGCGTCAGGCCCGAAGCACCTGAGCATGAAGCTCACCCGCGCCAAGCTCGAGGCCCTGGTCGACGAACTGATCCAGCGCACCATCGATCCCTGCCGCATCGCCATCAAGGATGCCGGCGTCAAGATAGGTGATATCTCCGACGTGATTCTGGTCGGTGGCATGACGCGCATGCCGAAGGTGCAGGAGACCGTCAAGGAGTTCTTCGGCCGTGATCCGCGCAAGGACGTCAATCCCGACGAAGCCGTGGCCGTGGGGGCCGCGATTCAGGGTTCGGTGCTGTCGGGTGATCGCAAGGACGTGCTGCTGCTCGACGTCTCGCCGCTGAGCCTCGGCATCGAGACACTGGGCGGCGTGATGACGCCGATGATCAAGCGCAACACCACCATTCCGACCAAGCACACCCAGGTCTACTCGACCGCCGACGACAACCAGCCGGCGGTGACCATCAAGGTGTTCCAGGGGGAGCGTGAAATGGCCGCGGGCAACAAGCTGCTCGGCGAATTCAACCTCGAAGGCATTCCTCCGGCACCCCGTGGTTTGCCACAGATCGAAGTCACCTTTGACGTGGATGCCAACGGCATTCTCCATGTCAGCGCCAAGGACAAAGGCACCGGCAAGGAAAACAAGATCACCATCAAGGCCAATTCGGGACTGAGCGAAGACGAGGTGCAGCGCATGGTGCGAGACGCCGAGGCCAACGCCGCCGACGATCACCGCAAGCGCGAGCTCATCGACGCACGTAATCAGGCCGATGCCGCCGCGCATGGCGTGCGTAAGTCCCTGACGGAACATGGGGACAAGCTCGATGCCGGTGAAAAGGAATCCATCGAGGCCGCACTGAAGGACCTGGATGAGGCAATCAAGGGCGACGACAAGGCCGCGATCGAGGCCAAGACCGAGGCCCTCATGACGACCAGCCAGAAACTCGGGGAAAAAATGTACGCCCATGAGCAGGCCGCAGCCGCCGGCGCATCGGCGGGTGGCGAAGGTCGCGCCGGCGCGAACGCCGACGACACCGTGGTCGACGCCGAGTTCAAGGAAGTCAAGGACGGCAAGGCTTGATTCCCGGGTTCCCTGGATTGCCTTGACGGCAGGCGGCATGCAGGGAGGGTGACATCACCCTCCCTGTTTGCGTTTTCAATCAGTACAGCATGGATCACGGCCATGTCCAAGCGCGACTTCTACGAAACACTCGGTGTCCCACGTGATGCCGACGACGATACCCTGAAAAAGGCCTACCGCAAGCTGGCCATGAAGCACCACCCCGATCGCACGCAGGGTGACAAGGAGGGGGAGGAGAAATTCAAGGAGGCCAAGCTCGCCTACGAGACGCTGAGCGATCCGCAAAAACGCGCCGCGTATGACCGCTACGGCCACGCCGGCTTGGATCCTTCGGCCGGCGGCATGGGCGGAGGATTCGCAGGCGGTGGTGCCGGCTTTGCCGACTTCGGCAGCATTTTCGAGGAGATTTTTGGCGGCAACGGTGGCGGCGGCGGTCGCCGCGGCGGTGGCGGCCAGCAGGTGTATCGCGGCGCCGACCTGAGCTACGCCCTGACCCTCACGCTGGAGGAAGCCGCGCGCGGAACCAGCAAGTCATTGCGGATCCCGTCGTGGGACGCCTGCGATACCTGCGGAGGCAGCGGCGCCAAGCCCGGCACGCAACCGAGAACGTGCCCGACCTGCAACGGCAGTGGCGCCACCACCCAGCGCATGGGTCCGTTCGCGATGCAACAGACTTGCCCGCATTGCCACGGTAGCGGCAAGATCATTCCCGATCCTTGCCCGAGTTGCCACGGCCAGGGACGGATCCAGCGTCAGAAGACGCTGGAAGTCCAGATTCCCGGCGGCATCGACACCGGCATGCGCATCCGCTCCACCGGCAATGGCGAGCCCGGCGTCAATGGCGGGCCGCCCGGCGACTTGTATGTGGAAATCCAGATCAAGCCGCATTCCCTGTTTGAGCGCCATGGCGACGACCTGCACTGCAAGATTCCGGTCAGCATGACGGCGGCGGCCCTTGGTTCGCGCATCGAGGTGCCGACACTGGCGGGTGCTGCCGAGATCGACCTGCCCGAAGGCACGCAGTCGGGCAAGACCCTGCGCCTGCGGGGCAAGGGAATCAAGGGCATTCACGCCGGGCATCCGGGCGATCTTTATTGTCACATTGACGTCGAAACGCCGGTGCGCTTGACCGATGAGCAGCGCCGCCTGCTCCAGGAGCTCGATGCGGCATTCAAAAAAGGGGGCGACCGCCACTCGCCGGCCGGAAAGACCTGGACCGACAAGGTGAAAGCGTTCTTCAAGTAGTGACCATGGTCCAGCTGCATCCGCGCATGCCGCGCGGATGCGACAATGTCCGACTTGCTGAAACCCCAACACCGACGACCGACGATGGAAGCCGAACAACTCAACGCCCTGTCTGCCCAACTTCGAGACCTCTCGGAACGCACGCGGCGACTCCGGGGGTATCTTTGACTACGATGCCAAAGCTGCGCGTCTGAGGGAAGTCAGCGCCGCGCTGGAGGACCCGAAGGTCTGGGACGATCCCAAACGCGCCCAGGATCTGGGCCGGGAAAACCGGGCGCTCGAGGCAGTGGTGCTTGACATCGATCGCATCGAGCGCGAACTTGCCGACCAGAGTGAGCTCTTCGAGCTTTCGCGCGAAGAAGACGACGACGCCACCCTGCACGCCATCGCGGAGGACACTTCAGTCACGGCGAAGCGGGTGGAGGACATGGAATTCCGCCGCATGTTCTCCAATCCGATGGATCCGGGCAACTGCTTCATCGATATCCAGGCTGGTGCCGGTGGCACCGAGGCGTGCGACTGGGCTTCGATGCTGCTGCGCCAATATCTGCGTTACAGCGAGCGGCAGGGATTCAAGGTTGAAGTGCTCGAGGAATCGAGTGGCGACGTCGCCGGGATCAAGAGCGCATCGATCAAGGTCGACGGCGACTACGCGTATGGTCGGCTGCGCACGGAAACCGGGGTGCACCGGCTGGTGCGCAAGAGCCCGTTCGACTCTTCGGGTGGTCGGCATACCAGCTTCGCAAGTGTGTTCGTCTATCCGGAAGTCGATGATTCGATCGAGATCGACATCAATCCGGCGGATGTGCGCATCGACACCTTCCGGGCCAGCGGGGCGGGTGGCCAGCACATCAACAAGACGGATTCGGCGGTCCGCATCACCCACGTACCCACCGGCATCGTCGTTCAATGTCAGAACGACCGCTCGCAACACAAGAACCGCGCCGAGGCATGGGCCATGCTGCGCTCGAGATTGTTTGAGCACGAACTGCGCCTGCGCCAGGCCGAACAGCAAAAACTCGAAGACAGCAAGAGCGACGTGGGCTGGGGGCACCAGATCCGCTCCTACGTGCTTGATCAGAGCCGTATCAAGGATCTTCGAACTGGCGTGGAGATCTCCAATACCCAGAAGGTGCTCGACGGCGACCTCGACGAGTTCATTTCCGCCAGCCTGAAACAGGGCCTTTGAGCCCCACCGCCTCACCGCCATGTCATCCGAACGCACCCACGCCATTCAACGCAGCAACTATGCTCCGCCGGCCTACGCGGTGGACCAGGTCCATCTTGAATTCGACCTTGACCCCGACCGCACCCGGGTCAAGGCACGCCTGCGCATGCGCCGCAATGCGGGCGTCGCCGCTGACGCACCGCTCCTGCTCGACGGCGAGGACATCGTCCTGCAATCGCTCATGCTTGACGGTCGCGCCTGCATCTACAGCCAGGTTGCCGGCGGGATCAGGCTCGAACGTCTGCCTGACGCGTTCACGCTGGACGTCGTCAACACATGCAGTCCGCGCACCAATACGCGGCTGTCAGGCCTCTATGTGTCGGGAGACGCTTTTTTCACCCAATGCGAAGCGGAGGGCTTTCGTCGCATCACCTACTGGCCCGATCGACCTGACGTGATGAGTCGATTCACCGTCGTGCTGCGCGCAGACGCGAGGCGCTACCCGGTGCTGCTGAGCAATGGCAACCTGCTGTCTGAAACCATGCTGCCGGACGGACGGCGCGAGGCTGTCTGGGAGGACCCCTTTCCCAAGCCGTGCTATTTGTTCGCCCTGGTCGCTGGACACCTGGTCAGCCGCGAGCAGCGCGTGCGCGCCCGCAACGGACGTGAGCATCTGCTGCAGGTGTATGTGCGCGAAGGAGACCTCGACAAGACTGAGCACGCCATGCGCTCCCTCGTGAATTCGGTTGCCTGGGACGAGCAGCGTTTCGGCCTGAGTCTCGACCTCGACCGCTTCATGATCGTTGCCGTGAGTGACTTCAACATGGGCGCGATGGAAAACAAGGGCCTGAACATCTTCAACACGAAGTACGTTCTTGCCAATCCGGGGACAGCAACTGACGTTGATTTCCAGAACATCGAATCGGTGGTCGGGCACGAATACTTTCACAACTGGAGCGGTAACCGGGTCACATGTCGTGACTGGTTCCAGCTCAGCCTCAAGGAAGGACTGACCGTCTTCCGCGACCAGGAATTCAGCCAGGACCTGGCGGCAGCAGCCGGTGGTGGCTCGGCGCGCGCGGTGCGCCGCATCGAGGATGTGCGTGCACTGCGCGCGGTACAGTTCCCCGAGGATGCCGGTCCGATGGCGCATCCCGTGCGCCCGGATGCGTATGTCGCCATCGATAATTTCTACACCCCGACCGTCTACGAAAAAGGCGCCGAGGTGGTGCGCATGATGCAGACCCTCGTCGGTCGCGACGGCTTCGCGCGGGGCCTGGCGCTGTACTTCCAGCGCCATGACGGTCAGGCAGTGACCTGCGACGACTTCCTCGCGTCCGTCGTCGACGCAAACCCGGGTTCCGATCTCGAGCGTCACTGCGCGCAATTCGGGCTGTGGTACGCGCAAGCCGGCACCCCCCATGTCAGCGCACGCGGGCAATACGACGCCATGGCCCGTACCTTCACCCTGACCTTGCACCAGATGTGCGCGGCGACGCCTGGACAGCCTGATAAACCGGCACAGGTCATTCCGGTGCGTATCGGCTTGCTCGACGCGGCTGGCAACAGCATGCGCTTCGGTGTCGATGGCGCCGCCTCGACGGATGAAGCCTTGCTGGTCCTGACCGAACCACAACAAAGTTTTGTGCTGCACGACGTCTCCAGCGCCCCGGTGCCATCGCTCCTGCGCGGCTTTTCGGCGCCTGTGGTGCTGGACGACGGGCTGGACGATGCGCAGCGACTCGTGCTCCTCGGTCATGACCCGGATGCCTTCAACCGCTGGGAAGCGTCCCAACGCCTCGCGCTGGCGCGCCTGCTGCCGGCAGCACGCGGCGAAGCCAGCCCCGAAGCCGACGACGCCTGGATTGACGCGCTGCGCAATGTGCTGTGCGACCCGGCCCTTTCGCCGGCATTCAAGGAACTCGTCCTGACGCTCCCCGGCGAAGGCATCATCGCCGAACAACTCGACGTCACCGACCCGGCGCGTATTCGCGCAGCGCGCCAGCAACTGCGCCTCGCCCTTGCGCGCCGCTTGCAGGATGACTGGGAGCAAACCTGGTACGACCTCGCGCCCCTGGACGGCTACGCCCCCGATTTCACGGGCAGCGGCCGTCGTGCACTGCGCAATCTGGCGCTCGCCCAGCTATGCCATCTGGGCGACGCACAGTGGCAGGGTCGCGCCTACCAATTGGTCAAGGATGCTGACAACATGACCGATCGTTTCGCCGCGCTTGGGGCGCTGGTGAGCTCCAGCGCTCCGCTGGCCGAGGTCGCGCTGGCACGTTTCGCAACCCAGTTCGCACATGAACCGCTGGTCATGGATAAATGGTTTGCCCTGCAGGCCTCGGCACCGGGGGCAACTGTGAGCACCATCGAAGCCTTGATGCAGCACCCTGACTTCAGTCTGCGCAATCCCAATCGCGCGCGCAGCGTCATCTCCACGTTCTGTCAAGCCAATCCAGGCAGTTTCCATCGCGCGGATGGCGAAGGTTACGCTTTCTGGGCCACCCAGGTTCGCGCGCTCGACGCCCTCAACCCGCAGGTGGCAGCCCGGCTCGCCCGCGCCCTGGACCGCTGGCGCAAACTGGCCACGCCCTACGCGGCTGCGGCCGAACTGTCGATGCGCGCGCTTGCCGCGCATCCCGGGTTGTCCCCCGACACCCATGAAATTCTTGATAAGGCCTTGGCCTGAACGGCCTCGAAGGACCAACACCATGGGCATCGACACACACCGAGATCAGATCAATCTCAGCCGCTGGCTGATCGAGCAGGAACGCAACCACGGTCGCATTCCAGGCTCGTTGCGCCTGCTCATCGAACAAGTGGCGCGCGCCTGCCAGCGCATCAGCCGCGCCGTCAGCCGCGCTGCGAGCAGCGGTGTGCTGGGAAGCCTGGGCAGCGAAAACATCCAGGGCGAAGTACAGAAAAAACTCGATGTCATCGCCAACGACGTGCTGCTGCAAGCCAACGAATGGGGCGGACACCTCGCCGCGATGGCTTCGGAAGAGCTCGAAACCATCCACACCATTCCGCACCGGTTTCCTCGCGGTGAGTATCTGCTGATGTTCGATCCGCTTGATGGGTCGAGCAATATCGACGTCAACGTCACCATCGGGACCATTTTCTCCGTCCTGCACTTGGCCGAGGGCGCTGCCAATGTCGGTCCAGAGCATTTTCTGCAACCAGGGCGCAAGCAGGTCGCAGCTGGCTATTGCACCTACGGCCCGCAGACAACCCTGGTCCTGACCGTCGGGCACGGGGTGGCCGAATTCACTCTGGATTTCGACGAGGGCGGCTTCGTGCTCTCGCGCGATCATGTGCAGATCCCCCGCACCACGCACGAGTTCTCGATCAACATGTCCAACATGCGCCACTGGGCACCCCCCGTGCGGCGTTACATCGATGAATGCCTCGCCGGCTCGCTGGGCCCGCGCGGCAAGGACTTCAACATGCGCTGGGTCGGCAGCATGGTTGCCGACGTCCACCGCGTGCTCTCACGCGGTGGCGTATTCCTCTATCCGTGGGACGCGCGCGAACCTGATCGTGCTGGCAAACTTCGTCTGATGTACGAGGCCAACCCGATGGCGCTCCTGGTCGAGCAGGCCGGTGGCATGGCCATCGCCGGTACGGCCCGAATTCTCGATATCGAACCCACCGGCTTGCACCAGCGCGCTGCCGTCATGCTCGGATCGACCGAGGAAGTCGCACTGCTGCAGCGGTACCATGCTGAGCAGGATCCGCATTCCCACACCACGATCGGTTAGAATGCTCTGTTTATCGCCGGTGTAGCTCAGTCGGTAGAGCAGCTCATTCGTAATGAGAAGGTCGAGGGTTCGATTCCTTTCACCGGCACCAATGAAATCAAGAACTTAGCCCGCACATCGCGGGCTTTGTTTTTCTCGGGGTGACACCGGGGTGACAATTCCGAACAGTCGCGCACGATTCGGCCCTGTTCACTGCTGCTGTTCTTGTGCTGTTATCGCTGAGGGCGGCGCGGGGTTGACCACATCGCCGGGGCGAAAGTTAACCAGCGGATCGGGTTAACCAAGCTCGCCCGCCATAGCTAGCCGAAAGGCGCGGGTCCCTTGGCGCCGTGCCGTACCCCCTCGGGGAAGGACCCGCGCTCTTTTAGGGGGTCGCAAAACCCGGCGCGGTCGCCTTAAGCCGTAAACGAGCGTACTTTGCGGTCGTGGTCGTCATGCGCCCCGGTCGCCGACCATCGCCGGATCAGCTCGACCTCGACCGGGTGCGCTGGCGTCAACCTCTCATGGGGGGGTATGCGCCCACAGCGTCAGCGGTGCGCACTTACCGGTAACCTTCGCCCCCTCGAATCGCTCGCAAGCCCGCGCCACGCCTGAAATTGCACGGTAGCAATCCGCGCACTTATCCCGGCCCTGTTGCGGGCCATTCATGGAGTTATTTTGAAATCCGACCCGCGCGCGCGCGTCATGGGGCGAGTTTTCTATCTGTAAACGGTTTACAGATACCGGTCCCCCGCGCGCGCGTCATGGGGTTTGTTTTGCAAAGCGGGGAACAGTTGCCGAGGCGGTCGCGACAGGCCGGATGCTGCTCCGTTCATGGGGTTATTTTGAAACGGCCAATCGTGCCGTTCATGGGGTTGGTTTTGCAAACCGCGATCAGCGGCCCGCGAGCTGGCGCATAAGGTTGCTGGCGCTGGCGAGCAATTCCGCGTTCGGCTCGGCATCCTTGCGGGTCAGGATGCGCGCATGGTCGGACAATTCCGCGCCCACTCCGCGCAGCAGCTCGTCAGGGTCGATGCCGATGCCGGCGCAAGTGTCGGAGTAGGCGAGCCAATAGCTTTTGATGCTGGCGCTGATTTCCTCGATGCGAGCAATGATCTGCTCGGCCTGTTCGGGGTCGCAGTCGTCGCCGCTGGTCAGGTGAACGAGCATGCCCAGGTGTGCGACGTAGCGGATAACCTCGGGCTCGATCAGCAACGCGGTGTGCAGCGCCATGCGCTCGGTGCAGTTCAGCAGGCGCCGGAACTCCAGATCATGCGCCCGGTAGCTGTAGACCGGGGCGGTATCGCCCAGGCGGGTGCATTCGGCTTCGTCGCGCCGGGCGAGCGCGGCGAACATGGCGACGACGCGCTGCTGCGGCGTCAGGGTCGAATAAAGCCGGTCGTTGATGGTCGTCATGGATCAGTCCTTCGTGAGTTGCAGGCGTAGCGCGCGCTCCAGTGCCTCGGTGCGCTGCTCCAGTTCGCGGGTCTCGAATATGCGAACCATCTGCCCCAGGACATAGGCGAGCTTCGTGCCATTGCCAGGGTCCAGCGTGCCGTCGCGCATGTCGTTGTAGACCCGGCCCAGCTCCAGCCGGATGTCGTCGATGGTGTGCAGGCGAACACGATCACGCCGGGGGGTAGGGCCCAGCACCTCGCCAGTGACGACGCGCAGTTCAGCGGATTTCGATTTCGTGTTCATCGCTTCGCCCTCTCGCGTTCCTCGGCCAGGATGCCGCGCATCGCCTCGGAGAATTCCGACTCGATCAGCCTCCAGGCGTTGCCCTGTCGCATGACGGCGCCGGCCTCGGTCAACCGAGCTTCGTGACGACGCAGCCAGCGCGGCAGGCTTTCGGGTCCGATCATGTTCGGGCTTCGCATCGTCCAAACCCGCATGACGTGTCGATTCAGGTGCAGCCATGTTGCGAGCGGCACCAGGCGGCGAATCGTTCCATCGGTTGCGTTCATGTCGTCCGGTCTCCGCAGTTGCGGGCGTCAACCCGGCCCGGCCAGGTGCGCGTCGCCGAGCTTCGATACACCAGTGCATGACCGGCGTCGCAGCGCGGGAGCTGGCTTGCTGCCGACGACGTGGTGCGTAGGTGCCGACACTGCCAACATGGGCGAGCGGCCCGTTGGATCGCCTGCTGTGCGGCCTCCTGAGCCTTGAGCGCAGCCAGCAGGTCGTCGCCGAGCAACTCGATCAGCGTGCGGGCTTCCTCGATGATCTGCGGCGACGCGGTGCCGTGCATGACGATGTGGTCGAACTCCAGCGCCAGCACCAGGCCATGCGCGTGCAGGTAGCTCAAGCACTCCACGCCGAACAGCTCGCGGTCGGATTGATCGGCAGCCCGCACGATCACGCCGGGCAGCGGGCGGCCCGCATCGTTCGCAGCCTCGACCAAGGGCAGGATGTCGGCCTTGTGCTGCGCGATGATCGGCTTCCACCTCGCAACGGCATCGGCGGCGCCGCGCAACTTGATCTTGTCCGGTGCGTCGCCCTTGCGAATCTCCAGACCGTCTCGGGTGGCCTGCGCGATGATGTCGCGCGCTTCGGTGGCGGCGTTCACAGCGATTCCTCCACCACTTGCGACGCGGCGCCTTCGGCAGGTTCAGGCTGCTGAAGATGCTCAACTTCGCCTGAAGATGCTGAAGATGCCCAACAACTTTTGCTGAGCACCTTCAGCGATTCCTGAGCACCTTCCGGCAAAGCCCATTCCCAAGACTGTTTCTTGCCCGGCGCGAAGGTGCCGCCGATTTTCTCCGGCTTGATCCCAAGAGCCTCCTTGGCGCGTCGGATCGTCGCCAGACTGAACCCCGCTTCACGGGCATGCGAATACACCTCTTTCGACGGCACCGGACCCCCGCGAAGCAGCTCGCGCAGGAACTCTGCGGCATGGTCCGTCGCCGACACGTCGGTGTCACGCTCAGGCTCAGCCTCGGCGGTCGCCAGCAGGTCGCGCGCTTCACCCTGCAACGCTTCGTGCCATGCAACGCGCTGGCCGAAAACGTGCGGCTCGACTTCGATCTGCTCCAGCGTGTAGGCGAAACCTCCACCATCGGGTCCGAGATTCGATTTCGCGCGAACGAACACCCTGCGCGGTGGTTCCTCGCCTTCGGCCTGCTCTTTGGCTGCCACCAGGACGACACGAGCGAGCGCGCCATAGGCGAGTGAACCCGATACGCGCTCGACCGGATCACGGCCTTGTGTGCCTTTGCTGAAGTGGTGAATCCCGATCACCGTGCAGTCCAGCCGCGCCGCAAGATCAACGATGCTTTGCAGGGATCGCCGAACCTCGTTGTTCTTGTTGTTGTCGCCAGTGACAGCGGACACGATGGGGTCCACGATCAACAGCTTGGGCGATGCGAGTTTTGCCGCTTCGGCTTCCAGCAGATCCATGTCGCGCGCCGGGTCGAACGCTTCGCCGCCGACGATCCCCTTGACGAAGTGAACCCGCCTCATGTCCGCACCAGCGGCCACCAAGCGCGGCGCCAGGGTCGTAGCAGGGTCGTCCTCACCGGACCAGATCAACACGTCGCCTGCGTCGCGGCAGGCCCAGCCATCCGGCCATCGCCCGGCGCTGGTGATGACGGCGGCCAGAGATAACGCGATGGTCGTTTTGCCGCAGGACGGCGCGCCGCCGAGAATGACGAACTTCCCAGCCGGCAGATAGTCACGCCACAGCCAGCGGACGGCCTCCATCTTGACCATATCGCCGCGCAGCAGCTCGACGCTTGGCTGCTCGGGGGTCTCTGTCACGCTGGGGATGTTGCTCGGTGCGCTCATGCTTGCACCTCCATCAGCCATCCGGCCAAGTCGTTGAAGTCGGTCAGGGACTGCGGCGAACCCTCCGGCCAAACCGGGCGAACGATGCGACCGTGAACGGCGGCGGCGGCCTCGCGTGCCTTGGTCAACCCCGGATTGCCGTCAGTCGTGCGGTCGTCGTCGGCGGCGACGATGATCTGCAGGTCGTGGTATCGAGCGCGCACGGCCAGCGCGACCGGCTCAAGATTCCCAGCGTCGATTGCTGCCAGCACGGCGGCGCCGGGATACTGCGTCGCCACGGTCGAAGCGGTTGCGAATCCCTCGGCGATCACGATCACGTCAGCCGGCAGCGAACCCGCGACGACGACGAAGTGTCCACGCTTCGCGCCTCCCGACAGCATGCGCTTGGTGCCGTCCGCGCCGATGTATTGCAGGCTGCGGGTGTTGCCGTCGATGTCCTCGATGCGCAGCATCAGCAGTTCGCCGCGCTGGCGAGCGTTGCCGGCAACGATGCGCTTGCGCAGCAGATACGGATGATCGGGCGACGCGGGGGCGCCTTTCGACCAGAGCATTGACGCGCGCTCGGCGGCGTGCTGCTGCTCGACCTCGCGCTGGCGCTGAGCTTCGGCCTTGGCCTGACGCATCGCCGCATGGAAGGCGTCCTTCTCCGCGCGGCTCATGCGTGCCGTGGACTTGCTCGACCAGGTGCAGGTCGCGCCTCCCTTCCAGGTGCCGGCTGCGCCGTGGTCGTGGTGCAGGACGAACCAGCCGTTGACCGAACCGGCCTTGTCGCCCTCGACGCGGAAGCGGCGCAGCACTCCATCGGCGACGATCACGCCGGGGTCGTCAGGCTCGATGCCTGCGGCGTGCATCGCCTCCAACAGGCCGGCGACGGGATCGACCTTAGGCGCCATCGCCAGCAGCGCGGCGCGGCTCTTGGCCGGGGTTACGCGGTTGCGAGCGGGGATCATGGGCGCACCCCCATGACGTGCACCAGCAGCAGCACGTCGCAAGCGATCAGCAGAGCGCACGCGACGAACATCAACGCGGTGGTGGCGCGGTTCATTGCGTCGCCCCCGACATCCGCGCGCGGCTCTCCAGCCATTCGGCCAGGTCAGCCCTGCGATAACGGACCTTGCGCCCGACCTTGACGAACGGCAGCGCGTAGCGGCCCGTCGAGCGCCAAACAGACAACGTGCCCGGCGACACGTCGAGGAATGCGGCGGCGGCCTGCTCGTCCAGCAGATCGCGCCCGGCTTCGATGATTTCTTGAAGGCTCACGATTCACCCCAAAACAAGCCCGCTATGCGTCGTTACGCTGCGGTATGAGGCGAACTCTAGATCCTGAAAATACCAATCAAATAGGATCAGGGGCAAAAAGCGGCGACATTCTGACAGAGTATCGGAGTTCGCTCCGATACTCTGTCAGAATGTCGGCATTCATTATTTTTCCTCCCATGCCTTGCCGGGGTACCACTCCGTCAACTTCGTGTACGCATAAGACTCGCTTTTAACAATGCCTTGTCTTTTTGCAGTCGCTACAACCCATGTTTTTTTGCGACCTGTACGACGATGCGCCTCAGCGTATTCGCGTAGCTTCGCGTATTTTCCATCATCGCTTTCCGCCTTCTCCGCCTTGGTGTCCCGTGCCTTCTTCGTGCCAAGGTGCCGTTGAGCCAGCGCGCCTAGCAACTCTGCGCGCAGCGCCAGCAGCAGACTCGCCGCGTAGGCGGCGAACAAAGGCCAGCGAAGATCACCGGATTCTTGTGCGACCATCGCACCGGTAATAGATCGTGCTGCGTGCGCCAGCGCCATTCGCCGCCCCTCCTTGTCGGCCATGAGTAGCGGCGTTCCGGTGTGGCCCGCGTCGAACGTCATAAACGCCAAACTATCCGGCGTGTCGTCGGCATTGATAATTCCGTCCTGCGCGATGTCGGCGACGAACGATTTGAATTCGTCGCGCAACATCCGCAAGGCATCCGTGCCTCGCGCGGTGAATTCAGCGTTGAGCGCGGCCAACTCGAAGTCGTCTAGCGGGTTACTCATCTCATGCCCTTTCGCATGTCCTTCGTGAAGGTGCCCGGCCAGCCCGCGAAGGGGGCGGGTGTTCGGCACTGCGGATCAGGCAGCACCTAGGCCGGGCGAAACGGTTACGCGCTGGGTCGGGGGTTCGATTCCTAGTTTTGGAACCGAATTACCTTACGCGCGCCTCTTGCGCTTTGCGTCAGCGATGGCGACGACATCGGCGGCGGACTTCATGCCTGCGGCCTCCAGCATCGCGGCGGTGGCGGTGTCCACGCTCTGCCTCACCGGGTCCAGGTCGAGGCGCGCGTAAATCGCGGTGGACTGCTGCGACTTGTGCCCGAGCGATTTGCCGATGATGGCGAGACTGGCGCCGGTCTTGGCCTGCCAACTCCCGAGCGTGCGGCGCAGGTCGTGGATACGCAGGTCGTCCACGCCGGCACGCGACAAAATGCCGGCCCATGCCCTTTTCGGCTCGGCGTAGTGGCCCGTCTTGCCCTCGCCGGGGAATACGAACTCCGAAGCGGCCTCGCCCGTGGCCTGCGCCTTGCCGTCGCGTTCTTCCCTGCGAGCTTTGAGCACCATCACGGCCTCGGCGCTCAGGTGGACAACCTGCGGACTGCCGTTCTTCGTCTTGGGGATGCGCCACGTTGCCCCCTCGAAGTCGATTTCAGCCCAGCGCATAGATAGCACGCTGGTCTTGCGCGCGCCCGTCAACAGCAACATCAGGAAATAGTCGCGGGCGGGCGATTCGGCGATGGATTGCATCAGCCCCGGCAACTCGGCGGCGCTGGCGAAGCGGTCGCGCTGGATTTCGTGCGCGCGCTTGACCCCGACAACAGGGATTTCGCCCGAGAAAATCCGCTTGTCCTTCGCGTAGTTGAACACTGCCGACACGATGGCCCGGCAGCGGTTCGCCTGCGCGTGCGACAGCTTTTCAACCTTGGCGTGCATCGCGCCGACCTTCTCGGGTGTGACGGCGGACAGCTTGAGATTCATCAGGGCGGCCATGTGAAGGCGGGTCGCATCCCTGTAGTGCCTCTTGGTCGTCTCTGAAATTGCCGACCCGTCGCGCTTGCGCTTGGCCTCCAGGTATTCGTCGAACATCTCTTGAAACGTCGGCTCGCCACGATACGCGCGCTTGACCTCGCCAGGGTTCGCGCCGTCCTCAATCGTCGCGTTGACTTGCGCCGCAGCCTTGCGGGCCTGCTCGACCGTCATTGCCGGGAAACGTCCCAGCGTGACGCGCTCCCGTGCGCCGCCCTTGATGCGCCGATAGACAGAAAACGTCTTGACCCCGGATGCCGCGACGCGGACTTGCAGGCCGGTCGCCTTGGTGTCGTGGTAGGTCGCGCGCTGCCCGGCCTCCGGGCTCGGTAGCCCTGCGATCCGTTCCTTCGTGAACGGGAAGCGGTTTTCCAGCTTGTCCATCTTGCCTCCTACCCTTGTCCGGGGTGACGCCGGGGTGACGCCGGGGTGACAATTTCGGTCAAACTCGGGAAAATTTCATGTCACCCCGTTAAGGCAATGATACGATAAACGTTTGATTCGTCAATGATTGTTAAGGTTCGTTATGAGACGGGCCTAGTAGCGGAATGAAATTCGTAATGAGAAGGTCGAGGGTTCGATTCCTTTCACCGGCACCAATGAAATCAACGACTTAGCCCGCCACTCGGCGGGCTTTTTCGTTGCTGGGTTACGGCGGGGTTACGTTGGCTCCGGCTGTCGCCTGACGCCTCAGCCTCGCGCAAGATTACCCCCAGGGCGCTCTCCACGGCGTACATGACACCCTGTTGGGGTTCCTCCAGTCGGACCGACACGAGCTCGACGTTTTCCATCGCGTGCAGCGCAAGCCGGGCAATGTGCATGACACGGTACAGCGCCCGCTCGGCGGCGGTGATGTCATCGTTCGTAGGCTCACGCAGGATCGCCCCCATCCGCCCCGGTCCGACCATGGGAGTCCTGCATGTCTTCAAGCCCGTCGGCGGCAGCGGCAGCGGCAGCGTCACGGACCAGGCTGGCCGCGCGCCACAGCGCGCGTTGCGCCGCGTTGATGATCTCGGCAATGCACGCGTCAGCCATGGCTGTCCCCCTTGGTCGGTTCGGGCAACGATTCGAGCGCTGCCCGGATCACGTCATTGTCCAGGACATCGACCGAGCGCGGCCCCCAGGTCATCGAGCGGCGCACGCGGGCAGAGGTCATGCCGGCAGATCGTCGGTTCGGCACGCAGTGAGCCGTGATCGACGCGCCCCTGCCCCACCGCCAGCGCCGAGGCGTGTTGCACAGATTGCGTTTCCGATTAAACGCACATACACTAAATCACATGAAAGCGCGCCACACCTGGGACGAAGCCAAACGGCGGGCCAACCTGGCAAAGCACGGTCTCGACTTCGCCCAGGTGGCCGAGGTCCTGGAGTCGCGCTTTCGATTCGATGTCGCCATCGTGCGAGCCGGCGAGGCGCGCACGTTGTCGATGTCCTACGCGCTGGGCTTCCTGGCCGTGCTGACGGTGGTGCACACCGAGCGCGATGGCGCGACGCGCATCATCAGCTTCCGCCGGGCAAACCAAGAGGAACGCGAGGTGTACCGTGACTGGCTCGAAAACGAATGCGATGAACCGTAAGGCGGTGCTCGAAGCCGTGAAGGCGATCCCGGCCGGGAAGGATCACGCCTGGGACGGTCTGAGCGAGGATGAACGCCCCGCCACGGCGGCCGAGCTCGGCGCGGCGCTGGAGCGCTACCGGCGTAGCCGGGGCCGCCCGAAGCTGGAGCGGCCCAAAGTCTCGATCACCCTCCGGGTGGATGCGGACGTGGCCGAGGCCCTGCGTGCCAGCGGCAAGGGGTGGCAGACCCGCATGAATGACGCCATCAAGGCCTGGCTTCGGGAGCACCCTTCCACATAGCCCCCTAGGAGTGTGGGCGGCAGAAGTCCGTGATAGCGTCCCGGATCGTCGGCGCCGAGGTGATCAGCTCGTTTTCGACACGCTCGGCGCGACGCATCACCTGACGCCCCCCAGAGTGTGGCGTCGAGGCACGTTGCGCGAGGTGGCCTGCCGCGCAGGCTGAACTGGCAGAACCCCAGCACGCTCTTGACCGCGTCGATCATCGGCAGCAACCAGTGGGCGTCTGGCGCCGCGTTGTCCAACTCGGCGGCCACGATAATGTGCACGGTCTCATCCACCGCCGTCTGCGCGTTGTAGCTCGGATCGAAGCCGCCGACGCGCTTCATGATGCGGCTGTCCGGGTCGGTGAAGTTCTCCTGCGCCTTGTCCTCGGGCACGCCAAACTCGCGCTTGTAGCGGCCCGCCGCCCTCGTAGCGCGCGTAAAACGCACTCAGATCCAGCGTGTCGATCGTGTCGTGGATGAAGTACGCCAGGTGGCCCGGCGGCAGCCAGTCTTGCGGCGCCGCCGGCAGCAGCATCACCTGGTCCGGCTCATGGGGGCGGTAACTCGTAGGCATGAATGCAGGCCGTTGAAATACCGCAGGGGGTCGCGTTGCGGTATTTCAACAGCCTGTAACGCACCACGCCCCACTTCGCCGACATCAAAGCCCTCTGCCGCCCACACTCCTAGGTCCTTTTTTCATTCCAGACTGCCCCGCACAGGCCCAGATCGTCGGCTGATTTGCGAGACTTGTCGGCCGGCTTGGCGTTCCACGATGATCCAGCCTTCAGGCGTGAGCAAGATCGCGCGCCACCTCTCATCGCCCAAGTCGCGCCAATACCCATTCGGCTCCATTGCCGATTGCACCCAGCCATACAATTCACACGCAAACCTCCGACCTGACGAAACTCCATCATGCCACGCTACCGTTCCGAGACCTCGACCCATGGCCGCAACATGGCTGGCGCGCGCGCGCTGTGGCGCGCCACCGGCATGGTGGACGCCGATTTCGGCAAACCCATCATCGCGGTCGTCAACTCTTTCACCCAGTTCGTACCAGGACATGTACATCTGAAAGACCTCGGCCAGCTCGTCGCGCGCGAGATCGAGGCGGCCGGCGGGGTCGCAAAGGAATTCAACACCATCGCGGTGGATGATGGCATCGCGATGGGCCATGGCGGCATGCTGTATTCGCTGCCCAGTCGCGATCTGATTGCCGACAGCGTCGAGTACATGGTCAACGCCCACTGCGCGGATGCCATGGTGTGCATTTCCAACTGCGACAAAATCACCCCTGGCATGCTCATGGCCGCATTGCGACTGAACATTCCGGTGGTTTTCGTTTCGGGTGGCCCGATGGAGGCGGGTAAAGTGAAGTGGCACGGCCAGTTCCGCAAGGTGGATCTGATCGATGCCATGGTCGAGGCAGCGGACAGCCACAATTCAGACCAGGACGTCGCCGCGATGGAGCGTTCAGCCTGCCCGACCTGTGGTTCATGCTCGGGCATGTTCACCGCCAACTCCATGAACTGCCTCACCGAGGCCCTGGGACTGTCGCTGCCTGGAAACGGCTCCATGCTGGCGACGCACGCCGATCGCAAGGCTTTGTTCCAGCGCGCCGGCCGGCTGGTGGTCGAATTGGCGCACCGTTACTACGAGGGCGATGACGCCGCCGTTTTGCCACGCGCCATCGCCAGCAGCAAGGCATTCGACAACGCAATGACCCTGGACATCGCGATGGGTGGATCCACCAATACCGTGCTGCATCTGCTCGCCGCTGCCCGGGAAGCTGGTGTCGACTTCAATATGAAAGACATCGACCGGCTGTCGCGCAAGGTGCCAAACCTGGCCAAGGTTGCGCCGTCCACGCAGCTCTATCACATGGAGGACGTACATCGCGCTGGTGGCGTCATGGCCATTCTCGGCGAACTTGACCGCGCCGGTCTCATCCACCGCGACTGTCCGACCGTGCACAGCGCCAGCATGGGGACCGCGCTCGACACCTGGGACGTGGCCCGCAGCCCCTCCGAGGAGGTGACAAACTTCTACCGCGCCGCACCAGGGGGCGTACCCACCCAGGTGGCGTTCAGCCAGGATCGGCGGTATCCGGCGCTCGACCTGGACCGCGTCGGCGGCTGCATCCGCGATCTCGCGCACGCCTATTCGAAAGACGGTGGACTGGCGGTGCTGTATGGCAACCTGGCGCTGGACGGCTGCATCGTCAAGACCGCGGGAGTCGACGCGGCGAATCTCGTGTTCGCCGGTCCGGCCCGGATTTTCGAAAGCCAGGATGTCGCGGTGGAAGCGATTCTCGCCGACCGCATCCAGGCAGGCGACGTCGTGCTCATCCGTTATGAAGGCCCGCGCGGGGGCCCGGGCATGCAGGAAATGCTCTACCCCACTTCCTATCTGAAGTCCAAGGGCCTGGGTAAAGCGTGCGCCTTGATCACTGACGGACGTTTCTCGGGCGGTACGTCGGGACTGTCAATTGGCCACGTGTCTCCGGAGGCGGCCGAGGGCGGCAACATCGCTCTTGTCGAAGAAGGTGACCGCATCGAAATCGACATCCCCGCGCGCAGCATCCAGATCGCCATCAGCGATGCGGAGCTTGGCCAACGCCGGGTGGCAATGCAACAGCGCGGCAGCGATGCATGGCGCCCCGTGGGTCGCGAACGCCCAGTCTCTGCTGCGTTGCGCGCCTACGCGGCAATGACGACCAGCGCCGCCAACGGCGCCGTGCGCGACGTGGGGCAGGTCGAGCGCCGCTGAGGCGTGGGGGGGCGCGGGGGGCGGGGGCGGGGGCCGGGGCGGCGCGCGGCCGCGCCATCCGCACCCCCCCCGACGCCGCTTCGGCGGCCCGCGCCCCCCCGCCGGGCG
>VFSW01000493.1_pt1 | contig 58162 bp, 51 predicted proteins | sample 5358111 | NCBI WGS metagenome assembly VFSW01 (sample SAMN11554181, study PRJNA540505) | mine drainage metagenome | isolation source: sediment from site ElyBrook_90M | place: USA: Ely Copper Mine, Vershire, VT | collected 2017
GAGCATAACAGATTGATTCACAGAATGTTACGTTTATTTATTAACGAAGCCTAAGTGCGATGGCTGGCAGGCCGGGTCGTTCGTACGTGTAGCGGTTCAGCAGGTGTGAGGAAAAAAGCTGGGCGCAGGCGGCGGAGCCGCCGTTGCCGCACAGCAGAATCTTACGACCTGACACCAGCGCCTTGACCATCATCATCGCCACTGCGACGATCAGAGGGGTAAGTGGTTCAAGGGAGCTCTCCACGAGTTCAATATTGTGCGCGAATGCGGCCCGCACGCGGCTCTGCAGGTCGTCCGTGGTCGCATTGCGCTTGGTTCGTCCGGTTGTGGTGGCGGCTTTGCGGTTTTGTTTCATTGAAGCGTTCTAGCAGGAAATTCCAGGACCTTGAGCACCGTGGCGGATTTCCGAGCCATAAGTCAGCGACGCGTGCCGGTTTTGCGGAGTCTGAGCCATACCTTCATTGTGCCGGGATCGACGGCGAATCGATTTCGGCGCCATCATCCAAGGCGAATTGTCCCTTGTAATTGAGAAAGGTATCCAGGAGTTGAGGAACGCCTTTCTGGAATTGCGCCCAGAGAAGCTGGCGGTGGAACCGTCCATGAGGGCCGATACTCAGGCTGCTGGTTACGCCATCGAAGTGCACCCCCTGTTCTGTGCTGAGACGATTCAGTTGCGGGATGACTGCATAGGAGTCGACGCCGAGTGCATAGAGCCTGTCGAGGGCGGTGTGCGCGTATTTCCAGTTGCCGTGCTGCAGCTGGGTGCGCAATGCCTTGATGCTGCCGTCATGAATCAGCATCCACGGCATGTCACCAAACATGATTCCATCGAGATCGGCATCACGTATGGGGTCCATGTTCCCGGTGAATATGTGCGAGGTTGCGTATACTGGAATCTGCATCGCACGATAATAATTGAGCTGCGGTTTTATCAAGCGGCCGTTCTGCGCGTCGGCGGCGAGGAAAATCATGTCGATGTCCTTGCGTGGCCTGGGGTCAAATTTTAACTTAATCTTCAGCAGCTTCTGCAGACGATCTTCACGCTCGTCGCTTTGGGTGATATTGAGCAGTTGTTTCACTGGCTGCGAGTAGTCGCCCATCCCGGGCTGATAGGCTACCGATGTCAGCACGATGCCTCCGAGCCGCTGCCAAGCGTTGCTGAATCCGCTTGCTATGCGCTGCCCCCATGCGGTATCGGGATACAGAATGGCCGCACGCCTATGACCGTCGAGGTAGGCGCGCTCTGCTACTTGCTTGGCCTCTTGCTCCAGTGGCAGGCCAAACTGGAATACCTGTCGAGATGGGTCAATCTTCTGGTTGGTCCGGCTCAGAAGCAGGGTCGGCACTCGAAGGTCGTCGGCCTTGACCAGCTGTCTGACGGCGTCGTGACCCAGTGGACCGACCACCAGCTGGGCCCCGTTTGCTACCGCAGTATCGTAGTATTTCGTTATCTGCGTGGAATCCGCCCCGGTGTCGTAGACCATGATCGTCGGCTTGTCGGGATCGATGTTGGCTGCATCCATGGCCATGAAGCCATCCTTAACGGCAGCCGCCTGGGTCGAAAACCCCGATGTCAGCGGCAGGAGCAGCGCGATTCTGTTGATGCGCCCTATGATGCCGGGAACCGGGCTCGCCAGCGATCTGATGAAACTGGGGGTCGCAGGATGTCCGGGGTGGGATTTTTGCCAGACATCGACAGCCATGGCGAGCTGGTTCGGGTCGCCTGCGTTTTCGGCGACTGCGATCGCGAGCTGCAGCCAGCCGACAAGAACAGGATTGCGCGCGCTGGACAACGCGAGTTTCAGGTTGGCTCGGCTTAGGGTCTGCAGGATATGCCAGAGCTGCTGTTGGTTCGCTGTAATTTCGTTGCTATTTACGATGAATCGCTCGCGTGCGATAAGGTCAATGACTGCGTCGATCGGACGGTTGACTTTGATCTCCGTCCGAGCGCGGGCCTGGAGAATTTCTGCCTGTAGCGAAGGGTCGAGATTGCGCATCCGCGCCGCTAGGTCGAGCAGGGAGATGGAACGCCGGGGGTGTCCTTCAAGTGAGGCGATGCGCGCCTCCAGAATGCGCTTGCGTGCGAGGAAGGAAGGAGCCAGTCCTGCGGTATCTATGGAGCGGATCTGCTCGCGCGCCTCGCGCACCTGCGCCGCCTTGACGAGCGCACCCACCGCGTCAAGCTGGAAGCGTTGCCGCTGAGGCGGGCTCGCGAGCTGCGCAAGTTGCTTGTAGTCATGTGCGGCAAGAACGTATTCGCCGGCCCGCTCAGCATGTTCGGCATCTGCTGCGTTGATTCGCGGCGCGGTGGGCCGCAGCGGCGGTCGGGTCACGCATCCTTGAAGTGCCAGAAAGCCGGCGAGGGCGAACAACGTTGCCCAGACACGAGCGGTGAAAATCGGTTTCATTAGGGGATGTCGTATAAACTGTGGTGACAGTATCTTAAAGTGGAGGCGCATGTGTCAAACAAGCCCGGTGCGCTGTATGTGGTGGCAACACCCATCGGAAATCTGGAAGACATGTCGCCGCGTGCGCTCCGGGTGCTGTCCGAGGCGGACTTGGTAGCCGCCGAGGACACGCGTCATAGCGCGACGTTGCTGCGGCACTTCGGAATTGCCCGGCCGGTTGTTGCAGTCCATGAACACAACGAACGTATGAAAGTGCATGAGCTGCTTCGCAAGCTGAGTGCGGGTCAAAGCATCGCCCTGATCAGCGATGCCGGTACGCCCTTGATCAGCGATCCTGGATTCAACCTGGTGCGTGCCGCGCTTGCCGGAGGAATCCCGGTTGTCCCGATACCGGGTCCCTGTGCCGCAATCGCGGCGTTGTCGGCTTCCGGTCTTCCGTCAGACCGCTTTACCTTCGAGGGGTTCCCTCCGGCGAAGGCGACAGCGAGACGCGCGAAATTCGAGGATCTGCGTGCCGACCCCCGTACCCTGATTTTTTACGAGTCCGCACACCGCATCGCCGAAAGTCTCGAAGATATGGCGGCGGTCTTTGGGCGTGATCGGGCCAGCGTGCTCGCGCGTGAACTTACCAAGCAATTCGAAACCCTGCGCAGCACCGCCCTTGGGGAATTAAGCGACTGGGTGCGTAGCGACCCGAACCAACAGCGCGGGGAAATGGTCGTTTTGGTCCATGGCGCGTCCCAAGAGGCGGCCCAGCAGGTCGACGCCCATGCAGACAAGGTATTACGCGTTCTGCTTGCTGCGTTGCCGCTCAAGCAGGCTGCGGCGTTGGCAGCGCAGATTACAGGCGTGAAGAAAAATTTACTTTATTCTCACGGGCTCGGCCTGGCCGAGTCATCAGGTCCCAGGTCCGCGGGGCGCGATCATAAAGAATAAGATGGACGATCCACATTTGCGGTCGCGATCAGGGGTATAATGCGTTCCTGGAGTCGGCCAGACAGCCGCCGCGCATTGCGGAGGAAAGTCCGGGCTCCATAGGACGAGGTGCCAGGTAACGCCTGGGGGGCGCAAGCCCACGGAAAGTGCCACAGAAAATATACCGCCTAAGTGTCGTTGGCATGCCCAGCGGCGCCGGTAAGGGTGAAATGGTGCGGTAAGAGCGCACCGCGCGGGTGGTAACACCCGTGGCAGGGAAAACCCCACCTGGAGCAAGACCAAATAGGGGAACTATGGTGTGGTCCGCACCGTTCCCGGGTAGGTTGCTTGAGGCACGTGGCGACGCGTGTCCTAGAGGAATGGCTGTCCACGACAGAACCCGGCTTATCGGCCGGCTCCACTTTTTACTTTAAGTTCGTCATCTAATTTTCTGTATTTTCTGTATTTTATATCCTCCTTTTTGACCGACTTACCTCCGCCTGTCAGTGGGAAAACCCCACTGTGGGGTGTTTTGGCACTGATTGATCGGATTTGATTCCGTAACATGCTGTCGCCAAAAGGAGAAATCTGTCACCCGGTATGCATTTTTCTTGACACTGGTTCCTGGGCCTATCTATAGTGAGTGTGAATTTGTGGGAAAATGTGGATAATTGTGGAATAGGGCAAGTGAACACAGGAATGGCTACGAATGCTGCGCGGGCTCAACGAACTTAGTCTCGATAGTAAGGGCAGGCTTGCAATTCCTACCCGCTATCGCGACACGCTTGACCGCCACTGCGAAGGACGCATGGTGGTGACTGTCGACCGCGACCGTTGCCTGCTGCTTTATCCGCTGCCCGATTGGGAAGAGATCGAACGCAAGCTGGTGAAGCTGCCGAGCTACAACGAATCAGCACGCCGGCTGCAGCGCCTGTTGATTGGCCATGCGACCGAATGTGAACTGGACGGCAGTGGCCGGATATTGCTGCCACCGCCGCTGCGCGAATTTGCCAGTCTTGAAAAAACTGTCGTACTGATTGGGCAGGGAAACAAGTTCGAGATCTGGGACGCAGCGGCATGGAACACGCAGCGCGCCGAGTGGCTGGCGGCTGGGGCCGTGGGCGGTGCCTTGCCGCCGGAACTTGAATCGCTGTCTCTCTGAGGTGGGAGAGGTGGATGAACAGTTGCATCGCCCAGTCTTGCTCGAGGAGGCGCTAGCAGCGCTCCAGCTGCGGTCCGAGGGAATCTATGTTGACGCTACATTTGGTCGCGGGGGACATGCGCGCGGGATACTGGGGAGGCTAGGCTCGTTCGGCCGCCTGCTGGCGCTAGACCGTGACCCGGAGGCGGTAGAAGCAGCACGTATCCTGTTTGCAGGCGATGCGCGCTTTGAGGTCGTACGGGGGCAGTACTCGATGATGGGACATGCGATAGACGATTGCGGCTTGACTGGAAAGGTCAACGGCGTCCTCTTGGATCTCGGGGTCTCTTCACCGCAGCTGGACGATCCAAAGCGCGGGTTCAGCTTCCGCCATGACGGGCCGCTCGACATGCGCATGGATCCTGACAGTGGGGTCTCGGCCGCGCAGTGGCTCAATGGCGCGCCGGAATCGGAGATATTCCGGGTGATTCGCGAATTAGGGGAAGAACGCTTTGCCCGTCGCATCGCGCGCGCCATATGCGCGGAACGCGTCCGCCAGCCAGTTACCACCACCGGGCGTCTGGCACAGATCGTAGCCGCTGCGGTACCGACACGCGAACCCGGACAGGATCCCGCAACCCGCACTTTTCAGGCGATCCGCCTGCACGTGAACCACGAGCTCGAAGAACTGAGTGCGGTGTTGCCGCAGACCATTCAGGTGCTGGCGCCGGGCGGGCGCCTCGTAGTGATCAGTTTCCACTCGCTTGAGGATCGAATCGTCAAGGAGTTTGTGCGCACTGAGGCCTGTGGCGACCGGTTTCCTCCGGACCTGCCAGTGCCTGCGGCAATGCTCAAGCCACGGCTGCGGGCTGTCGGTAAGCCGGTTCGGCCGGGTGCCGAAGAGCTTCGACAGAACCCGCGCGCGCGCAGTGCCATAATGCGCGTGGCCGAGACGCTCCATGGATAGGCGCTTCATTGCGCTGATGGTCGCGGTAATGGTTTCGGCCCTAGCGGTAGTTGACCTGCGTGAGCGTAACCGCATGGATTTTGTCGAGCTTCAGGCGTTGCACAGCGAGCGTGACAACCTCAATGTGGAACGCGGCAAACTGCTTCTGGAGGAAGGGGTCTGGTCCGAGCACCGGCGCGTAGAGGCATTGGCACGTAAGCAGCTGGGGATGGCGATGCCAGCTCCGAACCAGGTCGTCATTGTGGATATCGATGGAGGTCATCGGTGAGCGCTGCGGCTTCGGGCAGGGCCGGGTCTCGCTACTGGATCGTGCTGTCGATAATGCTCGCCGGGTTCGGTCTGCTTGCGGTACGCGCGTTTTACCTGCAGATCATTGAAGCAAATTATTTGCAAGACCAGAGCAATGCCACCCATCTTCGCATCATTGAGGATGACTCCCATCGCGGCATGATCCTCGATCGTAACGGAGAGCCACTTGCGATCAGCACGCCGGTCGAATCAGTTTGGGCCAATCCGGACGAGCTTGCGCAGGCCCGTGGAAGCTGGCCGGCCCTTGCCAGACTGCTGGGAATATCCCTTGCTGGACTGGCGCAGGCGGTCAGGCGCAATGCGGGTGGCCACTTCATGTACATTGAACGCCAGATCGCTCCGCAGACGGCCAAGCGCGTGATGGGGCTTCATATCCCGGGCGTAGCCTTGCAGCGCGAGTTCCGCCGCTATTATCCCGCTGGTCCGGTTACCGGTCAGCTGATCGGATTTACCAACGTCGACGACGTGGGACAGGAGGGGATCGAGCTCGCTTACAACGACTGGCTGCGTGCTATCCCGGGCAAGGAACGAGTGCTGCAGGACCGCTACGGCAACATCGTGCAGCCGGTCGAAAGTATCTCTCTGCCGGTGCCTGGGAAAAATCTTACGCTCAGCATCGATCGGCGCATACAGTTCCTGGTTTACCGCGCGCTCAAGGCGGCGGTCGGGACGTATCACGCTCATGCAGCCAGTGCAGTAGTACTTGACGTCCGTACCGGCGAAGTGCTGGCCGTGGTAAACGTACCGAGCTTTAATCCAAACAACCGCAATGGTCTGCGCAGCAGTCTGGTTCGTGATCGTGCTGTGACCGATGTGTTTGAACCGGGCTCCACGCTCAAGCCATTCACCATCGCTGCCGCCCTTGAAACCGGAAGATACCAGCCAAACACGCTCATAAATACCTCGCCTGGCAGTGTCCGTGTTGGCGGCTACACCATTCGCGACGACGAAGACTCCGGTATTATTTCGGTAGCGCAGATCATCGAAAAATCGAGCAACGTTGGGGCCAGTAAGATCGCTCTGTCGCTCGATCCCAGAACGATGTGGGACATGTTCCGTCTGGTCGGTTTTGGGGCACCCACCGGGGTAGGTCTACCGGGAGAGGCTTCCGGCTTCGTCAGACCGTTCCAGCAATGGGTGCCCTCCGAGCAGGCGACTATGTCCTTCGGTTACGGGATTTCGGTCACCGTGATGCAGCTCGCGCAGGCTTATGGCGGCCTTGCCAACGACGGTGTGATGATGCCGCTGACGATTCTTCGGCGCGACCAGCCGGTTGCCGGCAGGCGCATCATGTCTGCGACGATGGCGCAGGAAATGCGCGCGATGCTTGAGCTTGTGGTGAGCAGCGGCGGTACTGCGCCCGGGGCTGCGGTTGCCAACTATCAGGTCGCAGGCAAGACCGGAACCGCCCATAAAGTCGGCGCCGGCGGCTACGAGCCAAACGGCTACATCGCATCGTTCGCTGGTTTCGTGCCTGCCAGCGACCCGCGCCTGGCGATGGTGATTATGGTGAATGCTCCGGGCGGCGGTGAATATTATGGCGGTGAGGTTGCAGCTCCGGTTTTCAATCGAGTAATGACGGGCGCTTTGCGTCTGCTCAATATTCCGCCCGACAACCTGCCGCATCCGCAGCAGTGGGTTGCACAAGCGCCCGCGCCCGGCGCCACCGGCGGGTTCGTACGCATCGGGCCGCAGGATAGCGCGTCGGGCGCAGGAGGCAGGCTGTGACGGAGATGCGCCTGAGCCGGCTCCTCGAAGGCCTGGTTGACCTGGGTTCAGGTTCCGACCCGGAAATTCTGGGAATCAGCAGCGACAGCCGGATTATCAAGCCAGGCTGGTTATTTCTGGCCGCACCAGGTGTCCGCGGCGACGGACGCGAGTATGTCGGCGGCGCGATTGCCCGCGGTGCTGTGGCCGTGGTATTCGAGCCGGATGAGTTACTTCCGTCCGGGGCGCGGTTCATACCGACTGGCATCGCGGTGCCAGCCATCCCCGTGTCCGGACTCAGGCAGCGTGTCGGACATATTGCCGACCGGTTCTTCGGTTCACCGTCGCAGGGGCTGTTTGTGGTCGGGGTTACCGGCACCAACGGTAAGACGACCTGCGGCCATCTTCTGGCCCAGATCTTGGACGAGCCGAAGCGACGCTGTGGATTGATCGGGACTCTAGGCGCCGGATTTCCAGACAGGCTCGATTCGACCAGCCACACCACCCCCGATCCGATCAGCGTGCATAGATTGCTTGCGGGCTTTGCTGAAGCCGGCGCGGCGTGCGCATGCATGGAAGTGTCGTCACATGCTCTTGACCAGGGGCGGGTCGAGGGCGTCGCTTTCGATGTGGCGGTGTTCACTAATCTCACGCGCGACCATCTGGACTATCACGGCACAATGGAAGTTTATGCGCAGAGCAAGTCTCGCCTGTTCGACTTTCAGAGTTTGCAAGCGGCTGTCATCAATCGCGACGATCCGATGGGGCGCCAGCTGGCGCAGACGGCTGCGCGACGCATGAGGGTCATGACCTTCGGTTTGGGCGAAGCCGATGTCAGTGCATCTGAGGTTAAGCCGATGCCCGATGGCCTGAGCATGCGGGTGGAGACGCCTGAAGGTGCGGCGACGCTGCGCAGTCCGCTGATCGGACGCTTTAATGCGATGAACTTGCTTGCAGTGCTCGCCGTCCTGCTGGTCGCTGGAATGCCGCTGGCGCGCGCGGTGGAGCGGCTGGCGTTGGCACGCCCGGTCTCCGGACGCATGGAGCGTTTCGGCGGCGCCGGCGTTCCGCTAGTTGTGGTCGATTATGCGCATACGCCCGATGCCCTGGAAAAGGCGTTGGCGGCGTTGCGCGAGCATACCCCAGGGAGCCTGTGGTGCGTGTTCGGCTGTGGCGGTGATCGGGATCGAGGCAAACGGCCGCAGATGGGCAGACTCGCTGAAGAGCTCGCCGACATCGTGATCATTACCGACGACAACCCCCGTCACGAGCTGCCGGAGCAGATCATTGCCGATATTGTCAGCGGCATGCACTCGACCCCGACCGTCGTGCGCGACCGTGCCCGGGCGATCAGCACCGCCATCGGTGGCGCCAAGGCCGGCGACGCCGTGCTGGTCGCGGGAAAGGGTCATGAGGACTATCAGCAGATCGGGAATAGACGCCTGCCGTTCAGTGATAGGGAAGTGGTGATGAAGACTTTGGGGGATGCCGCATGATGACCCTGAGTGCCGCAGCACGCGTGCTGCACGGTAGCCTGTCTGGCGGTGACACGGAATTCATGGGGGTAGGCAGCGATACCCGCAGGCTCGCGCGTGGTGATCTGTTCGTCGCCCTGATAGGTCCCAACTTTGATGGTCACGATTTCTTGGCCGACGCGGCACGCGTCGGTGCCGCCGGTGCCCTTGTCAGCCGGGCTGTGGATACCGGGTTGCCGACGGTCCGGGTGACCGACACGCGCCTGGGGCTCGGAGCGCTCGCGGCGTATTGGCGTGGCGGTTTTGATCTGCCACTGATCGCCGTGACCGGGAGCAATGGGAAAACCACGGTCAAAGGGATGCTGGCATCGATCATGGGCCAGACAGGCGTTGGCCTTGCGACCGAGGGCAACCTCAACAACGACATCGGAGTGCCTCTGACCTTACTCCGGCTGCAAGGGCGCGATCGTTATGCGGTCATTGAGATGGGGATGAACCACCCGGGCGAGATTGAGTATCTTGCGCACCTGGCGCGACCCACCATCGCGCTGATCACGAATGCAGCGCAGGCCCACCTCGCGGGACTGGGAAGTGTCGCGGCAATAGCGCGCGCAAAAGGAGAAATCTTTTCCGGTGTAGATGAAAGCGGCCTCGCCATCATCAATGCCGATGACCCGTATGCGGAGTTATGGCGAAAATTGGCAGGTCAGCGGCGCCAGCTGAGTTTCGGACTGCAGTCCGCAGCTGACGTAGGCGCCGATTACGAGCTTGATGCACTGGGCAGTGCCGTGCGGTTGAGGACTCCGCAGGGAGAGACAGACTTGCGGTTGACCCTGCTGGGCCGACATAACGTCATGAATGCCCTTGCTGCAGTCGCCGCTTCCTTGGCTGCCGGGGCAAGGTTGCACGACATCAAGAACGGGCTTGAAACGCTAAGACCGGCTCCCGGTAGACTCGAGGTCAAGTACGGTTTCAGGGGCGCGCGCGTGTTGGACGATACATACAACGCAAACCCCGGGTCGCTGGTCGCAGGCATAGAGGTTCTCGGACACGAAATCGGCGAACGCGTGCTGGTGATCGGCGACATGGCGGAGCTCGGAGACACTGCGGCCGACATTCATCGACACGCCGGCGAGCTTGCGCGGCAGGCCGGTATCCATCGCCTGTACGCAATCGGTTCACTTACTTGGCCTACCGTCCGGAGTTTCGGGGCTGGCGCCTTCCATTTTGATCAGCATGATGCACTTGTAGAAAGCCTGCGCAATGTCATGCATCGGGACATGACCATTCTAGTAAAAGGATCGCGCGTAATGCACATGGAGCGTGTCGTGCGCGGGCTTGTGGATGGCGACGATGGCGGCAGGAATGTAGCCCCGGACGCAGGTTCGGACAAAAACAGAGAGAGGACCCATTAGTGCTGTTTTACCTTTTCAAGCTGTTAGCGCATGACATTTCGTTCTTCAATGTCTTCCGCTATCTCACGCTGCGCGGCATTCTCGGCGTGCTCACCGCGCTCACGATATGTTTCATTGTCGGTCCGACCATGATTCGCAAACTTAGCCAATACCAGATAGGGCAGACGGTGCGCAACGATGGCCCTCAGAGCCATCTCACGAAGGCCGGGACACCGACGATGGGTGGGGCGCTGATTCTGGTTGCCGTATTCGTGACCACGCTGCTTTGGGCAGACCTGACCAATCGCTTCGTGTGGGTGGTCTTGTTCACCACCTTTGCTTTCGGTGCCATAGGTTGGGCGGACGATTACAAAAAACTTGTCAGCAAGAATCCGCGCGGAATTGGCGCCAAAGCGAAATACTTCTGGCAATCCGTGGCAGGGCTCGGTGCGGCCATGTTCCTTTACTATACGGCCCGCTCTCCGGTCGAGATCGAGCTGATCGTTCCATTCTTCAAGCATGTGGCAATCGGCATGGGCCCGTGGTTCATTTTGCTGAGCTACTTCGTCATCGTAGGGTCGAGCAATGCCGTCAATCTTACGGACGGCCTGGATGGGCTAGCCGTCATGCCAACGGTAATGGTGGCGGGTGCACTCGGAATCTTCGCCTACGTGACCGGGCATTATCAGTTTTCGCAATACCTCGGTATTCCCTACATCGCGGGTGCAGGCGAAGTGCTGGTGTTCTGTTCCGCGCTGGTCGGTGCTGGTCTCGGCTTCCTTTGGTTTAACACCTACCCGGCGATGGTGTTCATGGGGGACGTCGGAGCGCTGGGGTTGGGTGCGGCATTGGGGGTGATCGCTGTGGTGGTGCACCAGGAAATCGTGCTGTTCATCATGGGTGGCGTATTCGTTATGGAAACGGTATCGGTAATGCTACAGGTGGTATCGTTCAAGCTTACTGGGCGCCGCATTTTTCGCATGGCACCTCTGCATCATCACTTCGAACTCAAAGGCTGGCCGGAGCCGCGCGTGATCGTGCGCTTTTGGATTATTACCCTGATCCTGGTGTTGATCGGGCTCGCGACATTGAAGATTCGCTGACTATGCAGGCGGTAGGCATGGCACGGAACAATCTGCGGACGGCGCTGGTGCTCGGGCTCGGTACAACAGGCCTTTCCTGTGCGCGGTACCTGAGCGCACATGGCTACCGCGTGCGGGTGGCGGACAGCCGACAGGCACCGCCGATGCTTACATCGCTGCGTGCTGAGTTTCCCAACATGCCGGTCCATACCGGACCGTGGGACAAAAGCGTTCTTCGCGATGCCGACCTGTTTGTGATCAGCCCCGGAGTGTCACTGCGCGATCCGGAAATTGCTGCGGTACTGGATGCAGGCGCGACCGTCGTGGGGGATATCGAGTTGTTCGCGCGCGCCGTTACCGCGCCGGTCATCGCCATCACCGGAGCCAATGGCAAGAGTACGGTGACAACGCTTGTGGGCGCGATGTGCCGCGAGGCCGGCCTCGATACTGAGGTGGGCGGAAACATTGGGACACCGGCACTTGATCTGCTACGCAAGCCCGAGCCGGATGTCTACGTTCTGGAACTCTCCAGTTTTCAGCTCGAGACTACCTTCAGTCTCAATGCCCGCTCGGCAACAGTGCTGAACATAACTGCTGATCACATGGACCGCTACCACAACCTGGAGGAATATGCCGCCGCCAAGGAGCGCATTTTTCACGGTGACGGAGTGATCGTACTCAATCGTGAAGATCCGCGGGTGATGGCCATGGCCCAGGCTGGTCGGCGCACGGTCTGTTTCGGGTTGTCGTTGCCGCGCGATGATGCTGACTACGGGCTGATGCTCAAGGGCGACGACGAGTGGCTTGCGCGCGGCGCCCGAGCCCTCATGCCGGTTGCTGAGATCCAGCTCGCGGGGCGTCACAATGTGGCCAACGCGCTTGCTGCGATGGCGCTGTCCGAGGCGATTAGTGTTCCGTTCGATGCGATGAGACGTGCGCTGGCTAGATTCCGGGGCCTGCGTCACCGCACCGAGGTGGTGGGCAAACTCGGTGGGGTGATATGGATAAATGATTCCAAGGGTACGAACGTAGGTGCGACCATTGCGGCCTTGAATGGCATGGATAGGCCAGTCGTGTTGATCGCCGGTGGGGACGGCAAGGGCGCTGATTTTTCGCAGCTGCGCGATGCGGTCAGAAACCGGGTGCGTGGCATGGTGCTCGTCGGGCGCGATGCTCCGTTGCTCGAGCAAGCGCTCGGCGATCTCGTGCCTGTGGTGCACGCCACTGACATGCTCGATGCGGTACGGCAGGCCTCCAGTATCGCGCGCAGCGGTGATGCCGTACTGCTGTCTCCCGCGTGTGCCAGTTTCGACATGTTTCGCAACTATGAGCATCGCGGAGACGTATTTCGCGACGCGGTCGTAAAGGTTATCGGATGAAAGAGGTCGGGCGCGCGTTTGTGCGATGTTCGGTGTTGGCGGCAGCGTGTCGCAGAGGGCGCGCGCTGTTTCGCCGCAGGGGTTAGACGATGAGCACGGTACTGATCAATAACCGCAATTCCAGGGTTGCCGGCCGGACCCAGCCGCCGTACGACCTGTGGCTGGTCGGCAGTGTGGGGATCCTGCTTGCGGTCGGCATAGTCATGGTGTACTCGGCTTCGATTCCCACGGCCGAGAGGTTCACGGGTGGCAGCTTTTACTATCTTCTGCGCCACCTGCTCAGCATCGTGCTCGGTCTGGTCGCGGCCGCCCTGATCATGCGGACCCGAGTACGGATGTGGGAACGCGCCGGACCGTATCTTCTTCTCGTGGGAATAGGGCTGCTTGTCCTGGTCATGGTTCCGCGCATCGGGGTACATGTAAACGGAAGCTCGCGCTGGCTGCGCTTCGGATTGTTTAAGCTGCAGCCGTCTGAGCTCGTAAAAGATTTCATGGTTGTCTATGTTGCCGGATACCTGGTTCGCAAGCAGGAGGAGCTGCGATATTTCACTCAGGGCATCCTGATGGTCAGCATCGTCGTGGCTGCGGTCGGGGCGCTGCTTCTGCAGGAACCCGATCTGGGCGCTGTTGTTGTGATCAGTGTCACGGTTTTCATAATGCTGTTTCTCGGTGGGGTGCGGTTCTGGCACTTCATGGGAGTGATTGCGGCGGGCCTGGGCGGAATGATCCTGCTTACGATTTACTCGCCGTATCGCATGGCGCGCATCACCGGGTTTCTCCACCCCTGGGCCGATCCGCTCAACAAGGGGTTCCAACTGACCCAGGCTCTGATTGCCTTCGGGCGCGGAGGCCTGTTCGGAGTCGGGCTTGGAGCCAGCGTGCAGAAGCTGTTTTATCTGCCGGCTGCGTATACCGACTTTCTGCTCGCCGTACTGGCGGAGGAATTGGGTCTGATCGGCGTACTCGTGATAATTGCCCTGTTTGCCATCATCGTCTGGCGCGCATTCGTGATTTCGAGCGCGGCGGAGAGGTCTGGGCAGATCTACGGCGCGCGCCTGGCTCAGGGCATTGGCGTCCTCATCGGCGGGGAGGCGATGATCAATATGGGCGTCAATATGGGCGCCCTGCCGACCAAGGGTCTGACCCTTCCATTTGTCAGTTATGGCGGCAGCAGCATGGTTGCCAGCTGTATTGCGGTGGCGTTGCTGATGCTGGTGGACCGCGAAACGCGCCAGCGTCGGACGGCAAAGACATGAGTACGGTGATGATCATTGCCGGCGGGACCGGAGGCCACGTATATCCGGCGCTTGCCGTTGCCCGGGAGTTGCGCGACCAGGGTGTTGTGGTCGTATGGGTCGGAACGCGCAGGGGTCTTGAATCGCGTGTGGTGCCGGCGGCCGGGTTCGAGATGGAATGGGTCACAATACGCGGCCTGCGGCGCAAGGGCTGGTTGTCGTGGGTACTGTTGCCGCTGCGCATGGGAGTCGCCATGTTCCAGTCGTGGCGCATCATGCGGCGCCGGCGACCCGATGCGGTGCTGGCAATGGGCGGTTTCGTAGCTGCACCGAGCGCCGTGATGGCACGCGTGTTGCGTCGGCCATTGCTGATCCACGAGCAGAATGCGGTCGCCGGACTTACCAACCGCTGGCTCGCCTATATAGCCGACACGGTGATGTGTGGTTTCCCCGAGGCCTTTGGGATGTTGCCGGGCGCGCGCCACGTGGGCAACCCAGTGCGTGCCGAGATCCTTGCGCTGCCCGCGCCGACCGAGCGCCTGAACGCCCGCCAGGGGCCATTGCGCATATTGGTAGTTGGTGGCAGCCAGGGTGCGCATGTGTTCAACAAAGTGATGCCCGAGGCGATTGCCAGGCTTGTGCGCCAGATTTCCCCTCAGGTCTGGCATCAGTCCGGACGCAGTGATCGCGAGTCTACCGAACGCGCCTACCGAGCCTCGATGGCCGAGGCGCGCGTGACCGCGTTCATTGACGATATGGCGCAGGCCTATGCATGGGCGGATGTGCTCATATGTCGTGCCGGGGCGATGACGATCGCTGAACTCGCCGCAGCCGGTGTTGCCGCTATCCTTGTTCCCTACCCATATGCTGTGGACGACCACCAGACTGCAAACGCAAAGTTTCTGTCCGACAGGGACGCGGCAGTTCTGGTTCCACAGGCCGAATTCGACGCCGTGCGCGTCGCCGAACTGCTCGCCGGCTTTGCCGCAAACCGTGAGCTGCTGCTGAAGATGGCAATCAATGCGCGTGCCTGCGCTGTGTCAGATGCGACCGAGACGGTCGCGCGCCTGTGCCTGGAGGCGTTCCATGCGTAACTGGGTCCGGCGTATTCACTTTGTGGGAATAGGCGGAGCGGGAATGAGCGGCATTGCCGAAGTGCTGCACAACCTGAAGTTCGAGGTCTCCGGGTCCGACGCCCAGCAAGGCGCCAACACGCGCCGGCTGAGCGAGCTCGGTGTGGCAGTGCATGTCGGTCATGATGCCACGCTGATCCAGGGTGTGGACGTCGTGGTGGTTTCGTCCGCAGTTGATGCGCAGAATCCGGAAGTCATCGCGGCGCACGCAGCCAAGATTCCCGTCATTCCGCGGGCCGAAATGCTCAGTGAACTCATGCGGCTGCAACACGGGATTGCCGTCGCCGGCACGCATGGCAAGACCACGACCACCAGCCTTGTAGCGAGTGTGTTGGCACAGGGGGGGCTTGATCCCACGTTCGTTATCGGCGGACGCCTGAACAGCGCCGGAGCGAATGCCCGCTTGGGGCGAGGCGAATACCTGGTTGCGGAGGCCGACGAGAGTGATGCCTCATTCCTGCATCTGCAGCCTTACCTGGCCATTGTGACCAACATTGATGCTGATCACATGGGAACCTACGGCGGCGACTTTTCTCGTCTGAAACAGGCGTTCATCGACTTTTTGCACAATCTGCCATTTTACGGCTTGGCGGTACTGTGCATTGACGATCCGGTGGTGCGGGACATCATGCCCAAGGTACACAAGCCGATACGTACCTATGGCCTCAGTGCGGACGCAGATGTCCAGGCACGGGACATAGTGCAGCACGGCATGCAGATGCACTTTACCGTCAACATGCCGGGTGTGCCCGGTGGTATGCAGGTCGTTCTTAACCAGCCCGGCCGTCACAATGTCCTGAACGCGCTTGCCGCGATCGTCGTATCACACGAATTACATGTTTCCAATAAAGCGATTCTCGAGGGCCTGGCCGGATTCGCTGGCATCGGGCGGCGCTTCCAGGTCAACGGTGTGATTGCACTGCGCGGCGGGGATGTGATGTTGGTGGACGATTACGGCCATCATCCGACCGAGCTTGCTGCCACCATCGCCGCCGCGCGTGCCGGATGGCCGCAGCGCAGACTGGTCGTCGCCTTTCAGCCGCACCGCTACACACGCACACGCGACCTTTTCGATGACTTCTGTGCGGTGCTGGGTGACATGGATCCAGTACTGATCACCGAGGTGTATGCGGCCGGTGAGACGCCTATCTCCGGCGCCGACGGGCGTGCCCTGTGTCGTGCGATTCGGGCACGCGGGGGCAATCCCATTTTTCTGGAAAAGGTTGACATGCTTCCCAGCGTTCTGCGGGAGGTACTTGCACCCGGTGACCTGCTGCTGACGTTGGGGGCGGGCAATATCGGACAGGTTGCCGCCAGTCTGCCCAAGACACTGGTGACCGGGACATGATGCCGCGGGCGCATGCCAGCGTTGATCTGCGTGGCACGCTGCGGCTGGACGAGCCGCTTGCGCGGCATACGAGCTGGCGGGTCGGCGGTCCGGCGGATCGCTACTACGAGCCCGCTGACCTCGACGATCTGACATGCTTTCTGCGGACTGTGCCTGCGCAGGAGCCGATTCACTGGATCGGTCTGGGCAGCAATCTCCTGGTGCGCGACGGCGGGGTGCGCGGCACGGTACTGTGCTTGACTGGTCGGCTGAATGGGCTGGGTCTGGATACCGACAATCGGGTCCGGGCGGAAGCCGGTGTTCCGTGCGCAAAGCTTGCGCGTTTTTGCGTGCGGCACGACTTGAGCGGTGCCGAGTTTCTGGCCGGTATCCCAGGTACTGTCGGCGGGGCTTTGGCGATGAATGCCGGGGCCTCCGGCGGCGAAACGTGGAGGATCGTCGCCGCGGTCGAGACGATCGACCGCCACGGACAGTTGCGCACGCGGCCTCCGGCGGACTACCAGGTTTCCTACCGCAGCATCGTCGGGCCGACTCATGAATGGTTTGTCGCTGGCCACTTCCAGCTTGCGCCCGGTGTGGCGGCCGAGGGCAAGGCGTTGATCAAATCGCTGCTGGCGAAGCGCGGTGCGACCCAGCCCACGCAGCTGCCGAACGCCGGATCAGTGTTTCGCAACCCCGTGGGCGACCATGCTGCGCGCCTGATAGAGGCGACAGGCCTGAAAGGGCTGTGCGAGGGCGACGCCTGCGTTTCAGAACTGCATGCAAACTTCATCATAAATCGTGGCAAGGCCACTGCGGCCCAGATCGAGCGCCTGATAGCCATCGTGCAGGAGCGCGTTCTGGCCGCGCAGCGGGTGAAACTGGAGGCAGAGGTGCGGATCATAGGAGTGGAATCGTGAACGGCGAGCGTACCGGCATGTGCATGCGGTACCGGCCCCGGCGATGTGGCTGGCAGGAGGCGGGCGATGGTTCCAGTTGATGACCACGCGACCAACTCCGGGCCGACTGTATTGTCGCAGCGCAACGTGCTTCTGGTGCTGGTGTCGCTGGCGGTGTTCATTCCGGTGCTGTTCGGCATCAACTACGTGCTGCGTCCGGATACCTTGCCGGTGCGGAGCGTGAGTTTCGAGGGGCCGTTCAAGCATGTCCGGAAAAAGGCCCTCGCACGTGCGGTTGCGCCGGTGGTATCCGGCAATTTTCTGCTCCTCGATCTGGACGCGATCAAGGCACGCGCTGAATCGGTTCCATGGGTCTATCAGGTTTCTGTACGCCGCCAATGGCCGGGAGGTGTGCGTATTCGTTTCACCGAACAGACGCTGGCCGCGCAGTGGGACAGTACGCTGTGGATCAACACCGTTGGCGACCTAGTGAACCTCCAGGGCGGTAGTGGCCCCTCGGATCTGCCCAGGCTTTTCGGCCCTGATGGCACGCAGACGGAGGTGTTCCAGCAGTTCCAGCGGTTGAATGCACTCCTGGTCCCTGCGGGCTTGCCGATCGCAAATCTGACACTTACGGCGCGTCACACCTGGCGGACCGTCGTTGACAGCAATCTACTTCTGGTTTTGGGGCGACACGCGCTTAAGGCGAAGGTCGGTCGCTTCGTGACGGTGTATACGCAGGCGCTGGCGAACCAGCGCAAATGGATGCGCAGGGTGGACCTGCGTTATACGAACGGTTTCGCTGTGCAATGGCGGGACCACGCGGGTGCTGAAATGCCTTCGGGCGCAGAGGGTTGAAACATGTCTAGAAAAGGCGACGAAAATCTGATCGTGGGCCTTGATATCGGCACCTCCAAGGTGCTGGCAATTGTCGGCGAGGTGTCCCCAACCGGGGAAGTCGAGGTGATTGGTGTTGGTCACCACCCCTCGCGCGGCATGAAAAAAGGGGTGGTCGTGAACATAGAGTCAACGGTGCAGTCGATCCAGCGCGCCGTCGAGGAGGCGGAACTGATGGCTGGCTGCCAGATCCATTCCGTGTACGCAGGAATCGCCGGTAGCCACATCAGCAGCTTCAATTCTCACGGCATCGTCGCGATCAAGGACAAGGAAGTTGGCCGCGGTGACGTAGATCGGGTTATCGAAGCGGCGCGCGCCCTCGCCATTCCTGCTGATCAGAAGGTTCTGCATATCCTGCCCCAGGAATTCATCATTGACAAACAGGAGGGTGTGCGCGAGCCGATTGGCATGTGCGGGGTGCGACTCGAAGCCAAAGTGCACATCGTTACTGGGGCGGTGAGCGCCGCCCAGAACATTATTAAGTGTGTGCGGCGCTGTGGTCTGGAGGTGGACGACATTATTCTCGAGCAGCTCGCGTCCAGCTTGTCGGTTCTGACGGAGGACGAGAAGGAACTTGGCGTGTGTCTGGTTGATATTGGTGGTGGCACCACTGATATCTCGGTGTTCACGGAAGGAGCGATCCGCCATACGGCGGTAATCCCCATTGCCGGAGACCAGGTCACTAATGATATCGCAGTCGCTTTGCGTACGCCGACCCAGCATGCCGAAGAGATCAAGAAGAAGTACGGTTGTGCACTCACCCAGCTCGCCCGGTCGGACGAGTCGATCGAAGTGCCAAGTGTCGGTGATCGGGCACCGCGCAAGCTTGCGCGGCAGACCCTGGCCGAAGTAGTTGAGCCGCGCGTGGAGGAACTCTACGGGTTGGTGCTCGCCGACCTGCGGCGCAGCGGTTTCGAGGACGTAATCGGTTCCGGCATCGTCCTGACCGGAGGAAGCGCCAAGATGGAGGGCATGATCGACCTGGCCGAGGAGGTGTTTCACATGCCGGTGCGACTGGGTATACCGCAGTACGTGGGTGGCTTGAGCGGTGCAGTTCATAACCCGATCTTTGCGACCGGTGTCGGTTTGGTGTTGTACGGAGCGAAAAGCCGCGACGGCAAGCACTACGATCTGCACGCGCGCCGCGAGATCCCGAGCCTGGGCGGGATGCTCCACAAGATGAAGAGTTGGTTTCAGGGGAATTTTTAGAGACGCAGCAGCGAAACGGGACATATCGATTCATTTGAATTAGCCACAGGAGACACATCATGTTTGAGCTCATGGATACCTACGGTCAGCAGGCTGTCATAAAGGTGATAGGAGTTGGCGGCGGAGGTGGCAACGCGGTCGATCACATGGTTGCCGCCAACATCGAAGGTGTGGAGTTCATCATTGCCAATACCGACGCACAGGCCCTGAAGCGGTCTGGGGCGCGCACGATCCTTCAGCTTGGAGCAAATTTGACGAAGGGACTTGGTGCCGGTGCCGATCCGACTGTGGGCCGCCAGGCCGCAGTCGAGGACCGGGAGCGAATAGCTGAAGCGCTTAACGGTGCTGACATGGTTTTCATCACCGCCGGCATGGGTGGCGGAACCGGCACCGGTGCCGCGCCGGTGGTGGCGCAGGTGGCGCGCGATCTGAATATCCTGACGGTTGCAGTGATTACCAAGCCGTTTCCTTTTGAGGGCAAGAAGCGCATGGCAGTGGCCGACCAGGGAATCAAGGAGCTCAGCGAATTTGTCGACTCGGTGATCACCATTCCCAATGAAAAGCTGCTGTCAGTGGTCGGGAAGGGGGCTAGCTTGCTCGATGCCTTCAGCAAGGCGAACGAAGTGCTCCAGGGCGCGGTCCAAGGTATTGCCGAACTTATTACGCGGCCGGGCCTGGTCAACGTCGACTTTGCTGATGTGCGTACCATCATGTCGGAGATGGGCCAAGCCATGATGGGTTCGGCCAGCGCGCGTGGCGAAAACCGGGCAAGCGAGGCGGCCCGTGCGGCGGTATCAAGCCCGTTGCTCGAGGATATCAATATCTCCGGTGCGCGGGGCATCCTTGTCAATGTGACCGCTGGCCAGGATCTTTCGATCGGCGAATTCGAAGAGGTGGGTAACACGGTCAAGGAATTTGCGGCCGAGGATGCCACCGTCATCGTCGGAACCGTGATTGATCCGGCGATGCAGGGTGAGCTGCGGGTCACCGTTGTGGCCACCGGCCTAGGGTTGAGCCAGAAAAAGAGTACCCCCTACAAGGTCATCAAAACGGGAACCGGAACAACGGATTACGAGCAGCTAGATACGCCTACCGTCATTCGGAACCGGCGTGTCGTGGAGCCAAAGGTGCTGACTGAGGCGGGTATCGAGTATCTCGATATTCCGGCATTCCTCAGGAAACAGGCGGACTGAAGAGTATCTGCTATATTTTCTGATTGCCGGATGGAATGTATCTATAGCACGGACCGTTGCCCGTTCGTCGGGGATGGCTTACCGGGGTGCCGATAATTCCTGGAAAAGGCTGGACATTGGTCTATGTTTATCTTTAAATTCATGACCAAGGGCACAAAAGACATGCCAGATTGGCAGCAAGCGCCAATTGGTTGTTCGGCGGTTCAGGATCATTCACCGGCAGATCACCATCTTGCGAGAAACGCGGTGCCGTTTCTTGCATCGTCAGAAACGGCAAGGACAGGCGGCCAGTTAAGGAAATGATTAAACAGCGTACTCTGAAAAACGTAATCCGCGCTACCGGCGTAGGGCTCCATACTGGCGACAAGGTTTATCTCACATTGAGGCCGGCACCGGTCGAGACGGGGATAGTCTTTCGAAGGACCGATCTGGCACAGCCAGTTGAGGTGAAGGCCCGTCCCGAAAACGTCAGCGACACCCGCCTTTCCACCACGCTGGAAAACCGCGGGGTCAAGATATCGACCGTCGAGCATCTGATGTCAGCCTTCGCTGGACTGGGAATCGACAACGCCTATGTCGATGTCACGGCAGCCGAGGTGCCGATCATGGACGGCAGTGCAGGTCCATTCGTGTTTCTGATCCAGTCGGCTGGCATTGAGGAGCAACCTGCGCCCAAACGCTTCATGCGCATTAAGAAGACTATTCGCATCGAAGATGGCGACAAATGGGTTTGTTTCGAACCCTGGGACGGGTTCAAGGTTTCATTTTCCATTGACTTTGATCATCCGCTGTTTCGCAATTCAACTCAGGTCGCCAGCGTGGATTTTTCCACCACCTCTTTCGTCAAGGAGGTCAGTCGTGCCCGCACCTTCGGCTTCATGCGTGACCTTGAAGCCTTGCGGCAGGCGGGACTGGCGCGGGGCGGTGGACTGGACAACGCCATTGTGATGGACAGTTTCCGGATCCTCAATGACGACGGGTTGCGATACGAGGATGAATTCGTAAAGCACAAGGTTCTGGATGCCATCGGTGATCTGTATTTGCTAGGACATCCATTGATTGGTGCGTTCAGTGCGTACAAGTCAGGCCACGCGCTTAACAATCGCCTGTTGCGCGCGTTAGTGGCGGACCAGGATGCTTGGGAGCTTGTGTCCTATGCCGAAACGGACAAGGCGGCCATTTCCTTCATGCGCACCGTGCCAGCCGTCTGATATCAGGCGTCTGTTCGCGGTACGGTCAGCAAAGCGAATCGCAGGATTATTAGGAAATTTCAAAGAGCGGCAATGAATGTAATTCTCGTTCCGAAGAGCGTCGGTAAAGGGCGGAACATCAGCCTGAGCCGGCATCAGACCCTGGCATTTGCGCTGGCGGTGCTGGTGGCGTTGCCTATCCTGATCGGTGTCGCTGCGTTCCATGTCGACGCCATACTCAGCGGGCCCGGCGATTCCGGGTACCTCGCGCATCAGGCCAAGCAACTTGCCAGGCAGCGGCGGGAGATCGCCGACGCGCGCCGCAACGCGGAATTGCATCTCGACGCCCTGGCCCAACGCCTGGGTCTTATGCAAGCGCAGATTACGCGGCTCGACGCCTTAGGCGCGCGCCTGACGAGCATGGCAGGACTGGACAAGAGCGAATTCAACTTTTCGGAAGATCCGCCGGTAGGCGGCCCGGAGACTGACCTGTCATCCAGGGTCTCAATTCCGGATTTCATGAAAACCCTGGACAACCTGGAAAAACAGCTGGACAAGAAAGGGCCGCGCCTGCATGCGCTGGAGAGCCTGATGATGGACCGCCAACTGCAGGCCGAGGTGTCGCCGGCAGGATGGCCCACGCGTGGCGGCTGGATTTCTTCAGGATTCGGTCCGCGCCTGGATCCCTTCACCGGCCATCCGGAGTTCCACGAAGGAGTCGATATTGCGGCTCCGGCGGGCACGCCTATCTATGCCATGGCTGCCGGCGTGGTGAGCTACGCCGGTCTTGATGGCGGCTATGGCTTGATGATCCAGATCAACGATGGCAATGGTTTGTCCACGCGCTATGGCCACACTAGCAAGGTTCTGGTCAGGGTCGGTGAGCGGGTCAATAAGGGTCAGGAAATCGCGCTCGTGGGGTCCACTGGCTATTCCACTGGCCCGCACGTGCATTTCGAGGTGCTCCGGCATGACCAAGAGGTGAATCCCATGCCCTACCTGCACTCCTCCTCCTAGAGTCCTGACCCAGGATCCGACAGCAGTTTTCCGCAGTGGCCTGTCCTTCGTATTTAAGTTCCGGCGTTTTTCCTCCATAATCCCGCTTTCTCCACCGCCCCGTGGTGGCCTTCGGGAATTGATTGATGGTCGTAAGCCTACTTAACAAAGTCTTCGGAAGCCGAAATAACCGGTTGATCAAACAAATGATGCGGGAAGTTGTCCGCATTAATGGGCTCGAGGCAGCAATTGTCGGGCTCTCAGATGCCGCGCTCGGGTCCAAGACCATTGAATTCCGTAACCGTTTTGCCCAGGGTGAGGGCCTTGATGACCTCCTGCCTGAGGCTTTCGCGGTCGTGCGCGAGGCGTCCAAGCGGGCCCTCAGTATGCGCCACTTCGACGTTCAGCTTATCGGCGGCATGGTTCTGCACCAAGGCAAGATCGCTGAGATGCGTACTGGCGAGGGCAAGACCCTGGTCGCCACCCTTGCAGTATATCTGAACGCACTTGCCGGAAAGGGCGTGCATGTCGTGACGGTGAACGACTATCTGGCACGGCGCGATGCCGGCTGGATGGGCAAGGTCTATAACTTTCTCGGGTTGACCGTGGGTGTGGTGGTTTCCGGACAGGACTCCGCGACCAAGCGCGCCGCCTATGCCGCCGACATCACCTATGGCACCAACAACGAGTATGGTTTTGACTACCTGCGGGACAATATGGCATTTCGTGCCGAAGAGAGGGTACAGCGTGGCCTCTACTTCGCCGTAGTCGACGAGGTGGACTCCATCCTGATCGATGAGGCGCGTACGCCGCTCATCATATCCGGGCCTACCGAGGACAATACCGACCTCTATTACAAGATCAATTCCATTATCCCCAAGCTGGTTCGCCAGGAGAAGGAGGATGGCCCCGGCGACTACAGTGTCGATGAGAAGACCCGCCAGGCTTACCTCACGGAGACTGGCCATGAAACCTGCGAAAAGCTGCTCGTGCGCGCCGGAATACTGGACCAGAACAGCAACCTCTACGATGTCCAGAATATCTCGCTGATGCATCACCTCAATGCCGCGCTGCGCGCCCATGCGCTATTCAAGCGGGAGGTCGACTATATCGTCAAGGACAACGAAGTTGTCATCATCGACGAGTTCACCGGACGCATGATGGCCGGGCGGCGCTGGTCTGATGGGCTCCATCAGGCGGTCGAAGCCAAGGAAGGGGTCGTGATCCAGAACGAGAACCAGACGCTCGCCTCGATTACTTTCCAGAACTACTTTCGCATGTACGGCAAGCTGTCGGGAATGACAGGTACCGCCGATACCGAGGCATTCGAGTTCCAGCAGATCTACGGTCTTGAGGTGGTCGTTATTCCCACCCACCGTCCGATGGTTCGCAAGGATTTCGGCGATCAGGTATATCGCACCACCCACGAAAAGCACGATGCCATCATTACCGACATCCGCGACTGCAATGTCCGTAGCCAGCCGGTGCTTGTGGGCACCGTTTCGATAGAGAGCTCCGAGCACCTGTCACAGTTGTTGAAAAAACAGGGCATTGACCATGAGGTGCTCAACGCCAAGCAGCATGACCGCGAGGCGCACATTGTCGCCCAGGCAGGCAGGCCGGGTGCCGTGACGATAGCGACCAACATGGCTGGCCGAGGAACGGACATAGTGCTGGGCGGAAACATCGACGTCGATCTGGCAGCGGCAGCCGGAGACATGGAGAAGGAGCAAGGCATAAGAGCGCAGTGGCAGAAGCGTCATGACCAGGTCCTTGCCGCCGGCGGATTGCATGTCATTGGCACTGAGCGCCACGAGTCTCGGCGTATCGACAATCAGCTGCGCGGACGCTCCGGACGTCAGGGAGACTCGGGTTCGAGCCGTTTCTATCTGTCGCTCGAAGACAACCTGTTGCGAATCTTCGGATCGGATCGAGTGTCCGGCCTCATGCAGAAGCTAGGCATGCAGCCGGGGGAAGCGATCGAGCATCCGTGGGTGTCGCGCGCGATTGAGAATGCGCAGCGCAAGGTGGAAAGCCGGAACTTCGATATCCGAAAACAGCTCCTGGAGTATGACGACGTCGCCAACGACCAGCGCAAGGTGATCTATGAACAGCGCAACCGGCTGATGGAGGTTAATGACATCTCTGACAGCATTGCCGAGATTCGGCGTGACGTGGTGGACGAGCTCGTCAGCTACGCGATTCCGCCCCAGAGTCTGGAGGAGCAATGGAAGGTTCCTGAACTCGAGGAAAATCTGGCGCGTGAGTTTGATCTGAGGCTGCCCATTGCGCAGTGGCTCAAGGAAGACTCGACGCTGCACGAAGAAAAACTGCGTGCACGCATACTAGAGGAGTTTGAACGCGTCCATGCTGCGAAGAGCGCGACGGTTGGTTCCGAGGTAATGCGGAATTTCGAGAAGGCAGTCATGTTGCAAGTCCTGGATGCCCAGTGGAAAGACCATCTGGCGGCCATGGACCATCTGCGCGAGGGCATCCACTTGCGCGGTTATGCACAGCAGGATCCGAAGCAGGAGTATAAACGCGAGGCGTTCGAGCTGTTCTCAGATATGCTAGACCGGATTAAGCGCGAGGTAATCAGTCTGGTCACGCGGGTCGAGATCCGCGAGCCAGACGACGTAGCGCTGCTTGAGGCGCAGAGGCAGCATCATGAGAACATGCGTTTCGAGCATCCTTCTGTGCAAAGCGAAGCCGAAGATCAGGACGTGGCGGTTGCGCCGCAGCAGCCCGTGGTACGCTCGCAACCGAAAGTTGGCCGCAATGATCCCTGCCCCTGCGGTTCGGGGAAGAAATACAAGCAGTGTCACGGCAAGTTGACCTAGCTGGAGGTGCCAGGCTTGTGTATCCTGAGATTCCTCCTGCAGCGCGCTATTCGAATTGAAGCTGTGATTTCCATGAGCCATGGCCGTCAATCTTCCGCCACTGCCTGACCTGCAGCGTGTGCCGGGAATCCGGCTTGGCACCGCAATGGCTGGCATCCGCAAGCAAGATCGCCGTGATCTCGTCGTCATCGAATGCGCTCCCGGAACACGCGCGGCGGCAGTATTCACACAGAACCGGTTTTGCGCGGCTCCGGTGCTGGTTGCGCGCGAGCATCTTGGGCTGGTGCGTCCACGCGCCCTGGTGATCAATACCGGCTATGCCAACGCGGGCACTGGCGAACCCGGCCGGCGCGATGCGATTGCTTGCTGCGAGGAACTGGCGCGGCGGATCGGCGTTGGCACTACGGAAATTCTGCCGTTTTCCACCGGTGTGATCGGCGAACGGCTCCCTGTCGAACGCGTTGCTGCGGGACTTGATTCCTGTGTCGCAACGCTGGACGAGTCCGGATGGGCCGCCGCCGCCGCCGGAATCATGACGACTGATACCTTGCCTAAGGGAAGCTCCGCGCGCGTCGAGATTGCCGGTGCCAGTATCACGGTCACTGGAATTGCCAAGGGATCCGGCATGATCTGCCCGAATATGGCGACAATGCTCAGTTTTGTCACGACCGACGCATCGGTAGGGCAAACTGCTCTGGACGCGCTTGTTCGTAGCGCCGCACGGGTATCCTTCAACCGTATCACGGTCGATGGCGATACTTCGACCAACGACGCATGCATTCTGCTTGCCACCGGACGCGCCGGAAATGGGACGATAGAGCGGCCAGAAGGTGCGGCATACGAGGCTTTGCGGGACGTTGTCACGGGCGTCTTCACCCAGCTTGCCCAGGCGGTCATACGCGACGCCGAGGGAGCAACGAAGTTCATCACCATCGAAGTGAGCGGGGGGCACGACGAGGGCGAGTGCCTGGAAGTTGCCCAGACAATCGCGCACTCGCCGCTGGTGAAGACCGCATTCTTTGCGAGCGATCCAAACTGGGGCCGAATTCTGGCCGCAGTAGGCCGCGCCCGGATCGAACGGCTCGACGTCGCATCCGTGTCCATTTATCTCAACGGCGTGTGCATCGCACGTGAAGGTGCGCGCTCCCCGGAGTACACCGAGGCGCAGGGCAGGAAAGCGATGGCTGAGGCCGAGATAACACTGCGGGTCGATCTCGGCGCCGGATCCGCAGCCGCGCGGATGTGGACCAGTGACCTGTCACACGAGTATATACGGATCAATGCCGAGTACCGGACATGATGGCGACGACGTGGCCGTCGCTGCCGGAGTCGTGGTCGACTCCGCCGGCCGGGTGCTGATCGCGCGCCGCCATACTGGCAGTCATCAGGGCGGAAAGTGGGAGTTTCCCGGGGGCAAGAAGCAGCCGGGGGAGAGTACGTTCGACGCGCTGGTGCGCGAACTGGCGGAGGAACTCGGCATTACCGTCGTAACCGCGCATCCACTGATCAATATCCGGCATGTTTATCCCGACAAAACGGTCCAACTCGACGTATGGCGGGTGACCGGTTTCCGCGGGAACGCACATGGTCGCGAAGGCCAGCCCATCCGTTGGGTTGCGGTGAAAGACCTCGGCAGATTTGAGTTTCCCGATGCCGACCGACCTGTACTGCGGGCGCTGGAGTTACCGGCGTTGTATCTTCTCACAGACTCGCGCCGTTTCGGACCAGAGGCATTCCTTCGGCACCTGGAGCGCGTATTGCGCGCGGGAGCGAGGTTGATCCAGATGCGCGAGCCTCAGCTTTCCCCGCAGGACTTCCGTGCCTACGCGCCAGAAGTGGTCGAGCTCTGTCATCGCTACCAGGCACGGGTGTTGTTGAATGCCCCCGTCGAATGCGTGCTCGAATGTGGCGCCGACGGCATCCACCTCAACAGCCGGCGGCTGGAACAGTTCGCGACACGGCCGTTGGACGCCGATCACTGGGTAGCCGCCTCCTGCCACGATTCCATGCAGGTCGAGCGCGCGCACAAACTCGGCGCAGACTTCATCGTCTTGTCGCCGGTGCATCCGACCCCGTCCCATCCGCAGGGTACACCCCTGGGTTGGGACAGGTTTGGCGTTTTGTGTGCTGCGGCCCGCCTGCCGGTCTATGCCCTGGGCGGGATGCGCGCGCAGGATCTCGGCAGCGCACGGCTCGCCGGTGCTCAGGGAGTTGCAATGCTAAGTGGTGTATGGAGCGCGCCCGAACCGGAATCCGTTGTCGCCTCACTCGCTTGAAGCTGAGGCGAACGTCAGCGTCTATCGGGTCGCCGGCGGTCGTGGCATCGCGTCGGATAGCGCGCGATAATGTTCGTCCAGCCGATCTACCTGGGCCCGTACATGAGCCAGATCGGCGTCATTGATGATCAGGTCATCTGCCAGGCGCCTGCGCTCGGATAGGTTTACCTGCGCTGCCATGATACGGCGGATCTGATCCTCGCTCCAGCCACTGCGCGCACGCACCCGCTCAATCTGCTGGTTCTCGCTGCATTCGACCACAAGTATCCGGTCGGTGAGGTCCTGCATGCCTGCTTCGATGAGGAGCGGCACGACTATGATGCAGTAGGGCGATTCTAGAACCAGAACTTGGTCGACGATCTCGCGCCGGACCCGGGGGTGGATGATGCCCTCGAGGCGCATGCGCTCGTCGGCGCAGTCGAAAATGCGCTCGCCCAGCCGTTGTCGGTCGATCTCGCCGTCCGCGCCAAGGATTTCCGCACCGAAAGCACCGACAATTTCCCTGTAGGCAGGATGATTGCGTCGGATTAGGCGGTGGGCGATCTCGTCGGCGTCGATGATCGGCGCCCCATGCGCTGCGAACATGCCGGCAACCGTGGATTTCCCGCTTCCGATTCCACCGGTCAGCCCGATGCGCAGCATGGTGTCCCAGCTTTAGCCCGTGAGATGCGTCAGTTGCAGGTAGTAGCTAGTGAGGACGCCGCCCCATACGAGGCCGATCCAGCCCGCGACACACAAAAAAGGTCCGAAAGGCATTGGCTGTGTGCGGTCCCGACCTCGGAACAGAATCAGACCCAACCCGGTCAGGGCACCGGCGGCCGACGCCAGCAAAATGATCAGCGGCAGCTTCTGCCAGCCGAGCCATGCTCCCAGCATGGCGAGCAACTTGAAGTCTCCGTGCCCCATGCCGTCCTTGCCGGTGACCAGGCGGAAACCGTGGAATACCAGCCACAGCGAAAGATAACCGGCCACGGCACCTGCAACCGCCGCGTGCAGCGAAGCAAATATGTGAAAGCTATTGACAATGAGCCCCAACCACAGCAGTGGCAGGGTGATGGCATCGGGCAGAAGCTGATGATCGAAATCGATGTACGCGAGTGCGACCAGCGCCCACGACAGCGTCCACGCCACCGCAGCGGCCGTACTGACCCCGAAATGGAAGGCGACCACTGCCGTCAAACCGCCCGCGGTCAGCTCCACAGCCGGATAGCGTAGCGAGATGCGCTCGCCGCAGGCGGAGCAGCGGCCACGCAGCCAGAGGTAACTCAAGATCGGGATGTTTTCCCAGGCACGTATGGCGTGGCTGCAATGGGGGCAACGTGAGCTCGGAAGAACCAAGTTGTAGGACGTATCGTTCTCCGTGTTCGTCGCCGTTCCGAGGAGATCCCGGCATTCACGCCGCCAGCCGCGGGTGAGCATGATCGGTAAACGGTGTATCACCACGTTGAGGAAGCTTCCGACGACCAGGCCAAGCACGCCTGCGAAAGTGACCCACATTGCGAGATGTGTCCGAAGGTACGGTTCCAGATATATGCGAAACATAGTATCACCCGACCTGGTGGCTGGTGGCGTCTTATACCACGGAGGCGAGCTTGAATATGGGCAGGTACATGGCGATCACGAGCGTGCCTACTATAACGCCCAGCACCACCATTATCACGGGTTCCATCAGACTGCTGAGGGAGTCGACGGCATTGTCGACCTCTTCTTCGTAGAAATCGGCAACCTTGCTAAGCATGGTGTCGAGTTCGCCGGATTCCTCGCCAATGGCGACCATCTGGATCACCATATTGGGGAACAGGCCGGTTTTTTCCATGGATGACTGCAACTGACTGCCGGTGCTGACCTCGGCCTTGATGTCCATGATGCCATCATAATACACGCGATTACCGGCCGCGCCTGCTACTGCGTCGAGACTTTCCACAAGCGGCACGCCCGCTGCGAACATGGTCGCAAGGGTGCGCGCGTAGCGGGCGATGGTCGCCTTCTTCACGATCAGCCCGATCACCGGAGCGCGCAGAATCACGCGGTCGAGGGTTTCCTGCATCTTGATTGAGCGCTTGTAGGAATATCCCAAGAAAAATACTGTTCCGCCCAGGCCGCCGAAGATCGCCCACCAATAGTGCCGGAAGATATTAGAGACATGGACAACGCCCAGGGTCAGGGCGGGTAGCTCGGCGCCGAAGCTCTTGAACAGACTGCTGAACTCCGGAATCACGAATATCATCAATATCGCCGTGATAATGAACGCAACGGTAATCACTGCAGACGGGTAGAAAAGGGCGGATTTTATTTTGCCCTTGATCGCTTCGACCTTCTCCTTGTACGTCGCGACCTTCTCCAGGATTGTGTCCAGGATGCCGGCCTGTTCGCCAGCGGAGACCAGGTTGCAGTAAAGGGAGTCGAAATAAAGCGGGTGTTTGCCGAGGGCAGTGCTCAGATTCGTGCCGGACTCAATGTCCTGCCTGACGGACGCGAGCAGGTCCTGCATGCTCGGATTGTCATGGCCCTTGCCGACGATCTCGAATGCCTGCACGATCGGGATGCCAGCCTCGATCATGGTCGCGAACTGGCGCGTGAATATGGCCACATCCTTCGCGCTGATCTTTCGTTTGTGCTTGAACAGCGCCGTCGCCTGTTTGCGTACCTTCAGGGGGTTGATTCCCTGGCGGCGCAGAACCGCGTTTACATAGGCCACGCTGATGCCCTGAGTCTCGCCCTTGAGACGCCGGCCTTTCTTGTCGACGCCCTCCCAGCTGAAGGTGCTGAGCTTCGCTTTGACAGTCTGTGCTGCGGGTTGTGCCATGATAGTTACTGGTTGGTCACGCGTTCGATTTCCGCAAGGCTGGTGACGCCGTCGCGGATTTTATTAAGGGCCGACATGCGCAGGTCCGGGATACCGTCCTGCTGCGCCTGGATTCCGATGTCGAGCGCGTTCCCGCCGCGCATGATGATCGCACCGATGGCCTCGGATATTGGCATGACTTGGTATATGCCGACGCGTCCCTTGTAGCCGTCGGTGCACTGGTCACAGCCTACCGGCTCATACAGTTTCAGATCCGAAATCTCGCTTTCCTTGAAGCCTGCCTTGAGTAGCGCTGGCTTCGGGATGTCCTGGGGCTTTTTGCATGCCTGGCACAGGCGCCGCGCAAGACGCTGGGCCACGATCAGGTTAACCGCTGACGCGATGTTGAACGGCGCTACGCCCATGTTGACCAGCCGGCCCAGGGTTGCTGGCGCATCATTCGTGTGCAGGGTCGACAGCACCATGTGACCCGTCTGTGCCGCCTTGATGGCGATCTCCGCTGTTTCAAGGTCGCGTATTTCGCCTACCAGAATCACGTCCGGATCCTGCCGCAAGAACGCGCGTAGCGCGGTTGAAAACATGAGCCCAGCTTTCTCGTTGACATTGACCTGGTTGATGCCAGGAAGGTTTATTTCCACGGGATCTTCAGCGGTGGAAATGTTGCGGTCGGGCGTGTTCAGTATGTTGACGGCGGTATACAGGCTGACTGTTTTGCCGCTTCCGGTCGGCCCCGTCACCAGCACCATGCCGTAGGGGCGCTCGATGGCATCAAGGAATAGGCGCCTCTGTTCCGGATCGAATCCGAGTTTTTCGACCCCGAGGGTGGCGGATGCCGGGTCCAGGATACGCATCACTATCTTTTCACCGAACAGCGTCGGCAGTGTGCTTACCCGGAAATCGATGGCGCGATTCTTGGAAATCCGAAGCTTCATGCGCCCATCCTGGGGGACGCGGCGCTCTGCGATGTCGAGTCTCGACAGGATCTTGATGCGCGCTGCGATGCGGCCCGCAAGCGCCAGGGGTGGGTTGGCCACCTCGTGCAGCATGCCGTCCTGGCGAAAGCGAACGCGATAGGATTTTTCGTAGGGCTCGATGTGGATGTCAGAGGCGCCGTGATTGATCGCGTCCATCAGCACCTTATTCACAAACTTGACTATCGGCGCATCGTTGACGTCGTTCTCTTCGCCGGCTGAGCCCTTGGCCTTGGTGTCGTCATCAGAGGAGATCTCCAACCCGTCCAGATCATCGCCGCCGGCGAGGTCCATGAGGGTCGTGTCCACCGCTTCCAGGCACTTTTCGATGGCAACTCCGAGCTTGGTTTCCTCCACCAGGACCGGTTCCGCTCCGAGGCCGGTGTGAAACTTGATTTCGTCCAGAGCCTGGAGGTTGGTGGGGTCGGCGATCGCCACGAACAGCTTGGTGCCGCGCTTGTAGATCGGAAGTACGCGGTGACGACGGATGATTTTTTCATCCACCAGTTTTACCGGCGCCGTTTCCAGGTCAAGAGCATTGATTTCAAACAGAGGAATGCCAAATTCCTCGGATGCCGCGCGGGCGATGACCGCGCTGCTGAGCTTCTTGCTTTCCACGAGTTGGGAAACGAACGGAACCTTCCTGGCAACCGCCTCGTTTTGCAGGCGCTCGGCATCGCCGGCGCTTAACAGTCCATCGCGTACCAGCCTCAGCGCCAAGCCGCTTAAGCTGTTTGCCGGATTCGGAGTTGCCATATCCCTTTGATCAGTAATAGAAAATATTTCGATGGGGTGAGATATCTGTGTCTTCTAACCAATATTAGTTGAGATAATCCGGTTCGCCAATCCTTTATTTCGGACATCACGACCGGCTGTTCTCGTAAAGACTTTCTCGGGCCGAGTGGAGAATATCATATGCGCTCTGCGATCAGGGCAGATGCCGTCCGCCGGCATTTATGCCACCTGTGTCGGTTTGACGACCGGCGATCTTGGCGGATCGCGGAATGCGGAATGGCGCCACCTTGACGCATCGCGGCGGGTAGGCCACCACCATCTGGCGCGTGCTTTCCCAGTCAGAGCCTGCAAATTTCCTGATTTCGGGTCCAACCCCGGGTGAGCCTGGTTCCTGCCCGGTTTTTGCGGATACCGGATGCGACGATATCAGCCCTCGGCCGCAGGAAGAGGCCAGATCTTCGTCGCTGAGCCGCTGACCAGCGAAGGTCGTCCGACATGGCCGGTGACACGTTGCCTGATCATGCGACTGGCAGGGCACGCCGAGCGCTGACTCCCCGCCGAGAGCCATTAGTGTTCCATACCAAACTGCGCGCCCCGGACAAGTCCTAATTCGGGCAGCGCCGCGCTCGGTTGCCAAAGGAGTATCGGGAAACTGAGGGTCGGGCACCCAATGGAATGTTGGCACGGAGTGCGATAGTTGACTCAAGTCATAGTTCGTCGTGTGTACAACTCCTATGTTTCCCATTGACAGATTTGCTAGGAAAAACTTAGACTGATTCTAAATAAGCGGTCTCGCTTATTTTCTTTAAGAATCTGACAACATGGAGACCTGAACATGAAAAGCTTGAAAGGCAGCAAGACCCACGAGAACCTCAAGTACGCTTTTGCCGGAGAATCCCAGGCCAACCGCCGCTACCTGTATTTCGCCTCCAAGGCGGATGTGGAGGGCTTCAATGATGTTTCGGCAGTATTCCGCTCGACCGCCGAAGGCGAAACTGGTCATGCACACGGGCACCTCGAGTACATGGAAGCTGTAGGCGATCCGGCTACCGACCTTCCAATCGGAAGCACCAGCGACAATCTGAAATCCGCCATTGCGGGCGAGACTCACGAGTATACGGATATGTATCCCGGCATGGCGAAAGCCGCGCGCGAAGAGGGGTTTAGCGAAATTGCGGACTGGTTCGAGACTTTGGCCAAAGCCGAACGCTCACATGCCAACCGGTTTCAGAAGGCCCTCGATAGCCTCGGCAAGTAATTGAAAGCGCCGCGGGGCGGGTTACCCTTGCCCGCGGCGTGATGTTGGCCGGACTGTCCGAGGGCGCCGGGCAGGCCATGTGTCAGCTTGGGTTGTCTGAGCCATCTCAACCATGGGCGGGAGTGAACTATGGCTGTAACCTCTCACGGTAGCCACGAAGGGGGAGTTGAAGCGCCGATGCGCCATCCTCTGGATTGGAAGAATCCGCAATTCAATGACGAGACCGTTCTGATCAAGGAAATGGAACGTGTCTTCGACATCTGCCATGGTTGCCGCCGTTGTTTCAGCTTGTGTCAGGCATTTCCGACGCTGTTCGATGCCATCGATGCTTCCGAGACGCTGGAGCTGGATGGCGTGCCGAAGTCCATTTTTTGGCAGGTGGTGGACCACTGTTATCTGTGCGACATGTGCTACATGACCAAGTGTCCTTACGTGCCGCCGCATCCGTGGAACTTGGACTTTCCCCATCTGATGTTGCGCGCCAAGGCGGTAAAATACCGCAAAGGCGAAACCAAGGTGCGCGACCGCATCCTAACGAGTACAGATACCGTCGGGCGTCTGGCCGGCTTTCCCATGGTCGTGCAGTTCGTCAACGCCGCGAATCGAAACAAGTTGTTCCGCAAGGCGCTCGACAAAACTATGCATGTCCATCCGCATGCATCAGTGCCGGAGTATCACAGCGACACCTTCCTCAAGCAATGGCGCGACGACGGTGCCACTGCATCGCAGGCTCAGCCCACCAGCACCACACGCGGGCGCGTGGCGCTGTTTGCAACCTGTTACGGCAATTACAACGAGCCGCAGCTGAACGACGACCTGGTTGCGGTGTTTCGCCACAACGGCATTCCGGTCACTGTTGCCGAGAAGGAGCGCTGCTGCGGCATGCCCAAGCTTGAGCTTGGAGACCTCGACGCGGTGGAACGTGCCAAACAGGCCAACATTCCGGTGTTGGCGCGCTTGGTGGACGAGGGATGGGATATTGTCGCACCCGTGCCTTCCTGCGTGCTGATGTTCAAGCAGGAGCTGCCTTTGATGTTTCCGGATGATCCGGATGTCGCCAAGGTGCAGGCCGCGATCTTCGATCCGTTCGAGTACCTGATGCTGCGCCACAAGGACGGCAAGCTGCGCACCGATTTCAAGCATTCGCTAGGCAGGGTCTCTTATCATGTTGCCTGTCATCTGCGGGTGCAGAATATCGGCATGAAGACGCGCGAACTTTTGCAGCTGGTGCCACAGACAGAGGTCGAGGCGATTGAGCGCTGCTCGGGCCATAATGGAACTTATGCGGTCAAGAGTGAGTTCCATGAAAGTTCGATGAAGATCGCTGGGCCGGTCGTCGATCGCGTGCGGCAGGCGGCAGCGGATCATTACAGTAGCGACTGTCCCATGGCGGGGCATCAGATAGAAAACGGCCTGGCCTCCGGGAAGGCACCGGAACACCCGCTGTCCTTGCTGCGCGCAGCTTATGGGATCTGAACGCTGCAAGCGCCGGGAACAGCCATTCAGTGCTGCCACGGCGCACGATTCACATTACTGACCGAGGAATTGATATGGCAAGCGATGGCTACCACGAAACCGAATTGCGTGAGGAAACCCGGGACATGCATCGGGCGATCGTTTCCCTGATGGAGGAACTGGAAGCCGTCGACTGGTACAACCAGCGTGTTGATGCGTGCAAGGACAAGGAGCTGCGGGCGATACTCGCGCACAATCGTGACGAGGAGAAGGAGCATGCAGCCATGGTTCTGGAGTGGATCCGCCGGCACGATCCGGCCTTTGACAAAGAGCTTCATGACTACGTCTTCACAGAAAAGCCCATTGTTGCCCTGGAAGGAAAGCACAAGTCGTAAAGGAAAACGTCCATGACCGAAGCGGACACCGTTGCCACGCACAAGCTTACCCGCGAGGGGCTCATGTCCCTCGAGCAGTACGACCGGGTACGCAACGACTTCCGCGCTACTGTGATGGCGCACAAGATGAACCGCAGGGTCCAGATCGGGCCGCACGCGACCCTTTACTTCGAGGACGCACTGACGATGCGCTACCAGGTGCAGGAGATGCTGCGTGCCGAGCGGATCTTCGAGGCGCAGGGTATCGACGAGGAGATCGCGACCTACAACCCGCTCATTCCGGACGGCCACAACTGGAAAGCCACCCTTATGATCGAATATGTGGAAGAACCGGAGCGTCAGGCGGCGCTGGCGCGCATGGTCGGCGTAGAGAGCAAAGTCTGGGTGCGTGTGGCAGGGTTTGACCGCATTTGGGGGATCGCAGACGAGGATCTGGACCGCACTACCGCGGAGAAGACATCGTCTGTCCACTTTCTGCGCTTCGAGCTCGGTCCTGCCATGGCGCGGGTGGTGAAATCCGGTGCGGTGCTGGCAATGGGCATCGACCATCCTGCGTATTCCCATACTTTGGAGAAGTTGCCGGACACGATACGTGCGGCGCTTGCGCTCGACCTCAGCGGTTGATGCCTTTCACGCGGCGCGCGCAGCGCGCTATAATGCGCCGCCAATGACAGGAACCCATCTGTTTTTCACGTTACCCGGAGCATGCAGGCGGCATGTTCAGCCGCGCGCGCATCTGTCCCTTTCCGTCCAATACCGCGGTGCGACGGACGGGTTTTTTCCTGTTGCACTTCTTCCGATCCCATGAGACAGGTGTACGATGCGTCCGCAATCGAGGTGCTCACTGGTCTCGAGCCGGTACGCAAGCGCCCGGGGATGTACACCGATACGCAGCGCCCGAACCACCTTGCGCAGGAAGTCATCGACAACTCGGTGGATGAGGCGATCGCGGGCCACGCGAAGCGCATAGACGTGGTGCTGCACAACGACGGTTCGATTGCCGTGTCGGACGATGGCCGCGGCATGCCGGTGGACCGGCACAAGGGTGAGGGTGTTTCGGGTGTGGAAGTGATCCTCACGCGACTGCATGCCGGCGGAAAGTTCTCGAACAAGAACTACGATTTTTCCGGCGGTTTGCACGGTGTCGGAGTGTCGGTGGTCAATGCTCTGTCCAAGAAGCTTGAGGTGTACGTCCGGCGCGCAGGCAAGGAACACAGGATGACGTTTGCCGACGGCCAGAAGACCACGGAGCTGAAGGTGATCGGGTCGGTGGGCGCACGCACGACTGGCACCACCGTGCGTTTCTGGCCGGACGAGAGATTTTTCGACAGTCCGAAGTTCCACGTGCCGAAGCTCAAGCACGTGTTGCGCGCCAAGGCAGTGCTGTGTCCGGGACTGAGGATCACGTTTTCCGACGAGTCCGATCCCAAGAACAGCGAGGAATGGTATTACGAAGACGGACTGAGGGATTATCTGCTCAGCGAGTTAGGCGGGCATGAGCTCATTCCAGCCGATCCGTTCGTCGGCCGCTTCAAAGGCGACGATGCAGAGATCGACTGGGCGCTCGTTTGGGCTCCGGAAAGTGATGGGCCTTTGATGGAGAGCTATGTCAATCTGATTCCGACCCCGCAGGACGGAACACATGTGAACGGCTTCCGCCAGGGGCTGACCGACGCGTTGCGCGAATTCTGTGAATTCCGCAACCTTTTACCGCGTGGTGTCAGACTGGCGCCCGAGGACGTCTGGGGACGGACCGCCTACGTGTTTGCGTGCAAGATACGCGACCCGCAATTCTCCGGACAGACCAAGGAGCGCTTGACCTCGCGCGAGGCGGCGGCCATCGTCGGAACCGTCGTCAAGGATGCCTTCGCCCAGTGGCTCATGCAGCACGTCGCCGACGCTCAGCGCATTGCCAACCTCGCGATTGATTCGGCGCAGGAGCGGCAGCGCACCGCAAAGAGGGTCGAACGCAAGAAAATCGGCAGCGGTCCGGCGCTGCCCGGGAAGCTCGCCGACTGCCTGTCCACGGACTTGGCCATGACCGAGCTTTTTCTCGTGGAGGGTGATTCTGCCGGAGGGTCAGCCAAACAGGCACGCGACAGATATTTTCAGGCGATCATGCCGCTGCGTGGCAAGATACTTAACACTTGGGAGGTGGACCCGGCGCAGGTTCTTGGTTCGCAGGAAGTGCACGATATCGCGGTGGCTCTCGGTGTGGATCCGGGGTCGAGTGACCTCGGCAGCCTGCGCTACGGCAAGGTTTGCATCCTGGCGGATGCTGACAGCGATGGAGCGCATATTGCGACGCTGCTGTGCGCGCTGTTCGTACGGCACTTCAAGCCTCTGGTGGCCGCCGGTCACGTGCACGTAGCCATGCCGCCACTGTTCCGCGTCGATGTGGGTCAGTCAGTGTACTACGCGCTGGACGCGGACGAGCAGCGGCAGATTCTCGAACGCATCCAGAAGGAGAACCCGCGTGCGCGTCCCACCATCACGCGTTTCAAGGGCCTCGGTGAAATGAATCCTTCACAGCTGCGCGAGACGGTCATGGATCCGAACACCCGCAGGTTGGTGCAGCTGGAAATTAAAGCCGGCGACGATACCAACCGCATCATGGACATGATGCTCGCCAAGAAGCGTGCAGCCGACCGCAAGGAATGGCTGGAGAAGAACGGTAACAAAGCCGAAGTGACCTGAGCGGCAAGCCGGCTTCCCATCGTCGCATGCGGGCCACACATAGCGGACGCGGACCGCGCCGGGTGTGTTGCATGCGCTTGCGCCAGGCCAGGTAACGGCAAGGTTGCGGCGAAACTACTGTTTCCGACAATACCCAAACATGGCCAGGTAACGCATGACCAAGAAAACATCCGGAACGCCGCGCTCGCCGGAGAAACTTCGCCACAGGCGCGCTAAGGCCACCGCAATTGAAGCTCGGCCGCATATCGCGCCAGTGGAGCGGTTGCCGCTGGCCACATTCACCGAGAAGGCCTATCTCGACTACTCGATGTATGTGGTGCTGGACCGGGCGTTGCCGAATATCGCCGACGGACTGAAGCCGGTGCAGCGGCGAATAGTGTATGCGATGTCCGAGCTCGGCCTGTCGGCAGCCGCCAAGTACAAGAAGTCGGCGCGTACCGTCGGGGATGTTCTCGGCAAGTATCACCCGCACGGCGACACCGCCTGCTATGAGGCAATGGTGCTCATGGCGCAGCCATTCAGCTACCGCTATCCGCTCATTGATGGCCAGGGAAACTGGGGCTCTCCGGACGATCCGAAGTCGTTTGCCGCCATGCGCTATACGGAGTCGCGTCTGACACCGTTTGCCCAGGTCCTGCTGTCTGAGCTGGAGCAGGGCACAGTCGAGTGGCAGCCGAACTTCGACGGCACGCTGGAAGAGCCCAGGATCATGCCCGCGCGCCTGCCGCACGTACTGCTTAATGGCACGACCGGCATCGCCGTCGGCATGGCCACAGACATTCCGCCACACAATGTCCGTGAAGTGGCGGCCGCCTGCGTTCGACTGCTGGAGAAGCCGGATTCGACCACGGGCGAGCTGATGAAGCATATCCAGGGTCCGGACTATCCTACTGAAGCCGAGATCATCACGCCGAAAGCCGAGATCCGGGCCATGTACAACAGTGGCGGCGGCTCGATTAGAGCGCGAGCCAAGTGGCAGCGCGAAGACGGCGATATTGTCATCAGCACCCTGCCGTACCAGGTTTCTCCGGCCAAGGTCCTGGAACAGATTGCGCAGCAGATGCAGCAGAAGAAGTTGCCCATGGTCGAAGACCTGCGGGACGAGTCCGACCATGAAAATCCCACGCGGCTCGTGATTGTGCCGCGCAGCGGGCGGGTGGACCCGGTTGAGCTGATGGACCACCTGTTCGCCACCACCGATCTGGAGCGCTCGTACCGCGTGAACCTCAACATGATCGGTCTCGATGGCCGGCCGCGCGTGTTCAGTCTCAAGGATCTGCTGAGCGAGTGGCTGACGTTCCGCATCGGGACCGTGCGTCGCCGCCTGCAGCACCGCCTGGACAAGGTAACAGCCCGCCTTCACATTCTGGACGGCCTACTGGTCGCCTACCTCAATATCGACGAGGTCATCCGCATCATCCGTGCCGAAGACGAGCCCAGGCCGGTGTTGATGAAGCGTTTCAGACTATCGGAAATCCAAGCTGAGGCCATCCTCGAGACCCGGCTGCGCCACCTCGCCAAGCTCGAAGAGATGAAGATCCGTGGCGAGCAAAAGGAGCTCAAGAAGGAGCGCGAGGAGATCGAGTCGTTTCTCAAGTCGAATCAAAAGCTCAGGGACAAGGTGCGGGATGAGATCATCGCCGACGCCGAGGAGTTCGGCGACCCGCGTCGCTCGCCGCTGGTCGAGCGCAGCGAGGCCAAGGCCATCGATGTGGCACAGCTGTTGCCGACCGAACTCATCACCGTGGTGTTTTCCGAAAAGGGATGGGTGCGAGCTGCCAAGGGTCACGAGGTCGATGCCCGTGCGCTCGACTACAAGACCGGGGACCGCTTCCTGCAGGCAGCGCGTGGCAAGAGTAATCAGATTGTGGTGTTTCTCGATTCGACCGGACGCTCGTACACGCTTCCAGCGCACAAGCTGCCGTCGGCGCGTGGCCACGGAGAGCCTCTGGCATCGAGTCTGAATCCCCCGCCGGGCGTCACTTGGGCGGGTGTAATGATGGGAGCGCTGGAGGATCCTTATCTGATCGCATCGGATGCTGGCTACGGCTTCGTCTGCAAGCTAGGTGATCTGGTCACCGACCGCCGTGCCGGCAAGGCGGTACTCCGGGTACCCAAGGGGTCAAGGGCGTTGCCGCCGCAGCGTGTCGTCGATGCGGAAAACGACTGGCTCGCGGCAGTCACCAACAAGGGAAATATTCTGGTGTTTCTGGTGGCCGAGTTGCCGCGAATGGAGAAGGGTAAGGGCGAGAAGATACTCCACATCCCTGGACCGCGAGTTGCCAAACGCGAGGAGTATCTCGCAGGCATCGCCGTATTTCAGGAAGGTCAGGCGCTGGTATTGCGTACTGGCAAGGGAGAACTGGTGCTGCGCCCTGGCAAGGACATCGATCAATATGTCGGCGAACGCGCGTTGCGTGGGAGTCGGCTGCCGCGCGGACACCAGGAAGTCACGGAGATCGAAACCCAGGCCGTTTGAGGTATTTTTCGGCCGCGCCGTCGCGGATGCGTCGAAATCCGCGAACTGTCCGGACTGAGAGTGACTGTCACATGCGCCAGGATGAGATTGCGCTTGCGCCCGGATGGCCACTACTGCAGTTGCACGTGGAAGCTAGGCTGCATTGTCCGGGTACGGCGAAGAATGCGTGTAAAATACGTCGCCTATGCGAATAGCAGCGATCATTGAATACGACGGCTCAGGTTTTTGCGGCTGGCAGCGGCAGGAAGGCGCACGCACCGTCCAGGGATGCATGGAAGAGGCGCTTGGGAGAGTTGCGAACGAAACGGTTCGCGCAACCGTCGCCGGGCGCACAGATGCCGGTGTCCATGCCTGCGCGCAGGTGGTTCACTTCGATTCAAACGCGGTGCGTGCCGGCTACGCGTGGCTGCGCGGGACCAACAGCAATCTACCCCCGGAAATCGCGCTCCTTTGGGCCGGGGAGGTTGCGCCAGATTTCAATGCGCGCTTCTCCGCAACCGGGCGCGAATACCGGTATGTGATACTAAACCGCGGCATTCGGCCGAGCTTTCTCGCCCGGCGCGTGACTCACGAATATCGGCCGCTCGACGTGGCGTGCATGCGGGCAGCTGCGCAGCAGCTCATCGGCACCCACGATTTTTCTTCTTACCGGGCTGTCCAGTGCCAGGCAAAGAGTCCGGTGCGGGAACTGCGGCGTCTCGACATCGAGCGCCGCGACGATCTCGTGATCATGACTGTGGCGGCGAACGCCTTTCTTCACCATATGGTACGAAATATTGCCGGCGTGCTCATGGCCATAGGTGCCGGCGAGAGGCCCATGCAATGGGCGCGCGCAGTGCTCGATGCGCGCGACCGCACCGTCGGCGGCATTACCGCCTCCGCCGATGGCCTATACCTGACGGCAGTAGAATATCCGGTACACTTCGGAATCCCCCGGCTTCCGCCGGTCTCTGGCCTCTGGTAAGCTGATTTGTCCAGTCTGGATAAGCATGCGTACACGCGTAAAGATCTGTGGGATCACCCGTATCGAGGACGCCTTAGCGGCGGCTGACGCCGGCGCGGACGCGATCGGATTCGTCTTCGAGGAACGGAGCCCGAGATTTATTGAGCCGCAGCGGGCGCGAGCCATTGCGCTTGCCCTGCCCCCGTTTCTGAGCATCGTTGGATTGTTCGTGGATGCGTCGGCGGAGCGTATCCGCCAGGTGCTCACGGCGGTGCCCTTGGACTTGCTACAATTTCACGGCCAGGAGGATCCGGAGCAGTGTCGGCAGTACGGGCGGCCATATCTCAAGGCGGTCCATATGCGAGACGGTTCGGAGCCGCAACGCGCGCTGCGGCTCTACCAAGATGCAGCGGGGCTAGTCTTTGACGCCTACAGCCCGGAAGTGGCTGGCGGTGGTGGTCGCCGCTTCGACTGGCGGTGGTTGCCGCAAGGGGTCGGCCGGCGCCTGATTCTGGCCGGTGGTCTGACCCCGGAGAATGTCGCCGAGGCCATCCTGGAGGTCCGGCCGTTCGCTGTGGACGTGAGCAGCGGGGTGGAACGCAGCAAGGGTGTCAAGGATGCGACCAGGATCGACGCATTCATGCGCAGTGTCACGATAGCCTCAGGTGGAGCACATTAACATGGGTTATGCATTGCCCGACGAAGGTGGGCACTTTGGAAGGTACGGTGGACGGTTCGTATCGGAAACGTTGATGCGGCCTTTGCTCGAACTTCAAGCCGCCTATGAGCGTTTGCGTCAGGACAGCGCGTTCCAGGAGGAATTCAGTGAAGACCTGCGCCTCTACGTCGGACGCCCGTCGCCGCTGTATCCGGCGCGGCGTCTTACGGAGAGATTCGGCGGAGCACGCGTATACTTGAAACGCGAAGACCTCAATCACACCGGTGCGCATAAGATCAACAACACTGTGGGTCAGGCGCTGCTGGCCAAGCGCATGGGCAAGACGCGCGTCATTGCCGAGACCGGCGCCGGACAGCATGGCGTTGCCACGGCCTCCGTTGCTGCGCGGCTTGGCCTTGATTGTGTCGTCTACATGGGTTCCGAGGATATTCAACGCCAGGCCATCAATGTGTACCGCATGAAGTTGCTCGGCGCGAAGGTCGTGCCGGTGACTTCGGGTTCCCGCACCCTTAAGGACGCGTTGAACGAAGCGATGCGGGACTGGGTCACGAATATCGAGGATACGTTCTACATAATTGGAACCGTTGCCGGTCCTCATCCTTATCCGGCCATGGTGCGTGATTTCCAGGCTGTGATCGGAAAAGAGGTGCGTTACCAGATCATGGAATTCGAGGGGCGATTGCCGGACGCCCTGGTCGCCTGTGTTGGCGGTGGGTCTAACGCCATGGGCCTGTTCTATCCATTCCTCGACGACCCAGCAGTTGCGCTGATTGGTGTCGAGGCCGCGGGCAAGGGACTCGCCACCGGGCGACATGCGGCACCGCTGTCCGCCGGGCGACCTGGAGTCCTGCACGGCAATCGTACCTATCTGATGGAAACGGACGATGGCCAGATCATTGAGACCCATTCGATTTCCGCTGGCCTCGATTATCCCGGGGTCGGCCCGGAACATGCCTGGCTCAAGGATTCAGGGCGCGCACGATACGTGGCGGTGACCGATGACGAAGCCATAGAGGCATTCCACCTGCTCACACGTGTGGAGGGCATCATGCCGGCCCTGGAATCGAGCCATGCCATCGCCTATTCCGGCAGACTCGCGCGCGAGCTGGGTCGGGATGCGTGCATAGTCGTCAACCTGTCCGGGCGCGGTGACAAAGATGTGCACACGATTGCTGCGCGTGAGGGCATCTCCCTGTGACAAGCCGGCTGGCAGATCGGTTCAAGGCTCTGAAGACCCAAGGTCGGACGGCTCTTATCCCTTTTATTACCGCTGGCGATCCGGAGCCGAGAATTACAGTGCCGCTTATGCATGCCCTGGTGGAGGCCGGCGCCGACGTAATCGAGCTCGGTGTTCCGTTTTCCGATCCCATGGCCGATGGCCCGGTGATCCAGAAGGCGAGCGAGCGTGCTCTGGCGCATCACGTGAGTCTGACGGGTGTTCTGGCCATGGTGCGCGATTTTCGTGCCCAAGACCCGCACACCCCGGTGGTGCTGATGGGCTATCTCAACCCGGTCGAGGTCATGGGCTACGATCGCTTCGCAGCCAGCGCCCATGAGGTCGGGGTGGATGGGGCTGTAACCGTGGACCTTCCGCCGGAAGAGGGTCAGGAACTGATTGCTGCACTCAGATCGCATGCCATCGATCCGGTATTTCTCCTGGCGCCAACAAGCGATAGCGAGCGCATACGGCGGATTGTGCAGTCAGCGGGCGGGTTCGTCTATTACGTCTCACTGCGCGGTGTTACCGGGGCGGCCAATTTCGACCTGACCGAGGTCGTGCAAAAGCTGCGGCTGATCCGTGCGCAGACACATCTGCCGGTTGGTGTGGGGTTTGGTATTAACAGCGCCGAAATGGCTGCGAAAGTCGCCAATGTCGCCGATGCCGTGATTGTCGGCAGTGCCTTGGTAGGGCGCATCGCCGCGCTTGCATCGCAGCCGCAGCGCATTGTGGCAGAGGCGGCGGCGTTTATCGGGCAGTTGCGTGCAGCGATGGACAACGCGACCGCTTCCGCAACGGTATCGGGGGTGCGGCGATGAGCTGGTTCGACAAGCTACTGCCGCCCAAGATAAAAAGTCGCAGCGTCGGTAAGAAGGCCGTGCCCGAGGGCCTGTGGCGCAAATGCCCTGGCTGCAATGGGGTGCTTTACAGTGCCGAGATCGAGAGCAACATGGACGTCTGTCCGAAGTGCGATTATCACATGCGTATCAGCGCGCGCCGAAGGCTCGATCTGATCCTGGACAAGGATCCACGCATTGAAATCGGGACGAACCTGCATCCTGTCGATGCGCTGAAGTTCAAGGACAGCAGGCGTTACAGAGATCGTCTGGACGAGGCGCAGAACGCAACTGGCGAGCAGGATGCTCTGGTGGTGATGCAAGGTCGGCTGCTAGGCGCACCGCTTGTGGTGGCTGCATTCGAATTCAGTTTCATGGGTGGTTCCATGGGTTCGGTGGTCGGCGAACGCTTCGTACGGGGCGTCAATGCCTGCGTTGAACACGGCATTCCGTTGGTCTGTTTCTCGTCAAGCGGCGGCGCGCGCATGCAGGAGGCGCTGCTTTCGCTCATGCAGATGGCCAAGACTAGCGCGGCGCTCACCCGTATGGGTGCGCACGGACTGCCCTATATATCGGTGCTGACCGACCCGACCATGGGTGGAGTCTCCGCGAGCTTCGCAATGCTGGGGGACATCATTATTGCCGAACCCAAGGCGCTGATCGGGTTTGCTGGGCCGCGCGTGATCGAACAGACTGTGCGCGAGACGTTGCCGGCGGGATTTCAGCGCTCCGAGTTTTTGCTCGACCACGGTGCCATTGACATGATCGTCGACCGGCGTGAAATGCGCGACAGGCTCTCTCTACTTTTGTCGCTGTTCATGGACGCGAGGTCGAAGAGCCAGTCCACGGCGGCGTGAATCCCGGTTCCCGGTCACCGGATTCCTTGGCCCACTGGCTTGCGTGGATGGAGACGCTCCATCCACGCGAGATCGATCTCGGTTTGGATCGGACGCGGGAGGTCGCCACTCGCCTGGGGCTCGAACATCTGCCGTTTCCGGTGGTGACCGTCGCTGGCACCAATGGCAAGGGTTCGACCGTCGCGATGCTGGAGTCGATCCTGCATGAGGCGGGTTACCGCGTCGGCGCCTACACCTCACCGCATCTTCTGGACTACAACGAGCGTGTGCGCACGGCACGCGTTGCCGCAAGCGATGCTGAGCTATGTGCTGCCTTCGAGCACATCGAGCAGCACCGCGGAGGCACTAATCTGACCTATTTCGAATTCGGCACGCTCGCCGCTGCAGAACTGTTTTGCTCGCAGCATGTTGACATCGCGATTCTCGAAGTCGGCCTCGGAGGCCGGCTGGATGCCGTGAATCTGTGGAGTGCTGACATCGCCATGATCAGTTCGATTGGTATTGACCATACCCAGTGGCTTGGTCCGGACCGCGAATCGATCGGACGTGAAAAAGCAGGGATTTTTCGCGCCGGTCGGCCTGCCGTCTGCAGCGACCCGGTCCCGCCGGCAACGATCGAGGAACATGCGGCGGCCATCGGCGCGGATTTTCGGCTAGCGGGAAGGGATTTCGGATTCGAGCGCGACTCGACGGGTTGGACCTGGCGATGCCCGCATTATGGGGCGGGGCGAACGCGCGCAGCATTGCCTTACCCGGCTATGCGTGGTGACTACCAGTTGCACAATGCCTCAGGGGTATTGATGGCGCTGGAATTGCTGGCTCCGCGCTTTGTGGTCGGCCAGGCCGATGTCCGTGCGGGCCTGTTGCAGGCGGTACTGCCGGGCCGGTTCCAGACACTGCCGGGGGTGCCGGTACGGGTTCTGGACGTCGCCCACAACGCGCAGGCGGCGCGGGCACTTGCCGCAACCCTGGCTTCGCAGAAGGTCATGGGCAAGACCATTGCCGTGGTCGGGATGCTCAAGGACAAACCCATGGCGGATGTCCTGGCCGCGGTGGGCGATATTGTCGACACCTGGCATTTGGCGACGCTCGCCACGCCGCGTGGCGCAAGCGCTGAACAACTGCACGCGGCGCTGTCCGCGGCCGCCATAGGTGCACCGGTCGCACTGCACCCGGACGTCGTTGCGGCCTATTCGGAGGCACTCGCACAGGCTGGACCCACCGACCGCATCGTGGTCTTTGGATCGTTCCATACGGTGGGTGCTATACTACGCGCGGTCCAGTCACAGCATCGTATAAATGGTTCCTGAAGGGAGGCACCTTGGCCGAGCCAGAAGATACCAGCCATAGTTTCAATCCCAAGCACCGGATCATAGGCGCGATTGTGTTGGTCGCGCTGGCCGTGGTGCTCATTCCACTGATCCTGAAAAACCGCGAGTCCAAGTTGCAGCCCGCGCCGCCAGTCGCTGTAGCTGCGCCTGCAAGCACGGAAGTCGTGCCGCTGGCTCCGCCGCCGTTGCCGATGACGCCCGGTGGCAATGTGCCTACCCCCGCCGCATCCGCGGTCCCCCCGGCTCCCGCTGCATCCACGGCCCCCGCCGCATCGATCGTTCCGCGGCCAACCCAGCCTGCAGCAGCCGCGGCCACGCCGAGGCTTGTGCCTGCACCCAGGCCGAAGGTGGCACCGGTGCACACCCGGCGCCGGGTGCCGGAGCATCGCGCGGTGCGCGTCGCGCGTGGCTGGATCGTGCAGCTTGGCGCGTTTTCGCGCCGCGAGAATGCCCTGCATGTCAGGGAAAGACTGGAGCACAAGGGATTCCGAGCGAAGCTGGACGAGGTGCGGATTGGGCGCGGGCGCGGCGTACGCGTAATGGTGGGTCCGGTCAGGAGCCGCAGCGAGGCGAGGATATTGGAGGCCCACATCGTCCGTCAGACAGGCATCAAGGGTGTGGTGCTGGCCTATCCCTGATCCGGATGTACTGGCAACTTTGTTCCCATGAGCCGCCTTGATCTCGTTATCGTGATCATGGTCCTGGGTTTCGCCGGGATCGGGGCGTTACGTGGCGGCTTGCGCGAGTTCATTTCGCTTTTTGCCTGGGCGGCTTCAATTTCTGTCGCGTGGCTGTTCTCTGCCAGCGTAGCAGGCTGGTTTACGTGGGTCGGTGATGTGGCGCTTCGCCGCATGGCGGCATTCGTGCTGCTGTTCGTGATCGTGTTCACCGTGGTGACGGTCGTCGCACTGGTGTTGCGGCTGCTGTTTTTTGCGTCGTTGCCAGGGATTACCGGGCGCGTCTCCGGCGGAATACTCGGCGCATTTCGCGGTGCGGCCGTGGTGTTGGTGTTGGTATTGCTTGCCGGACTGACGTCGCTTCCTCAGAAACCTTGGTGGCGGGATTCCAGTCTGGTGACCTACTTCGAATCCGCAGCGATCGCGGTGCGTGATATGCTGCCGGAAAAAGTCGCGCACCAGTTCCGCTTCAGTTGACTGGTGCGCGAAGCTGAATGGACTTTTCCCGCGTGAAATCGCAGAATACGCGTTTGCATTGCACCTGCTATGCTGATCGTCCGCACACGGACGCCGGCCTGCTGACGGGCGCTGGTGACCCCGCCGCAGCTGTGTTTGTGTCCTGCGGCAACGGTTCGGTCTGCTCACGCGTCGGAGGGATTTCCCTATGTGCGGCATCATCGGCATCCTGGCGAAGAGCCCGGTAAATCAGTCAATCTACGACGGCCTCATGGTGTTGCAACACCGTGGGCAGGACGCAGCGGGGATCCTTACCAGTGATGGCCAACGTGTCCACCTGCGCAAGGACACCGGTCTGGTGCGGGACGTTTTCCAGGCGCATCACATGCGTGAACTCAAAGGTAACCTCGGGCTCGGGCATGTGCGTTATCCCACCGCCGGGCGTGACTCGGCCGCCGAGGCGCAGCCATTCTATGTAAACTCCCCATTCGGGCTGGCGCTTGCCCATAACGGGAACCTGACGAATGCCGCCCAGCTCAAGGATGAGTTGTACCGCGAGGATCTGCGGCATATCAATACCGGCTCCGACTCCGAGATCCTGCTCAACGTTTTCGCCCATGAGCTTAAGGTGCAGGCCAAGCTTCAGCTCACACCGGACCATATATTCCGCGCGGTCGCCGCGGTGCACCGCCGCTGCCGTGGCGCTTACGCCGTTACCCTGCTGATCGTAGGTTACGGCATCCTGGCGTTCCGCGACCCGTTTGGAATCCGGCCGCTGGTATACGGAAAACGCGAGACAGACCAGGGGCCGGAACACCTGATAGCCTCGGAAAGCGTGGCGCTCAACGTGTTGGGTTATGATCTCGTGCGCGACATAGAGCCCGGCGAGGCGCTTTTCGTTGATCTCAATGGGGACGTGCACGCCCGGCAATGCGCTGACAACCCGCGTCATGTCCCATGCATATTCGAGCATGTCTACATGGCGCGTCCGGATTCGATCATGGATGGGATCTCGGTCTATCGAACACGATTGCGCATGGGGGAGAAATTGGCGCGCAAGATCCTGCGCGAGTGGACGAACCATGACATAGACGTCGTGATACCGATTCCTGACACCAGTCGCACGGCGGCGCTGCAGATGGCCTATGCAATGGATCTAAAGTACCGCGAGGGGTTTATCAAGAACCGCTATATCGGCCGGACATTCATCATGCCAGGCCAGGCGCAGCGCAGAAAGTCAGTGCGCCAGAAGCTGAATGCGATCGATCTCGAGTTCCGCGGCAAAAATGTGCTGCTCGTGGACGATTCTATCGTGCGCGGAACAACGTCGAAACAGATCATACAGATGGCGCGCGATGCGGGCGCAAATAAGGTGTACTTCGCCTCGGCTGCACCACCGGTGCGCTATCCAAATGTGTACGGAATCGACATGCCGTCGGTACACGAACTGGTCGCAAACGGACGTGACGAAGCGCAGATCGCCGCTGTCATCGGTGCCGACCGACTGATCTTTCAGGACATTGCGGACCTTATTGCGGCCGCGCACGAGGGGAATCCGCGAATTACCCAATTCGACACGTCGTGTTTCAGCGGCGAGTATGTCACCGGAGACGTAAATCAGGACTACCTGGATCTGCTCGAACGCATGCGCTGCGACTCCACGCGTGCCAAGGACCTGCCAACTGCGCTTGCATCTCCGGAGCTGCATACCTACCCGTAAAGCGGGTGCGATCCGCTGGCGCGCTACAACCGGCGTACTCTTGGTCTGAAGCGAAAGAAGAGCCCTCCGATTGACGCGACGCTGGCGCCGGGTTAAGGTTAGTTCAGTAACGGCGCCGATTTGAGCTTCAGCTTGCGGGCGCGGTAAAAATGCCGCTAAAGCGAGACAAACCCGCTTCAGCTGCGTGCAAGCGGGTTTTCTGTTTCCGCTCCCTGCCCGCCGTTGCCGGACCCAGCAGTACACGAAAACGAGGTGCGGGCATGTCCCAGGATGATCGCGAGCAGTGGCGGTTCGATACACGTGCCGTGCGTTCCGGCCAGACGCATACCAACGAGGACGAGCAGTCCGAGCCGATTTTTCCGACTTCGAGCTTCATCTTCGCTAGCGCGGCTGAGGCAGCGGCACGCTTTTCCGGAGAAAGTCCCGGAAATATCTATTCGCGCTTCACCAATCCGACAGTACGCATGTTCGAGCAGCGCCTTGCGGCGCTTGAGGGCGGTGAGGCGTGTGTCGCCACGGCCTCGGGCATGTCGGCAATCTTGGCGACCTGCATGGCACTACTCAAGGCGGGTGATCATATCGTTGCCTCGCGCAGCATCTTCGGTACCAGCGTGGTCCTGTTCAGAAACTACCTCGGGCGCTTCGGTGTCGAGACGAGTTTCGTGCCGCTTGCGGACACCACGGAATGGGAACGGGCGATCCGGAATAATACCCGTCTGCTGTTCCTGGAGACGCCGTCCAATCCGCTCACGGAGCTGGCCGACATCGACGAGCTGGCACGGCTGGCGCATGCGCGTGGCTGCCTGCTGGTAGTCGACAACTGCTGCTGCACACCAGCGTTGCAAAGACCGCTTCTGCTTGGCGCCGATATCGTGGTTCATTCGGCCACCAAGTATATCGACGGTCAAGGCCGGTGTATCGGCGGTGCCGTGGTCGGAGACCGCGAACGCGTCGGCAAGGATGTCTTCGGTTTTCTCCGCACCGCCGGTCCGAGCATGAGTCCGTTCAATGCCTGGGTGTTTCTCAAGGGCCTGGAGACTTTGGGTCTGCGGATGAAGGCGCACAGCGCGAATGCGATGGCGCTCGCGCAGTGGCTGTCACACCAGGCCGGCGTCGGTCGTGTCCATTTCCCGGGCCTTTCATCGCATCCGCAGCATGCTTTGGCGTGTCGTCAGCAATCGGATTTCGGCGGGTTGATTTCCTTTGAACTGGAAGGGGGAAAACCGGCGGCATGGAATCTCATCGACGCATTGCGCGTCATTTCGATCACCGCCAATCTTGGCGACACCAAGTCCACCATCACCCATCCGGCGACCACGACCCATGGTCGGCTGACGCCTGAGGAACGTGCCCAGGCCGGTATCAGCGAGGGCCTGGTGCGCATGTCGGTAGGGCTGGAGGATGTGGAAGATCTCAAACAGGACTTGGAGCGCGGCCTCAGGTAGGGCCGGCCGGTTGCGGGGTTGGCGGAGGGCCGTTATGTATATTCCAGCGCATTTCGGAGAAAGCAGGCGCGAACGTCTGCTCAACCTCATTCGCGATCACAGTTTTGGTCTGCTGGTGTCGGTTCACGACGGTGTACCATTCGCGAGCCATCTTCCCTTTTTGCTCGATGTCTCCGGGTACGCCGACGCCAGGCTGCTCGGGCACATGGCGCGCGCCAATCCGCAGTGGAGGTCTTTTGAAAGTGGTAATCCGGTCCTGGTGATATTCCAGGGACCGCATGCATACGTGTCTCCGTCGTGGTATCGGTCTCCCGGCGTGCCGACATGGAACTATGTCGCGGTCCATGTATACGGCGGGGCTCGGGTAATTGACCATGCACCGTCGGTGCGTGCCGTGCTCGAACGGCTCACAGCCGAACATGAATCGAGCCGCGTACAGCCCTGGAAGGCGGACCTGTCCGATACCAAGCTCGATCTAATACTCGCCGAGATCGTCGGCTTCGAAATCAGGATAACCGAAATGCAGGGCAAGTTTAAACTTAGCCAGAACCGCCCGGAGCAGGATCGACAGCAGGTCATCGACCAGTTGCGGCAGCGTGGGTCTGATTGCGAAGTCGCACTTGCCGCGCTGATGGAAGATCAGCAGGGTGGCGACAACGTGTCATGGACCGCACGCAGTCCGTAGACTGCAGCGGTTCGACGATGGTTAGCATGTTCCCGAACGGTGATCCGCGCGACCATTTGCTGCGCATATTCCAGTCGGCGTTGGCGGCGGTCCATGGCGCCCGCCGGGTCGGCGCGTTCCTGCGTGCGCATCCGCTGTCCGGCAGCGTTTACGTCATTGCCATGGGCAAGGCCGCTTGCCCCATGGCACGCGCCGCCGGTGAGGTGCTGGGCGCGGGGATGGGCGACGCCTGGGTGGTCACCAAGCAGGGTCATACCGAAGCTCTGGCGTGGCCGGTGCTCGAGGCAGGTCACCCGTTGCCTGATGTCCGCAGCATCGAGGCTGGCGCGGGTCTGGTGGATTTCATAGCACGCATTCCACGCGCGGCAAATGTGCTGGTGTTGCTCTCGGGTGGTGCGTCGACTCTGGTAGAGTATCCGGTGCGCGGCATCGGCCTTGCCGAACTGCGCGCGATAAACGAGTGGCTGCTTGCGGCGGGGCTCGATATCGCGGCAGTGAACGCTGTGCGCAAGCGCCTGTCCCAAATCAAGGGCGGTAGGCTCGCCGCGCTCCTGGCGCCACGGCCGGTTCTGTGTCTCGCTATTTCGGACGTGCCAGATGACGAGGCGGCGACCATCGCCTCCGGGCCGCTTGTAAGCGATTTGCGTCCGGCGCCCGCGCTTCCGGTGGAATTGCCATCATCCTTGCGCGCGATGCTCGATCGCGCCGAGCAGCCAGCGGATCCGGAGCTGTCGGCGTTCCGCAACGTCAGATTCCACATCGTGGCTACGCTCGCGGATGCAATGCAGGCGGCTGCGCTGGTGGCGCGCGACCTAGACTACCAGCCGCTCGTGCATGCTCCGGCGATCCAGGGCGATGCGGCCGAGACCGGACGCCGGATCGCGCACGAACTTCTGCGCGGCCCCGCCATGACGCTTCACATCTGGGGTGGCGAGACCAGCGTGCGACTGCCGGCATGTCCGGGCCGCGGCGGGCGTAATCAGAGTCTGGCGCTGGCAGCAGCGACGCTGCTGCGCGGGCACAGCGATGTGTTTCTGCTTGCGGCCGGCACTGATGGCAGCGACGGCCCCGGTTTCGACGCCGGCGCGTTAGTCGACGGCGGCACCGTGGAGCGGGGACGCGCTGCCGGCCTGGACGAGGAGGCGGCGATCAGAAATGCCGATGCCGGTAGATTTCTCGACGTCAGCGCAGACTTGTTGTATACCGGTCCGACAGGAACCAATGTGATGGACCTTGTGCTGGGATTGAAATCGACGTCCCGAGAATAGGAACTCGCTCATGTTACCGAGGCATACTGTCAGGAGCTATGCTGCGGCGCTCGCCATCGGGCTGGGCGTCGGCATTATGCACACAGCGTCCGCTGTACCGACCGCGACCATTTTGAAGTTTTCCGAGCAGGATGAGGGCGCCGCGCCGTATGAGGCGCGTATGGTGGTCACGCCGAAGTATCTGCGCATGGATAACGGGTCAGACGCCGGCGGCTTCGTGCTTTTGGACCGGGCGACGAACGCTGTCTACAGTGTAAGCCGGATGGACCGGACCATATTGGTGATCAGGCCGACAAAGATTCCGCTTCCGCGGCCGACCGAATTCCGGCAACAAGTTTTGAAGGACAAGGGTGATTTTCCGGCGGTCGTAGGAAAAAAAGTTGTTCACTATACGTTTTTTACAAACGGTAGGCGCTGTTTCGACGTCTATGCCGCTGCGGGTTTGCTGCCGGACGCAGTGGCGGCATTGCGTGAATACCAGTTGGCATTGGCGGGTCAACAGGCTGCCACCGAAGCCAAGATGCCGCCGTCGATGCGTTCGGTCTGTGACCTCGCGAACTACGTATTCCGGCCGGCACGCTATCTCGACTACGGGTTCCCGGTGAGACAGAGAGATGATGCCGGTACGACCCGGCAATTGCTGGACTACAAGACCGCGGTTCCAGTGGCGTCCAGCCTTTTCGTGCTTCCGTCCGGCTACCGTCGTTACAGCGTCAAGTAAGTGGCTGGTGTCACCGGTCCTTGGGCAAGTCTCCAAAGAGGCTACCGCGGATCAAAGGTGGCTTCGGGCGAGTCACCGCGCCGCGGACCTCTGGAAATCTGTCGACGGCCGGCTTCAGCCCAGCTGTTCGAGGACACAGGTCCTTGGGGAGCAGACCAGTATGCTGCCGTGGTCGTACCAGTCTCCCAGAACGGTGCGCCGCACCGTCCCGCCGTTCAGCAGGAACTCGTGCATTGCTGGCCGGTGGGTATGCCCATGAATTAGCCTGCGGATGCGGTGCGCGGCCATGACCGATTCGACTGCGCTCTGGTTCACATCCATGATCTCCGGCTTCTTTGCCGCGGTCGCGGTCTTGCTGGTTTCGCGCAAACCCTGGACGATGGTCTGGCGTTCCGGCAGGCCCTTGGCAAGAAACCGGGCGATCCATCCTGGATCGCGCACGGCGGCTCGAAATCTCTGATATTCGACATCGTCGGTGCATAACGTATCACCGTGCATGAGCAGCACCGGCTCGCCGTACAGGTCAATTACCGTCGGATCCGGGAGCAGCCGTGTACCCGTGGCTTGCTCGAATTCGCCATCCAGCAGGAAATCCCGGTTGCCATGCATCAGGAACACCGGCGTTCCGGTACTGGTCAGCGCCCGCAGGCCCCCCATGACGGGCAGATAGCCGCTGTGCCCAGCAGCGTCATCGCCGATCCAGTACTCGAACAGGTCACCCAGGATATACAACGCCTCGGCGTGCGCGCCGCGTTCCCGTAGAAATCGCAGGAACAGTTCCATGATTTCCGGCCGCTCTGCGCTCAGGTGCAGGTCGGAAATGAACAGAGTGGCCATGGGTTCTGATCCGGGGCGACCGGGTGGCTGCCGCTATTCGATTTCGGATATGCTTTCGATGATGACTTCGGTGAGCGGAACATTTTTGTGGCCGCCCCGGCTGCCGGTGGGAACACCCTTGATCCGGTCAACCACGGTCATGCCATCGGTGACCTTGCCGAATACGCAATAGCCCCAGCCGGCAGGGCTGGGCGCGGTGTAGTTCAGGAAATCGTTGTCGACCACGTTGACGAAGAACTGACTGCTAGCGGAATGCGGATCGCTCGTGCGTGCCATGGCAACCGTGCCGCGCTCGTTGCGGAGTCCGTTCATGGCCTCGTTCTCAATCGGTGCGAGGGTTGCTTTTTGCTCCATGCCGGGCTTGAAGCCACCACCCTGGATCATGAAGTTGTCGATGACGCGATGAACCAGGGTGCCATCGAAAAATCCTTCGCGGACATAGGCGAGGAAGTTCTCCACAGTCTTTGGCGCTCTTTGTTCATCGAGTTCGAGGATGATTGCGCCATAGCTGGTCAGTATGCGTACCCGTTTCATATTATAATTGCCACTCGCGTATTTTCGAATGAGAAAACTGGACGACCGAAAGGGGTTGTCCATTTTTTGAAAAAGCCCCCCTTTCGACGAGCGCGTATTTTAATCCAGTCAATGCTTGGTTACCATTCCTCCCGACATGAACAGCACTTCCTTCAGGACCCGGTTCGCACCCAGCCCAACGGGGCTTCTCCACCTGGGCAATGTTCGCACAGCCCTCTTCAATTTCCTGCTGGCGCGAAGCCGCGGAGGCGTATTTCTGCTGCGGATTGAAGACACCGATGCCATGCGTGGCCACGAGCGCTATGAGCATGCGCTGCAGGAGGACCTGCGGTGGCTGGGTCTGGCTTGGGACGAGGGGCCGCAGGCGGGTGGAACGCATGGGCCTTACCTGCAGTCGCAGCGCGGGCATGTTTACGCGCAGTATTTCGCGCTCCTGCTGGAGCGCGGCTTTGCCTACCGGTGCTTTTGCACCGAGCACGAGCTCGAGATCGAGCGCCGCTCGCAGCTTGCGGCCGGGCGTCCACCGCGTTACTCAGGCCGCTGCCGTCTTCTGACAAAAGATCAAGTGCAAGAGCGTCTGGCTGCCGGATCTTCGGCCACGTTGCGCTTTCACGTGGGCACCAGCGCCGTGGTCAGCTTCGACGATAGGGCACGCGGCCGCCAGCTATTCCGCACGGAGGACATCGGGGATTTTGTCATCCGCCGGTCGGATGGCACGCCGTCATTTTTCTTCAGTAACGCCATCGACGACGCAATAATGGGCGTCACACTGGTGGTGCGCGGCGAAGACCATCTGACGAACACGCCACGACAGATCCTTATCCTGCAGGCCCTGAACCTGCCGTTGCCGGAATATGCCCATATCGCGCTGGTAGTGGGCGCGGACGGTTCGCCGCTATCCAAGCGTACCGGCAGCCGCAGTGTGCAGGAACTGCGCGAAGGCGGGTTTCTTCCGCTTGCCATCAACAACTATCTCGCACGGCTCGGCCATACTTATGATGACAATAGTTTTCGGCCGCTTGATGGTCTGGCGAATACGTTCAGCGTCGATCGCCTTCACCGTGCACCGGCGCACTACGATGAAACGCAGCTTCTCCACTGGCAAAAGGAGGCGGTTTTGCATGCCGCGGAGGACGAGCTGTGGCAATGGATGTGTGCTGCCGCGATGCCGGATGGAGGCCGGATCGAGCATCTTGTGCCTGCGGACCTGACTGGGCAGTTCATTCAGACTGTTCGGGAAAATGTAATGACACCGCTCGATGCGTATGTCTGGGCCGGCAACCTGTTCGCCGGCAGCGCCTATGATGATGAAGCGGCAGATGTGATCGATCGCGCCGGCAAGCCATTTTTCAGGTTCGCGCTCGACTGTCTGCGCGACGACGCATCTGATTTCAAGAGTTTCAGCGGGACGCTTGAGGTCGTTACCGGAACGCGGGGCAGGTCGCTCTTCATGCCACTGCGTGCCGCGTTGACCGGAGCAGTATATGATGCAAAGTCGCGCAAGGTCTGGCCGCACGGGCCGGCGCTTGAGCGGCTGTGGAGTCTGCTTGGACCTGCGCGCATCAAGCGGCGCCTGGAAGAAGCGGCACGGTTTGCTGGAACGGGATAACACGCGGCCGAAGACAGCTGTGTGCCGGTTGATGGCAGGAGTTCATTTGCCTCTGATACCGCCAACTTTTATGGTCCGGGCCGCGGCCCGGATGTGAGACTATGCTGCAGATATACAACAGCCTGACCAGAAAAAAAGAGCCGTTCCAGCCGATCGTTCCGGGCGAAGTACGCATGTACGTGTGCGGAATGACTGTTTACGACTACTGTCATCTGGGGCACGGACGGGTACTGGTCGTATTCGACATGATCGTGCGTTACCTGCGGGCACGCGGCTACCGCGTAACCTATGTGCGCAATATTACCGACATCGACGACAAGATTATCCGCCGGGCCAACCAGAACAATGAGACGATCGGTTTGCTTACGGAGCGTTTCATACAAGCGATGCACGATGACGCAAGCGCGCTCGGCGTGGGTTCGCCGGATGCCGAACCGCGGGCGACCATCTACATGCCGCAGATAATCTCGATGGTGCAGACGTTGATAGATCGCGGCTATGCCTACGTCGCTGCAAACAAAGATGTCTACTACCGTGTGCGTCGCTTTCCCGCCTACGGTCAGCTGTCCGGAAAATCGCTGGAGGATTTGCGGGTCGGTGCGCGTGTGGATGCTGACGAGGCCAAGGACGACCCGTTGGACTTCGTTCTGTGGAAGTCTGCCAAACCCGGGGAGCCGAGCTGGAGTTCGCCCTGGGGACTGGGCCGCCCTGGCTGGCACATCGAATGCTCGGCAATGTCCACGGCATGCCTAGGGCATCACTTTGACATCCACGGGGGCGGTCTCGATCTACAGTTTCCGCACCACGAGAACGAGATTGCACAAAGTGAGGCGGCGACAGGGGAGAAATTCGTAAATGTCTGGATGCACAACGGCTTCGTACGCGTCGACAACGAAAAAATGTCCAAGTCTCTGGGCAATTTCTTCACGCTGCGCGAGGTGATGAAGAACTACGACCCGGAGGTTGTGCGCTACTTCATTCTGGCGAGCCAGTACCACAGCCCGCTCAGCTACAGCAACGAGTCGCTGGATAATGCCAAGGCAGCGCTTACCCGGATGTATCTGTCGCTCAAGGATATTTTCGCGCCTGAAGCGACCGACGCTGCAGCCGCGCAGGCCGTGGCCGGGTATGCCGAGCAGTTCTATGCTGCGATGGATGATGACTTCAATACCCCCGTGGCAATGGCGGTGCTGTTCGAGATCGCCCGCGAAATCAATCGGCTGCAGGTGGCCGAGCCCGCTGCCGCGGCGTCGCTGGCCACCGAGCTGCGGCGCTTGGCAGGGACTCTAGGGTTGCTGCAACGCGATCCAGGGGCTTTTCTCCAGGGTGGGGCGGGAAGTGGAGGACCCTCGACTGCTGAGATCGAGGGGCTGATCGACCGGCGGCTTGCCGCCCGGCATGCGAAGAACTGGGCCGAAGCCGACCGTATCCGCGACGAACTCAAAGGCCAGGGAGTCATCCTGGAGGACGCTGCCGGCAGTACCACCTGGCGCCGTGGGGGTTAGCCCCGGGAATTAACCCGTAATGGGTTGACCCCGGGGGGGGATAGGCGCGCACAGGGGGATTTGGGGTTTTTT
>VFSW01000494.1_pt1 | contig 58072 bp, 48 predicted proteins | sample 5358111 | NCBI WGS metagenome assembly VFSW01 (sample SAMN11554181, study PRJNA540505) | mine drainage metagenome | isolation source: sediment from site ElyBrook_90M | place: USA: Ely Copper Mine, Vershire, VT | collected 2017
CTTTGAACCTGATACGGGTCATGCCGGCGAAGGGATGGTTTGAGCGATAGCCGCAACATCATTCTTCCCCCAGTCCCGCATCCAAAGCATAAGGGGTAGGATCATGAATCAGCATTTTTCAGGCAAGAACGCCAAAGTTGCCGCTCCGCAAAGTGTCACGACGGGGCCGATTGCTGGTTCCCGCAAGGTCTATGTTTCCCCCGAGGGCCATTCCGACATCCACGTGCCGCTTCGCGAAATCATGCTGAGCGACCCGCTTGAACCGCCGGTGCGCGTCTATGACCCCTCCGGTCCCTATACGCAAAGCGATGTGAAGATTGATCTGGCCGCCGGCTTGCCGCCCATCCGCGAATCATGGGTCGCGGCACGCGGTCTGGAGACGATTTCCGGTCGCATCATTCGCCCTGAGGACAATGGCGAAGTATCGGGCGAGCGTCTGGCACCCCATTGCCCCGCACAGCGCACCCTGCGCGCCGCCCGTGATGGCCAGATGGTAACCCAATACGAGTTCGCCCGCGCTGGCATCATCACTCCCGAGATGATCTACGTTGCCCATCGCGAAAATTGCGGGCGCGCGGCGGCGCTGGAAAATGCGGCAAGCATCATCGCCGATGGCGAGAGTTTTGGAGCGAATATTCCCGCCCACGTCACGCCGGAATTCGTGCGCAGCGAAGTGGCTTTGGGCCGCGCCATCATCCCCGCCAATGTCAACCACCTTGAACTGGAACCGATGGCGATTGGCCGCAATTTCCTCGTCAAGGTCAATGCCAACATCGGCAATTCGGCGGTGAGTTCCGGCGTTGCCGAAGAAGTTGAAAAGCTCGTCTGGTCGATCCGCTGGGGCGCGGATACCGTGATGGATCTGTCAACCGGGCGCAACATCCACAACATCCGCTCGTGGATCCTGCGCAATTCGCCGGTGCCGATTGGCACGGTGCCGATCTATCAGGCGCTGGAAAAGGTCGGCGGCGATCCGCTGAAACTGGATTGGGAAGTGTTCCGGGACACGCTGATCGAGCAGGCCGAGCAGGGCGTCGATTATTTCACCATTCATGCTGGCGTGCGCCTGCATCATGTGCCGCTCACGGCCAGACGCGTCACCGGCATTGTCTCGCGCGGCGGCTCGATCATGGCGCGCTGGTGCCTCGCTGGCCATCGCGAGAGCTTCCTTTACGAGCATTTTGGCGACATTTGCGACATCATGCGCAAATACGACGTCTCCTTCTCGCTTGGCGATGGCCTGCGCCCCGGCTCGATTGCTGATGCCAATGACGCCGCGCAGTTTGCCGAACTGGAGACGCTCGGTGAACTGACCAAAGTGGCCTGGGCCAAGGGTTGCCAGGTGATGATCGAAGGCCCCGGCCATGTGCCGATGCACAAGATCAAGGTCAACATGACCAAGCAGTTGAAGGAATGCGGCGAAGCGCCGTTCTATACGCTGGGGCCGCTGACCACCGACATTGCGCCGGGCTATGACCATATCACCTCCGGCATTGGCGCAGCGATGATCGGCTGGTTTGGCACCGCCATGCTGTGCTATGTGACGCCCAAGGAGCATCTCGGTTTGCCAGACCGCGACGATGTGAAAACCGGCGTCATCACCTACCGCATTGCCGCGCATGCCGCCGATCTCGCCAAAGGCCATCCGGCAGCGCAATTACGCGATGATGCCTTGTCGCGGGCGCGGTTCGACTTCCGTTGGGAAGACCAGTTCAACCTCGGTCTCGATCCTGATACCGCGCGGCGCTACCATGATGCGACCCTGCCTAAAGACGCACATAAAGTGGCGCATTTCTGCTCGATGTGCGGGCCGAAATTCTGCTCCATGCAAATCACCCGCGATTTGCGGGTAGAGGCTGCGGCAATGGCTGGCATGGCGGAGAAATCCAGGGAGTTCGTCGCCCAGGGCGGCGCGCTTTATGTCGAGGCTGGGGAGTAGACCCATGAAAGTCCGCATTCTGGGGGCCGGCGTCGCTGGCCTGGTGCTTGCCAGCGATTTGGCCGCTCTCGGTGCCAGGATTGAGGTGGTCGAACGCTCCGCAACGCTGGGCGTCGAGGCCTGCGCCTGGTGCGCGGGCGGTATGCTGGCGCCATGGTGCGAGGGCGAAAGCGCCGAGGCCTTTGTCGTCGAGCAAGGCATAAAGGCGCTGGACTGGTGGCGCGAGCACAGCCCATCCTACGTCCAAAACGGCACGCTTGTTCTGGCCGGGCACCGCGACCGGGGCGAACTCACCCGCTTTGCCAGGATGAGCCAGCACCACCAAACCTGCGATGACCGGGAAGTGGCGGCGCTGGAGCCGGATCTGGCCGGGCGTTTCGAGGCGGGCCTGTATTTTCCCGAAGAAGCCCGGGTCGATCCACGGCTTGCGCTGCAACAACTGGCGGATAGGCTGGTGGCGGGTGGCCACAGCCTGCAGTTTGGCCACGCCATGACCCCCGATGAGGCGGGCAAGGACGTTGATCTGGTGTTCGATTGTCGCGGCTTTGCGGCGCGTGACCGGGTCTCCGGCCTGCGCGGCGTGCGCGGTGAAATGCTGATTGTCCGCTGCCCCGGCGTCACGCTGACGCGCACTGTGCGCCTGCTGCATCCGCGCTGGCCGCTTTATATCGTGCCGCGGGCCGAGCATGTGTTCATGCTGGGCGCGACGATGATCGAGAGTGACCATGCCGGCCCCGTCACGTTGCGCTCGGCGGGCGAAATGATCGAGGCGGCGCAGGCGCTGCATCCGGCTTTCAACGAGTCGGAAATTCTCGAATTGCGCGCTGATGTGCGCCCCGCTTTCGCCGACAACCTGCCGCGCGTCGAGCGTCGCGGCAAGATCATTTCGATCAATGGCCTCTACCGGCATGGGTTCCTGCTGTCGCCCTGGTGCGCCAGCGAGGCGGTGCGGCTGGCAGGTCTTGGCGCGACTGCCGCGCCGGTTTCAGAATTGGTGGCCTGACATGCGCCTGCTGGTCAATGGCGTTTTCCAGGACAGCGATGCGGCAACGCTGGCTGACCTGCTGCAAAGCCTCGATCTTGCCAAGAGCGCCGTCGCCACCGCGCTCAATGGCAGCTTCATCCGCCGCGACGAGCGCGCCACGACCAAACTGCAGGAAGGCGATTCCATCGAGATTGTCGCGCCGATGCAAGGGGGGTGACAAATGTGCAGCCGTGTCATGAGTTTGCATGGTCATCCCCGGCATGTTCATTCCAGCCACGGCGCGGCGCGCGGCGGGGAAGCAACCGGGGGGAGTCCTGAAGCCCAGGATCGCCTTGCTGTGCGCGCCATGATGGCTTGTCTTTCACATCTTCACCCCAACGGAGCCCGCCATGCGGCTTTATGACAAGGACTTCACCTCCCGCCTGCTGCTGGGCACGGCGCGCTATCCCTCGCCAGCCATATTGGCCAAAGCGGTCAAGGGTTCGGGTGCAGAAATCATCACCGTGTCCTTGCGCCGCGAACAGGCTGGCCTGCGCTCCGGCCAGGAGTTTTTCGCGCTTCTGCAAAGCCTGGCCGTCACGCTGCTGCCCAACACCGCCGATTGCCATTCGGTGAAGGAAGCCGTGACCACGGCCCACATGGCGCGCGAACTGTTTCAGACCAAGTGGATCAAGCTCGAAGTCATCGGCAATGTCGAAACCCTGCAGCCCGATATTTTTGGGCTGGTCGAGGCGGCCCGCATCCTCTGCGCCGATGGCTTCGAGGTCTTTCCCTACATGACCGAAGACCTTGTTTTAGCTGACAAGTTGCTCAATGTCGGCTGCAAGGTGCTGATGCCCTGGGGCGCGCCGATTGGCAGCGGGCGCGGCCTCAATAATCTTTATGGCCTGCGGGCGCTCCGCGCCTGGTTTCCCGATGTGCCGCTGATTGTCGATGCCGGGCTTGGCTTGCCCTCGCAGGCGGCGGCGGCGATGGAACTGGGCTATGACGCCTGCCTGCTCAACACGGCGGTCGCCAAAGCCGGTGATCCGGCGAAAATGGCAGCCGGTTTCGCCCGCGCCATCGAGGCCGGACGCATGGCCCATGAGGCCCAGCCGATGGAGCCGCGCGATTTCGCCGAACCGTCAACGCCGCAGGCCGGCAAGGCGAAGCTGGCATAGGTCTTGATGGGAAACCAGACTGAACGTGATGAACTCATATTTCAAAAGCAAGGTGCACTGATGTGGACGGTTCAGGAGGCAAGAGCCAGACTTTCGCAGGCGCTGCAACGCGCCCGCGGCGGCGAAGCGCAAATCATGGGAAAAACGGCATGACACTTGATCCGTTCTACCCCATCGTTGAGGACTTGGGCTGGATCAAGCGGCTGGCGCCCAGTGGCATACGCTTGATTCAATTACGCAACAAAGCGCTGCAAGGCACTGGATTGAATCGCGAAATTCATGACGCCACCGCTTTTTGCCGGGCGCAGGGCATCATTCTCGTTATCAATGATTATTGGCAGGCAGCCATCGATGCCGGTGCGCCGTGGGTGCATCTGGGGCAGGGTGATCTTGACAGCGCCGATGTGAAAACCATCCGCAAGCACGGCCTTAAAATCGGCATCAGCACCCATGATGATGCCGAACTGGAGCGGGCGCTGTCGTTCAAGCCCGATTATGTCGCGCTCGGGCCAGTCTGGCCGACGATCCTCAAAGCCATGCCCTTTGCGCCGCAGGGTGTGGCCAAGCTCACGACATGGAAACAGCGCATCGGCAAGGTGCCGCTGGTGGCGATTGGCGGCATCACGCTGGAGCGCGCGCCGGGGTGCTTTGCGGCAGGTGCCGATTGTGTCGCGCTGGTCAATGATGTCACCGGCGCGCCCGATCCGCAGGCGCGGGCCAGGGCTTGGGTGGAGGCAACCCGCAGCCACACGGCGTGAGGCTCAGTCCACCCGTATCCACCCATCCATCCCCAGCCGCTCCTGCGGCAGAAACCGCGCCTTGTAGGCCATTTTGCGCGAACCCTCGATCCAGTAGCCGAGATAGACATGCGGCAGGGCACGGCGGCGGGCGGTAAAAATGTGATCGAGAATCATCAGCGTGCCGAGCGAGCGTTCAGTAAACTCTGGATCATAAAACGAATAAACCATCGACAGCCCATCGGCCAGATGATCGGTGAGGCAGGCGGCGACGAGGCGACCGTTCGGCGAGCCGTCATCAAGCCGGTAATGCGTCACCGATGTCTGGACGTGGCTGTCCTCGATCATCATGGAAAAATCGAGCACGCTCATATCAGCCATGCCGCCATCCGAATGGCGGCTGTCGAGATAGGCGCGAAACAGCCTGTAAAGCTCTGGCGTGGCGCGGTTGGGCATTTCCAGTGCCGAGATCTGCGCATTCTGGGCCAGAATGCGCCGAAAGCTGCGGTTCAGCGAGAATTCCGCCGCCTTGACCCGCACCGAGACGCAGGCCTGACAGGCCTCGCAAGCCGGACGGTAGGCGATGGTTTGCGAACGACGAAAGCCCGATTGCGTCAGCGTGTCATTCACCTGCGGCGCGCGCCGCCCGATCAGATGGGTAAAAACCTTGCGCTCCTCGCGCCCCGGCAAATAGGGGCAGGGTGCACGCGAGGTGAGATAAAATTGCAGGGCATCGCGCGGCTCGCGGCTCAAGACTCATTTCCCATATCAACGCGCCGAAGCGGCGCAGGGGCCAAAGTAGCAGCGATGCCGACAACAGCAAGAGCTATATTGGCCCGATTAGCCGGTGATCAGGGACATGTTCACAGGGTCCGGCGGGTCACCACGACATCGGCCAGCATGTCATGCAGGCAGCGCTTGTCATCGGCCAGCAACGACACCAGAAACACTGGCGGAAACATCGTCGAAATGTAAAACAGCACGGCATGGACGCCCGCAGTGATGAAATGCACCCGCGACCCGTCCGTCATGCCCATTTCAACATCCATGATCTGCATGCCCCAGGTGCCCATGCCAGGGCCCGATACACAAAGGCCATTGTAGAAAAACGCTACAATGGGGAACAAAGTGGGGATAAAGAACAGCGACAGGCCAAAGGTCGGAAGCGCAAATACAACAGCCAGAACCAGCACGCCGATAGACACGATGGCCAGATCAATGACCAGCGCCATCAGGCGGCGCGTGCGCACGCCATAAAAGGCGGCGGCAGGAAAAGTAAGGGCGAGGTTCCGTCTTGTGAAGTTCAGGGCATTGAAGGACATGGGGCTCACTCCAGGCGCAGACCGCGCTCCTCCCCTGAAATGGTGATGAAGCCAAAGTCGCGCAAGGGGTGCTAGCTTCAGCCCCGCCCGCGATAAGGCGCAACGCCCTGGTCGGGCAGCCACAGACCTTGCGGCGCGGCCCCTGTTTGCCAGAACACATCAATCGGGATTCCGCCGCGCGGAAACCAGTAGCCGCCGATGCGCAGCCAGCGTGGCGACAGGCGCGCCACCAGATCGCGGCCAATCCGCACCGTGCAATCCTCATGGAATGCACCGTGATTGCGAAACGACGACAAATAAAGCTTCAGCGATTTTGATTCGACCAGATGCTGGTCGGGCACATAATCAATCACCAGATGCGCGAAATCGGGCTGGCCGGTCACCGGGCAGAGCGAGGTGAATTCTGGTGCCGTGAAGCGCACCAGATAATCGGCATCGCTATGCGGATTGGCCACGCGCTCCAGAATCTTTTGATCTGGGGCGGTGGGCAGGGGGCTCAAATGGCCCAGCAGGCTGAGAGGTTCGGTCATAGGCGAGCTTTAGCGCCGCTGCTTTGGCTTCGCAATCGGGCCAAATGCATTTTGCGCCTTTCGCAAGGTGCGAGTTTTGGCTAAAGCGGGGGCGCACCCACGCCAACCGGAATCTCCCCATGACCGCCATTGCTGACGTCATCGCCCGCGAAATCCTTGATTCGCGTGGAAATCCCACCCTTGAAGTTGATGTAACACTTGAGAACGGGGCCATGGGCCGCGCCGCTGTGCCTTCGGGTGCTTCCACCGGCGCGCACGAGGCGGTCGAACTGCGCGACGGCGACAAGAAACGCTACAATGGCAAGGGTGTCCTGAATGCGGTGTCTTCCGTCAATGTCGCCATTGCCGCCGCTCTTGTTGGCCGCGATGCCGAGGATCAGCTCCTGATCGACACTACCATGATCGAGCTTGACGGCACTCCGTCCAAGTCGCGACTGGGTGCCAATGCCATTCTGGGCGCTTCACTTGCAGTCGCCAAGGCGGCAGCGCAGGCTTCCGGTCTGCCGCTTTACCGCTATGTCGGCGGCACGCAGGCCCATGTGCTGCCGGTGCCGATGATGAACATCATCAACGGCGGCGTTCATGCCGATAACCCGATTGATTTTCAGGAATTCATGATCTTGCCGGTGGGTGCACCGAACATCCGCGAGGCGGTGCGCTGGGGCGCGGAAGTGTTTCACGCGCTGAAATCGGCCCTCAAGGGCGCGGGCCTCAACACCAATGTCGGCGATGAGGGCGGCTTTGCCCCCAATCTGCCTTCCGCCACAGCCGCGCTGGATTATTGCATGAAAGCCATTGAGGCGGCCGGGTTCGAGCCGGGCCACGACATCGTGCTCGGCCTCGATTGCGCCGCGACTGAGTTCTTCAAGGACGGCGTTTATGATTATCAGGGCGAGGGCATCAAACGCTCGATTGGCGAGCAGGTCGACTACCTCACGACGCTGGCGCATGAATATCCCATCGCCTCCATTGAGGATGGCATGTCGGAAGATGATTGGGAAGGCTGGAAGCAGCTCACCGACAAGCTTGGCCCCTATTGCCAGCTCGTTGGCGATGATTTGTTTGTCACCAATGTCACGCGCCTGGCCCAGGGCATCAAGACCCGCACCGCCAATGCGATTCTGGTGAAGGTCAACCAGATTGGCACCTTGAGCGAGACATTGGCCGCGGTCGACATGGCGCATCGGGCCGGCTACCGGGCTGTAATGTCGCATCGCTCGGGGGAAACCGAGGACACGACCATCGCCGATTTGGCAGTTGCCACCAATTGCGGCCAGATCAAAACCGGCTCGCTGTCGCGCTCGGACAGGTTGGCGAAATATAATCAACTCATCCGCATCGAGGAGATGCTCGGCCCGCAGGCAAGCTATGCCGGGCGCGATGCCTTGCGCCTTTCTTGAGATTTTCTTAACCTTGCCCGGCGATGATGCCGGGCATGGTCAAGTCTCGACGCCTCCGCTCTATCGTCACCTCGCTGCTGCTTTATGTGGTCACTGCGGGGTTGAGCAGCTATTTCATCTACAGTGCTGTGTTCGGTGCGCGTGGCCTCAAGGCGCGGGATCGCTATCAGGCGGAAATGGGCCAGTTGGCGAAACAATCCGCCGCCCTCGCCAATGAGCAAGCTGCCTGGCGTCATCGGGTGATGCTGATTCGCAGCGGTGTCATCGACGCCGACCTGCTCGATAATGAAGCGCGCAGCGTCCTCGGCCTCGTCGCCAAAGATGAAGTCGTGGTGCTCCTGCCCAAAGTTGCAACCAACCGGAACTGAGACAAGCAGATCTTCCCTCAGACGGGTTGGTGGCGCTTAGTTCCCGTGAACCAGCAACAACAGGCAAACCAGCACCAGCGCCGAACAAAAACCCAGGATATAGGCGCCTAATAGCCGATGGCCCGTGCCAAAATCGGCGCTATCATCGCTCAAATTTGCGGTCAGCGGCGGTTCGGCACGCAAAGCCCCAGTGTGCAACCCGGTCGCCTGTGGCGAGATCGCAAAGCGGGTGGCGCTGCTGGCGCGCAACGACAGCGCGGCGGGCAGACTTTCACGCAGCACGCCATCAAACCGGGCGTGCAGCAACTGCCGCTGCAGCCGCCAGACATCGACCCTTGCGGCGTCATCCTCATGGACATCCAGCCATTGGCGCACGGCCTCACGCTCGCGCTGGGCACCCTCACCATCGACATACCGGTGAAGGTCAGCGTCAGAAGCTTGCAGCATGGCATCGCTCACAGGCTGATTCTCCTATTTCACCAGCCGCAAATGGGCGGAGGGCAATGGCCTGGTCCCGGTCGGAGCAGGGCGGACAGCGTTGTATTTCATTTGCACCGCCAGTGTCGCCCTGGCGCGCGACAACCTTGCCAGCATCACATCCATCGGAATTTTCAAGACTTCGGTCACTTCGGCGTAGCTGAGCCCTTCCAGCGCCACCAGCAGCAGGCATTCCCGGATTTCGACATCAAGTTTCTGCAAAGCGCTGGTGACGGCCACCAAAGGCTCGGGCCACAGGGCACCATTAGCCTCGCGCAGGGTGTGGTGCCGCCGCATCCTGATGTCGCGCGCGACAGCCTGGTTCGCGCCAGCTTCCTGCCGGTGAACGTTGCACACGAGGCCATACATCCATAGCCGCACCGAAAGGCCATGAGGCGGACGTTCATATTTCAGCGCGCGCAACAGGGCTTCGTGCACAATATCGTCGCCACAACCGGACGCCAGTTCTTCGGTCTCGGAGGACAAGGCCTGTGCAAAGCGCCGCAGCGCCGGAGTCACAAGTTCGATTTCGTGCCTTAGATTCAAGGTCGCTTCCCTCGCCTTGCCGACCTCCTGCGAGCCGGTCATGACATTAACCAAATGTTAACTTAACCGCGCGGAATTTTCCAGTAGGCAGCACTGCGGGCGCAGGATTTATTTAGCGAGCCTTGCCCCGTTTCGAGGACTTTTGCGCCAGAAAGAAAGCCGACTTTGCGCTCAAGCGTTGATTGGTGCCGCAATTCCCGTGAAAATCCTGTCGCGCGCTTGCATCGGCGCGCTTGAAAGCATACACGCGGGGATAGTCTCACGGCGTGCCTGACCGCCGCTCGGCCCTCCCTGAACTTCATGTGAGAGATTTATGCAGGATGAAAGCGATACTGCGCCGGTAACGAGCGCGATTCTGGCTGGCAAGCGTGGCTTGATTCTCGGCCTTGCCAACAGCCGTTCAATTGCCTGGGGCATCGCCAAGGCGGCCCGCGCCGCGGGGGCGGAACTGGCCTTTTCCTATCAGGGCGAGGCGCTGGAAAAGCGCGTGCGGCCTCTGGCCGCGGAGCTTGATGGCCTGGTTGTCGGCCATTGCGATGTCACTGACACGGCCTCGCTTGATGCCGTGTTTGCCGAGATCAAGCGCGTCTGGGGCCACCTCGATTTTGTCGTCCATTGCATAGCCTTTTCCGACAAGGATCAATTGACCGGGCGCTACGTCGAGACCACCTCGGAAAACTTTTCCAATTCGCTGCTGATCTCCTGCTATTCCTTCACAGCCGTGGCGCAGCGGGCCGAAAAGCTGATGCCAAAGGGCGGTTCGCTGCTGACCCTGACCTATTACGGCGCTGAAAAGTGGATGCCCCATTACAATGTCATGGGTGTCGCCAAAGCGGCGCTGGAAGCCAGCGTGCGCTATCTGGCGGCTGATCTTGGTGAAAAGGGTATCAGGGTCAATGCGATTTCGGCAGGGCCGATCAAGACCCTGGCCGCCTCGGGCATTGGCGATTTCCGCTACATTCTGAAATGGAATGAATATAACGCACCGCTGCGTCGCACCGTTACCATTGAGGAAGTTGGCGAAACCGCAGCGTTTCTGGCGTCTTCCATGGCGCGCGGCATCACCGGCGAAATCCTGCATGTCGATGCCGGTTATCATGTCGTGGGCATGAAGAACCCTGCGGCGCCGGATATTTCCGTTGTTTGAGCGCGCCGGGCTGAGCGGCCCAAACCGGAGCGGCTGAGCGTGCTGCTGCCCTATCGCCTGCTTTTTGTGCGCCACGGCGAGACCGATTGGAACGCTGCCGGGCGGCTGCAGGGTCAGCGGGACATTCCTCTAAATGCCCGCGGCCAGACCCAGGCTGCCGCCGCAGCCCAGATATGTGCGGCGCTGCTGCCTGCGGGCGATGGCCGCTTGCCACCCCAACTCTCGACAGCGGCTTCGCCACTCCTGCGTGCTTGCGCCACCATGGCGATTGTGCGCAGCGGCCTCGGCCTGCCCGAAACGCCTTTTGTGATTGATGATCGCCTGAAAGAGATTGCCTTCGGCGCGTGGGAGGGCATGACCTGGGCCGAAGTCCTGCACCAATATGCCAGCGCCGCCAAGGCGCGTGAACAGGATCGCTGGGGCTTTGCCCCGCCTGGTGGCGAGAGCTACGCAGAAGTTGCCGAGCGCGTCGGCGCATGGCTGAAATCCCTGGATAGCGACACTCTGCTGGTCGCTCATGGCGGCATCGGCCGTGTTTTGCTCACCCTGCTCGCGGATGTTGATCCAGAAACCGCCACAAGCACCGAAATTTACCAGGGCCGCGTGCTCGATTTTGCTGAAGGGGCCTGCACATGGGTGGGCTAGGCCTGTCGTTCATATGGCATTCAGGCAAAAACCAGCATAACGGCGGCCATGAGCGCGGCCATGATGGGCGGGCCGACTCAGCGGTTGGTCCAGATGACAGCGCCATAGCGGGTCTTGTCATCGCCGGGCTGGGGGCCTTGACCTCAAACTGCGCTATCGGGCTCGGGCCGCGCTGTCAGCGTGGCCAGCCAGCATCGTCGCCCGGTATGGGGATAGTATCGTGTCAGCCGCGCCATCGCTTGCCAAAGCCCGGAATTTTCGCATCATGACACATACAGGTGACACACCGACCGAGGGGGGCAATATTGTCGCGCTCGCCACGGGCGAGCTCAGGCGCCCCACCCGGAAAGCGGTTCTGCGCGGCGCGCTGCGCCCGGAAATCAATCGCGACGAGACATTGGGAGAGATTTTTCGCAGCTCGGCAACCCGGCATGGCTCACGTGTGGCGATGGTCAGTGATGGCGTGTCGCTCACCTATGCCCAGGTTGAAGCCCGCGCGCTCGGCGTGGCGCGTGGCTTGAAGCGGGCCGGCATCGGGCCGGGCGCGGTTGTTGGCCTGTGGGCCGCCCGTGGGCCGGAATTGCTGATCGCCCAGATCGGCATCACGCTCAGCGGCGCAGCCTGGCTCCCCTTTGACGCTGACGCGCCGCTGGAACGAATCGGCGTCTGTCTCGCCGATGCTGACGCCGCGCTGCTGCTGACCTCCGAGACCTTGGCTCTCAAAGCCGCTGCAGCCGAACTTCCCTGCAAGGTCGCAACCCCTGCCGAACTGACCGACGCCGACGATACGACAGACCTGCCGCTGCGCGCACCGAGCCTGACGCGTGAGCATCCCGCCTACATGATTTACACCTCCGGTTCGACCGGCGTGCCCAAGGGCATTGTCATCACGCAGGCCAATATCTGCCATTATCTGCGCTCGGCCAATGAAATCTACGGCATCACCCGCGACGACGTGGTGTTTCAGGGTGCATCAGTCGCCTTCGATCTCTCGATGGAAGAAATCTGGGTGCCCTATCTGGTGGGCGCGACGCTGCTGGTCGCAACGCCAGCCATGATGGGCGAGGCCGACCGTCTGCCCGACATCATGGACAAGGCTGGCGTCACGGTGCTCGATACCGTGCCAACCCTGCTGGGGCTGCTGCCGCGCGATATCCCCTCGCTGCGGGTCATTATTCTCGGCGGCGAAGCCTGCCCGCCGTCGGTTGCCGAAACATGGTGCCGGGCAGGGCGGCACATCTACAATTCCTACGGCCCGACCGAAGCCACCGTGGTGGCGACGATCGCCGAGGTTCTGCCAGGCGAGCCGGTCACGATTGGCGGGCCGATCCCCAATTACACCTGCTATGTCGCCGATGATGACCTCAACCTGCTCGATGAGGGCGTTGAGGGCGAATTGCTGATTGGCGGGCCGGGAGTCGCAAAGGGCTATCTCAAACGCGACAAATTGACGGCTGAAAAATTCGTCGCCAACCCGTTTGGCGACAGCACGCTTGACCCGGTCCTCTATCGCTCCGGCGATGCGGTGATAATCAATGCCGACGGCAACATTGCCTTTCGCGGCCGCATTGATGATCAGGTTAAAATTCGCGGCTTTCGGGTCGAGCTTGGCGAGATCGAGGCGAAGATTGCCGCGCATGATCAGGTTGCGCAGGCAGCCGTGGTGCTGCGCCAGGACGAGGGCATGGATCAACTCGTGGCCTTTGTCGTGGCCAAACGTGGCGCGGCCCATCTGAACAAGACCTTTGATCTCAAAAGCCTGCGCACCGCACTGAAGGCGGAACTCCCGGCCTATATGGTGCCCGCCCGCTTTGAGATGATTGACGATCTTCCGCGCCTGTCATCGGGCAAGATCAACCGCAATGCGCTGAAAAAGCTGCCCCTCGCCGATGTGATGATCGCCGAGGAGCAGGAAGAGCCGCAAACTCCCACCGAGGCGCTGCTGCTCGCCGCCGCCAAGCGCACCCTGCCGCCGCAGGCCATTCCTTTTGAGGCCGATTTCTTCACCGATCTTGGCGGCCATTCGCTGCTGGCGGCACGCTTTGTCTCGATCGTGCGCGAGACCCGGACGCTGGCGGGCATCACTTTGCAGGACGTTTACAACGCCAGATCGCTGCGGGCTCTGGGTGTCGTGCTCGACGCCAAAATGGGCCAGTCCGGGCCGCCCGAGAGCCTGGCCTTTGAGCCGCCGCCCCTGCTGCGGCGGTTTTGGTGCGGCTTCGCGCAGGCCGTCTCACTGCCGTTTATTTTCGCGCTGCAAAATGCCCAATGGCTCAGCGTGTTCATCTCCTTCATGCTGTTCACCTCGACCGATGCCGGTATTATTCAGGAAACCCTGTCGCTGCTCGGCATCTATATCAGCGTGCATATCATCACGGTGATTGTCGCCATCGCGGCCAAATGGCTGATCATGGGCCGCACCAAGCCCGGTCGCTATCCGCTCTGGGGCACCTATTATTTCCGCTGGTGGCTCACCAACGATCTGGTTGATCTCGCCCATATCGGCTGGCTGCAAGGCACACCGCTGATGCGCTATCTGCTGAATGCGCTCGGTGCGGATATCGGGCCGGACTGCATCATGGCCGAAGCCGATTTCGGGGCGATTGATCTCATCACGATGGGGGCGGGCACCACAACCGGCGGCAAGACGATCTTTGCAAATGCCAGGGTTGAGGGCAACGAACTGGTGATCGGGCGCGTCACGATTGGTGCCGATTGCAATCTTGGCTCGTCCTGCATCATCGAAAATGACGTGGTGATTGGCGATGGCGTCGAACTGCGCGATCTCACCTCGCTGCAGTCAGGTTCGGTGGTCCCGTCAGGCGAAATCTGGGATGGCTCGCCGGGCCGCAAGGTCGGCATGGTGGATTTCGCCAGCCTCGATGCCCCCGCGGTAGCCTCGAGGATGCGCCGCGGCGTGCTTCTGGGTCTTTATGCGATCATGACGACCATCATCCCGCCGCTCGGCCTGCTGCCGATTCTCCCGGCCTTCTGGCTGTTCGATCATCTGGCCGATTTGAACAATCTGTCGCCAGATGACCGCACCACCTATCTGGTGTCCTTGCCGTTCCTGTCGTGGCCGACTGCTTTTGTGATGATGATTTTCACAGTTGCCTTCATCACGCTGTGCCGTTGGATTATCCTGCCGCAGGTGCGCGAGGGCAAATATTCGGTCCATTCGAACTTCTATTTCCGCAAATGGGTGGTCGCTCAAATGAGCGAGATCACGCTCGATGTGCTGACCTCGCTTTACGCCACCGTCTACATGCGGACGTGGTATCGCCTGCTCGGCTCCAAAATTGGCAAGGGCTCGGAAATTTCAACAAATTTTGCCGGCCGTTACGATCTGGTTGCCATCGGCGACAAATGCTTCATCGCCGACGAGGTGGTGATGGGCGACGATGATATCCGTCGCGGCTGGATGACCCTGAAACGGGTGCGCGCCGGTTCGCGGGTGTTCGTCGGCAATTCCGCCGTGGTGCCGAGCGGTTCTGATCTGCCCGATGACGTGCTGATTGGCATCAAGTCAAAGCCGCCCGCCAATGAGTTGATGAGCCCCGGCGACACCTGGTTTGGCTCGCCGCCGATCAAACTGCCCGTGCGCCAGCGCTTTGATGCCGGCGGTGCCAACTGGACGTACGAGCCGCCGATGAGCAAAAAAATATTGCGCGCCTTGTTCGAGGCTGTGCGCTCGTCCCTGCCGACCATGCTGTCGATCACCTTTGGCTTCTGGATCATCGACCTCATCAGCGAGCCGCTGTTCGATGGCAATTATGTGCAGGTCATCGTCGAGTTTGTGCTGGCCTCGATGTTCATGTCGACCATGCTGACGGCGATTGTCATTGCGCTGAAATGGCTGACCATGGGTCGCTACGAACCCTGCGCCAAGCCAATGTGGTCGTGGTGGGCGATGAATACCGAAGCGGTCGCGGTCATTCATTTTGACCTCGCCGGCAAATCGCTGCTGTCGCATTTGCAGGGCACGCCGTTCCTGCCATGGATTTTGCGCCTCTATGGCGTCAAGACCGGCAAGGGCGTCTATATGGATTCGGCAGACATTACCGAGTTTGACTGCGTCACCATCGGCGATTTTGTCTCGCTCAATTCCGGCTCGGCCCTGCAAACCCACCTTTATGAGGATCGGGTCATGAAGGTTGGTCGCGTCAAGGTTGGCAATGGCGTCACTGTCGGGGCCGGTGCGACTGTGCTTTATGACACCCACGTCGCCGACTTCGCCCGGCTTGGGCCGCTGACTCTGGTGATGAAGGGCGAAAGCATCCCCCCCGACACCCGCTGGATCGGCGCTCCCGCCGTGCCGATGACATCGAACCAGCCACAGGTGGAAGCCAATGCAAACGCCAGTGCCATGCGCGCTGCCGCTGCTTGAGCCCAGTGCCTGCGGAGGGACGGTGCAGCGATGCGCGGGCTGAGGCCCGCGCCTTGCGCCATTTTCCCTGTACTGCTTTCGTGCAATAGTGGTTCAAAACCCTGTACACTTTCAAATACAAGCCGCAGATTTAGCCAATAGTTTAGTTGCCAGCAGCAAAATTTCAGGTGCACTCTGTCTTTGGTTGCGCGTGATCGAATTCCCCTCGATGCCGCTCATCCAAATAAAAATCCAGCCCGCGAAGGGCGCTCAGGCTGGCTGACAGGGAGACGAAACATGGCGATTAAAAAAGGCGTTGGGGCTGCCGCTGTTCTGACAGTGGGGCTCATGCTCGGCGCGAGTGTCGCGCGGGCGGCAGATCAGGATTGGCCAGTAGTTGGTCATGACTATGGCAACACGCGCTACAGCCCGCTGAACCAGATCAATTCGGGCAATGCCTCGAAGTTGCAGCTTGCCTATTCGTTTTCGCTGGGGTCGCTGCGTTCGAATGAATCGTCCCCGATCGTCATTGGCGACACCATGTATGTGTCGACCTCCTGGGGCCCCAAATTTGTCTATGCGCTGAACGCGGCCACAGGCGCGATCAAATGGTCGTACGCGCCGGAAATCCCCGACGATGTGCTGCAATATGCCTGCTGCGACGTGGACAATCGCGGCGTCACTTTCGCCGACGGCAAGATTTTCGTTGGCCGCCTTGATGGCAAGTTGACCGCCCTCGATGCCACCACCGGCAAGGCCCTTTGGACCTCGACCGTGGTTGATTACAAGCAGGGTTCAGTCATCACCTCGCCGCCGGTTGTCGCCGATGGCAAAGTCATCACCGGCTTCGGCGGTGGCGAATATGGCGTGCGCGGCTATCTTTCGGCCTATGATGAAACCACCGGCAAGCAGGTCTGGAAGACCTACACCGTGCCGCTGAAGAACGAGCCGAACGGCGACACCTGGAAGGGCGATTCTGCTGTTCATGGCGGCGGCGCACCCTGGTTGGTGGGTTCCTACGACCCGAAAACCAAGACCGTGTTCTGGGGCACCAGCAACCCTGGCCCGTGGAACTCGGTTGTTCGCTCATCTGGCAACAGCGATTACGGCAAGTTGACCAACCTCTACACCTCCTCGACCCTCGCGCTTGATCCCGATACCGGCAAAATCAAATGGTGGGTGCAGGGAACGCCGGAAGATGCCTGGGATTATGATGGCGTCAACGAACTGGTGTTTGCCAGCCTGAATGTCGATGGCAAAGCCCAGCCGGTGATCATGAAAGCGGATCGCAATGGCTTCTTCTTCGTCATCAACCGCGATTCGGGCAAAGTGCTTTCGGCCCATAAATTCATCTACGAAAATTGGGCAAAGTCCTGGGATATCAAGACGATGCGTCCGGTCGAGGATCCCTCGAAACGCGCTGGCCCCGGCCATCCGGTTACCGGCGTCTGCCCCAATCTGATTGGCGGCAAGAACTGGCAGCCGATGTCTTATAACCCCGGCACCGGTCTGGTTTACATTCCCAGCAACAATGTTTGCATGGACTGGAAAGTCAGCGACGTGAACTACAAGCGCGGCGTCTTCTACCTTGGTGCTGACTTCCCGACCCATCCCGGCCCCGGTGGCTATATGGGCGAACTGATTGCCTGGGATCCGGTCAATCACAAGAAAGTCTGGGGCATGAAGGAAGATCTGCCCTTCAACGGTGGCACGCTGACCACCGGCGGCAATCTGGTGTTCGCTGGCGATCTGCATGGCACATTCCGGGCACTGGATGCCAAGGACGGCAAGGTGCTCTGGCAGAAGAACCTCGGTTCCGGCATTGGTGCAGGGCCGGTGACCTATTCCGTCGGCGGCAAGCAATATGTCGCCATTGTCGTCGGTCGCACCGCAGCCATCCCGGCATTCCTTGGGGATGTCGGCAAGCAGATGACTGCTGCCGCACCAGAAGGTGGCGCAGTGTTCGTGTTCTCGGTGAACTGACAGACTGTTCTCGCTGAACTGATGAACCGGAGGCTGGGCGTGGCAACGCGCCCGGCCTCGACCTCGCTTCAAAACCACAAGTGTTAGCTGGCCTATGTAACCGGCTGGCGCAGCATAGGGAGAATTGCTTTGAGCATGTTGCAGTTTGACAATTGCCAGCCTGTACACCGTGCGATGGTGCTGGCGGCGAGCTTTGCGGCCCTGGTCCTGATCGGTGGCACGCCCGCGACTGCGCGCGCAACTGAAGTGGCGCCGCTGCGTCTGTGCTCAGACCCGACCAATCTGCCGTTTTCGAGCGATGATGCGAAAATGCCAGGCATCTACAACGAGTTTGGCGCAGATATCGCCAAGGCGCTGCATCGCCCTGTCGCCTACCATTTTTACAAGTCCTACTTTGGCCAGCGCACCGTGCGCGAAACCATGCTGGCACACAAATGCGACATGATGGTCGGCTTGCCTTATGTCGGGGAATTCATGGGCTGGGATGTGATTGTGTCACAACCGTTCGGCACCGAAAGCTATGCGCTGGTGACCAAAAAGGGCGTCACCTTTGCCAATTATGCCGCCATGAACGGCAAGCGTGTTGCTGTGCAATTCGAATCCACTCCGCAAAACACCATTGCCGAGCATCCCGGCATCACCGCCGTGACCGTGTTGAAACCAGAGGCGGCCATGGCAGCACTGGCAGCGGGCAAAGTTGATGCCGCGTTCATCTGGGGGCCGAATGCCGGGTGGCTCAACCATCAGAAATATGGCGATAAATTTACGATTCGCCCCGTTGGCGGCCTGATCATGTCATGGCCTGTGGCTATCGGCTTTGCCCAAAAATCACGGCCGCTGCTCCAAGAGGTGAACAAAGTATTGCCGGGGCTGAAAGCAGATTTTGTGAAGCTCGAAGCCAAATATGGCCTGCCCACCACCGAGCCGGTTGAACTGCCCCAGGGAGCGCCGCCAGTAGCTCAGGCCAAACTTATCGTCAATGTTGCGGCAACAACGGCGGCTGCCGCGCCTGCCGTCAAGGACGCGGCACCAACGGGTGCCGCTGCACCTGCCGCCAAGCTCGCGGGTGATCCCAGCATGGATCCGGCGGTGATTGCCAAGGGGCAGGATATTTTCAATGGCACCTGCGCCCATTGTCATGGCCCCAATGCCGTGCAGAGCGATTGGCATATCGACCTGCGCCTGCTCAACCATCGCTATGGCAATGACATGTTCAACGTCTTCTGGACGACCGTCCACCATGGTCGCCTGTCAAAGGGTATGCCCAATTGGACGGGCGTGTTTACCGACAAGGAATTCCACGAGATTTACAGCTACCTCCACTCCATCCAGCGGCGCAAGAAAACGCAGGGCTGAGGCGGGGGCATTTCCCTTTCGGCCAGAATTGCCTTAAACCCGAGGCTGTCAAAGCCTCGGGGTCAGCATGTCGCATAACACGTTCGGTCATCTCTTTCGCGTCACCACCTTTGGCGAATCGCACGGGTTGGCCTTGGGCTGCGTGGTCGATGGCTGCCCGCCGGGCTTGCCGCTGACCGAAGCTGATATTCAGGGCTTTCTGGATCGGCGGCGCCCCGGCCAATCGCGCTTCACGACGCAGCGCCAGGAGCCCGATCAGGTGAAAATTCTCTCCGGCGTGTTCGGCGACGAAGCCACCGGCCAGCAGGTCACAACCGGCACGCCGATTGCCCTTGAGATCGCCAATGTCGACCAACGCTCGAAAGACTACGGCGACATCAAGGACAAGTTTCGCCCCGGCCACGCCGATTATACCTATCTGGCCAAATATGGCGTGCGCGATTATCGCGGCGGCGGGCGCTCTTCGGCACGCGAGACGGCGGCCCGCGTCGCGGCAGGCGGTGTCGCCCGCAAGGTGCTGGCAGGCGTCACGCTTCGCGGTGCGCTGGTGCAGATGGGGCCGCACAAGATCGACCGTGACCGCTGGGATTGGGCCGAAGTTGATCGCAACCCGTTCTTTTGCCCGGATGCGGAAGCTGCCAAAGTGTTTGAAACCTACCTTGATGGCCTCCGCAAGGCGGGTTCTTCCATTGGCGCGGTGATCGAGGTGGTGGCCGAGGGCGTGCCCGCCGGTTGGGGCGCGCCGATTTATGGCAAGCTCGATGCCGAATTGGCCAGCGCCATGATGAGCATCAATGCCGTCAAGGGCGTTGAAATCGGCGATGGCTTTGCGGCGGCCATGCTGTCTGGCGAAGCCAATGCCGATGAAATGCGGGCCGGCAATGATGGCAAGCCGCGCTTTCTTTCCAATCATGCCGGGGGCATTCTGGGTGGCATTTCGACCGGCCAGCCCATCGTGGTGCGCTTTGCGGTCAAGCCGACCTCGTCCATTCTCGCGCCGCGCCTGACGATTGACCGCTCCGGCGCGGAAACCGAGATTTTCACCAAGGGCCGTCATGACCCCTGCGTTGGCATTCGCGCCGTGCCGGTGGGCGAGGCGATGATGGCCTGCGTGCTCGCCGACGCCTTCCTGCGCCATCGTGGGCAGAACGGCTGAACGCGGGGGCACCCTCAAAGTCGGGCGAGCGCCTCACAGCACCAGGCTGAGACCGCGCAGGAGATAGACCGCGCTGATGGCGCGGATCAAACCCTGGCTCCACCTCCGGAAATCATGGTTGCTGATGCGCGTCAGAACCCGCGCCCCAAGCGTTGCGCCGATGATCGCAAGCCCCATGCAACCTGCAATTTGCCAGAGTTTCAGGCCAGCGGGTGCAAAACCCACCAAGGAACCGAAATATATCACCCGCAAGGCATGATTCAGCGTTTGCATCACCGCTTTGGTCGCGACAATCTCACGCCGGTCAAACGTGCTGGCTTGAAAAAACACCGCCAGGACATTGCCGGCCGCGCCGCCAATCATCTGCAGGGTTGTCAGCAGGAAACCACAAAACACCGCCATGTAGGGCCTTGAAATATCAGGTGCGCGGCTTTGCGGCAGCAATTCGGTGGCAAAAGGCAGCGCGCCGATAAATAGATAGACGAAGCCCTTGGGCGGAATCAGGGCCAGCATCCGCATCAGGCCAAAGGCGGCAAATGCGCCCAGCGCAAACCCCCCAAACAGACGCCAGCGGACATGCTTCACCCACAAAAGGCAGCGCCAGCCATTCGAGGCGAACTGGGTGAAGCCAAGCAAAAGCATGGCCGGTGCCACATCCAGCAACGCCAGCAGCACGCCGAGCAGCATGAGTCCGCCCGCCATGCCGAACACGCCTGAAACAATCGCCGTAAGCACCACGGCGATCCCGATGACAAGAGAGGTCAGGGCGCTCATCGCGCGGCTCCGCGCTTCATGGCGTCGGGCCGCGCGCCGCCAAAAACGCCGCGTGGCTGGCGATGAGCTTGCCCGCCAGCGCGTCCTCGATCAGCGCCACGGTGGGGGCGAGACCGTAGAGCGCGATGAACGAGCCGAAACGCGGACCTTTGGATTCGCCCAGCAAAATTTCATAGAGCATCGAGAAGAAGGCGGTTTTGACACCGGGGCGCTCCGGCGTGGCACCCTTGGCGGCAAAATCTTGATAGCGCGGCACGCTGCGGCCAAGATCATAAAGCAGGCTTTGCAATCCTTCCGGGCTGGTGTCAGCAGGCGGCGCGCTGAGCGCCCTGGCGAGCGCCCGCAGCACTCCGGCCTCAACCTCGTCGGCGGCGCGGTAGGTTTTGAAGGGCCGGACAAAATCGCGGAAATAGCGCCCGGCATAACCAATCAGGCTTGCGAGGCGCGGGTGGCTCTGCGGCGTCACCTCCGGCGCATGACGCCGGACAAAGCCCCAGATCACCTCGGGGTCTTCGCTGTTGGCAACGGCGGCAAGATTGAGCAGCATGGCGAAAGACAGGCTGGTGCGATGGTCGCCACTGCCGATGAATTCGGGCGCCGGCGGCGTGCCACCATGAATGTGAAACACCGGATTGCCGAGCTTTTCGCGCATTTCCTGACGGGGGAAGGCTTCCAGAAAGCTCAAATAATCATCGACCGCGCGCGGGATCACGTCAAAATGCAGGCGCTTGGCGGCTGACGGCTTCTGAAACATGAATTGGCTCAGCGACGTCGGCCCGGCATAGGCCAGCCATTCATCAATCGTCAGGCCATTGCCCTTGGATTTCGAGATTTTCTGACCGGTGGCATCAAGGAACAATTCGTAGTTGAAGCCTTCGGGCGGCGTGCCGTCAATCGCCCGGCAGATGGCGCCGGAGAGCTTGACGCTGTCGATCAGATCCTTGCCGGCCATTTCATAATCGACGCCAAGCGCGCACCAGCGCATCGCCCAATCGGGCTTCCATTGCAACTTGCAATGCCCCCCGGTGACGGGGGTAGTGAAGGCCTGGCCGGTAACGGGGTCGGCCCAACTGATGGTGCCGGCCTTCGCGTCATGGCCGGTGAGCGGCACCTGCATGACAATGCCGGATTCAGGATGGATCGGCAAAAATGGCGAATAACTGCCCGCCCGCTCCTGGCGCAGCGAGGGCAGCATGATTCCCATGATCGCCTCATAGCGCTCCAGCATGCGCAGCAACGTCGCATCAAATCGCCCGGCACGGTAATAATCGGTGGCGGAGGCAAATTCATAATCAAAGCCAAAACCATCGAGAAAACCACGCAGCATGGCATTGTTATGGGCGGCAAAGCTTTCATGTGTGCCGAAGGGATCGGGGATGCGCGACAGCGGCTGGCCGAGATGAGCCGTGAGCATCGCTTTGTTGGGGACATTGTCCGGCACCTTGCGCAGGCCATCCATGTCATCGGAAAATGCGAGCAGTTTGGTGTCGACCCGCCCCTCGGTGAGGATTTCAAAGGCGCGCCTGACCATGCTGGTGCGAGCTACCTCGCCAAAGGTGCCGATATGGGGCAGGCCCGAGGGACCGTACCCGGTTTCAAACAGCACGGATGATTGCCCGGTGCGTTTGATGCGGGCGACAAGTTTGCGCGCCTCTTCAAAAGGCCACGCAGGGGCGGTTTCAGCCGCCGCAAAAAGGGCGGCGGGCAAATCGGGCAGGGCAACCGGCATAGGTAAAAGGCTCGCTTGAATCGATCAAAAACCGGGGATACGGCGCGGCAACGCAGCCCGTAACCCCTCATCATATCAGGCCATATCAGCTAATTTGCCAACGCACCACTAGAGCGCTGGGGCCCGGCGCATTCTGGCAATGCCATGTGTGGTCTTGCGCCAATGATACGGCGCGACAATCAGATCATGCAGCGCCAGCCAGGCGGCCAGCGTCACCAAACCTAAATAAAGCGGCAACAGCGGCACGATGATGAGGCTCGACCAAAGCCGCCGTCGCCACAGGCCGATGAGCAGCGGTGTCAGCAGCGCAAAGGCGCCGGTCAGCGCGACAAACGAAATCCACGTATTGACCAACACCGCGCTCGTGGATTCGGGCCGGAAAAACCCATGTGACTCGACATGAAGCAGGCAGGCCAGCGCCAGAAACGGACCAAACAGCGGTCCCAGCACCATAGTGGCGAGCCAGCTTGCGGCCATCGTTGCCCGCGCTGGCCCCAGATCATTCACCAGCGCCTGGGGAAAGCGCAGATGGACCAGGGCCGTCTGCATCCAGCCCTTCTGCCAGCGCCGCCGCTGATGCAACCACGCCTTGAACGTGACGGGCGCCTCTTCGCCGGTATCGCTCGTCAGCGACGCGAGACCATAGCCGAGCCGCGCCAGCCTGATTCCGAGATCAGCGTCTTCGGTCACATTCCAGGCATCCCAGCCATGGCAGGCCTTGAGTGCCGCCACGCGGAAATGATTCGATGTTCCCCCCAAAGGCATCACCATGTTGGCGGAAGCCAGGAACGGGTTGATGACGTCAAACAACGTGGCGTAATCCAGAGCGAAGAGCCTTGTGAGCCAGCTTTCATCTGCATTGTCGATCACCAACGAAGCTTGCAGGCAGGCGATGCGGTCGTCAAGTTGCGCGAATCTTTCTGCCGCAGCGCGCAATTGCGTCGGGGAGGGGCGGTCTTCGGCATCGAAAATCGTCACATAGTCGCTGCGAACCAGCCGCAGCGCGACATTGAGCGCGCGCGGTTTGGTTCGCGGCGTTCCAGCCGGGGCGGTCAAAATGGTGAAACGCTGCGGCAAGTCCAGCGCCAGCAAGGCATGCCGCGTCCGGTCATCATCGGCCTCAATCACAAAAAGCACGGCAAGTCGGCTCCGCGGATAGGCTATGGCCTCAAGCGCAGCCGCGAGGTCGGCAACCACCTCATGCTCATGATACAGCGCCACAATAATCGTGTAGGTCGGCAGTTCATGGGCCGCAATCGTGTCGGGCGCACGTGGCGCTGGCCTTGGCGCCAAGCAAGCCGAAAGCTTCAGCCAATTGCTGATGACGAAACTGATACCCAGCAGCGCCGAAACTGCCCCGCCGAGCAGCACTGCGCTTGAACTGCGCAAGTATCGCGGGCTGGCGGTGCTGCCAGGGGTAGGCCCCGGCGCGTTGCACATGGCGGGCAGGTGCCGCGCCAGATCATGGCTTGCATCTCTGGAAATATCTTTTTCAAAATATTCATAAAGCAGCATAGTCAGCCGTTGCGGTGTCACGATTGCAAACGCCGCGCCAGCCTCACGCAACTGGTGTCGCGCCGCCAAAACGATGGCAATGTCCGGGCCCTGCGGTGCGAGCAGCCAACGCGTCGTCGAACCTGCTTCAAGCTCAAGAAAACCGTCGGCCAAAGCCTGATCAAGCTGCGTTGTGGCCGCCGGACGCACCATCTCCTCACAGAGTCGCAGGCCAAGATGGCGCGCCAACAGCCGGTAAAACACGTCTTCATCAAGGAGATCATGGGCGATCAGGCAGGAACTGGCCGGACATCCCTCGTGCCGGGCCAGACTTTCGGCCTCGGCCAAGAGATTGGGCGCAACACCCTGCGTCTTGAGAAAATCAATGTCGGAGGCCAGCACCGTTGGAGCCTCGACCACGCGATGCCGCCGGTTTCTGCCTGCAATTATTCCTTGCATCCGACCGCCCGCTCGGGCAGGCTCGGAACGCTGAAAAAACGCCCCACGCATGAAAAGCACCGCTACAAAATGACGCTACGGCAATCCAGAAGCATAGTTCATGATTTCTGGCAGATTTGCAACTTATTCTTGCTGTTCTTTTTGGCATTCAACCGTGCCTCTGCGCAGCCGGTCGTTACGGACGGCGCGGGCGTCGCCGTGCCTCAGTATTTTGATCCGCATCGCCACCGTGCCAAGCCGGATTTTTATGCGCTGCGCCGCTTGCGGTTCATCACCAGTGCGGATGATCCGCCATTTCACTTTGCCCTTCCCGATGGCACGCTGACCGGTTTTGACATCGACCTCGCCCGCCACATTTGTGCCGAGCTAAAAGTAACCTGCACCATACAAATGCGTCGGCCCGATACGGCAGCGGCGGCGCTGGCGCAGGGTTCGGCTGATGCGCTGCTCACCGCCCGCCCCATCAATGCGCTGGATCGCAAGGCCTTTGATGTGACGGCTCCCTATTATCGCCAACCGGCTCGGTTTCTCGGTCGGCGTGGCGCGACGCCTGGCAGCATTTCACCCCATGCGCTGGCGGGCCGCATGGTTGGCGTTCTGGCCAACAGCCCCTATGCGGCCTTTCTGGCCCGCTATTTTCCCGAGGCGCGCCCGCGGCTGTTCCATTCCAGCGCCAACATGCTGAATGCCCTGCACAATGGCGATGTTGATCTCGTCTTTGGCGATGCCATTGGCCTGAGTTTCTGGCTCAATGGTGATCTCGCCCAACATTGCTGCAGCTTTGTCGGTGGCCCTTATCTTGCACCCGCCTATTTCGGCGAAGGAGTCGGCATTGCGGTAGCCAAGGGCAATATGCCGATCAAGCGGGCGCTGGATTACGCGCTCGAACGCATCGCCCATGATGGCACCTACACGGATCTTTATTTGAAATATTTTCCGGTCGGATATTTCTAGGTTCACAGTTTGTTGATCTGCAGTTTGTTGATCCCGTGGCAAATGCAACCAGCTGGACTATATTCGCGTTGAGGTGTTGGGCGGGGCGAGGATTCGAACATCGCCCTCGCAAATCCGGCTCTGTTTGGAGGAGATAGACATGATTTTCAAGGCTTTGAACCCTGTTATCGCGGGTTTGGCGGTCGCAGCGCTCGCCGTCGCCTTGCCACTGGCCCAGGCCCAGGCCCATGAGGTGCATTATCGCCACCATCGGGTGATCCACCACCGGCCGGTGCATCGCATTTACCATGCGCCACGCATCGTCAGACAGCGCGTATGTGTGCCGATGTGTCCTGAAGACACGCTGCCCTGTGATCCGATCTACTTCAAAATCGCTGATGGCCGCTGCGATCACTGGTTCTAGACGCTGGTTGCACGGGACTTCAGATGGCAGTTGGCGTTCGTGATCTGGAGCCGCTGCCTTCGCGGTTCGCCGCGTGGTTTGCCCAGCGCGGGTGGCAGCCGCGTGCCCATCAACTTGAATTGCTGCGCCTCACGCTCGGTGGCCAGGGCGGCCTGCTGATAGCGCCAACCGGGGCGGGCAAAACTCTGGCTGGGTTTCTGCCAAGTCTGGTGGAACTGACCGGAACCAGTCCGCAAGACGGCCTGCATACGCTTTATATTTCGCCCCTCAAGGCGCTCGCGGTCGATGTCGCCCGCAATCTTGAACTGCCGGTTCGGGAGATGGCGCTGGGGCTGCGCATCGAGACCCGGACCGGCGATACTTCCGCGTCAAAAAAGGCGCGCCAGCGCCATCAACCGCCGCAGATATTGCTCACGACGCCTGAGCAACTGGCGCTGCTGATCGCCAGTCCCGATGCGGTGCCGCTGTTTGCCTCGCTGAAAACCGTCATTCTGGATGAGTTGCACGCGCTGACCACCTCCAAGCGCGGCGATTTGCTCAGCCTTGGTCTGGCGCGATTGCGCCGTCTCGCCCCCGGTTTGCGCGCCATCGGCCTGTCGGCAACAGTGCGCGACCCGCATGAACTGGCGCGCTATCTTTCGGCACCCCCTGCAATCATTGTTCAGGCGGCGGCGGGCGCAGCGCCGATCCTGGATATTCTCGATTCGCGCGAGCATTTGCCCTGGGCGGGGCACGGCGCGCGCCATGCGCTTGCCGAAGTTTATGAGCGCATCGGGGCCGCGCGCCTGACACTGGTGTTCGTCAATACACGCGCTCAGGCCGAGGCGACCTTTCAGGCGCTATGGCGCATCAACGAGGCCAATCTGCCGATTGCGCTGCACCATGGCTCGCTCGATGCCACCCAGCGCCGCAAGGTTGAGGCGGCGATGGCCGAGGGGCGGCTGAAGGCGGTGGTCTGCACCTCGACATTGGATCTTGGCATTGACTGGGGCGATGTTGATCTGGTTATCAACATGGGCGCGCCCAAGGGAGCGAGCCGTCTGATGCAGCGCATCGGGCGGGCCAATCACCGGCTTGATGAACCCTCGCGCGCACTGCTGGTGCCCTCCAACCGCTTTGAAATGCTTGAAAGCCTTGCCGCTGTGGCCGCTGCCGAAGCTGGCGAGCATGATACGGCGGCCGAGCGGCGCGGGGCGCTCGACGTTTTGGCGCAGCATATTGTCGGCACCGCCTGCGCCGGGGCGTTCAGCGCCGAGGCGCTTTATGCCGAGGTGCGCGGTGCCGCGCCCTACCGCGAGCTTTCCCGCGCTGATTTCGATGACAGCCTCGGCTTTGCCGCCAATGGCGGCTATGCGCTGCAAGCCTATGAGCGTTTTGCGCGGATCAAGCAGCGGCCCGATGGCCTTTGGCGCCTGACCCATCCGCGCTTTGCCCGCAGCCATCGCATGAATGTCGGCACCATTGTTGAAGCTGACATGCTGAAAGTGCGGCTGGCGCGCGGCGGCGTGCAGACGGGCGCAGGCTATACCGGACGCATAGCCCGCACGGGCCGCGTTCTGGGCGAGATCGAAGAATATTTTCTCGAGATGCTGCTGCCCGGCGACACATTCCTGTTCAGCGGTGAAGTGCTGGCTTTGGTCGGCATCGTCGAGAACGAGGCCTTGGTGCGCCGTGCCGCGGGACGCGAACCAAAGGTGCCGTCCTACAATGGCGGCAAATTTCCGCTCTCGACACATCTGGCGGCGCGGGTGCGACGCCTGTTGGCCGATGAGCCAGGCTGGCGGCATTTGCCCGATCAGGTGCGCGACTGGCTGGAACTGCAGCGGCTGGTTTCAGCCTTGCCCCAGCCGGGTGATCTGCTGATCGAAACATTTCCGCGCGGCGGCAAGCATTTTCTGGTCTGCTATCCCTTTGAGGGGCGTTTGGCGCATCAGACGCTGGGAATGTTGCTGACCCGGCGGATGGAGCGGGCGGGGTTGCAGCCTCTTGGCTTTGTCGCCAATGATTATGCTCTTGCGGTGTGGTCGCTGGAAGATCCTGGAGCAGAAGCAGTTGACCTTGCGGCATTGTTGGCGCCCGACATGCTGGGCGATGATCTTGAGGCCTGGCTCGATGAATCGGCGCTGATGAAGCGCAGCTTTCGCGCTTGCGCGGTGATTGCCGGCATGATCGAGCGCCGCGTTCCGGGCAAGACCAAAAACGGGCGGCAGGTGACGATCTCGACCGATCTGATTTACGACGTGCTGCACCGCCATCAGCCTGATCATCTGCTGTTGCGGGCTGCGCGCGCCGACGCTGCCACAGGCCTGCTCGACATCGCCCGGCTGGGTGATATGCTGAAGCGGGTTGAGGGGGCAATCCATCATGTTGCCTTGCGGCGGGTATCGCCTTTGGCGGTGCCAATCATGCTCGAAATCGGCCGCGAGCCGGTCTATGGTGACGCACGGGACGTGATTCTGGCCGAGGCGGCAGGGGCTCTCGCCAAAGAAGCCATGAGCGAAACTTGAGGGACGCGGTCTTGCGCGAGCGACAACCCGACGTGGCAGGCTTGGCCGGCCCGGCCTTGCCGCTTGATTTTGCGGGGCTTGGCTGCCTGCTGGATCATTCCGGGGCGCTCTATCTGCCCGCTGAGGCGACGCTGGTTGTCGCGGACCTGCACCTCGAAAAAGGCTCGGCCTATGCGGCGCACGGGCAGTTTCTGCCACCCTTCGACAGCGAGGCGACACTATTGCGGCTGTCAGGCGTCATTGAACACTATCAGCCGCAACGCGTCATCGCGCTCGGCGACAGCTTCCATGATGCCGCCGCCTGGCAGCGCCTGTCAGCAAGGGCGATGGCCATGTTGGAGGTGCTGGCCGCACCGCGCGATTGGCTCTGGATCAGCGGCAACCACGATCCTGCGCCGCCACAGGGCGTCGCGGGCTCCTGTGCCGATGGTGTCAAAGTAGGATCGGCTTGGCTGCGTCATGAACCCGAAGCGGCAAGCGTAGAGCCGCAAATCTGCGGGCACTTTCATCCCGTGGCACGGCTGTCCGGGCGCGGCATCAATGTGCGCCGCCGCTGCTTTGCATTCACCTCTAACATGCTGATTCTGCCCGCCTTCGGCGCGCTGACCGGCGGTCTCAATGTGCGCGAAACGGTGCTGACGCGCTGGCTTGGCGAAGATTTTTGCGTCGGCATCGCCGGACACCGCAACCTCGTCAAGGCGCATGCGCGCGCTTGCCGCGCCGGGCCATGAAGGCGGCGCCCGCCCATGAAGCGTCTTTATGTTCCGGTGGTGCCGGTGATCGGGTCAGTGACCTGGTTGATCTTGGGGAAGGACGGCAGCACTTTGAAAGCGGCGGCTTGCGCCCTGGCGCTGACGAGGTCAGACGAACTCATATGGCGCGCCAGATCATCGCGGTTTTTCGCGGCACCCTGATCGCCCTTTTGGGCAGCAATATCGAACCAGACCCAGGCCTTCACCATATCATGCGGCACGCCGAGGCCGCGCGCATAAAGAATGGCGAGGTTGAACTGGCTGTCACGCACGCCACGTTCAGCCGCGCGCCGGAACCAGGTTGCCGCCGTGGCATAGTCGGGCTTGCCATCGACGCCACCAGCGATCATCACGCCGAGATTATACATGGCGCGAATATTGCCGGCGCTCGCCGCCTGCGCATAAAGATGGCGGGCTTTGGTGAGGTCTTTTTTGACGCCAATACCTTTTTCGTAAATCGCCGCCAATTGGAACTGCGCCGGTACCAGACCTTTGCTGGCCGCTTTTTGAATGAACCCGGCGGCGTCGGACAGCTTGAAGCTTGTGTCGCTCCCGCCTATGATTTTCATGGCCAGGGCATATTCGGCGTTCGGATTTCCCTTTTTGGCGAGACGCACCAGCGCGGTATCGCTGACTTGCCTGGAAAAATGTTGCGGCATGACCAAATTCGGCATCGCGGCGCCTGAGGCGATGCTGCCGGTTGGTGTGGGGTCAACGCCCAGGCTGGCAGATTTGCGCGGCTTGACGACAACAGGCGCAATCGGCGAGGGCCGGGCGTCGCTCGACCCCATGGGGGCTCCGGGAATCTGGGTCGTCGCCACCGGTTTTGCAGGTATGCCAGCGCTCGGTGCCGAGGTGATCGGCGCGGTGATCGCGGCAGACGGCGGTGTGGGATGCGCCACAAAGCGCGGCAGAATGCGCAAAGCGCCAAACAGGATCAGCAGCGCGGACGCGGCAAGCAGCAGCGGTTTGCGCCGGTTTTGGACATAGGCCCACAGGGCGTTGGCGCTGCTCGCGCCACCAAGCCCAGGGCCGCGACTGGGCGCGCGCGTCGGGCGCGCCGTGCTCCCGGTCGCCGACTCGAAAGCGGCAGCCTGGGCGGAGCGCCGTGCCGCCGCGATGAAATCGCGCTTGGTGCTGATCTCGCTTTTGCGACCGTCCTCGCCTTGCGCACCCGCCGCTTCCGGCACCGGAGCCGCACCTTGGCCCGCGTCACTTGCGCTGCGCCGGGCCATCCCGGATGCACCCGGCTCGATCAGAAAATCGGCATCATCGGCAAAAATATCGCTCGTGGGCGCGGGGCGCTTCTGGGGCGCTGCACCAGCCTGCGGCGGCACAACCAGTGCAGCTTCCAGCTTGCCCGGAATGTCCGACGGTTCGCGCAGCATCGGTGCCACAGGCATTTGCGCGGGCGGCTGGCTCTCGAGGCCGGCCAGCCGGTCAACGATTTTTTCCAAAGTGTCATGCAGAATATGCAGGGTCGAGGCTGTGCGTTGATCCGAATCCTGCTGCAAAAGCCGCAATTGGGCTATTTCGTTCAGTGATTCGGCGGCGCCCGTCTGCGACGTCTGCGCCAGTGCGTGCCGCAAGGCCTCCTGGGCCGCGGCACGGGCAGCCGCTTCCGCTTCGGCATGCGACGCAAAATGCCCGCCCTCGATCTGGGCAAGAAGTTCGCCGACAGTCTGTTCCAGATGGGCCAGCGTTGAACCCGTCGCGCTGGATTTTTGCACCTCAAGGGCGATGATGTCGATCTGCTGTTCGAGGGCTTTCAGTTCGGCGGGGCTGGCGGCCGGCCCGCGCGCCGCATCCATGCGCTCGACCAGCCTGTCCAGCATGGTCTCGAAAGTTTCAGGGGTGATACTTGCGGCCCGCACCGCGTCAATGCGCTGGCTCAGGGTCTCCATAGTGGCAACAATCGAGCCCAGCGCCGCGTCTTGACCCTGAATTGCGGTGGGCGCACCGGCTCCCATCTGGCGCGACACCGCCGCCTGCACCGCGTCAATGCGGTTCGAAAGCCGTGCGAACTGCGATTCAGTGGCTTCACCGAGATGATTCAGGCCCTGATCCGAACGGGCCAGGCGGTCGGCAATGTCAGCCAGATGCGGGGCAATATCTACGTTGGCATTCGTGCCTGACGGCGGTTGGCTGACCCGTTGCGACAAATCCCGCAACAAGTCCTCAATGGCGGCCAGTGAGGGGCCTTCCGGTTCGGTCGCGCGCGGCGAATCGATTTTCTGGGAAATCTCGCGCAGCAGGCCTTCAAAGGGTGCCAGATCAAAGGCTGTCTCGCGCGGTACCTCAAGGGTGGCCTGCATCTTGTCGAGGCGGTCGGCCAGGGCGGTGATAGGGCCCTGGTCAACAATGGCGGCGGGCTTTTCGGCAATGCGCTGCTCGAGCGAAGCCTGCATCCTGTCCATGCGGTCGGCCAGCGCCGCGCTGGGTTCGGCCTGTGGCGACGACATCACGCCTTCCGCGATGCGCGCATCAAGCTCTTTCAGGCGCTGGTCGAGCGAGCCGAGCAATTGCGTCGGCATCGCGCGATCAACCATGCCGCGAATATCGGCGGCCAGCCCGGAAATGTCCGGCTTGGGCGCGCGCCCAAACGCCGGGGCTGCGGTCTGCGCCGCGATCTTGTCGAGCCTCTCGCCTATGGCGGCAATCTGGCCCTCCAGCCTGTCTGCGGGAAAGCGATTGGCGGCGACGCCGTTCACCACCTCGCGCAGATCAGCAACCTGAGCGGAAATTTGCGAGAGGCTCTGAGGATCAGGCCGCAGCGCGCTCAACTCCTGCATGCGGGTGCTGACATCGCGGATTTCGGTGCGCAGGCTTTCAAGCGCGCCGCGTGGATCCATATCGCGCACGGCAGCCTGGAGGTCGCGGGTCATCTGCTCCATCGGGCGCAGCAGGTCATCGGCGGCACCCGCCCCCCGCGACGTCGCGATGCGCTCGGAAATATGGCGCAAGCCCTCTTCGAGGCCGGCAATGGTCTGGCGGTCGGGCAGTGTATCAAGAGCCCGGCTGAGGCCAACAATATCGCCGCGCAATTGCGCTGCCATCTGGGCCTGCCGGTCCGGCAATGCGCGCAGCGAGGCATTCATGTCGGCATGAACGGCGTCGCGCCTGGCGTCAGCCGCAGCCAAAGCCTCCAGCCGTGCCGCCAGCGCGGCAATCTCGCGGCTCTGGCCAGCGGCGTCAGCCACCGGGGCAGGGCGCGCCGCCATCTGATCCAGGCGGGCGGAAAGCTTTGCCAGTTCGGCAGCGGCAGGCGCAGTGTCCGACACAGCGCGGCTTTGGCCCGTGAGATCATCAATGCGCGAGGTGAGGCGGTGCAATTCGGCTGTCAGCGGGGCCGTATCCAGCACCGGGGCCGGTGCAGCAGTAATGGCATCAAGGCGGGCAGCCACGGCCTCAAGCCGGGCATCAAGGTTTGAGCGCGGGGCCGCGCCTTCCATCGGGGAAGCCCGGTTCGCCTGCGGCTCCTCCAGTTCGCGCTGGCGGCGGGCCATTTCAATCATCGCCGCACGCCCGGAGGCCCGCACCTGCGGCGCACGGGGGCTTGCACCAGCGGCAGGCTGCGCGCCAGGGCGCGAGGAATTGTCGATCTTCTGGTTGAGTGCGTCGATCTTGCGGTCAAACGCGCTGAGCGCTTTGGCGAGATCAGGTTGCGGCGGGGCCTGAACCATCATCGCGTCCATGCGATTTTCCAGCCGTGCCAGGGCCACCCGCAACCCCTGGTCGGCGGGCGTGGCATTTTGCGGCGTGCTCAAACGGTCTTCCATTGATTCAAGGCGGCGCGCCAACGACGCGAAGGCGGCGCGGGTCTGGTTGGCTGAAGCGCCATTGACGTCCGACATCGCGGCATGCACGCCATCCAGCTTGCGCGCTACGGTTTCGAGCGCCCGGCGATCAAGGTCACGCCGTTCCTCATTGACATCGATCCATTGGCTGATGCTCGCCAGTGCCGTCTCGGTGCGCTTCTGACTGTCGCGATGACGCCGATCCATCGCTGCCAGGGTCTCGTTCAGGGAACTGACATCAGGGGCAGAGGCGCGCTGGCGCGGCTCGCGCATGGCCAAGGCATCCTCAGGATCACGGATGGAGCGCGGGCGCCGCAGATTGCCAAAGCCAAGTTCGCCAGCATATTCGGGATCGACGTCGCGTTGCGCCCGGCGGCGGGGACTTGACGATTCCGGCATCTGCTGATCAGCAGCGCCGCGCTGCCCGGTAAAGCGCGCCAGCCGGGCGGCTACCGCCTCAAGGCTATCATGAGACGAAGCTGGCCGGGACGATGTCTCATGGCGCGCGCCTGCCTCGCCACGCCCGTTGGAAGGGCGGGCTCGCGGCGCAAGCTCCTGCTCCCAATCGTCGCTGCCAAAATCCACCGCATCATCGTCAAAGGCCGGATATCCGTTCATTGCAATGCCTACCTTCGCCCTCTGCCCTTGTCGATGTGAAGCGTCAGGCCCGCTGCTTGCGAATCATCGCGTCGGTTTTGATCTTCACCCCGTGGCCTCATTCTTCGTGGTTTATGGTAAACAATGGGTTAAACTGCGCATCTTCCAGGTCAGCGCGATGCCTGATGCATCATGCGCATCAGCGCTTTGGAGCACTCACTAGGCGGCTTTGCGGCACGTGCGTCCCGATTTGGAACCATTGTTCCGCCGCAGAACAGGTATGTGCCATAAATGCACTTTTAAGTTGTAAAATGACTTGAAATATGCTTAAACTGGGCTATAATTTTCGCGTTAAAGATGTCTCGAACAGTCTCGATGGCTCATTTTATGACAGGTGTTATTATGACCCCACAGCCCCACGGAAAATCAAAAAGAAGTAATAGTTTGGCTGATTTATCTGCATCGTCACAACGTTACACCATCTCTGAAATTGCAGCGCATTTCGGGGTATCGCTCCGCACGCTAAGGTTTTACGAAGATCGTAAGTTGTTACAACCCATGCGCCGTGGCACAACCAGGCTATATTCATCGGCCGACCGCTCGCGGTTGCAGATGATCCTGAAAGCCAAGGATCTTGGTTTCACGCTGAGCGAGATCCGCGACCTGATCGGCGATCCGAGCCAATCTGAACCTTCCCCTGATTTGCATTTGCGACCGGAACAGATTCTGAGCCAGATCAGCCTGCTGGAGCGCCAGCGCTCAGGGCTTGACCATGCTATCGGTGAATTGCGCGCCACCCATGCTCGGCTTGCGGCCGCTGGCGTGAATTTTCAGGTCGCATGACCTGACGGCATCAATGGCGGGAATTTACCGCAACCCGCTTGCCCGGCGGCTTGGTTTCATATAAGGTTTATATATGAACCATTGACGCAATGGCTGTGGCAGGCGATGCTTGCTGCAGGCCATTCAGGCTTGAGGATGTTTGCCATGCCGAGTTATCAGGCACCGATCGATCATGTCCGGTTTTTGCTGAACGACGTGTTTCACATCGAGCGGCATGCGAATCTCGCGGGTTTTGCGGATGCGACGCCTGATCTCGTCGACGCGGTTTTAAGCGAGGCTGGCAAGCTTTGCGAAGGCGTGCTGCAACCGCTGAACCAGTCTGGCGATCGGGAAGGCTGCGTGCGCCATGCCGACGGCAGCGTCACGACGCCGAAGGGTTTCAAGGCGGCGATGAAAACCTATGCTGAAGGCGGTTGGCTCGGCCTCTCGGTTGATCCCGAATTTGGCGGGCAGGGTCTGCCCTATGTCATCAGTGCGGCGGTCGGCGAATTTGCCAATTCGGCCAATCTGGCCTTTGCCATGTATCCGGGCCTGACTCAGGGTGCGCTGGCAGCGTTGCTGACGCACGGCTCGCCTGAGCAAAAAGCGACCTATGCCGCGAAAATGACGGCGGGGGAATGGCTCGGCACCATGAACCTGACCGAGCCGCATTGTGGCACCGATCTCGGGCTGCTGAAAACCAAGGCCGTGCCCAACGCCGATGGCACCTATGCCATCACCGGCCAGAAGATTTTCATCTCTGCGGGCGAGCATGATCTTGGCGAAAACATCATCCATCTGGTGCTGGCCCGCATCGAAGGCGCACCGGCGGGGGTCAAGGGCATCAGCCTGTTCATCGTGCCGAAATTCATGGTGGACGCAGCCGGCAAGCTTGGTGCCCGCAATGGCGTGTCCTGCGGCTCGATCGAGCATAAAATGGGCATTCACGCCAATTCCACGTGCGTGATGAATTATGATGGGGCGACCGGCTTTCTGATCGGCGAGGCCAATCGCGGTCTCAACGCCATGTTTGTCATGATGAATGAGGCGCGGCTGGGCGTCGCCACCCAGGGCCTCGCGGTCTCCGAGGTCGCCTATCAAAATGCCGCCAATTATGCCCGTGACCGCCTGCAGGGTCGTGCTTTGACCGGCGCCAAGCAGCCTGACAAGGCCGCCGATCCGATCATCGTGCATCCCGATGTGCGGCGCACCTTGCTCACCATCCGCGCCTTCAACGAGGCTGCCCGCGCCTTCGTCTTGTGGTCGGCGCTGAACAGCGACATTGCCCATCGCTCGGCGGACGCAGCCATGCGACGCACGGCCGATGATCTGCTGGGCCTGATGACGCCAATTTTGAAAGGCGTGCTCACCGACCTCGGCTTTGAGAACACCGTGCGCGCCCAGCAGATGTTGGGCGGGCATGGCTATATTGAAGAATGGGGCATGGAACAGTTTGTGCGCGATGCGCGCATTGCCATGATTTATGAAGGCGCGAACGGCATTCAGGCGCTGGATCTGGTGGGCCGCAAATTGCCCAGGGATGGCGGGCGCGCCGTGCAGGCGTTTTTTGGCGAGGTCTCGGGTTTCGTCAGTCAGACGGAGAGCGACCCGGCGATGGCCCCCTTCAGCGGCCTGCTGCGTCTTGCTTTGGGTGATTTGCAGAAGGCAACGCTCTGGCTGATGCAGAACGGGCTCGCCAATCCCGACAATGCTGCAGCGGGCTCCTATGACTATATGCACCTGTTCGGGCTGGTTGCGCTGGGCTATATGTGGGGGCTGATGGCGCAAGCGACGCTGAAGCTGAAAGCTGACGGTGACACCAGTGACGCAATAGCGACGCGGCTCATTGTCGGGCAGTTCTTCATGGAGCGGATTTTGCCTGAAACGAGATTGCGACTGGCGCGTTTGTCAACCGGTGCCACGACAGTCATGGCACTGCCAGCGGAAGCATTTTGATCGAGTCTAGGAGGCGCGGCAGGCATGACGACAGCTTATATTTACGACCATGTTCGCACCCCGCGCGGTCGTGGCAAGCCGGATGGCTCTCTGCATGAAGTGAGCACGCTCAAGCTCGCGGCGGGTGTTCTTCAAGCGTTACGTGAGCGCAGCCAGCTTGATACCAGACTGGTTGATGACGTCGTGATGGGCTGTGTTGATCCGGTGGGCGAGGCGGGCGGCGATATCGTACGGGCTGCCGCGCTGGCTGCCGATTATGGTGATCATGTGCCGGGCATCCAGATCAACCGCTTTTGCGCGTCTGGCCTGGATGCAGTGAATTTTGCGGCAGCGCAGGTGATGGCGGGCCAGCATGATTTGACCATCGCGGGCGGTGTCGAATCGATGAGCCGGGTTGGCATTGGCGCGTCGGGCGGGGCATGGCCCGCTGATCCGTCGCTGGCGATCAAGGCTTACTTCATGCCTCAGGGCGTTTCGGCTGATCTGATGGCCACCAAATACGGCTTTTCGCGTGATGACGTCGATGCTTACGCCATTAAATCGCAGCAGCGCGCTGCCGAAAGCTGGAAAGCTGGCCGCTTTGCCAAATCCGTGGTGCCGGTGCGCGATATCAATGGCCTGACCATTCTCGCCCATGACGAGCACATGCGCCCGCAGACCGACATGCAATCCCTGGCGGCACTCAAGGCCGCTTTTGTCGTGCCGGGCGAGCAGGGCGGCTTTGATGCCGTGGCCATCCAGGCGCACCCCGAAATCGAAATGATCAACCACGTCCATCATGCCGGCAATTCTTCCGGCATTGTCGATGGTGCGGCAGCGGTGCTGATCGGCTCATCCGCCGCAGGGGCTGCCGCAGGGCTGAAACCGCGTGCCAAAATCCGTGCGTTCGCCAATATCGGCTCTGAACCGGCGATCATGCTGACCGGGCCGGTTGATGTCACCAAAAAGCTGCTGGCGAAAGCCGGGATGGACCTGCGCGATATTGACCTTTTCGAGGTCAATGAAGCCTTCGCCGCCGTGGTGCTGCGCTATATGCAGGCTTTCAACCTTCCCGCTGACATGGTCAATGTCAATGGCGGGGCCATTGCGATGGGCCACCCGCTCGGTGCCACCGGCGCGATGCTGCTTGGCACCGTGCTCGACGAACTGGAGCGCACCAATAAATCCACCGCGCTGATCACCCTTTGCATCGGGGCGGGCATGGGCACGGCGACGATTATCGAGCGGGTATGAGGGGCGCACATACATTTGCAGTGGCGCAGGCGACAGCGGGCGAGATGCTGAAGCACCGTTGCCCGGAAGTGCTTCCCGGCCTTCACGCTGTTTTTAGCCATTGCTGACCGATTCCTGAACGCCCGACTGCTCATGACAGACGTTAGTCCCGAGATCGAAAACTCCTTTGGAGATCCAACCCATGAACCTCAAGAATTTCCGCCTCGAACTCGGTGACGACGCGATTGCGCTGCTGGTTTGGGACTGCCCCGGTCGGTCGATGAATGTCCTCAACCCGGAGGTTATCAGCGATCTTGCGACGGCGGTTGAGCGCGTCATCGGCGATCCCGCCATCAAGGGCTGTGTCATCACCTCAGGCAAGGACAGCTTTTCGGGCGGGGCTGATCTCACCATGCTTGAAACACTGGGCCATCAACTGGCGGCCCGCAGCCGCAGCGAGGGGCGCGAAGCGGCGATGGCGGCGTTTTTTGAGGGCACGCGTCAATTGTCCTTGCTTTATCGGCGCATCGAAACCTGCGGCAAGCCATTTGCCTGCGCCATCAATGGCCTCTGTCTTGGCGGCGGCTTTGAGCTGGCGCTCGCCTGCCATTACCGGGTGGTGGCCGACAGCGACAAAGCGCGGGTTGGCCTGCCCGAAATCAAGGTGGGCCTGTTTCCCGGCGGGGGTGGCACGCAGCGCGTCGCCCGCTTGATGCCAACGCCCGATGCCTTGCAAATGCTGTTTCGTGGCGACCAAATCCGCCCCGGCATGGCCAAAGCCATGAACCTCGTGCATGAACTCGCCCCCGTCGCGGATGTCGTCAGCCAGGCGCGGGCCTGGATTGCCGGCGGTGGCAAGGCCATTGCGCCCTGGGACGAGAAGAACTGGCGCCCGCCTTCCGGCAAGGTGTTTTCGCCCGGCGGCATGATGATCTGGCCACCGGCCAATGCCATTTACCGGCGCGAAACCTTTGATAACTACCCCGCTGCCAAAGCGGTTTTAACCTGTGTTTACGAGGGCTTGCAACTGCCCATGGATTCTGCACTGAAGGTTGAGAGCCGCCAGTTTGCCTATATCCTGCGCACCCCCGAAGCCGCAGCGATGATCCGCACGTTGTTTGGTTCGATGGGCGAGATCAACAAGGGCCTCCGCCGCCCGAAGGATCAGCCCGCCTCCACGCTGCGCAGGCTTGGGGTGATTGGTGCCGGATTCATGGGTGCGGGCATCGGCCTTTCTGCAGCCCGCGCCGGGTTGAGCGTGGTGCTGATTGACCGCGATCAGGCGGCGGCTGACAGAGGCAAGGCCCATGCCGAGGCCATTCTTACCAAAGAGGTGATGAAAGGCCGCTCCACGCTTCCCGAGCGCGACAAGCTGCTGGCGCTGATAACGCCGACGCCAGATTATGTCGCACTGGCCGATTGCGATCTGGTGATTGAGGCAGTGTTTGAGGATCGGGCGGTCAAGGCCGAGGCGATCAAAAAAGCCCAGGCCGCGATGCGTGCTGACGCGGTGCTGGCTTCCAACACCTCGACCCTGCCGATTTCGTCGCTGGCGGAAAATTTTGCGCGACCGGCGGACTTCCTGGGACTGCATTTCTTCTCGCCGGTCGAAAAAATGCCGCTGGTCGAAATCATCATGGGAACCAAATCCGGCCCCAGGGCGCTGGCCATCGGGCTGGATTTTGTCAAAATGATCAAAAAGACGCCGATTGTCGTCAATGACGCGCGCGGCTTTTTTGCCAACCGCTGCGTCGGTGCCTATATTCGCGAAGGCCATCTGATGCTCGGCGAGGGTGTGCCCGCCGCGATGATCGAGAATGTCGGGCGCATGGCCGGGATGCCGGTAGGCCCGCTGGCGCTCAATGATGAGGTGGCGCTCGATTTGGCGTGGAAAGTGCTGCAGGCCACCAAGGCCGATCTGGGCGCGGACGCTGTTGATCCGGTGCAGGAGAAGCTGCTGGAAACCATGGTGGTCAAAGGCGGTCGCCTTGGCCGCAAAAATGCCAAAGGCTTTTACGACTATCCCGAGCGCGGGCCAAAGCGGCTATGGCCCGGTCTTGCCGATCTGCAACCGCTCAAGCTTGACCCTGACGGCATCGATGTTGGCGAGCTGAAGCAGCGCCTTCTGGTGGTGCAGGCACTGGAAGCGGCGCGGGCCGTTGCCGAGGGCATCATCGCCGACCCACGCGAGGCCGACGTTGGCTCGATCCTCGGCTTTGGCTTTGCGCCGTTCACCGGCGGCGTGCTCAGCTACATCGATAACATGGGCCTGACCGCTTTTGCCGCGCTTTGCGACAAGCTTGCAACAAAATATGGGGCAAGGTTTACCTGTCCGGATTTTGTGCGCGACTTGGCGCGTCAGGGAAAGCGCTTTTATGATCAGGTGGGCCGCCAGGCCGCTTGAGAGGGCGAACTGCGGCGGGGCCACCCCATGCCCCGCCAGAATAAATGCCCCCGCAAAAAAAAAGCGCGCAACGTAACGGATTATCAAAGCTCGTGGCCCAGGGTGGGCTGGAAAGTGTCCCCAGCCGACACCAGTCCGGAGCTTCGACGCGCATGTATCTTGCTTTGATCAGCATATTTCCGCTGGCACTCGCCTTTGCGGCCTTCTCCGATCTGTTCACCATGCTGATTTCGAATCGGGTATCGCTGCTGCTGATCGCAGCCTTTGTGCCAGCGGCTCTGATGGCGGGGATGGGCTGGCAGGAATTTGCCTGGCACATGGCCTGCGGGGCCATCGTGCTGCTGGTGACATTCTCGCTGTTTGCGCTCGGCTGGATTGGCGGCGGCGATGCCAAGCTCACCGCAGCCATTGCCCTCTGGATGGGTTTCGGCCTTATTTTTGAATACAGCCTGCTGGCATCGCTGTTTGGCGGTATTTTGACAGTTGCGCTGCTTGCTGCGCGCCAGATTCCAATGCCGCAGGCGATTGGAAAAGTCGCCTGGGCGGCACGCCTGCATGACGCCTCGACGGGCATACCCTATGGCATTGCGCTGGCGGCTGCCGGCATCATGATGTTTCCCCACACGCAGTTTGTCCACGTCCTGGCTGCATGAGAGCCTTGGCTCCATAAAATCCTGGCTCCATGAAATCCTGGCTCCATGAGAATTCTTGCGCATTGAGACGCGACGGGACGTCGCAGGGCGCCTGTGGGCCAGGCCCTTGAATGCGCTTGCCGAGGGCCGCGCCCCACGCGCGAAATGACTTAAATCCTTGATGTCGCGTCAAAGTTAAATTGAATTATCGCCTTCGGATTAACCATAATTTGACGATTGAATGATCCAATCTGACAGGCGCCGGATGTTTCCGGTTGTGTGATCGGATACAAGACGATGAAGCTTTCCCGTATTTTAGTGCTTTTTGGTGCCGTCACTTGCGCAGGCCTCGCGGTGGCGATTCTCAATCACAAAGCCCCTGCCAAGGTAAAAATCGTCAAAGTGGCTGAATTGCCGACCACGCATGTGCTGACTGCAGCCAAGAAAATTGATTTGGGCGTGGTGCTGGCGCCCAGTGACCTGGCCTGGACCCAATGGCCCAAAGCCTCGCTTTCGCCCAAAATGATCACCCAGGACCAGGATCCGCAGGCGCTCACGCAGGACGTTGGCGCCATTGCACGCGCGACGATGGAGCAGGGCGAGCCTGTATTCAATGACCGGTTGGTCAAGGGCACCAATCAGGGGTTCATGTCGGCGATCCTGCCCAGCGGCATGCGGGCGCTCGCCATCAACATTGAGGGCAATGGCGCGACCAGCGCTGGTGGTTTCATCCTTCCCAATGACCATGTCGATGTGCTGCACACCTATCGCGATGTTGCCGCCACCAAGGCCAACGGTGCCGAAACCTTCACCACGGACGCCGTCCTGCGCAATGTCAGAGTCCTGGCCATCGGCCAGAACATCAAAGAGAAAAACGGCAAGCCGGTTGTCGTCGGCAGCACAGCCACGCTGGAGCTGAGCCCCAAACAGGCCGAGGTCGCGATTCTTGCGCAAAAATCCGGCACGCTGACGCTGACGCTGCGCAGCCTGGTTGACTCCAATGGTCTGGCCAGCACGCAAGCTGAAAAAAACGCCGAAGATGAAATTGGCAAGGACATCACTGTGGTTCGCTACGGCGTACCGGTCAAATCGGGGCCGCAATGATTCAAGCCTTTCCGCTCTCACTTATCGCCTCACCTATTCGCTGCAGCAAGTCTCATCCGAACCGGAGCCTCTCTCATGAATAAATTGCCCCGATTCAAAGTTGCGTCGCTGCGGTTGGCGCTCTGGCTCGGCACTGCGGCGCTGATCTCAATGCCGGCCGTCGCCGGTTCGCGCCACTTCGTCGAAAATGACCATTCCTTTGTGCGCAACATCAGCATGGGCATGGGTCGCTCGATCATCGTCAATCTGCCGCGGGATGCAGCGGAAGTGTTTGTCGGTGCGCCGGGGATTGCCAATGCCATCGTGCGCTCGCCGCGTCGGCTTTACATCATGGCGGTGGCGACGGGGCAAACCTCTATCCGTGCCATGGATTCAGCCGGCAACGAAATTGCCGACATTGAAGTGTCGGTCGGTCAGAATATCGAAGAACTCTCGCAGATTTTGGATCAGGCGCTGCCGGATGCCCATATTATCCTGCATACGGTGAACAACACCATCATCATGAACGGGTCGGTCAACAGTCCGGCAGAAGCCCAGCAGGCGCTCGACATTGCCAATGGCTTTGTGCAGAACACCACCGGCCTTGTCACTACCGGCACCGTCACGACCACCACGGTAACACCCGGCCGGGTCATCAGCGCGCTGACGATCAAGGGGCAAAGCCAGGTCATGATCAAGGTGACGGTGGCGGAGGTTGACCGCAACATCATCAAGTCGCTCGGCATCACCGATGGCAACCTGCAATTTGGCACGGTGGCCAAGGGTGTGGCCCTGGGCCTGGCGAACCCCTTCACGGTCAATCCCAGCCAATCGACTGGCATTTTGGGGCTGGCTTCGGGCAATAACAGCGCAACCATCGAGGCGCTTGAGCGCAATGCTGTCGGGCGCGTATTGGCCGAGCCAACGCTGACCGCCGTCTCGGGGCAGGATGCCAAATTCACGGCGGGGGGCAAGGTGCCGGTTCCCCAGACCAGCAATTGCACCCATGCAACCCTCTTCTCCTCAGTGATCGGCAGCTCGTCCTGCTCGGTTTCCTACATATTCCAGCCCTATGGTGTGACCCTGAACTTTACGCCAACAGTGCTCACCTCGGGGCGCATCCAGTTGCACGTCGCCACCGACGTCACGGAGATTGATGAGGGCCACGCCATTCCGTCCTCGCAGACCGGTATGTCTGCGGCGATCCCGGCCTTCACCGTGCGCTCCAATGAAACCACTGTCGAATTGCCATCGGGCGGCTCCATCGCCACCGCCGGCCTGATCACCACGCGCTCGCGGCAGGTGATCAACGGTTTGCCTGGCCTGATGAACCTGCCGATCATTGGCGCGCTGTTTCGCTCGCGCGATTATCTGCGCGACGAGACCGAACTGATGATTATCGTCACGCCCTATATTGTCAAACCGGTCATGCCGAGCGCGCTGTCGCTGCCAACTGACCATCTTGCCGATTCAACCGATGGGCAGGCGATCCTGCTGGGCCGCGTCAACCAGATTTATTCGACCCGCAACAACCCGACCATTCTCAAGGGTTATCATGGCGAAGTGGGGTTCATCAATGAGTGACGCTGCCACCAGAAACTCCCTTTTCCCCGCAAAGGTGCATGCAATGCGCAATCGTGAAATGAATGGCTCCCTGCGGCGCGGCCTGCGCGCAGGCGCCCTTATCGCCCTGGGCCTGGGCCTGGCGGGCTGCGCCGCAACCCAGCAGGCGTCCTATCCGATTGTGGCTGCAGATTATCATGACCAGTTCCCGATCACCATCGGCCAGGGTCGCCACGTGCTGGATATTTTCCCGGCTTCGCATCGCGGTGGCATCGATGATGCCACGCAGGCGCGCATCACGGAATTCGTGAGGCTGTATCGCGAGCAGGGCCAGAGCGCCATTCTGATGCAATTGCCGCGCGGTGCCGCTGAGGCCCGTTCGGTGGATCGCGCCGCCGGTTTTGTGCGTCGCGAACTTTATAAGGGCGGTGGCCGGGTGCAAACCACCAGCTATGAAGTAGCCAACCCCAATCTGGCCGCGCCGATCCGGTTGAGCTTCACCATGCTGAAGGCCAGTGTCGCGCGGGCTTGCGGTCAATGGCCCGCCGATCTGGCCGGGGGCACCAGCACCGAGAGCAATCTCAACCAGCCCTATTACAATTACGGCTGCTCACAGCAAAAGATGATCGCGGCGCAAGTCGCCGACCCGCGTGATCTGGTGAGCCCGCAGGCGCGCACACCTGCCGACATGCAGATGCGTGTCAATGCCATTCAAAATATCCGGAACGGCATTGATCCGGGTACGCAGTGGACAACGGGGGTTACACCCCTGACTCAGGCGGTGCAATGATGTTTGAGAACAAATCAGGGTCCATGATCCTCAACAAGCACGAAGACGACGACGCGCAATCACTGATCGCGCCGCTGCCGCGTGTGTCAGTGCAGGCCTTTTGCGAAACGCAGGACGTCGCTAACATCATCAATCAGGCCATTCCTGACCGGCGGATGGACAAGGCCCATGTCAAGGTTCACATGGGCGGTGCCTATGCGGCGGTGGAGGCCTATCGGTCTGCTCCGACGCCCAATGTCATCATCCTGGAGACGGCGGGCAACAGCGAAGAATTGCACGCCAACCTCAATGCGCTGGCCGAATTCACGGACGAAGGCACCAAAGTTGTTGTCATCGGCCACCTCAATGACATTCGCCTCTACCGTGAATTGAAGCAGTTGGGCGTCAGCGAGTATCTGGTGATGCCGCTCAATGCGCTTGATCTCATTCGCGGCCTCTCCGGACTTTATGGCGAACAGACGGGCGAAAAGCTTGGTCGCATCATCGCGGTGGTTGGTGCCAAGGGTGGCGTGGGCGCTTCGACCATTGCCCACAACCTTGCCTGGTCGATTGCCCATCATCAAGACGTTGTCTCGGTTCTGGCTGATCTGGATATTGCCTGGGGCACAGCGGGATTGAATTTCAATCAGGACCCGCCCCAGGGCATTGCCGAAGCACTGTTCGCGCCCGACCGGCTTGATGCCAACCTGCTCGACCGGCTTTTGTCGAAATGCAGCGAAAAGCTGAGCATGCTGGCCGCCCCGGCCATGCTTGACCGGCACAGTGATTTTGAAGAAACCGCATTTGACGGAATTTTTGACATTTTGCGCGCCACGGTGCCCTGCATCGTTGCCGATGTGCCGCATAGCTGGTCAGCCTGGACAAGGCGCGTGCTGGTGGCTGCCGATGAAATTGTGATCGTCGCGGCTCCCGACCTCGCCAATCTGCGCAACGCCAAGAACATGATTGACAATCTAAAAGCGGCGCGGCCCCACGATACGCCCGTCAAGCTGGTGCTGAATGGCGTGGGCCTGCCCAAACGCCCTGAAATCACCGCTGCCGATTTTGCCAAGCAGGTTGATCTTGAGCCGGTCATGAGCCTGCCGTTCGACGCGCGACTTTTTGGAACCTCGGCAAATAATGGCCAGATGATCCACGAAATCGAAGCGCAGGGAACGATTGCCACCGCCATTGATGAATTGGCGCGGCTGGTGACTGGCCGCTCCGAAATGCGCAAGCAGAAGCGATCACTGCTGTCGCCCTTCATGGCTAAACTCGGCCGCAAGAAAGCTTCCTGAAGCGGGCAGCGGCTCCGTTTCCGGAATGTACAAGACTTTTAGGAAATAACCCATGTTCGGCAAGCGTAATGCACCCGCCACCTCAAGTCCCCCGGCGCCGACTCCAGCGGCGGTTACGCGCACGCCCATGCCCGCCCTCAAGTCAGCAGCGCCGGCACAGCCATCCAATACGCCGATTGTCATCGATAAGGCCAAGTCCGAAGATTATTACAAGACGAAGGCGCTTATTTTCAGCGCGTTGATTGAAGCCATTGATCTCTCCCAGCTCAGCAAGCTCGATGCGGAAAACGCCCGCGAGGAAATCCGCGATATCGTCAACGAGATCATCAAGGTCAAAAGCTTTGTAATGTCGATTGCCGAGCAGGAAGAACTGCTCGACGATATTTGCAACGATGTGCTCGGCTTTGGGCCGCTGGAGCCGCTTCTGGCGCGCGATGACATTTCCGACATCATGGTCAATGGCGCCTCGCGGACCTTTATCGAAGTTGCGGGCAAGATCCAGCTCACCAACATCAGGTTTCGCGACAACGCGCAATTGATGAACATTTGCCAGCGCATCGTCAGCCAGGTCGGCCGTCGTGTCGACGAAACCTCGCCCATCTGCGACGCCCGTCTGATGGATGGCTCACGCGTCAACGTCATTGCGCCGCCCCTGGCCATTGATGGCGCGGCCCTCACCATTCGTAAGTTCAAGAAGGACAAGCTGACGCTCGATCAATTGACCCGCTTTGGCTCGATTTCGCCCGAGGGTTCCGAGATTTTGAAAATCATCGGCAAGGTGCGCTGCAATGTGCTGATTTCAGGCGGCACCGGTTCCGGCAAGACGACCCTGCTCAACTGCCTGACCAATTACATCGAGGACGATGAGCGCGTCATCACCTGCGAGGACGCCGCCGAGTTGCAACTTCAGCAGGCGCATGTGGTGCGACTCGAAACCCGCCCCCCCAATCTTGAAGGCGTCGGCGCGATCACCATGCGCGATCTCGTCAAGAACTGTCTGCGTATGCGCCCCGAGCGCATCATCGTCGGCGAAGTGCGCGGCCCGGAGGCTTTCGATCTTCTCCAGGCCATGAACACCGGTCATGACGGCTCGATGGGCACTCTGCACGCCAACTCGCCGCGTGAAGCGCTGAGCCGCCTTGAATCAATGATCACCATGGGCGGCTTCTCGTTGCCCTCACGCACCATTCGCGAAATGATCACCACCTCGGTCGATGTCATCGTCCAGGCCGCCCGCCTGCGCGATGGTTCTCGCCGCATCACCCACATCACCGAGGTGCTGGGCATGGAAGGCGAAGTCATCATCACGCAGGATCTGTTCGTTTATGAAATCATTGGCGAAGACGCCAATGGCAAGCTGCGCGGACGCCATCGCTCCACCGGCATTGGCCGCCCGCGCTTTTGGGAACGGGCGCGTTATTACAACGAGGAAGAGCGCCTCGCCGCCGCGATGGACGCCTCCGAAGTCGCCAACTAGTGCCCCTGTTCAAAGTTGATGAAGGTAAGTTGCAATGAACAATCAGGCGCTCGAAGTCGGTATATTCGCCTTCATAGCCATTATTGGGGCAGGTTACGCGATCTTGCCCTATATCAATGGCGAGGAGCGAGTCGAAGCCCGCAAGGCCAAGCTTAGTGTCGGGCCGACCAAACACGTTGCGGTGCGTAATCGCGATGAAGAACAACGTCGCAAGCAGGTTTCTGAAAGTCTTAAGGAAATAGACCAGAGGCTGAGCAAAAAAATATCACTAGAAACGTTGATTGCGCAAGCTGGACTAAAAATAGCGCGCTTACATTATTATCTAATGAGTGCTGTGTCTTCAGTCGTATTTGCAATAATATTTTTTATGATGTCGCATAATTTTATATTTGCGGCGGCCGGAATTCCATTCGGATATTTCGTGCCTCCAAAATTCATTCTGAAATACCTGGTCAATCGTCGTATGAAAGCGTTTATCGACGCTTTGGCGCCGGCTGTCGATATTATCGTGCGTGGCATTAAGTCCGGTCTGCCGCTGGGCGATTGCATGAAAATCATCGCGACCGAAGGCACGGAGCCGGTTCGCAGTGAATTCAAGCAGATTGTCGATGCACAAGCCGTGGGCCTGACCGCGACGGAGGCGGTGCAGCGCATGGTCGAGCGTGTGCCGCTGCCAGAGGCAAATTTCTTCGCCATCGTCATTGCCGTGCAGGCCAAGGCGGGCGGCAACCTGGCTGAGGCGCTGATGAACCTGTCGCGCGTGCTGCGCGAGCGCAAGAAGATGAAGCAGAAAATCAAGGCCATGTCCTCGGAAGCCAAATCTTCCGCCGGTATCATCGGCGCCCTGCCGGTCGTTGTCACGGGTGCGATTTATGTTACCACCCCGGCCTACATCACCCTGCTGTTTGTTACGACCACCGGCAATATTGTCATCGCCTGCTCGCTGTTCTGGATGTTCCTCGGCATCATGGTGATGAAAAAAATGATCAACTTCGACTTCTGACGCAGGTCACCCCAAGGTTAAACCGCCATGCTTCAAACCATCACTGAAAAGGTATTCTCGGCGCAATTTGTGCTGAGTCTTGTCCTGGCGATTTCCATGGCGGTGACACTTCTGGTCCTCATTCTGCCGATGATGGAAGGCGATCGGCTTGGCAAGCGGTTGAAGGCTGTGGGTCTGGAGCGCGAGCGCATCCGCATCCGCGAGCGCGAGCGACTGGCTGCCGACAAGAACCGCACCAATTTGCGCATTGAACCCAAGGCAATGTTGCGCAATCTGGTAGGGCGCTTCAATCTCCAGAAATTATTTGGCTCGGAAGCTGCCCTCGAAAAAATGACCATGGCCGGCTATCGCAGCCGACAGGCTGAGCCGATGTATCTGTTGCTCAGCGCGGTGCTGCCGCTCGTGATGGGTGTCCTGGCTTTTATATGGTTGTTCGTCCTGGGCCACACAAAATACGGCCCCATGGTCAAGGCCGTGATGGTGATCGTGGCTTTGTTCATTGGCATGAAAATGCCGGCGATTTTCATCCAGAACCTGATCACCAAGCGCCAGCTTTCGATCCGGCGGGCCTTTCCCGATGCGCTGGATTTGCTGCTGATTTGCGTTGAATCAGGCATGTCGATCGAACAGGCGTTCCGCAAGGTTGCCGCCGAGATAGGTGTGCAGTCCGTGCCGCTGGCCGAGGAGCTGACCCTGACGACGGCGGAATTGTCCTATCTGCAAGAGCGGCGCGTTGGTTATGAAAACCTTGGCAAGCGCACGGGTATTGATTCGGTGAAAGCGATCTGCACCGTGCTCATCCAGGCCGAAAAATACGGCACGCCGCTCGGCACGGCGCTGCGCGTCGTCAGCCAGGAATCTCGCGACAACCGCATGGCGGAGGCCGAGAAAAAGGCTGCTGGCCTGCCGCCCAAACTCACCGTGCCGATGATTATCTTCTTCCTGCCAGTGCTGTTCGCGGTGATCATCACCCCTGCGGCGATCCAGGTCGGCAAAATCTGGAAATAAAGTCGTCACACCCGCTCGATCAGCGCGGCAATTCCCTGGCCGACGCCGATGCACATGGTGGCGATGGCCAGTCGCCCGCCGCTCTCCTGCAGGCCGTTTACGGCGGTCATCGCCAGCCTTGCGCCCGACATTCCAAGCGGATGGCCGAGCGCAATCGCCCCGCCATGCGGATTGACCCGCGCATCATCATCGGCGAGCCCCAACTGCCGGGTGACGGCCAGCGCCTGCGCGGCAAAGGCTTCGTTGAGTTCGATGAGGTCGATGTCTTTCAGGCTGTGGCCTGTGCGGGCCAGCAGCTTCACCACGGCAGGCGCTGGGCCGATGCCCATGATGCGCGGCGGCACGCCGGTTGAAACGCAGCCGATAACGCGGGCGCGCGGTGTCAGCCCGTGCTTTTTGGCAGCCGCCTCAGAGGCGAGGATCAACGCCGCTGCGCCATCATTGACGCCTGAGGCATTGCCCGCTGTGACGCTCCCCCCTTCCTTGCGGAAGGGTGTTTTCAGCGCGGACAGCATCGCCAGACTGGTGTCGGCGCGCGGATGCTCGTCTTGCGTCACCCGGGTCACCGCGCCCCTTTTGCCAACAATCTCGACCGCGACAATCTCGCGGGCAAAATAGCCGCTGGCAAAAGCGGCAGCGGCGCGCTGTTGCGAGCGCAAGGCAAAAGCGTCCTGGTCGGCGCGCGAAATCTTGAATTCCTGTGCGACATTCTCGGCAGTTTCCGGCATGGAATCAACGCCATAGTGCGTTTTCATCGCCTGATTTATGAAGCGCCAGCCAATGGTGGTGTCAAAGATTTCGGCGCTGCGGCCAAAGGCTTCCTGCGCCTTGCCCATCACAAACGGAGCGCGGGTCATGCTCTCGACGCCGCCCGCCATGACAAAATCAGCATCGCCAGCCCGTATGGCCCGCGCCGCCATGCCCACCGCATCAAGTCCCGAGCCGCAGAGCCGGTTCAGCGTGACTCCGGGCACGCCCACCGGCAAGCCGGCCAGCAGCAATGCCATACGCGCCACATCGCGGTTGTCCTCGCCCGCCTGATTGGCGCAGCCCATGATGACATCATCCAGCGCCCCCCAGTCTATGTGTGCATGACGGCGGGCCAGTTCGCGCAGGGGCAGGCTGGCCAGATCATCAGCCCGCACATCTTTCAGGGCACCGGCATAGCGACCGATGGGCGTGCGGACGTAATCGCAAATAAAGGCTTCCGGCATGGCGCGCTCCAGGGGCATAGGTTTATTCTGTTCATAACCCGAAGGATTTCCCGCATCAAATGCCATCGCTTGCCCTTTGGCCAGCTTCGCGCCATGCTGCGAACAAAGCGGTGCCCCGAAGCACCACCATGAGGGAGAGAGCCTTGGACAACGTTGTCACCGTCGAAAAACACCCTAGCTGGCACGAACTGACGCTCAACCGTCCCGAGCGCCTGAACGCCTTCACCGCCGCCATGCACAAGGGGCTGGCCGACGCCTTTGACGGGATCGAGGCCGATAGCACTTGCCGTGCGGTGTTGCTGACCGGGGCCGGGCGCGGTTTTTGTGCAGGGCAGGATTTGACCGAGCGGATGGATCGCAGCGTGCCGGTCGATCTCGGCGCGACCCTGGACGCCACCTACAACAGGCTGGTGCGGCGCATCAGGTCGCTGGGCAAGCCGGTGATCTGCGCGGTCAATGGCGTCGCTGCGGGGGCCGGGGCCAATGTCGCGCTGGCTTGCGACATTGTGCTGGCGGCGCGCTCGGCCCGCTTCATTCAGGCCTTCATCAAGATTGGTCTGGTGCCGGATGCAGGCGGCAGTTGGTATTTGCCCCGGCTCGCCGGCCTGGCCCGCGCCAAAGCCATGGCAATGCTGGGCGAGCCGGTCAGCGCCGAAGAGGCGGCGCAATGGGGGCTGATCTGGAAAGTCTATGATGACGAAGCCCTGATGCCGGAAGCGCGCCGCATGACGGCGCATCTGGCAAGCCAGCCGACGCAGGCGCTGGCGCTCATGAAGCGGCAGTTCGAGGCGTCCGAAACCAACACGCTGGACCAGCAGCTGGATCTGGAATGTGAATTGCAGCGTCGGGCTGGCACAACGCCCGATAATCTTGAGGGCGTGCGCGCCTTCATCGAAAAGCGCGCCCCGAAATTCACCGGGATGCCATGACATGAGCGGCCACGACGAGCGTCAGACGCTGGCGACCCGTGCTGCCGCTGCCATGTGGGCACGCGATGACGCGGCGCGCCACCTTGGCATGGAATTGCGTGCCATGGCACCGGGCGAAGCCAGTCTTGCCATGAAGGTTGCAGCTTTCATGCTCAACGGCCATGAGATCTGCCATGGCGGCTATATTTTCACGCTGGCTGACACAGCCTTTGCCTATGCCTGCAACTGGTCGGGCGAAACCACGGTGGCCATGCACGCCGACATCAATTTTCTGAAGCCGGGCCGCCTAGGCGATGAACTCGTCGCCACCGCCCGGCACAGGGCTGGCGAGGGCCGCTCCGGCGTCTATGATGTCGTTGTGGAGCGCGGCAGCGACGTGCTGGCGGTGTTTCGCGGCCTGTCGCGGCGCACTGGCGGCTCGTTCCTTGGGGAGGACGCATGAAGGTGGAGGTTTACGAGCCCATCGAGCGCGCCTCGCGCGACGAGATTGAGGCGCTGCAACTCAAGCGCCTGAAAGCGACACTGGAGCACGCCTATGCCCATGTCGCGCCCTGGCAGGCCAAATGCCGGAAGGCCGGTGTGCATCCTGACGATGTCCGGGTGGCGGCCGATCTGGCGAAATTCCCCTTCACCGAAAAGAGCGATCTGCGCGATCATTATCCCTTCGGGCTGATGGCGGTGCCGCGTGACAGGATTGCCCGGATTCATGGCTCATCGGGCTCGACCGGCAAGCCGATCGTCGTCGGCTACACGCTGGATGATATTGCTACCTGGTCCCATCTCATGGCCCGCTCGATTCATGCCGCGGGCGTGCGGCCCGGCATGATGGTGCATGTCGCCTATGGCTATGGCCTGTTTACCGGCGGGCTCGGCGCGCATTATGGCGCGGAAAAGCTGGGCTGCACCGTCATTCCGATGTCGGGCGGCATGACCGAACGGCAGGTGCAGCTCATCCAGGATTTTCGCCCCGATGCCATCATGGTGACGCCGAGCTATATGCTGGCTTTGCTTGATGGCTTCGTCAAAGCAGGGCTTGATCCGCGCGCCACATCGCTGCGGTTTGGCATTTTTGGCGCGGAGCCGTGGACGCAGGCGATGCGCGCCGAGATCGAGGGCACGTTCGCACTCGACGCCACCGACATTTATGGCCTGTCGGAAGTGATGGGGCCGGGGGTTGCGCAGGAGTGCATCGAATCGAAAGATGGCCTGCATATATGGGAAGATCATTTCCTGCCCGAAATTGTCGATCCTGACAGCGGTGCGCTGCTGGCGGACGGGCAAAAGGGCGAATTAGTGTTCACCTCGCTGACCAAGCAGGCGTTTCCGGTGATTCGCTACCGCACCCGCGACTTGACGCGGCTTCTGCCCGGCACCGCACGCCCCGGCATGCGCCGCATGGAGAAAGTCACCGGTCGCTCGGATGACATGATCATCCTGCGCGGCGTCAATATGTTTCCCAGCCAGATCGAGGAGCTGTTGCTGAAAACCGCATGGTGCGACGGGCACTATCAACTGGAACTGACGCGCGAGGGCAGGATGGATGCAATGCTGGTGCGGGCCGAGGCGCGCACCGCAAGCTGGGACGGGGCAGGGCTCGCAGCCGAGGCCGCGGCGCTGGTGCATCACATCAAGGCGATCATCGGGGTCAGTGTCGCCGTCAGCATCGAGCCGCCAGGCACGCTGGAGCGCTCCAGCGGCAAAGCCAAACGCGTTTATGACCGGCGCGGCAAATAGGGCTTGCGGGTTGCAGTCGCGCGTCCCATATCAGGCGTCAGCCGAGGAGAGTGCCATGGAAAATTCACGGGGCCGCATTTTTGATGATTTCACCCGCCTGATGAACGATGCCGCAGGCATGGCGCAGGGCGTGCGCCGCGAAGCTGAAACGATGGTGCGCGCACAGGCAGGCAAAATCCTCTCGACCATGGACGTGGTCAGCCGCGAGGAATTTGAGGCCGTGCGCGAAATGGCGACGCTGGCCCGCGAGCAGAATACCAGGCTGGAAGCCCGCCTCGCCGCCCTCGAAGAAAAGCTCAACGCCGGGCATTGACGGGTTTTGCCGCGCGCGGGCGGGACGGGTGGCGGATGTCGCCGCGATGATTCTATGCTGTCCACCCAGGCCCTTACAGCAGCGAGGCCATCGCCTCGCGCAGTTCGCTGATGCCGGTCTTGGCTTCCGCTGAGGTTGCCAGCACATGTGGGTGCGCGGCGGGATTGCGGGCTATGGCGGCTTCGGTGGCGGCGATGGTCGCGGCCAGCGCGCTGCGCGTCACGGCATCGGCCTTGGTCAGCACGATCTGATAAACCAGCGCCGCACTGTCAAGATCGTGCATCATCGGCTCGTCCTGCGGCTTCAGGCCGTGGCGGGCATCGACCAGGATAAACACCCGCTTCAGCGTGGCGCGCCCGCGCATATAATCGCGCATCAGCAGCGTCCAGGCATCAACCTTGCTCTGCGAGACCTTGGCATAGCCATAACCAGGCAAATCAACCAGGCGCAGCACGGTGGTCTCGGGCGTGCGGCCGAGCGCGAAGAAATTCAATTGCTGGGTGCGCCCCGGCGTTGAGGATGTGCGCGCCAGCGTGTTGCGGCGGGTAAGCGCATTCAGCAAGGATGATTTGCCGACATTGGAGCGCCCGGCAAATGCAAATTCCGGTGCACCCTGCGGTGGCAGCGCCTTGATGCTGTCGGCAGCCCAGATGAATTCGCAGGGCTGCTCGAACAGGATACGCGCTTCTTCGGCATCCATCAGGGCGTTCCAGCGCTGGGCTTGCGGCGGAACATGTTGGTGAGATTATCCCACAATTCCACTTTGACCCCGGCGCGCTTCATGATGAAGCTCTGCTGGATCAGCGTCAGCGAGTTGTTCCAGGCGTAATAGATCACCAGACCCGCCGGGAATCCGCCAAAGGTGAAGGTGAAAATCAGCGGCATCAGCGTGAAAAGCTGGCGCTGCACCGGATCATCCGGCTCGGGGTTCAGCTTCATCTGCAGGAACATGGTGAGGCCCATCACCAGCGGCCAGATGCCCAGATGCAGGAAATGGCCGAACACCGGAAGCTGGGTCGGGTCGATGGGCAGCAGGCCGAAGAGATTGAAAATATTGGTCGGATCCGGCACCGACATATCCTTGATCCAGCCAAAAAATGGCGCGTGCCGCATTTCGATCGTGGTGAACAGCACCTTGTAGAGAGAGAAAAACACTGGAATCTGGATTACCATCGGCAGACAGCCGGCGACAGGGTTGATTTTCTCGCGCTTGTAAAGCTCCATCGTCTCGCGCTGCACAGCGGCCGCATCGTCAGGAAAGCGCTCTTTCAGCGCCTTGATCTGCGGCTGCGCATTTTTCATTTTGGCCATGGAGGCGAAGGATTTATTGGCGAGCGGGAAAAATGCCGCCTTCAGCAGCACGGTCGTCAACAGAATCGCCAGCGCAAAGCTGCCGGTGAGATGGCCCAGATAATCGAGCAGGCGGAACATCGGCTGGGTGATGAACCAGAACCAGCCCCAATCAATCATCAGATTGAAATTCTTGATGTTCAGATTCTTCTCATAGCCATAGATCAGGTCTGTCACCTTGGCCCCGGCAAACAGCCGTGTCGTGGTGGTGCTGGTGGCACCGGGTGCCAGCGTCACCAGTTTGCTGAGCGTCTCGGCGCTATAGGTGCGCTGCGTCGTGCCGAGCGACTGGAAAATGCCATGGATGTCGGTGGTTTGATCGGGGATCAGCGCTGTCGCCCAATATTTGTCAGTAAAGCCAAGCCAGCCGCCTGCGCCTTTCTGGTCTTGCATCCGCTGGCCGTCCTTGTCGATGGCGGCATAGGTCAGTTCGGTCAGCTTGTTGTCGCCGATTTTGCCGAGCAGTCCCTCAAACAGCGTCGCATAGCCATCAACCTGCGGCGTGCCAACGCGCACAAGCGCGGCATGAGGATAGTAGCTTGCCGAAGCAGTGCCCTTGTTGGTGACACTATCGGTTATGGTAAACATGTAATTGGCATCGACCGCGAAGGTACGATGGAAGATCAGGCCAGCCTTGTTGTCAAAGCTCAGCGTCACCGGATGCGTTGGCGTCAGGTCGCCGCCCGATGAGGTCCAGAGCGTATCTGGCCCCGGCAGCAGCTCATTCGCGCCTTGCGGCGGCACAACGTCGAAATCGGCGTAATAGGCCGCTTTGCTCGCTTGCGGGCGAAGCAGGGTGATGTGCGGGCTCTCTTTCGAGACGGTCTCGTGATAGGTTGTCAGGATCACGTCATCAATGCGCGCGCCCTTCAGGGCGATCGAGCCGCCAAGCTTCGGGGTGGCTATGGTGACGCGCGGGCTCAGCGCCAGCGCAGCAGCGCGGGGCAGGGAGCCCGGCGCGACAACGCCTGCCGGCAACACCGGCTTGGCGATCTTGGCCTGCAGCGCCTTGGCCGCAATCGCCGCGCGTTGGGCGGCCACGCGCGGCGCAACCACGAAATATTGCCAGCCGGTGATAAACAGCGCCGACAGCACCATGGCGAGAATGAGATTTTTCTGATCTGGTTTCATCGGGGGTCTCGGGCCCTGGACGTCGGGGCTTTGGTGTTGCGGGCAGACGCGGGGCTCAGCGTGCTCGCAAGATCGTTCAGCAAATCGGGAAACGGCAGGGTCAGCGCGGCCAGCCTTGCCACCAGCACATAATCATGTCCGGCCCGGAAAGGAAGGCCACCGGTTATCGCCACTGCCGCACGCAAACGGCGGCGGATGCGGTTGCGCACCACGGCATTGCCGACTTTCTTCGTGACCGTAAAGCCGACGCGCGCCGGAAATGAGGCGTCACGTCGTGCGATGCTTTGCAGCACCAAAGCCGTTCCATGGCGTCTGCGGCCTTTTGCCGCCGCCAGAAAATCAGCGCGCACCAGCAAGCGCTCCGGCACGTCAGCAGGCGGGACTGGGGAAGCAGGGGTGGCAATCTCGTTCACCAGCACCCTCCAAAACTGCGAAGTAAGGCAGGCGCTGTCGCAAACCTTCAGGCAGAAAGCCGCTTGCGACCGCGTGCCCGGCGCGCTGCAATCACGTTGCGGCCACCGACGGTCGCCATACGGGCGCGGAAACCGTGGCGGCGCGCACGCACGATTTTGCTCGGTTGATATGTCCGCTTCACGTCAGGCTCCACATTGCTTCATGGCGCGGCGCAGCTTGCGCTGGCCGCCGCAAATTCTATAAATGACGCCACGCAGCCAGAGGCCGCGCTCAAACGCCGATGGATGCGTCTATTGAAGCAAGGCGGCCCGCAAGTCAACGCCTTTGCGTCAAGATTGCAGCTCCGGTTGCCAGCTAGATCAGGCTGCAGAGCCGCCAATCCGTTGCCCCTGGCGCGAAGGCGTCATTCCAGGTCTCCGAGGGGAGATCGAACATGAATGGGGACGTCTTCCGGCTTTCAAGGCCGATTCACGACGATCTACTTGATGGTGATGGTCGAGCCGTTCGGGGTGAAGGTGACCGTGGCCGAGACATCGCCATGATCAACGACAGGTCCCTGGGTAAATTCGACCAGCGTTGATTTGAGAACGCGGTTCTGTGCATCGTAATATTGAAAATTGGAGTTCTCCCAGATCGCAAATTTCCTGCCTTTGCCCCAGGTCTCGCGCGTGCGACGTCGGCCATGACGTACCCATGTGCTTTCGGCGCGGAAATAGAGAGTTTTGACGCGAAGCGCGGTGTCGAAGACGCTGCAATTGCCGTTGTCGAGGCTCATCCAGCCGCGCGAGAGGAAGGAGCCGCCGCTTTGCGGATAGGCAATCGCGACGTAAATGAGACGCCCGAAATTATTGCAGAAAGTGATCTCGGCCCTGGCATCGGATGTGGCGAACACACAAGCCGCTGCGACAAATCCCGCCTTCACGAAAGATAGTGGCATGGTCAGCCCCTCAAGCCTTGGCGGGGGCGACGTCTTTCGCCCGACGCGTCAAGCATCGAAGACCATTTGAGCATGGGTGTCAATTCGTCGGCAATTGCCGCGACACCCAGCCTTCAACCGACGCAATCACACGCTTGCATGAACCGAAGGAATGGCTTCACGACATCTTGCGCCCCCCAAATCGGGGCGAAGCACGTCCCCTGCGTTCTTGCTGCCCTTGTGATGCGGTTCCACCACCTATTCCTTCACCGCGCCGGTCATGGCCGAGACGTAATATTCAACAAAGAACGAATAGAGGATCACCAGCGGCAACGAGCCGCACAGCGCGCCGGCCATCAGCGTGCCCCAATGATAGACATCGCCATCGACGAAAGCGTTGACCAGCGCCACCGGCGCGGTCTTGTTGTTGTCGGACGATATGAATGTCAGGGCATAGACGAACTCGTTCCAGCACAGGGTCAGCGAAAAAATGCCCGCCGAGATCAGCCCCGGCACCGCCAGAGGCAAAATCACGCCGGTGAGAATTTGCCAGCGCGACGCGCCATCCATCAGCGCGCATTCCTCAAGCTCGAACGGTATGGTCTTGAAATAGCCCATCAGCAGCCATGTTGAAAACGGTATCAGGAATGTCGGATAGGTCAGGATCAGCGCCAGCGGCGAATTGAACAGGCCAAAACGCACGACGACGGAGGCAAGCGGGATGAACAGGATCGAGGGCGGCACAAGATAAGCGAGGAAAATCGCCCCGCCTACCCAATTCGCGCCACGAAACCGCAGACGCACAATGGCATAGGCCGCCAGCACGCTGGCAAACATTGACAGCGCCGTGGCGGAAAAGGCGACGTAAAAAGTGTTCCACAACCAGCGCGGATATTGGCTTTTGAACAGCAGATCATCGATATGCGCCAGGGTTGGGCCGACCACAAAAAACGGATTATAATGGTTCATGTCGAGCAATTGGCTGTCCGGTTTGATGGCGGTGAGCACCATCCAGTAAAACGGAAACAGCAGCACGATCATGATCAGCGCCAGCGGCAGGAACACCGTCACGGCGCGCCTTGGCAGGGTGTCGAGATAGCTCATGCCCTCGCTGGCATCAGCCCTTTGGATGGGAACACTCATGCCTGGCCCCCCTGCTGCCATTTGCGCCGCTGCAACCCGAACCACGAAAACAGGATAGCCGCGAGCAGGAACGGAATCATCGAGGTCGAAATTGCCGCGCCCTCGCCAAGGCTGCCGC